>ERZ1673741.196-NODE-196-length-82081-cov-12.090983_pt1 | contig 82081 bp, 74 predicted proteins | sample MGYA00580209_ERZ1673741 | MGnify/ENA primary metagenome ERZ1673741 (study PRJEB41218, sample SAMN15661754) | gut metagenome | host: Homo sapiens | place: Canada: London | collected 2015-08-20/2019-03-30 | study: EMG produced TPA metagenomics assembly of... | reverse complement strand
GCAACAATTCCTTGATATGCTTCATTCTCGCCAAGAGCCGTTTCGACGGACGCGGAAATTTGCTGCCCGACTTCATCGCTCGCAAGCTGTTCGGCTGTTGCGGCTTCGATTTGAGCCTGGATTTCTTCTGTTTCCATTTGTGCCGTTACCTGTTCTGAGACGGCGGCGTCAATGTACTGTGCCTTAATTGTTCACGAGCCGTGGAAAGTGCCGTTTGTCCCTCGGCAGTTGCAAGGTAAGAACGGGCGGCGGCTTGCCCCTCGGACGTTTGCAACCACGCTTCGGGCGTGTCGGGAGCATAGACTTTGGCAAGCTCCAACGCAACATAATTTTGCGCCAATGTGTCAATTTCCACGCCGTAAGCAGTTTCTACGCCCGCGCCGATCTGCGCCATCATATCGGAATTATTTGTTATGGTCGCTCTGATCTGCTCGGCAACAACGGCTTCTACTTGTGTTCTGATTTTTTCGGCAGCATAGGCTTCGGCCTGCGAATACGCACCGTCCGAAAGGCTATCCAAAAGTGCTGTGATAACTGCACTGTATGTTTCGGGGGTCAATGTTACTGTTCCAAGCCCTGCGGCTGTCAAACTTTGATTTAATTGTGCTTCGGCGGCGTTTGCCATTTGTATAAAGACCGTATATGCGCCGTTTCTCAAATCTGCGCTGTTTCCCGAAAGTGCGGAAAGACCGTTTGCAAGCTCCGCCATGCCGCTTGCCGCGTCAGAAATACCGTCATAAAGATCGTTTGCGCCGTCTTTCAGATCGGACACACCGTTTGATAATTCCGTAGAGCCATCAAGCAAATCTTTCGCGCCGCTGTTCAAATCGGACGCACCGCTATATAAATCTTCTGCGCCGCCTTTTAATTCATCGGCACCGTCGGTCAGTTCATTTACGCCGTCCTTCAAATCCGTAACACCGTTTTTGAGATCGGAAGCTCCGTCCCTCAGTTCTTCGGCACCGTCTTTCAGATCACCCGCACCGTCGTCAAGCTCGCGGACTGCGTCCCCCAGCTTGTCGAGTTCTGCGGTCAGTTCATCGGTATTTACGCTGTCTATGTCAACATCCATATTGAGAGGTAAACCGTTGATTGCAATAGCCGCCATTTCAAAGTCGGTGACATCGGCTGTGATCGTGATGTCTTTTTCTGTGCCGGGGAGAATGGTATAGGTAAGCTGACGATTTTTTCCGACATTGGCGGCGGTGGCACCATCTGAGGCGATGTTTTTGCAAAGCTCGGTATCAAGCGTTACAGACGCTTGTAACCCGTAGTTCTCAAAAAATGTGCTGTTGCAATCGGGATTTTGGCGAATAGAGATTGTAATTTTCAATGCGCCGTCTTTTCCCGCAATTTCTTCGGCTTTGTATTCCGTACCGTCAAGATAATAACGGAAAGAGAAAATCCAAGGAATCACATTTTGATTCAGCGTGCCTTCGTAATAGAGCTTGCCCGCCTTTGTGTCAATACGGACGGTTTCATTCTCAAAAGTGATCTTGTCATTGCTCGTCATATTCCGAAGTACCGTATAATCGCCGTAATCAACGATCTGCCCGTCCTCGTCGAGTTCAAAGATATTTACAACGCAAATTTTTGAAACAGAGCCGTCGGAATTAAGGTTGATATATACAACCTCTTGTTTTGTGCTGTCTGTGTTTGCTGTCGCCGCAAATGCGGGGACGCTGAACATAAGCATGAGCGAAAAGGCAAGCAAGAGCGATAATATTTTTACGCCTGTATTTTTCTTTTGGGGGATCTGTTCGCCCCGCGATCCATGTGTAAAATTCATTTTGAAATATTCTCCTTTGCGTCTGCTGTATTTCGATACCATTTTGCACCGAGTGTTGTTTTTTGAATAACTCCGTCAAGTAAATATAAAAGTCCGGGGATAACAAACAAAACGATTGCAAGAGAGAGGAGCGCCCCTCTGCCTACAAATACGCCAAGCTGTGATAAAATTCCGTGTGTAGAAATCAAGCCAAGCAGGAAGCCCACAATCGTCAGAACGGAAGCCGAGGTCAAAATAGACACCGTTACATTTGCAACCGTTTCGTGTATGGCGTCCTTCTTGTTCATGATCTGCCGATTCTCGATGTATCTGTCCGTCATGAGGATTGCATAGTCGACCGTCGCGCCAAGCTGAACAGAAGATATGATCAAATATGCAATATAATGGACGGTCGAATCCGCAAAGTACGGAATCGCAAGATTGATCCAAATAGCCGTTTCAATTCCCAACACCAAAATAACAGGAAGTCCTATGGACTTGAACGAAAGCAAAAGCACAATAAATACGGCGGCGATTGCAATGATATTGACCTTGAGCGTATCGGCGGTTATCGTGTCCATAAGGTCGTAAGTGCTGACACCTTCACCCGCTAAATAGTAGGTATCGGGATAATATTCGTTTGCAATATCCCGTATCGTTTTCACAAGCTCAAATGTTTTTTCTCCCTCATAATCCGCATTGACGGTCAACACCATACGACTGTAATTTTCGGAAACAAGCTGTGATAAAGTATCCTTGTCAAGATAAGACATGGGAATTTCCGTGCCCACCGTGTCAACATAGGAAAGAATGCTTTGTACTTCGGGGACATCGTGCAATGCGTCGGAAAGCTCTTTTTCCGTCGCGGTACTGCCGCGAGGCACCATAAGGACGTAAGTGTCGTTCTTTCCGAATACTTCCTCAATCGCTTCTACGTCTGCGCCCACCTGCGTGTTTGTCCCAAAAATCCTGCTTGAACCATAGTAAAAGGCATTTTCACCGGAGGCAAGGTAAGACGGTACAACTGCAACGGCAAAAATACAAACCATCGGAATCATCGCGCGGTAAACCACTTTGCTGAATTTTGCAAAGCTCGGCAGGATAGGGCGGTGCCTTGTTTTCTGCAAAGGCTTATGTAGTGTAAGAATGAATACGGGCATAAACACAAATACACAGACGAGGCTGATTGCAACACCCTTTGCAAGCGCAAGACCGAGATCAGGACCGATTCCGAAGCGCATAAAGATCAAAGCGATAAAGCCGATAACGGTGGTAAGTCCGCTTGACAGTATGGAGGTTGTCGATTTACAAAGTGCGTCAACCATAGCACTTTTCGGGTCGGGATTTTCCCGCAAGCATTCTTCAAAACGGTGCATAAGGAAAACGGAATAGTCGAGCGATACGGCAAGCTGCAGGATACTTCCCGCCGCGTTGGTGACAAATGAGATCTCTCCGAAAATCAGATTGGTTCCCATGTTGATGATCACGGCTACACCGATCCCGCCGAGAACAATCAACGGCTCAATCCATGAGGTTGTTGTGATAAAAAGAATAACCAATACACAAATGACCGCAAAAATGGTTATTATCATAATTTGATTGACGGTGCTTGTTGTTGCAACGGCAGTTGATACCGCTTGCCCGCTCATAGCGTTTTCATCACCGATCACCGCGCGAATAGCGTCAACCGCTTCGATCCGTTTGTCCTCCGCGATAGTGACCGTAAACAATGCGGCATTATCTTTGTAATATGTTTCCACCGTATCAGCGTCGAGCTGATTCATAGGAACATAAATGCTTGCCGCATCGTCAAGCCACATAACATCGGTAACGCCTTCAAGGGCAAGTATTTTTTCCTTGTATTCCAGAGCTTCGGGGATCGTAACATTCCGCACCATGACGCGCGCGTTTGGTATGCCGCCCTCAAACTCATTTTCCATAAGCTCAAGTGATACGGTTGAATGGCTATCCTCGGGCAAATATGCCGTCATATCGTAATTTACGCTAACCTGACTTTGTAAGACGGCACATATCAGCGTTGCCACAAGGAAAATTGTAATGATCAATTTGGGGTGATCCACTATACCCCTATAAAATTTCCGCATAGACTTATTCTCCCAATCTGCATGAAGCAATTCCTTTCATCAGAAATGTGTTTTTTCCACTTTGCAGCATCAACACAATTTCCCCCTCGCGAATATAACCCGTCGCTTCATAGACCATTTCTTTTATCAGTGTTACGATCTTTCCGTGCAGGTTGCAATGTCCGTCGGTGCTGATGCTCCCATGAAAGGGTTCCGTATTGTTCAGCAAAGACAAAAAACCGTCAACCTCTGTTCCGTCAATCGATAACTGCATCGTTCCGTTTCGTTTTCCAAGCTCGGTATCAAGAACGACGTTGTAATTGTATTTTTTCACTTCCCCCGGCTCCTTTCGTGATATTATAAAGCACATTATAAATGAATATGGAGTTCCATAAAACGGTCAATAGGCTGAGCTTTGAGTAAAAAACGGACAAATGACCCCAAATTGACGGTCAAATATCCGTTATGCACTATTGAAAAATTTGCCGGTCAGATGTATAATAAATAAGCGAGGTGCAGAGCCAATGAAACATGAAATAACAAGTTTGAATACAAAAAAGACATTATCCGCTTCACTGAAAAAGTTTATGGAGCGGAAACCATTATCCAAAATCAGCGTAAGCGAAATTATTGCCGATTGCGGAGTCAATCGCAAGACCTTCTATTACCATTTTGACGATATATATGCGTTGCTCAAATGGACGCTTGAACAAGAAGCGGTTGAAGTAGTGAAGCAATTCGATTTGCTCGTCAACCCCGAAGAAGCGATTATTTTTGTTTCCGATTATGTGGATGCCAACGCGCATATATTGAATTGTGCCTATGATTCCATGGGGCGCGACGAAATGAAGCGGTTTTTTTACGCTGACTTCTACGGCGTTATCCTGTCGATTATCGAGCGTATTGAAAAGGAAAAAAATATCGTCGTTGCCGAGCATTACAAACAGTTTGTTGCAAACTTTTATACCGAAGCATTAGCGGGAATCCTGATTGATTATTTCCAACATAAGGACAAGAGAAATCGTGATGAGGTCATACAATACACATTGCAAGTCTTAAAAAAATCAATTCCCGGTATTTTATGACACCGAAAAATAGTCGAATTGGAAACTGCGGTGTATACATTTTATTGGCAATACCCTTAACATAACAATTCCCCAAGTCCATTGTTTATAGACTTGGGGGATAATTTATCTCTCCCGATTATCTTCTTTCTTTTCGGGAGGCCTCATATCTGCTTTTCTCGCCCAAGAGGGTATGGGCGGTGCGATGTGTTCTATCGGTTTTCTTTCCGGCGGCTTGGGTGCTTCTTCACCGAGTAGCTTTGCAATCTCAACTTTTGTGTCATAGAAATCATCCTCATAGCAAGAATACTCGCTTTTTTCAATGCGGTCTATTGCTTCACTCTCTTTCGCAGGGCGAATGGCTTGTCTCGCCTCGGTCAGCTTCTCTCAATCAGGGTCGGCGCTCTCGGCTTCGACTTTGCTCTCACACCGATTCAGCTCGCTGCTTATCTCGTTTTTCTGATAGGTCAGCACAAGCGGGTCTGTTCGTATCTCTTCCAAGGCAGATGCTGCGCGGGAGATAAGCACACCGACGGTCTTGGCGAGATATTTAACAGCGTCGAGTAGGTCGTTGATGAGTTTGTTGCCGCTTTGTATCTGCTGATTGATCCGCTTGCGGTCGGACACGCCGCGGAAGATGCCGATGTGAATGGTCGGCATGACTTTAAGTCCTTTTGCCTTGTGGCTTCGGTGATCGATGCGAGTGTCAAGCTCGCACAGGTCAAGACTTCGGTTTACATATCTTGCCAACGCTTCACGAAACCGCATCAACTGTTCCTCACTGTTCCATTCCTCATAGATGGGATTTTGTCTGCCGTATTGCGTTGACTTCGGGTATTTATTTATCCTTTCAAGTCCCTCGGCACGGGAGGGCGGCAGATACATTTTCTCATCATCAACCTTGTAGAGATATTGTTTCTCCCACCCCTCTTTCTCCGCCTGCTTGTACTCTGCGGCGGTGAAGCCTTTCTCAACACCTCGACGGATACATAAATACTCTTTCTGCGTTTTTGCCTGCCACGTGCCTTTTGCCGTTAGCGGTCTGACCGTAAGCATAATGTGAGCGTGCGGATTATGTCCGTCGGTGTCGTGATAACAGACATCGGCACACATACCCTTTGCCGCACATTCACGCTTGATAAACTCCGAGAGAATATATTTGTGTTCTTCGGGCGCAAGCTCAATGGGCAGGGCGACGATCAATTCGCGGGCAGTTCTTCTGTCACAAGTTATAATTCCTTTCTTTGTTTTGAGTGAAATGAAGCAGTCCGCAAAATGTCACGGACTGCTTTTTGGTTTTTGTTCAGTTTTCATCTTTGCCAATTGCGATGACCGGGCGCTCCCGCGACCGACGCGACAGCGGCATTGAGATTACCGGTCTCTTGGAACATCTGCTCATCCCTGCGAACCTCGTCTAAGATTTCCGATACTCGCTGTTCGTGTTCGGCGGGAAAATTTTTGGCTCTCTATGCGTCATCTTCTTGCTTTTTTCTCTTGCGGCGGGCAAGTTCTTTATCTCTGACCTTCCAATACCTATCTTTCCAATATTGCTTGATTCGCTGTTGCTCAAGTTCCTCGGCGGTAGGCTCTCGTTCTTCGACGGGAGCATCAAATTTGCCGATGAAGTTCAGATAGATTTCCACATCCTGAACTCTGTCCCGTCCTATCCTTTGCGATGCTCTGACAAGTATCTTGTCAACAAATTCATTGAGCATCGGCGTTGTCAGCTCCGTGAAATCTGTGCTCTTCTCTGCAAGAGCAAGGAACGCTTCTGCATTGGATTTTTTTGCGGTAAACTCGTTAATTTGTCTTTCAGCTTCTGCAATATCGCTTTCAAGAGTCTTTTGCTCGGCAAGGTACTCACCGGAAAGAGCTTCAAACTTATCCCCGGGGATTCTCCCGACAGCATAACTCTCATACAGATTCTTGTAAAGAACATTGAGTTCATCAAATCGGTACTTGTCTTTATTCAGCTTTCGCTTAATCTCCTTAACGGATTGTTCTTGCTGAATGACAGATGCCTCCTGCACCTTTTTCATAAATGCCTCTCGGTCTGCAATGGCGAAACGGCTGACCTCACGAATGGTATATAGAACCAATTTGCGCAAGGCTTTTGTTGAGATATGGTGCGAACAGCAGCTTCCCTCAACTCTGCGGGTTGAGAGCTTGTGCGTTGAGCAGTCATAACCATCAAAGCCGGGAATCTTTCGCCCCTCTTGATTCGTATAAGGTCTTGAACGATGGTTATACATCTTCGCTCCGCAGTCGGCACAAAAAACAAGTCCCGTCAAAGGATTCGCTTCGCCGATTGTACCGCTTCGACGAGGTGTTCCGATCAGTTTTTGAGCAAGATGCCATGTTTCCGAATCAACGATTGCTTCCTGCGTGTTTTCAAACACTGCCCGCTTATCGGGAGTATTGATAATGTTCTTTTTCTCCTTGTACGATTTACTGGTAGTACGGAAGTTTACGGTATAGCCCATATACTCGGGACGCTTCAAAATATCCTTTACCGTACGACTGCTCCAGTCATACGGATTCAATGCTTCAAGGTTATTCTTATACCTTCCGAAGCCGTGACGCGCTTGGTGGTATGCCGGTGACTCCACCTTGTCTCTTTGCAAGATCCGTGCAGTCTCCATTGTCCCTTTGCCGAAATACGACCTCGGTGTAGTAGCCGACTTCAAGATAATTATGACCGATACGGCTCATATCCTTTGCTATGACCGTACCGGCCTTTCTTTCTTCAATATCGCTCATCATACGCTTCCAATCGGGGCGCTCAAAAGAACCGCCCGAATAGCCGTCGTCTGTGTAGTGAACAATATTGGTGTAGCCATGCTGTTCGGCGTATGCTTCCAGCATGGTCTTTTGCGTTTTGATGGAGTTACTGTCCCCGACCTGCTCATCGTCGCGGGAAAGACGCTCATATAGTGCTGTGATCTTTTCTTGTTCCTGCTTGACTTTCATGACCTATCCTCCTGAAATTCAAGCCGGATGTCTTGTTTGCATCTGTGCTTCGCTTGGTTGCTTCCATGCTTCATTGCGTATGATGCGGATGAGCTTGTCCTCCTGAAAAATGAAGTACCGAATAACAGCTCATCACGATGCCCGCCTCCTTTGCGGGACTTTGGATTTGTGATCTTTCTGTTCTTTCGATATTTTCAGAGGATGATACTGAATATGCTTCGGATGTTACGGCAAAAATAGAGAATGAAGAGGTCTGCCTATCTGCGCGTTATGATAGTGCGTAAAATTTCGCAAAAAATTTATGCAAATATGATTTCTTTCAGCACGGTCTCCTCAGCCGCGGCTTTGCAGTTGTTCATCTCCTGCGCCCACAGAAGCGGATTACTCGCTTTGCGGTTTTCGTCGATGCCACGTTTCTTGGCAAGCTCCGCGGTCAAGAATTCAACTTGTGAGCGTGCTTCTTGGTTGATGGCAGACAAGTGTGTCAATAATCTTTCTTCGGTCAGCAGGGAAGTGTATGTGCCTCTGCGGTGCTTCTTCAGGAAATTGAGCCGCATCTGTCCGTATTTACCGATGGTGTAGTCGGTTTGATCGGGAAGGACGCGATTGGGATAGAAGATTCCGTCTCTTTCGGTGTAGGTGATTTCGTTTTGGTGTTTCATAACTTTTTTCCTCCAAGTATGTATTTTTCAATAGCCGTGAGGCTTATTGTTCATCGTCGGAGTTCGAGCAATTTCGCATACCGGAAGGATACCGTATATAAAGAAATAATCCGAACCCTTCTCCTATCAGAAAAAAGTTCGGATTATTTGAATTTGGTCTGAGTGACTGGACTTGAACCAGCGGCCTCTACCACCCCAAGGTAGCGCGCTACCAACTGCGCCACACCCAGATTTTCAGCGCATTTATCATTATAGTCTTTTTCTTTTGCAATGTCAAGAGTTTTATCAAAGAAAGAGGGCATTCCGCGCCCGCATGGGAGCGCGGAATGCTTTGATTTTGGGATTCTTATTTGATTTCGACAGTAGCGCCGGCAGCTGTAAGATCGGCTTTGATCTTTTCAGCGTCTTCCTTGGAAACGCCTTCTTTGAGCGTCTTCGGAACAGCCTCAACAAGCTCTTTGGCTTCTTTGAGTCCAAGACCGGTGACCTCACGAACCGCTTTGATAACGCCGAGCTTGCTGTCGCCGAAGGATGTAAGGACGACGTCAAATTCGGTTTTCTCTTCTGCTGCGGGAGCAGCTGCACCGCCGACTGCGGCTACGGCGACAGGAGCTGCGGAAACGCCGAACTCCTCTTCGAGAGCCTTTACAAGGTCAGCGACCTCAAGAATGGTAAGCGCTTTGATTTCATCAAGAATAGCAGTAATTTTTTCAGATGCCATGATAATTTTACCTCCTCTGAATATGAATTAGATTTTTGAGAAATGATTTTCGTAATTAAGCGGATGCTTCGCCCGACTTGTCGATATACGCTTGAAGGACATAAGCCAAACCGTAAAGGGAAGACTGAAGACTTCCGAGGACCTTGCCGATGAGCACTTCCTTGGACGGAAGATCGGCGAGCTCATTCACTCCTGCGGCATCGAGAATTTTTCCATCGACAAAACCGGCCTTGATTTCAAAAGATTCCACCTTGTCGGCGTATTTTTTGAGAATTTTGGCGGCAGCGACCGGATCCTCGGCGCTTGTAGCAACGGCTGTCATCCCTTCGAGAACATTTGAAAGCTCGCCATAGCCGGCATTTTCACATGCTCTTTTGGTCAAAGTGTTTTTCACGACACCGTATTCGACGCCCGCTTTGCGGAGCTCGCTTCTGAGCGCTGTGTCATCCTCGACGGTAATACCCTCGTATTTGACGATGACGCCCGCAGCAGCATTTTTCATTTTCTCAGTCAGATCGGCGACGATCTGCTTTTTGGATTCGAGAACCTGTGCACTTGGCATAATTTCACCACCCTTCGATTCATGAAAGCTAAGCTTTAACATGTGCCCGTTTTCGGAGATTTTCCGAAACAAGCACAAAAGAAAAAAGTCTTTTCCGCAAATCCATGGGAATGCAGGAAAGACCTAAAATAGACATTTTATCATCTCTCCTCGGCAGGGAAGCTCAGCTTTTAAGGAAACCTGCTGTCTTAGGATTGCCAAAACAGAATAGCATAAAATGTTGAGTTTGTCAAGCTTTTTTTGAAAAATAGTTCTCAAATATATTATATTATGAAAGGAGAACGAATTTTGCGCCATCCCTTTCAAATTCGGTATAAACGGAAAAGACGGCATTTTGGGAGAATTACAGCATTCGTTTGAGGCCGTCTGTCCGGTGATCCCTGATCGGAATCAACAGGTCGAGCTGCATGAGCTTGTCCATTTCGTCGGGGGAGATGTCCAATGACCAGAGATTTTTAAAGTTTAAGTGATCTTCCAAAAGTCCGGACATACAGGCGGCATCGCCGAGGTCCATTTCAAATTGTTCATGCTTTTCCACCCAGCTCCAAAGCCAGTGCCATTCTTCAAATGCGCCCATAGGGATGGTATGCGCGGCATATAATCCGCCGGGGAACTGTTTTTTGACAAACGGCGCTTCGACCTCCCGGTCGTCGGGGATGGTCAGCCATCTTTCGTATCCGTGATCGCTTCCGTCCGCTTTCGTGCCGTCCGGATGATTGAAACCGTAGTATTTGAAATCCGGCTTATACAAATCTAAACGTGTCTTTTTGATAAACTGCCGGGCTATCGCGTCGGTATCGAGTTCAGGGGTTCCGCCGATGGCGTGAATGCTCCGACCGTCGCCGGCGGCAGATACACGATGCGCACATCCTTATCGGAAAGCTTATTCAATGTTTCGCTGGCCTGATTCAGCTCCTCCATGGTTTTCTTTTCCTTGAAATTCATTTTGGCGACCGTCAGCGAATCGATAATGTCAAGTAAATTCGTCGTCCGGCAGCGCGAATTTCGCGGTATTCAGATTCAGCTTTTGGATGAAAACTTCGATGATGCTGCGGATGGTCGATAGTGAAGTGATTTCCTCGTCGATTTCGGATAAACTATGCTCCAATATCTCGATGGCCGCTTTCGCGCTGTCGCTTTTCAGAATTTCCGCGATTTGCCTGAGCGGGATTCTGAGCTTGTGCAGAATCACAATCTGTCCCAGTCTCGTGACGGTATCCGCGTCATAAGTCCGGTAGGCGAAATCCTCTTTTTTGACGGGGGATATGAGTCCGATCTGCTCGTAATAGCGCAGCGTTCGCGTCGAGATACCGAATTGCTTGGATACTTCACGGATCGTTTGCAGTTCCATAAGGTGTTCTCCTTTTATTTTTTATGTAGGACAAACTCAGTATACCGGTTGACGCGACGTCAAAGTCAAGATATATTTTAAAATTTTATTGTAATACGCGCTATTCCATTCTTACCGAGATTTCCCCTCCGGTGAGAATGATTCTTTCGCCGCCGTCTCCATCGACGATCAGCCCGCCGTTTTCCGCAAGTCCTGCGGCGGTGCCGAAACCGTCCGCTGCGCCGAAATAGCGGATTTTTTTCCCGATGACATAACTTTTTTCCGTACAGTAGGAAATCAGTTTCTGCGGAGCTTCGTTTAACGATGCAAAAAAATTCACTCGGATTTCCTCAAAAAGCTTGAATTTCAGCTGCGTACCGCCGGATAAGGCGCCCGCGATATCGGCGATTTCCTCCGGAAAATCCGGCTTTCCGATGTTGACGCCGATGCCGACGACATATCCGAGCACCGTATCACTTTCCGAGAGCGCCTCGGCGAGAATGCCGCAGACCTTTTTTCCGTCCAGCATGATGTCGTTGACCCATTTGATTTTTGTGTCAAAACCCTCTTGGATAGCAGCGCGGCATACGGCCGCCGCCGCCGCGGTCGTGAGAAGCTCCGCGGGCAGGGAAAAGCTCCCCGCCGGAACGGCGATGCTGAAATACAGACCTCTTTCGGAAAAAAAGCTGCGTCCACGCCGTCCGCGGCCGGCGCTCTGCCGGTCGGCGAGTACGATGAAGCGGCGGTTTTGTGCGGATTCCGCAAAAAATATCTCCTTTGCCGTCAGATTGGTGGAGGGCAGCTCCTCATAATAATACAGCGGGGTCGCCTGCGGGTTTCCGTTCTCATAAACGGAGGAGGGGATCGGATAGGCCGAATGTACCATAATGCTCCTTTCTCACTTTCCGACGCAGAAGCGGTGGAAGATGCTATTCACAACGTCCGCCGTGACCTGTCTGCCGTCGAGCTCGCCAAGTCTTGCCATGGCGGCTTCCAGCTCCGTGCAGGCGATATCCGCGCCGAAGCTATCGAGCGCTGCCGCAGCGTCGCCGACATGAGCGAGCGCCTCCGATACGGCCGCGAATTGCCTTACGTTTGTGATGACGGTATGATCCTCTGCGCCGAGGTCTCCGTTTACAAACATATCCTCGATGATTTTGACGAGCGTGCCGCGGCTTTGCTCCTCCTTGGCGCAGAGCCGGACGGGTACCGTGCCAAGCTCCTTTTCAAGCCGCGCCGCGTCGGCTTTTTCGGGAAGATCGCTTTTGTTGAGAATCGCGATGACTGCCGCGCCCTGTGCCGCTCTTTCCCGTATGAGGGCGAGCACCTCCGTGTCCTCTTCGTCGAGCGGGGCGGCGGCGTCGAATACGGCGAGAATAAGCTCCGCCTGCGCGAGTGCCTCTTTGCTTTTGGCGACGCCGATGCTTTCTACGGCGTCCGATGTGGAGCGAATCCCGGCGGTGTCCGAGAGACGGAGCGTGACAGCTCCTGCCGTCACGGTCTCGGAAACCACGTCCCGCGTGGTCCCCGCGATATCGGTCACGATGGCGCGCTCCTTTCCGGCAAGAAGGTTTAAAATCGTCGATTTCCCGGTGTTCGGCTTCCCGACAAGGACGGTTCGGATCCCCTCGCAGACGGCATGTCCGGTTTTGTAGGAATCGCGAAGCCCTTCCAGCGCCGAGACGACAGAGGACAGCTCGGAACGGATTTCCTCCGTGCTCATCTGCGAAAGATCCTCGTCGGGAAAATCGACCGCGGCATATACGCCGGAGACGATGGCTTTTAAGCGGTCATAGAGCTCGTCGGTTTTGCGCCGGATTCCGCCGTCTAAATTCTTTCTTGAAAGCAGGAGGGAAGCGCGCGTTTCCGCTTCGATCATGCCGATGACGGCCTCCGCTTCGGAAAGGGAGAGCTTGCCGGCGGAAAAAGCGCGGCGGGTAAATTCCCCGGGGCCTGCCGGCACAGCGCCGCATTCCAAGGTGCGCGCGAGGATCGCCTCCGTCAGCAGGATTCCGCCGTGACAGCTGATTTCGACCGTGTCCTCGCCCGTATAGGATTTCGGTGCGCGGTATACGGTTATGACCGCTTCGTCGAGAATGCTTCCGTCCGCAGCCGACACGGCGGCGAGGCACGCCGTATTGGCCTTGATTTCGGAGAGAGGAGCGCCGGATTTCGGACGGATAAATTTTTCACAAATAGGGAGTGCGTCGCCGCCGGAAATCCGGATGACGGCAATCCCTCCCTTTCCGCGCGGCGTGGAAACCGCGGCGATGGTCGCTTCAAACAGGGAATACATCAGAAATTGTCCTTTCATTGGGCTTATACGTTATTTTCAACGAAAAACGGGACTCGGCGCGTTTCCGGTTCCGGAAAATGCGGGGAGTCCCGTCGGTTTTACTGCTGATTGTTGCTCGAAAATTCTTTGAGCTTGGCGAAATAACTGTCGAGATCCTTCGCCTTTTCAATTTTGCGGGGCGCGGGACGCGGCGTATCCGAGCGTCTGCGCGGAACGTATGAGCTTTCGCTCTTTTCCGTTTTACGCTCCGGCCGGCTCCGGTCGGGACGTTCCGACCTGTTCTCGCGGCGTTCACCGGAACGCGGTCTGCTCTTTCTTTCGGGCTTTGCAAGCTCCGTCGGCTTCGCGGCGCCCTCCGGGAAGATGATGACACGGCGATTTCCCTCCGCGCCGACGGAATTGGTCGATACGCCTTCGATTTTCTGAATCTCCGCGTGGATGATTCGGCGCTCGTAAGCGTTCATCGGTTCCAGTGCGATGTTCTTTCCGCTTTTCTTTACCTTTGCCGCCATTTTTGCAGCGAGCCGGCGGAGCGTTTCCTCTCTCTTTTCGCGGTAATTTTCGATATCGATGCTGATTCTCGTGTACTGACGGTCCTCGTCGTCCTTTTTGTTTGCGGCGAGATTGACAAGGTACTGGAATGCTTCCAGCGTGTCGCCGTGATGCCCGATCAGCGCCGAAGCGCCGTCGCCGGTGATCGTAATCAGGGCTTCTCCGTCGCCGTCGTCGTGAATGATGACCTCTCCTGTGATGCCGAGGTCGGCCATCAGCGTTTCAATGAAGCTGCGCGCGGCCTCAAGCGGCTTTAAAATATAAGTGACTTTCACCTTGGCGGGGGAGCCTCCCATGCCAAGAAAACCTTTTTTCGGCTCTTCCAGAACGTCGGCTGTAATACTTTCGCGGGAAACGCCGAGCTCCTGCGCACCTTTTTCGGCGGCTTCCTCGACGGTTTTCGCGGTGATGATGATTTCTTTTTTCATAAGAGCAATTCGTCTTTCTTCATAATTGTGATTATTTTTTCGATTTTTTGTTTTTCTTGAGCGGCGCTTTTTTGATGACGGAGTTTTCGTCTCCTTCCTTGCTTTGCGTGTCCGTGGAATTGATCAGCTCGGCACGCTCGTCATAGATCGAGGAATATGTGCCGAGGTCCGCGTATTCGTCGTCGTCCATCGGACGGGCAAGCGCTGCCTTGGTCTTTTCGAGATTCTCTTTTTTCGCGGCCTTGCCGAGATATTCGCGCTCCGCCGCCTTATAATCCTCTTCGGTGAATTTGGGAAGAGGGATTGCTTTATAGAGGATGAACTGTTGGAGCATTCCGAGCAGGGTGTTGAAGATCCAGTAGATGCCGAGTGCCGCCGGGAAAGAAAACGCGAGCCATGCGGTGACGGCGGACATGATGACCGTCATGATCATCATCTGCTTTCCGGAGCCCGCATTATCCTGCATGGGCTGGAACGTCAGCTTTCTCGAAATAAACGACGAAAGAACGGTGAAAACGAAGTTGAGCAGCGGGATAAGGACGAGCCACGTCGTCCACGAAGGCGTTTTGGCAAGCGCCGTCGGGTCTCCGAAAAGGCTGAAATTCGGCAGATCGGAAAGAACAACCTGTCCCACATCGCCGAGCGAAGCGTTGAGCGCTTCAAGATGATCCTGTGTGAGATATTGAACAAGGTCGATGTCGCGTCCGGAAAAAACGCCGTCTTTAAAGTTTTTTAACGCAATGCCGAGATCGTTGTTAACAAAATTCGCGATACCGTTGAGCATATCCGTCGAATATTTGCAGATATATTTGAGCGGATTGTAAACGATTCCGTAAAGAATCATGATGATCGGAAGCTGAATGAGCATCGGCAGGCATCCACCCATCGGATTGTAGCCTTCCTTTTGGTAGAGGTCCATGATCTCATTCTGCATCTTCTGCATGGTGGGCTGGTCGGTTCTGCCCTTATATTTGCTGCGGATCGCCATTTCCTTTGGTTTGAGTCTTGCCTGCTTGACGGAGTTTTTCTGCTGCTTGATTCCGAAAGGGCAGAGGATGATTTTGATCATCAGCGCGAATAAGAACAGCGCCAGCAGATAATGTCCCGTAAACGAATCGAAAGCGGAAAGGATGCTTCCGAAAAACCGATTGATTGCATCTATCATTTTTGAGAATTTTCTCCTTTTTCTTTTGTGGAGATTAAGACGTCTTTTTTCCGTCTTTTCCGCTTTGGAACCGGATCATAGCCTCCCTTGGAGAAGGGATTGCAGCGCAGGATGCGCCACACCGTGAGTCCGAGTCCTATAAAAAATCCCCATTCGCGGAACGCCTCGATCGCATAATTTGAGCAGGTCGGCTGAAACCTGCAGCAAGGCGGCTTCAACGGCGAGATGAACTTTTGATAAAGCTTTACGAAAAAAATCCCGATTTGCTTCATTTTTCCGATGTCCCCGCTTGGCCGCCGGAGGCGCCTTCCGGTCTTTGTCCGTTCCCGTGGGAATCGCTGCCGGCATATAGCGACAGCTTCCTTGCAGCGTAAAGCAGATCCTTGTAGATATCGGTGCTTTTCGCGCGGCATGCCGCCTCTTTGGCGGCAATCACGATCAGCTTGCCTTTTTTGATGTTCTGTTCTGCTTCCAGCTGCCTGTAAGCGGCGCGCAGGATTCTTCTCACGCGCGACCGCACCACCGCTCCTCCGAGTCTTTTGGAAACCGTAAGTCCGACGCGGTTTACTCTCTTCCCGAGCGGGTTTTCGCGCGCAAGGCGCGATGCGTGGTAATCGGTCAATACATATACCACAATATGTCTGCAAACGGCGCGTTCGCCCTTTGCATATACCTTTTTATAAAGGTGATTTTCGGAAATCGCTATGTTTTTCACGCAGATTCCCCCGTCTTTTTTGTCCTTTCGGGCACCGAAAAATTGCCCGGATAAAAAAGGAAAGCCCATGAATACGCCACAGGCTTTGTTGATCCGATGATTCTCAATAGGAAAGTCTCGCTCTGCATTTTGCGCGTCTTCTTTTCAGAACCTTACGTCCGTTTGCAGTGCTCATTCTCTTTCTGAAACCATGCTCTTTTTGTCTTTGACGCTTTTTCGGCTGATACGTTCTAAGCATTTCTCTTACACCTCCCTCTGCGTCCGCGGACGGATGATCCGCACAGATTGCTACAATTACAAATTACATTATACACATAAAAGACTTCCGTTGTCAAGTAGAATTTGCTTTTTCCCTCAATTATTTTATAAAAACGGAAAAGTATGGCGGCGGCGAACGTCTCCGTCGGGAAATTTATCCTGAAATATTTACTTTTTATGAAAATTATATTAAATTAAATAACGGAGAAAATAAGATTCGGAAATCATATGAAGGAGGATATCGGATGTCATTTGTTTTGGAAACCAGGTCGCTTGTCAAGGACTACGGCGGTAAAATCGCGCTTTCCGGAATCGACCTCGCGCTTCCTGAGGGGAAGATCATCGGGCTTCTCGGCTCCAACGGGAGCGGAAAGACGACACTTTTGAAATTGGCGGCGGGACTTTTGCAGCCGACAAGCGGGGAAATCAGGGTCTGTGAGAGAGAGGTCGGCGTGGAAACCAAAAGTCTCGTTTCCTTTTTGCCGGAGCGCACGTATCTGAACGATTGGATGCGCGTCATAGATATTATCGAATATTTTGACGATTTTTATGAGGATTTCGACCGCAGCGCGGCGCTTCATATGCTTGAAAATCTCGGCGTGAAGGAGGCTGCAAGGCTCAAAACGCTCTCCAAGGGAACCAAGGAAAAGGTGCAGCTGGTGCTGGTCATGTCAAGGCGTGCGAAGCTCTATCTGCTCGATGAGCCGATCGCCGGTGTGGACCCGGTGGCCCGCGAATATATTTTGAATACAATCGTATCCAATTACAATCCCGAGGCCTCCGTCATTATATCAACCCACCTGATTGCGGACGTCGAAAAGGTGCTTGACAGCTTTGTCTTTATCCGGGACGGCAGAATCATCATGGAGCGCGACGTCGCCTCCGCGAAAGAGGAATACGGCAAGTCCGTCGACGAAATTTTCAGGGAGGTGTACAAATGTTCGGAAAAAGCTTGAAATATGAATTCAAAGCGATCGCAAGAAGAGTTGTGCCGCTGTTTATCACGGTTCTTGTGCTCAGCGTTATCCTCGGCATCGGCTTTATCATAGACGGACGGCTTCTGCCGGATGCGACGGCCGACGGCGAGGCCTCCGTCGGGGAAGCAATCATGAATTTGGCGCAGGGAATTTTCATGACCGGACTTTTTATTATGATCTTCGTCGCAGGCATCACCGTTTTTGTCATGACGATCCAGCGGTTTTACCAATCCTTTTTCACCGACGAGGGGTATCTTACGTTTACCCTGCCGGTTACGGTGAACTGTCACATCATGACAAAGATCGTCTCTATGATCCTTTGGAATCTGATGGGCACGGTCGTGACGCTCGTTGCCTATCTGATTATGCTGGGCGGGACCGAAATCGGTTACGGTACGGTTTCCAGCTTTTATGCCGAGCTTGCGGATGAGATCTCCTATCTTATGATGTCGCTGTCGGGAATTCCCGGGGAATATACGGGCTCTATCGTGCTGTTTGTAATCTATGCCGTCATTTCCTATATTTTTGAGATTCTGCTGATTTACTTCGGCATCTCGCTCGGCTGTATGTGGAGCAAGAAGCATCGCGTCATCATGTCGATCGTTTGCATCATCGGCGTAAATATTGTTTTTTCCATTGTGGAAACGATTATTGAGACGATTGTCGCGGCATCCTCTTTGTTTACGGAAAATCTCGCTGCGTCGGCGATGATCATAATGGCATCACTGACGGTGCTTGGTATCGTCAAGGTGATGCTGTCGTATATTGGAATCAAGGCGATCCTGACCAAAAAGCTCAATTTGGATTAAAGAAAAAGTGCATAGAAAAACCGGAAAGTATATGCTTTCCGGTTTTTTATTTTTGACTGTCAGCGCGCGGATTGTCTGCACGGGATCGGCCGTTTTTGCGTAAAATAAAGCAGAATCCATGTGTTTGAAGAGACGAAAGGGGAAAGAGAAGAATGGCGATCAAAATTTTTATCGATCAGGGACACAATCCGCAAAATCCGAACGCGGGAGCGGAGGGCAACGGGTACCGCGAGCAGGACCTCGTGTATTATATCGGAAAAGAGCTGGAAGCGCTGCTGAATGCCAATCCGAATTTCGAGGCGAGAACATCGCGCAATTCTCCCGACGAAATCCTCGGAACGAGCATCGCGTCGAGCCTTGCCGCCAGAGCGAATGCCGCGAATTCATGGCCGGCGGATTATTTTATCAGCATTCATGCGAATGCGTCCGAAATCGCAAGCGCGTCCGGCAGCGAGGCGTTTGTATACAGCCTGTCCTCGCCCGCCTTTGGACTTGCGGAGAATATTCTCATCGGGCTTTCGGAGGCGACAGGTCTTGCCGACCGCGGCGTGACCGCGCGTCCGACGCTCTATGTTCTGCGGAAAACGACGATGCCGGCGCTGCTGCTGGAGGTTGGCTTTATCACGAACGCCAATGACGCGGCGCTGATGGCAAACAATCCGGGGCTGATTGCGAGAGGCATTTACAACGGGATTTTACGGTATTTCGGTCTGAACTGAATGTCTTTTGCCATACCGGCATTTTACAAGCTCCGTTATGACGAACGCGATGACAAAGCCGAACAGAACATCGGAAAGGTAATGCGCGCCGGCGGCGAGCCTGCTTACCGCCATCATAAGGATAAAGGCGGCACAGGCGATATATAGAGCGGTCTTATATTTCGTTCCTTTTCCGTATAGCCACAGGGGCAGCATGAGCGTCAGCGTATTGTGCGCCGTGTGTCCGGACGGGAACGAATGGGAGCCGGAAAAGAAATTGGGACGGTACCATGGGGTAAACCCGTCCAAGGAGCCTGAGGCGACAAGCTCTCGCAAACGGATTCTGCCCCAGACCACTTTAAGCGCCGATACGGTGACAAGAATGAGTATCGCAGCCGCGAGCGTGTATGCCGCCGGATAAAACAGCCTTTTGCGCGCGGCTTTCGGTATCAGACCGATGCAGAGCAGCGCAGCAAGCGCGAGGGCGGCGGATACCAGCACGACCGCCGGATACATCTTCGCCGTGAGGCCGTCGTACAGATATTCCGCGGTTTTGCCGCAGCCGTATGCCATAAGGCAGGTCGCGGGAAGTACGGAAAAAATCCGGATCCAAACGGCGGCTTTGGGATGATTGTCGGCGAGGACGGATGTCACGAGATAGAATGCCGCGGCGGAAATGATAACGGCAGGCCATTCTCCGAGGATTTCCAGTACGGAAGCGGGGACGGGCACGGAGAGGGAAAGCGTTCCACCCGTGCCGGAAAGCCCGGAAAGCGCCGAAGAGATCTCGAGATCAAAAAAGGATGCGGCGAGAAGTCCGACGATAAACAGAACGCCGATGACGCCGTATATTGTTTTTTTGTGCTGGGACAGTTTCATTTTCGCCTCCGTTTCCCGGCGCGTCGCCGTATGGATGATATGGGCGGGAAAACGTGTTTTTGCGTTTTCCCGCCCATGCTGTCGTTTTCGGCTGTCAGTCCGCTTCCGCGAACGCGGCGGCGCCGATGATGCCGGCGTCGTTGCCGAGCGCGGCCGTGCGGATTTCGGTTTTCAGCACGCCGTCTTTGGAATAGATTTCATGAGAGAGCTTTTCTTTCAGCGGCAGAATCAGATAATCGCCTTCTCCGCAGATGCCGCCGCCGATGGTGAGCACCTCCGGCTGGAAGATGTTGATGAGGTTCGCAATTCCGCAAGCGAGATAGCTTATGTAGGTATCGACGACCGCGGCCGCGGCCTTGTCTCCCTTTTTCATCGCGGCGAATGCGGTTTTGCCGCCGACACGGTTGATATCTCCCGCACACATTTCATGCATCAGTGTGTCGGATTCCGCTTCAAACGCTTCCTTTGTCATTTTGATGAGCGCGGTCGCGGAGCTGTATGCCTCAAAGCAGCCGCGTCTGCCGCAGGAGCAGGGACGTCCGCCGTATTCGATCACCATGTGACCGAGCTCCGCACCTCCGTAAGCGCATCCGGTGAGCACCTTTCCGTCCAAAATCACGCCGCCGCCGACGCCGGTGCCGAGCGTGATCATGACGGAGGACGACGTCCCCCGTGCGGCTCCGGCCACCGCCTCTCCGAGCGCCGCGAGATTGGCGTCGTTGCCGATCGCGACCTTGTCTTTCGGGATATCCATATATTCGGAAAACAGCTTTTGGAGCGGGAAATCCGAAAATTTGATGTTGTTGGCATATTCGACGATGCCGGTTTTCGGATTGACGGTACCCGGGCACGCGATGCCGGCTCCCCCCGTCTCCTGCGGGGTGGCGCCGCATTCCGCAAGAAGCTTTTTGCAAAGCTCCGCCATATCGCGGACGATGGGCTCCGGTCCTCTTTGCGCGAGTGTGGGCACCGAGCCTTTTTTTATGATGGAATAATATTCGTCGACGATTCCGACGGCGATATTGGTTCCGCCGAGGTCGACGCCTATGCTGTATTTCATGCGATAACTCCGTTCTGCCGTTTCCGGCTGAAATGTGACGGACGGGGCTTGCTGCCGTATGACGGCCGCCCTGCCGCGTAACACTTCTATTATAATATAATGGGCAAATCTTGTCAATATTTGATGAAATGAAAGATTTCCCGTTTTTTCTTTTCCGTCGAAAATGTGTCTTTTATATTTACAAATCGGGCGGGATATGATATGATAATATGCGTATGACAGCCGAAAATGACGGTTTTGCTCATGGGATGTCCTGCGAATTAGGATGCGCGACTGCGTATACGACGAAAGGAATGATTTTTTTGTTAGAATTCCGCAATTTTTCAAAAACCTACAAGGGCGGCAAACGCGCTGTGGATAATCTGTGCCTGAATATCGAGGCGGGCGATATCTATGGCTTTATCGGCCATAACGGCGCCGGCAAGACGACCTCGCTCAAAGCGGCGTGCGGCATCCTCGATTTCACGGAGGGGGATATCCTCATCGACGGCATCTCCGTGCGGGAGGACCCCGTGAAGACAAAGCAGATCACCGCATATATTCCCGATAATCCCGATTTGTACGAATTTATGACCGGTATCAAGTATCTGAATTTCATCGGAGACATCTTCGGCGTTCCCGCCGACGCGCGCAACGCAAGAATCGAAAAATATGCGGCGATGTTCGAGATTTCCGGCGATCTCGGTTCGCCGATTTCCGCTTATTCTCACGGTATGAAGCAAAAGCTCGCCATTATTTCCGCGCTGATTCATGAGCCGCGTCTGCTTGTGCTCGACGAGCCGTTTGTCGGCCTCGATCCGAAGGCGTCCCATTTGTTGAAGCAGATTTTTGCCGAAATGTGCGCGTCCGGCGCGGCGATCTTTTTCTCCACGCATGTATTGGAGGTAGCACAGAAGCTCTGCAACAAAATCGCGATTATCAAAAACGGCAGGCTCGTTGTTTCCGGAAAGACCGATGAAATCGTCGGGGACGGAAGCTTGGAGGATGTGTTCCTCGAGCTTGCCGATGCGAAGGGCGGGGAATCCGGCGATGAATAAATTTTCACTTGTCTTTAAGACGCAGCTTCTGTCGGCCCTGAGCAGAGGAAAGAATGCGGCGCGAAGAAGCAAGGCGGCAAAAGCCGCTTCTCTGACAGGCTATGTCTTGTTGTGGATTTTAATCGCGGCGCTCGCCGCCGTTTATGAGTTTATGTATGCCGCCGCTTTTGCCGAAAGCGGCATGATTGAGGCGTTCCCGCTTCTCATTGTGCTGGCGGCTTCTCTTTTGACGCTGATCTCCTCCATTTCCTATACGAAATCCTTGATTTTCTGCTCCAAGGACCACGACATGCTCTTTGCGCTTCCGATCAAGGGAAGCGTCATCGTCGCGGCGAAGATCGTCACGCTGTATGTGCTGGACCTTGCGATCACACTCGCAATCCTTTTGCCGTGCGGCGCGATATACGGACTTTTCGCATCTCCGTCCGCGGTGTTTTACGTTTTGTATTTTTCTTTGGTTCTGTTCGTTCCGATGATTCCGATTCTCATTTCCGCTCTGATTTCGGCGCTGGTGAGCCTTATTGCGTCGCGCTTCAAGCATGCGAAAATCATCGGCACCGTTATTTATGTGGCGATTTTCCTCGCTTTTATGTTCGGCGTCATGAGACTGAGCATGGGCGATGCCACCGACGAGGAAATCTCCGGCGCGGTCGGCGGTATGATGGAGGGCATGAAAACGTTCTATCCGCCGCTCGATTGGTTCGGGGATGGGATATCCGGCGATATTCCCATGTATTTGCTGTTTATCGGCGCATCCGTCGTTGCGTTTGCGCTCATTGCGGCTGTTTTCGGGAAATTTTACGGAAAAATCCACGGACTTTTCAGTGCGCGTTCCTTCCGGTCGAAATATAAGGTAAGCGCGGCCGCTTCCAGCGCCGGCGGCGCCCTTGTCAAAAAGGATATCACACGGCTCTTTTCCTCGCCCGGGCTTATGCTCAACCAAATCTCGGGGCTTATTATGCTGGTGCTCTTCACGGTCATCTTTTCGGCGAACGAAAATCCTGTTTCGGTCGAGGGCGAGGAAGCGATTCCGAATTTCTTGGCCGCCATGTATCCGTATCTGTTCGCTTTATGTGTCTCTATGTCGTCGCTTACCAGCGCATCGATTTCATTGGAGGGCAAAACCATCGGACTTCTCAAAAGTCTGCCGGTTCCCGCGCGCACGCTCCTTTCCTGCAAGCTCCGCGTCCATGAGATTGTTTGCTTTCCCGTCATCGTCATTTGCAGCATCGCCATGGCGCTGCTGTCCAAAATGACGGTTGTCGATACCGTTATTCTTGCGGCGATTCCTCTCATTTATTCCTATAATGCAGGCGTAATGGGACTTTTGCTGAATCTGAAAAAGTACAATTTTGACTGGACAAACGAAGTGATGGTTGCCAAAAACAGCATGCCGGTGGCCGTGACGACCTTTGTCGGCATATTCTTATCGTTGCTTTCGGGCATTGTCGCCGTGGTCTTGGCGGTTCTCGGGCTTGATACCGTAATTTTCGGCGGTGTCATGATTGCGCTGTCGCTGGCCGTCGCCGCCGGACTGACGATTCTTCTCCGCAAAAAGGGAGAAAAGCTGCTCCGCGAAATTGGTTAAGGAAACGGGATACCGGCGCATTCTGCGCCGGTATTTTTCATAGAAAACATATTTATCTTGGGAGGTCAATATGACAAAACAGCCGGAAATGAGGCTTTGGTATACGGCGCCGGCGCCGACCGTGAACGACGGGGATTTTGCCCGTCAGAACGACAGTCCGATGGCGGGCTGGGAAAAATGGTCGCTTCCGCTCGGCAATTCTTATATGGGCGCGTCGGTTTTCGGGAGAACGGAGGTCGAGCGCATCCAAATCACCGAAAACAGCGTGTCCAATCCGTCGCTGCGCGGCTCGCACTGGCGCGACGGAAGCGGCGGCACACGGACGTTCGGAGATATTTATATCGAAACGGGACATGACGTGGTGTCGGCGTATTCCCGCGGTCTCTCCCTTGACGAGGCGGCGGCTTATGTTCGATATACATGCGGCGGCGTCGTTTACCGGCGTGAATATATCATGAGCTATCCCGACCGCGTGCTGGCGGTTCGGTTCACGGCGGAAAGGGACGGAAATCCGGTAAAGGGAGGATTGTCATTTGCCGTAAGGCTTGAAATCCCCTTTGTGCGCGACTACTGCATCCGCGAGGGAGACGGCGCAGGCCGGACGGGAGAGGTCACGGCCGACGGCGACAGGCTCGTCATGCGCGGCACCTCGCTTTATTACCATATTCTCTGCGAGGGGCAGGCGCGTGTCACGACATCGGGAGGAACGGTGACCGTGGCCGACGGAAAAATCACCGTTTCGGGCGCGGACGGGGCGGTGCTGTATTTCACCTGCGGGACGAATTACCGTATGGAATCGCGCGTGTTTTTGGAGCCGGAGCCGAAAAAGAAGCTCGCGCCTTATTCCGCGCCGCACGATAGGGTGACCCGAATCCTCGATGCGGCGGTGTCGAAGGGTTATGAAAAAATCCGCGCCGACCATGCGGCGGATTATCGGTCGCTTTTCGACAGGGTGAAACTCACGTTCGGGTATGACGCGGCGGATTTGGCTGTCACAACGGATGCGCTTGTCGCAAGATATCGGGACGGCGGGCGTTCGGCCTATCTTGAAATGTTGTATTACCAATACGGCAGGTATCTGCTCATCGCAAGCTCACGCCCGGGAGGCTATCCTGCGAATCTTCAAGGCACATGGACGGCGTATGACAGCTCACCTTGGGGCTGTGATTATCATCATAATATCAACGTCCAGATGAATTACTGGCCGTCCGGCATTGCAAACCTTGCCGAGTGTTTTCGGCCGTATATCGATTATGCGAGAGCATATATGCCGTCCGCAGAGGAGATTGCGGACACCTATATCAAGGAAAATTATCCCGAAAACGCCTCGGAGACTTCCGGCGGAAACGGCTGGACAATCGGAACCGGCGCGTTCCTCTACTATATCACGACGGTGGGCGGTCATTCCGGTCCGGGCACCGGCGGTTTTACCTCGCTGCTTTTTTGGGATTATTACGAATTTACGGGAGATAAGGCGTATCTAAGAGAAATTGGATATCCGTTCCTGCGAGGGATGTCCTTATTCTTATCCAAGGTCGTCGTGCCCGTGGGAGACAAGCTGCTGGTGCGCCTTTCGGCTTCTCCCGAACAGCAGGGGCCGGACGGAAGCTATTATCAGACGGTCGGCTGTGCCTTTGATCAGCAGATGATCTATGAAAACCATAAGCGCACGCTTGAAGCGGCGGAGATCCTCGGCATCACGGACGATCCCTTGCTTGACGTTATCCGCCGTCAGCTTCCGCTGCTCGACCCCGTGCAGATCGGGCTGGACGGTCAGGTCAAGGAGTTCCGCGAGGAGGGGCATTACGGGGAGATCGGCGAATATGAGCACCGGCATATTTCTCATCTTGTCGGGCTTTATCCCGGGACGCTCATCAACAAAAATACGCCCGAATGGTTGGAGGGCGCAAAAATTTCGCTGACAAGGCGTTCCGATAAATCCACCGGCTGGGCGGCCGCCCACCGGCTCTGTGCATGGGCGCGTACCGGAGACGGCAATCACGCCTATGCGATGTATCGTTCGATGCTCACGTATAATACGCTGCCGAATCTGTGGGACACGCACCCGCCGTTCCAAATCGACGGCAATTTCGGCGCGGTGGCAGGGATTTCGGAAATGCTTCTGCAAAGTCAGGCGGGATATCTCGATTTTCTTCCGTCATTGCCGGACGTGTGGCCGGACGGCTCGTTTGACGGCCTTGTCGCGCGCGGAGGCTTTGTCTGCGGCTGTGATTGGCGGGGCAAAAAGCCGGTCGAGATACGGATTTTCTCCCGTGTGGGAGGCGTTTGCCGCGTGAGGTGTGATGGCCTTGCGCGCGTTCGCGTGGAAACAAAGGGAACTGCCCGACCGGTCGGGGAGGACATGCTGGAAATCGATTTGCCGAAAGGGCTTTCGGCAAGGATTTGCTTTTCTCCTCAGTGAGAAAAGACACGGCTTTTCCTTTCCCAAGGAGAAAGAATATGTCGTTTTCTCACCGATGAGAAAACGACGAAAAGAGCAAAGTATAAGTTTGAAATGATCTATACCCATTTAAAGTGTAGCAATAAGTTCAAGTTACGGTGCTATGCAATGCTCCCGCATTGCAGGGCAACATTGAGGCTACCGCCTCAAACTCCCATACTTCTGCTGGGAAACGCAGGCGCAAGGCGCGCGCCGCGTGAGCGCCCTCCGGCATGATGTCACTGAAAGGGGCGGCGGTTGACGAATCACGCGAGCCTCGCGAGCGTGGAGGCCGTCTTTTATAGCCGCCATCGAACCGCTGCCAGTCGCACAAACGGTCAAGCCAGAGGCTTGCGGCTTCTTTTCGTTCTTTTCTTGTGCGGACAAGAAAAGAACACGTTTCTCCTTTCCAAAGGAGAAGAAATGTGCTTTTCTCACTGAGGAGAAAAGCACCAAAAGACTCATTGAGGCTATCGCCTCAAACTCCATCCATCTGCTGGCAAGCACATACCCACGGCTCGAAAGGTGTTGCAGTGCTCGCACAGCTCGCACAGGCCACCACTCGCCGTGCGGGACGCAACTACGAGTGGAAAGCTCGCGCCCGCAGGCGCAAAGCTGCCGGAGCGCACTCGCTGTCCGTTCGGCGTGTTCCGCCGTGGATTGCACGAGTTTACGAGTGCAAACACGTGTCGTTACCCTGTATTTTTTAAAAATACATAGAGTCGAAAGCAAAGAATAGCACAAAAACCTGAATGGGTATAGATTGCTTGGACTTTTTGTATGAGAGCCGACGGGATACGTTTTCGGCTCGCACAAACGATCGAACGGAACGTTCGCGGTTTCTTTTCGTTCTTTTCTTGTCCGCACAAGAAAAGGACATGTTTCTCTCCTTTCCAAAGGAGAAAATTTTTTATAGAGGAAAATTTTAGAAAACATTTGTTTTTTTGTGTTGAAAAATAAAATCGGATATGCTATACTAATAAAAGCATATGTTTTTATTGTGCCGGATTTTTCGGAAAACGGAGGTGACGGATACGGATCGCTTCAAACTGGTATCCCCTTATGCGCCGACCGGCGATCAGCCGGAGGCGATCGAAGCGCTCACGCGCGGCGTTCTGCGCGGCGACCGTGAACAGTCGCTTGTCGGCGTCACCGGCTCCGGAAAAACGTTTACCATGGCGAATATTATCGCGAACTGTAACCGTCCGACGCTTGTGCTGGCGCACAATAAGACGCTGGCGGCGCAGCTTTGCTCGGAATTCCGCGAGTTTTTTCCGGAAAATGCCGTTGAATATTTTGTTTCCTACTATGATTATTACCAGCCGGAGGCTTACATCCCCGGCCGGGATTTATATATTGAAAAGGATTCCTCCATCAACGATGAGATCGACAGGCTCCGCCACAGCGCGACCTCCGCGCTGTTTGAAAGGCGGGACGTGATCATCGTTTCGAGCGTGTCCTGCATCTATTCGCTCGGCGATCCCGAGGAATATCAGAAGCTTGTGCTGGCGCTGCGTCCCGGCATGCGGATTTCCATCGACGAGCTTTCGCGCCGGCTCATCTCCATCAGCTATAACCGGAACGACATCGCGCTGGAACGCGACAATTTCCGTATTCGCGGGGATATCGTCGACATCATGCCGGCCTCTGGCAAAACAGCGGTTCGTGTGGAATTTTTCGGCGACGAAATCGATCGCCTGTGTGAGATTAACACAGTGACGGGCGAAATCATCGGTCTTATGACATATGCCGCGATCTATCCGGCGTCGCATTATGCGACCTCGGATGAAAAAAAAGAAGCGGCGATCCGTGAGATCGAATGCGAGCTTATGGAGCGTGTCGAATATTTCAAGGCGAACGGTCAGCTTCTCGAAGCGCAGCGCATTTCGGAACGGACAAAGTACGATATGGAAATGCTGCGCGAGGTGGGCTTCTGCTCCGGCGTTGAGAACTATTCCCGCGTCCTTTCGGGACGCGCCGCCGGCTCCACGCCGTATACGCTGCTCGACTATTTTCCGCGGGATTTTCTCCTGTTTGTGGACGAGTCCCATGTCACGCTTCCACAGGTGCGCGGCATGAGCGGCGGCGATTACGCGAGAAAGAAAAATCTCGTCGATTACGGCTTCCGTCTGCCGTCCGCCTTTGACAATCGGCCGCTTTTCTTCCCGGAATTTGAGAGCAAGCTGAATCAGGTGATCTACGTCAGCGCGACGCCCGGCGATTATGAAAGAGAGCATTCCACGGCGCTTGTCGAGCAGATCATCCGTCCGACCGGTCTTGTCGATCCGAAGGTCGAGATCCGTCCCGTAAAGGGACAGATCGACGATCTGATGGGGGAGATCCGCATCCGTGCCGACCGCGGTGAGCGCGTGCTTGTGACGACGCTGACCAAAAAGATGGCGGAGGATATCTGCGAATATCTTGAAATGAACCTCATCAAGGTGCGCTATATCCATCATAATGTGGAGACGATGGAGCGTCAGGAGCTCATCCGCGACCTGCGGCTCGGCGTTTTCGACGTGTTGGTGGGAATCAACCTTCTGCGCGAGGGGCTGGACATTCCGGAAGTGTCGCTTGTCGCGATTCTCGACGCCGATAAAGAGGGCTTTCTCCGTTCGGAGACCTCGCTCATCCAAACCATCGGCCGTGCGGCGCGAAATGCGGACGGCACGGTTATCATGTACGCCGACACCGTGACGGGCTCTATGGCGCGCGCCATCGCCGAGACCGAACGGCGCCGCAAAATCCAAACCGAATACAACGAGGCGCACGGCATCGTGCCGGAAACCATCAAAAAGGACGTGCGCGCCGTCATTGAGATTACGTCCCGCGACGACATCGCGAAGGCGGAAAAGAACAAAAAGCTGACAAAAAAGCAAAAGGAATCGCTCATCGAGCAGTTGACAAAGGAAATGAAGGATGCCGCCGCCGTGCTGGATTTCGAGCGCGCGGCCTACCTGCGCGATTCCATTGCGAAGCTGAAAAAATAAACCATCCGAAAGGCAACATCCATGTCGACAAAATATATCCGCATAAAAGGCGCGAGAGTGCACAACCTTAAAAATATAGACCTTGAAATCCCGCGCGATAAGCTTGTAATTTTTACAGGACTTTCCGGCTCGGGAAAATCCTCGCTTGCTTTCGACACGCTTTACGCCGAGGGGCACCGGCGCTTTGTCGAATCGCTGTCGTCCTATGCGAGACAGTTCTTGGGGCAGCTCGACAAGCCGGACGTCGATTTCATCGACGGACTTTCCCCGGCGATCTCCATCGATCAAAAAACAACCTCCAAAAATCCCCGTTCCACGGTCGGCACGGTGACGGAGATTTACGACTATCTCCGTCTGCTCTATGCGAGAATCGGAATCCCGCACTGTCCCGTCTGCGGCAAGGAAATCCGGAAGATGCCGACGGACGTCATCATCGAGCGGATCATGTCGCTTGCCGAGGGGACGAAGTTTATGGTCATCTCTCCGGCCGTCAGCGGCAAAAAGGGCATGCATGAAAAGGTATTCGACGACGCACGCAAAAACGGCTATGCCCGTGTGCGCGTAGACGGCTATGTGTACGCGCTCGACGAGGTGCCGGTACTCGATAAAAACAAGAAGCACAGCATCGACATCGTGGTGGACAGGCTTGTCATGAAGCCGGATATCAGGCGCCGTCTTTCGGATTCGCTGGAAACCGCGCTCTCGCTCGGAGGCGGCATTGCGGTCGTCTATCTGCCCGATACGAACGAGGAGATGCGCTTTTCTCAGAATTATGCCTGTGAGGAGCACGGCGTCGCCATGACCGAGCTGGAGCCGCGCATGTTTTCCTTCAACAATCCGTTCGGCGCGTGCGAAAAATGCGCCGGCATGGGGGAAATGCAGGTCGTATCCGAGAGAAAGGTCATTCCGGATACCTCGCTTTCCCTGCGCGGCGGCGCGATCGCCGTCAACGGCTTCAAGAGCATGGAGGAGGAGAGCTGGAACGCGCCGCTGATTGAGGCGGTGGGCAAGGAACACGGATTTACGCTCGATATGCCGCTCTGCGAATATTCGGAGGAAGCCATGCACGCGCTTCTGCGCGGCACAGGCTCCAAACGCTATCACGTCGTCCGTTATTTCGGCGGCGAGGGACGGGAGACCTATTCCGCGTGGAACGGGATTTTAAATATCATTGAAACGCGCATCGCGCAGTCCGGCAATGAATACTACAACGAATTTATGGATTTCACACCCTGTCCCGCGTGTCACGGAAAGCGGCTGTCGCCCGAAACGCTTTCCGTAACGGTCGGAGGGCTCAACATTTACGAGCTTTGCTCGCTTAACGTGACGCGCGAGCTTGCATTCTTCGACGGGCTTGAGCTCGATGCGACGGAGGCTCAGATCGCAAAGGAAATTTTGAAGGAAATCCGCGCACGGCTGGGCTTTCTCCAAAGCGTGGGGCTCGATTATCTGACGCTGTGGCGGAAAGCGGGAACACTTTCCGGCGGCGAAGCGCAGCGTATCCGGCTGGCGACGCAGATCGGCTCCTCGCTTGTGGGCGTCATGTATATTCTCGACGAGCCGAGCATCGGGCTTCATCAGCGCGACAATTCCAAGCTCATTGACACCTTGAAGCGGCTGCGCGACACGGGGAATACCGTCATTGTGGTCGAGCATGATGAGGAAACCATGCTCGCTGCGGATTATATCGTGGATATCGGCCCCGGTGCGGGAATCCACGGCGGCGAGGTCATCGCCGCCGGCACGCCGCAGGAGGTGATGGCGTGCGAGCGTTCGCTGACGGGACAGTATCTTTCCGGAAGAAAGAAAATCCCCGTGCCCGCGGCGCGCCGTCCCGGGAACGGGAAGGTGTTGACCGTCGTCGGCGCTGCGGAGAACAATTTGAAGAATATCACGGTCGATTTTCCGCTCGGAAAATTCATCTGTGTCACGGGCGTTTCCGGTTCGGGGAAATCTTCGCTTGTGAACGCTGTGCTGTTGCAGGAGCTTGCGCGAAAGCTCAACCGCGCGACGACCTATCCCGGCAGATTCGAGCGGATTGAGGGACTCGAAAATCTCGATAAGGTCGTTTCGATCGACCAAAGCCCGATCGGGCGCACGCCGCGCTCGAATCCCGCGACTTATACGGGACTTTTTACCGATATCCGCGAGCTTTTCGCCATGACGCCGGATGCCAAGGCGCGCGGCTATACCGCCGGACGGTTTTCGTTCAACATCAAGGGCGGCCGCTGTGAGATGTGCGAGGGGGACGGTGTGCGCTGCATTGAAATGCATTTCCTGCCGGATGTTTATGTCACCTGCGATACCTGTCACGGAAAGCGTTATAATCACGATACCCTTGAGGTAAAATATAAAGGAAAAAATATTTTCGATGTGCTCGATATGACCGTGGAGGAGGGACTTTCCTTTTTTGAGAATTACCCGAAGATTGCAAGAAAGCTGCAAACGCTTTACGACGTCGGTCTCGGCTATATCAAAATCGGGCAGTCCTCGACGACGCTTTCCGGCGGCGAAGCGCAGCGGGTAAAGCTTGCGGCGGAGCTTTCGCGCCGCGGCACGGGCAAGACGATCTATATCCTCGACGAGCCGACGACGGGACTGCATACGGACGATGTGGCAAAGCTGCTCGTCGTTCTGAATCGGCTTTGTGAGAACGGAAACACCGTGCTTGTCATCGAACACAATCTCGACGTCATCAAGACGGCGGACCACATCATCGATCTCGGGCCCGAGGGCGGAGACGGCGGCGGAACCGTCGTTGTCACCGGCACGCCGGAAGAGGTCGCCGCCTGTGAGAGGTCTTATACGGGACAGTATTTAAAGAGGATTTTGTAATATAAGGCGCTCTTTTTTAATAAAATATAAAGAATGTTCACATTTTTTCCATACCAGTGACATTAAAAATTGTTATACTAAGCTTAATTTATGAGGATTCCAGTTTCAAGGATTTTCACATCAACCTTCGGAGGATAAAGAGGACATGAAGGGAAACACAAAGACGATTATTCTGTATGTCGTCCTGATCGCAGGACTGATTTTGGCGTCGCTCAGCCTGCTTAGCGGCAAGAGCAGCACAGAAGAGATCACATACGGCAAGGTCATCGAAATGTTCCGCGACAACAAGGTGACGGAGTTCAACATCAGTTCCAACAACCTTTTGACGATCAAAACGACAGAGATTGGGGAAAACGATAAGCCGAAGAGCTATCAGTTCCGCCTGCGGGACCTGTATCTGTTTTACAGTGACGTCGATGCCTATATCGACGCACAGCTCGCACTTCCCGCGGAGGAAAGAACGCTTGTCATCGAAAAATGTGATTTGGAAGCGCCTAAACAGACCTCTTGGCTCGTTTCCTTGCTTCCGTATCTGATCATTCTCGTGATCGGCGTGGCATTTTGGTTCTATATGGCAAATAAGCTGTCCGATGGAGAACGCAAGATGACCGCTTTCAGCAGGGCACGCGTCAAGGTTCCGAATCGGGACAAAACGCGGGTATATTTTAGCGATGTCGCCGGTGCGGACGAGGAAAAAGAGGAGCTGCGCGAGGTCGTCGAATATCTGCGCGATCCCACCAAATACCGCAAGCTCGGCGCAAAGATTCCGCGCGGCGTTCTGCTGGTAGGCCCTCCCGGAACGGGTAAAACGCTGCTTGCAAAGGCGACTGCCGGTGAGGCGGACGTTCCGTTTTTCTCGATATCCGGTTCGGATTTCGTCGAGATGTATGTCGGTGTCGGCGCCTCCCGTGTGCGCGACTTGTTTGAGACGGCGAAGAAAGCGCCCGCAAGCATCATCTTTATCGATGAGATCGATGCGGTCGGCCGTCGCCGCGGTACGGGACTTGGCGGCGGACATGATGAGCGAGAACAGACGCTCAATCAGCTCCTTGTGGAGATGGACGGCTTCGGCGGACATGACGGCGTCATCGTGATTGCCGCGACCAACCGCCCCGACATTCTCGACCCGGCGCTTTTGCGTCCGGGACGCTTCGACAGACAGATTACGGTAAACTATCCCGATATCAAGGGCAGAGAGGACATCCTGAAGGTACACGCGAAGGGCAAGCCGTTTGAAAACGATGTGGATCTCAAAAAGATTGCGCAGACGACGGTCGGCTTTACCGGTGCGGATCTTGCAAACCTGCTCAACGAGGCCGCGCTTCTTGCGGCGAGAAAAAACAAGGCGCTTATCGGCATGGTCGATATCGAGGAATCTCTGATTAAGATCACGGTGGGTACTCAGAAGCGCAATTATAAGATCAAAGCGGAGGAGAAACGCAAGACCGCTTATCATGAGGCGGGACACGCGATTCTGGCATATTCTCTGCCGACACAGGACCCGGTGCGTCAGATTTCGATTATCCCGTCCGGCCGCGCGCTCGGCTATACGCTCAATCCTCCGGTTGAGGATAAGTACAGCGTCTATAAGAATGAGTTGAAAGAGAATATCGCGATGCTGCTCGGCGGCCGCGCGGCGGAGGAAATCGTATTCGGCGATATTTCCGGCGGAGCCTCTAACGATATTCAGAGGGCGACACAGATCGCGCGCAAGATGGTTACGGTCTACGGTATGAGCGACGCCGTCGGAACGATCCATCTCGGCAGCGAGCACAGCGACGACGAGGTGTTCCTCGGACGCGATTTCAATTCCACAAAGGATTATTCCGAGCAGACGGCTGCCGTCATCGACGATGAAATTAAAAAGATCATCGACGAGGCATATGCAAAGGCCAAGGATATCCTTTCCGCGAACCGCGGAAAGCTCGACTTTATCGCACAGTTCCTTGTTGAAAACGAGATTATGGACGATGAACAGTTCAAGGCGGCGATGGAAACGGATGCCGCAATGGAGGACATCGTAAAGATCGGCGAGGAAAAGCGGCGCCGTTCCGAAGAGGAAAACAGGCTCCGTGAGGAAGCGGAGAAGGCCGCCCGCAGGCGCGACGAGGAGGAAGCCCGCCGCCGTGCGGAAACGCAGAGAACGGAGGAGGGAGAGAATCCCTTCCGCCCCGGAGAATAACGAAGAAAACGCCGGCTGCTTATGCAGCCGGCGTTTTATGTTGCTGAAAAATATACATTCCATTCACACGCTCTTAATAAAATTGATTTATACTGTTTCATTATACAATTTATGAAGTAAATAGAGTGATCGGAAAGGGAAGTTACTTTTATGCTTGTATTAAAACATATATGCAAGGATTATCCCGCCGGAGACAGTAAGGTCACGGCGCTGCGCGGAATCGATATTACATTCCGGAAAAATGAATTCGTCTCGATTCTCGGCCCCTCCGGCTGCGGAAAGACAACGCTTCTCAACATCATCGGCGGACTCGATCAGTATACGAGCGGCGATCTTGTGATTGAGGGAAAATCGACAAAGGATTTCCGCGATGCGGACTGGGATGCTTACCGCAACCATTCGGTCGGCTTCGTATTCCAGAGCTATAATCTGATTCCGCACCAGACGGTGCTTTCCAATGTGGAGCTGGCGCTCACGATTTCCGGCGTATCGCGGTCGGAGCGCCGTGCGAGAGCAAAGGAAGCGCTTGAAAAGGTTGGCCTTGCCAGCGAAATTTATAAAAAACCGAACCAGATGTCCGGCGGACAGATGCAGCGCGTCGCGATTGCGAGAGCGCTTGTCAACAATCCGGAGATTCTGCTTGCGGACGAACCGACCGGCGCACTTGATTCCGAAACCAGCGTGCAGATTATGGAAATGCTCAAAGAGGTCGCGCGCGACAGGCTTGTCATCATGGTGACGCATAATCCGGAGCTTGCGGAGAAATATTCGACGCGGATCGTCCGGATCCTTGACGGAAAAATTACAGGAGACAGCGATCCGTATACCGAGGATGCCGGCGCTGAAAAAGCTGCGCTGTCGAAAAAAGCCGGTAGCTCTGCTGAAATGAGTGCGGCGGCAGACAAATCCGTTAAAAATGTCGGAAAAGCAAAACAGAAGCGGCTGAAAAACCGTTCGATGTCGTTTATGACGGCGCTTTCCCTTTCCTTGAATAATCTGAAAACCAAAAAGGGCAGGACATTCCTAACGAGCTTTGCGGGTTCGATCGGTATCATCGGCATCGCGCTGATCCTTGCCGTTTCCAACGGCGTGCAGGGTTATATCGACCGTGTTCAGGAGGATACGCTGTCGAGCTATCCGATCACGATTCAGGCGGAATCCGTGGATATGACAGGACTTGTCACAACCATGATGAATGCGAATAAGTCTCAGACGGAGTTAAAGCATGAGCTTGACGCCGTCTATGCGAACCGCGTGATGTATGACCTTCTGAGTTCTATTTCCAATACGAACGTTCAGCACAATAACCTGTCGGCTTTCAAAAAATATATCGAAGAAACGCCCGAATTTGCCGACTATGTGAGCGCGATTCAGTATACCTACGGACTTGATTTCAACATCTATACGCAGGATAAGGATGGTAAGATCGTTAAATCCGACCTTGAAACCCTGATGCAGGAGCTTTCCTTTATGCCCTCCGGCTCCGAAGGGATGAGCAGCATGATGTCCTTTTCCTCCTATCAGATTTGGCAGGAAATGCTTCCCGGCGAGAACGGCGAGCTTGTCAACGATCTTTTGAAGGAACAGTACGACGTCATATACGGCAGCTTTCCGTCCGCATACAATGAAATCGTTTTGGTCGTGGACGAAAACAACGAGCTAAGCGACCTCGCACTGTATGCGCTCGGACTGAAAACGACCGAGGAGGTCAAGAAAGAGCTTGTCGATTCGATGGAGGGAAAGACCGATACCGACAAAGTTGAGAGCTGGTCGTATGAGGATATCTGCGGTATGACCTTTAAGCTGATTCTTTCCCCTGATTTTTATCAGAAAAACAAGGATGGAACCTATACCGACCTTTCGGCAAGTGAAACGGGGCTTTCGCTTCTTTATCAATCCGACAAGCCGGTGACGCTCAAGGTGTCCGGTATCGTTCGTCCGAACAGCGACGCGGTGGCGTCGATGATGAGCGGCGCCATCGGATATACCAGCGCGCTGACGGAGTATGCCATCTCCCGCGCAGCGGAAAGCGATATCGTAAAGGAACAGCTTGCCAATCCGACCGTCGATATCATCACCGGGCTTCCGTTCAAAGGGGACAGTGAGGAGGAATTCACGGATGCGGAAAAGGCCGAAATGATCAAGGCTTATTTTGCAGGGCTGACGAATGTCGAAAAAGCGGCAATTTATACCTCCATCAAATCCAAGATGCCGGAGGCTGAGCTTACAGCGCAGGCAAATGCTTATGTCTCCCGGTATACGCGGGCGGAGCTTGTCGAGATGGTGGTTTCCGCCTATGCGGAGGAGATGGGCGTCACCGATACAACCGAAATCCGGAATTATATCGATTCCATGAGCGACGAGGAGCTGTACGCCGCCGTTACCGAATCTGTGAAAGAGCGGATTGCCGAGGAGTACGCGAAGAAGGTCGCCTCCGAGCTTGGCGCGATGACCTCGGATGCGCTTGCCGCGATGTTTGACGCGGAAACCTATACGGAGACAGAATATGCGGCGTTATTCGACGAATATATGCCGGCGACCGTATCCGATACGACGCTTGCGGAAAATCTTTCCCGTCTCGGCTATGTCGATATGGATAACCCTTCATCGATTAGCATTTATGCTTCCACATTTGAAAACAAAGATAAGATTGCGGAGCTGATCACCGCTTATAACAGCGGTGTGTCGGAAACGGATAAAATCTCTTATACGGATTATGTCAAGCTGCTGATGAGCTCGATTACGACGATTATCAATGCGATTTCCTATGTGTTGATTGCCTTTGTTGCGATTTCGCTCGTGGTTTCCTCTATCATGATCGGGATTATCACCTATATTTCCGTTTTGGAGAGGACAAAAGAAATTGGAATTCTCCGTTCCATCGGCGCGTCCAAGCGGGATATTTCTCGCGTGTTCAACGCCGAAACGACAATCGTCGGCTTCATTTCCGGCGCACTCGGCATTGGGATTACGCTGCTCTTCACCATTCCGATCAATCTTGTGCTCCATGCGCTGACCGGCATTGGGACGCTGAGCGCCTCGCTGCCTGTTCTGGGCGCGCTGATTCTCGTTGCAATCAGCATCGCGCTGACGCTGATTGCCGGACTTATTCCCTCGCGGATTGCGGCAAAGAAGGACCCCGTAATCGCGCTGCGCACCGAATAAAGGCGGAATCGCCAAACCGCATCCCCCGAATATCAAGCGAAAAGACGTCATAAATTTATATATCAGGAAAACGGAGGAGTAAAACACATGGCAAAAAAAATGTCGCGCACAAAATCCCAGCGGATCGCATATTGGGTGGTTCTTATCAGCTTTGCGGCGCCGCTGTTATACTATCTGATTCAAATGGTGGTAGGCACCTTTGACACGGTGAATCTGCTGACGATGCTGCAATGTGTGCTCGGCCTTGCCGTTCTGCATCTTCCGGATTTCCTGTCCGAAAAGCTGCGCTTTGAGATACCCTCGCTGCTCTATGTTTTTTATTTGGTTTTTCTTTACTGCGCGATCTTTCTCGGCGAATTTTATGATATGTTCAATAGGGTCCCGTTTTGGGATGTCATTCTGCACTGTTCCAGCAGTCTTGTTTCCGGTTTTCTCGGGTTTATGTTTGTTGCCATTCTCAATAAGAGTGAAAAGGTATTGTTTCACCTTTCTCCGCTGTTTGTTTCGCTTTTCGCCTTTTGCTTTGCGATCACGATCGGAACGCTTTGGGAGATTTACGAATATACCTTTGACGGACTTTTGGGACTTAATATGCAGAAATTCATCACGCCGGACGGAACGGTGCTTGTCGGACACGCAGCGATCGTCGATACGATGGAGGATCTGATGATCGATGCGTTCGGAGGTCTTGTTGCCTCCGTAATCGGATACTTTTCGTTAAAGCACAATAAGAGCTGGCTGGTGCCAAAGCTGTTGGATCCGAAGCCGAAAAACGAGAGGCCGGTGTCGCTTCCTTCACCGGAAGCTGCGGTAAAGAGTCTCGGGGCTCCGTCGGAACAAAGCGAAAACGGTCCCTCTTCTGCGAAGGGTAAGGATTAAAAAAAGCTCCCTTTTCCTATGAAAAGGGAGCTTTTTTGTGCTTATGGACACATACCCTTCTCCTTTGAAAAGGAGAAAAACGTGTTCTTTTCTTTCCGCAAAGAAAAGAACGAAAAGAAGCCGCAAGCGTACCGCTTGACCGTTAGTGCGGCCGGCAGCGGTTCGGTGGCGGCTATGAAAGACGGCGTCCACGCTCACGGAGCTCGCGTGATCCGTCAATCGCCGCCCCTTTCGGTGACATCGTGCCGAGAGGCGCTCACACGGCGCGCGCCTTGCGCCTGCGGGCGCGGACTTCCAGTCGCACAAACTTCCCGCACGGGCGAGGTTGCCCTGCAATGCGAAGCATTGCATTGTGATACGATTGATTTTAGCACTATGCTTTCAAAGGGTATAGATCGCTTCCCAGTTTATGCTCGGAGAGCGCACGTAGGTGCGCGGTTCCGTCTGTTGGGAGCCGTGGGTATGTGCTTGCCAGCAGCACGATGAGAGTCCGAGACAGAAGTCTCGGCGACTCTTTTCGTCGTTTTCTCGTCGGTGAGAAAACGACATCTTTATTCTCCTTTGATAAAGGAGAAACGTGTCCTTTTCTTGTACGGACAAGAAAAGAACGAAAAGAAACCGCGAACGTTCCGTTCGATCGTTTGCGCGACTGGCAGCGGTTCGATGGCGGCTATGAAAGACGGCGTCCACGCTCACGGAGCTCGCGTGATCCGTCAATCGCCGCCGCTTTTGTTGACATCGTATCGGAAGGCGCTCACACGGCGCGCGCCTTACACCTGCGGCCGCGGGATTCCCAGTCGCACGGACTCTTCGCACGGCGAATGACGGAGAGCGCACGTAGGTGCGCGGTTCCGTCTGTTGGGAGCCGTGGGTATGTGCTTGCCAGCAGCACGATGAGAGTCCGAGACAGAAGTCTCGGCGACTCTTTTCGTCGTTTTCTCGTCGGTGAGAAAACGACATCTTTATTCTCCTTTGATAAAGGAGAAACGTGTCCTTTTCTTGTCCGGACAAGAAAAGAACAAAAAGAAGCCGCAAGCCTCCGGCTTGACCGTTTGTGCGGCCGGTAGCGGTTCGGTGGCGGCTATAAAAGACGGCATCCACGCTCGCGGTGCTCGCGTGATCCGCGGGCCGCCGCTTTTGTTGACATCGTATCGGAAGGCGCTCACACGGCGCGCGCCTTGCGCCTGCGGGCGCGGACTGCCCAGTCGCAGGAACTTCCCGCACGGGGAGTGGTGGCCTGTGCGAGCCTCGCGAGCACTGCAACACCTTCGAGCCGTGTGTATGCATTTTCCAGCAGATGGATGGAGTTTGAGGCGAAAGCCTCAATGAGTCTTTTGGTGCTTTTCTCCTCAGTGAGAAAAGCACATAGCTATATTTTATAATAAAAAAGGAAGCATTCAACGCTTCCTTTTGTTTTTTATGCAAGTGCCGCACCGATCGCCGTTGCGAACTGCGCATTCTCCGGTATGATAAAATTGATATCGAAAATCGCGTTGAGCGATTCAAAAATATCCTTTGCCTGCGGGATTGTCGTGAGATTTCCGGTAAGCACGATGTCATGCAGTCCCTTATCCCGTGCGGCGAAGATGCCGAGCATGCCGGCGGTTTCGAACACCATGTTGATAATGGCGAGCGCGATGTCGCCGGCGGAGGCGATATCGGAGAGCTTTCCGAAATTGGAGGCCGTCATGTTCTCCGGCAGAGATATCGCGGATTTTTTCTTTGAAATATCCTTGATTTTGAGGTCGACGTTGTCGAGCGAACCATCTTTTGCAAGCTCGACGATGTGATCGATCCGTTCGATTCCGAGCATTTTTTTGGAAAGGCCGGTGAGTGTGCCCCCGCCCACGCCCGTGCCGCCGAGATAATTCAGATATCCGTCGCGCTTGGCGTGAACGATCGCGGTGCCGGTGCCCATGCTGATGACGATCGCCTCGGAAAGCTCCGATAGAAAGAGACCGCCGCGTCCGACACATTCAAATTCACTGACAGCTTCACAGGCAAGGCCGTATAAAGGCTTTGACACATGGGAGGAGCCGACGCCGGTTAAGATGACCTTTTCGATGTCGGTAAGCTCGATGCCGTTTTCCGCTGTGAATTTTCCGAACGCACCATATAGAGAAGTGAGCGGGTCGGTCGCCTGCACGAACTGCGGCGCAATGATCTTTCCGCTCCGGAAGCCGACGATTTTTGTGGTGCTTCCGCCCACATCAATTCCGATGATCGTTTTCATATACTGCCTTTCATGACGGTACCGCCGCGCAGCCCGCCGGTTTTTATTTTTGTCCGTTTTTTGCCGCCTGCGCTATGGCGAGACAGAGCGCGTCATAGCCGATTCCGGCCGCCGCTGCCTCTTGCGGAAGCAGGCTCATCGGCGTCATGCCGGGCAGGGTATTGGCCTCCAAACAGATGAATTTTCCCGTTTTTTCTTCCCGTATGAAGTCAATTCTGCTGTAACTGCCAAGCCCCAGCGCGCGGTGTACTTTGAGCGCGAGTGCGCCGAGGGAAGCGGCCTCCGCTTCCGGCAAGTCCGCGGGACAGATTTCCTCCGTCATGCCGGACTGATACTTGCGCTCATAGTCGTAGAAGCCGTCTTTCGGACGGATTTCAATGGCCGGCAGTGCGCGTCCCAAAAGGACGCCGACGGAAAATTCTCTGCCGCATATTTTATCTTCTGCAAGGACTTTTTCCTCGTATTGATAGGCGGTTTCGAGCGCGCCTGCAAGCGCTTCCTTTGTGTCGACGATCGACACACCCACGGAGGAGCCGCAGGAGCAGGGCTTGACGACACATGGCAGCGGTATGCCGTCCGTGGAATCTCCTTTTTTGAGAAGGGTAAAATCCGCGGTCGGAATGCCGTGCGCACGGAACAAAAGCTTTGAGAGCGATTTGTCCATGGCGACAAGACAAGCCGCAAAATCGCTGCCGGTATAGGGAATCCCCATCGATGAAAGCGCCGCCTGAATGCTTCCGTCCTCTCCCATGCCGCCGTGTAAGGCGAGAAACACGATATCGGAAAGACGGCAGAGCTCGAGGACGCCGTCGCCGATGAGAGCACTCCCGGGCACCTCGGCCCGCAGCGCTTTCAAATCCGGCGGCTCCTTCGGAACGGTATACATAAAATTCCCGTCCGAGGTGAAAGCGTCGTCGGACAGCGCGCCCCGGTAAGGATAAAAGACGTCCGTGAGCGCGACAAGATGACCGCTTCGACAAAGGGAATTGGCGATCAGTGCGCCGGAAAGCAGGGAAACGTCGCGCTCGGGGGAAAAGCCCCCCGCGAGTACGGTGATTTTCATAGACAGCTCCATTCCGCCGCACGGCGGCGGCTAAAATAAATTTCGGAAAGATGCGTGTTTGACAATCCGTTTATTTTAGACCGAAAGCTCGACTTTCATGGTATGATCCCCGTCTGCGAGCAGAGGATCAACGTCGTTTTCAAGGAAGCGTTCCACTTGCTCGACGCACCGTCCGATGTATTTCGAGGGAATGAGAATCGCTTTCAGCTCTTCCATCGTGATATCGAGCGTGGGATCGGCACAGATGCGCTCCAGCATGTCGTTGTCAAGTCCCTCCTCCTTGACGCGCTTGCCGGCCGCGATGGAATGAACTCTGATTTTCTCGTGGATTTCCTGACGGTCGCCGCCCTTTTTGACGAGATCCATCATGATGTTTTCGCTTGCGATGAACGGCAGCTCGCGCATGACGCGCGCTTCGATCACCTTCGGATAGACGACAAGGCCGGAGGTGACGTTGATATAGATGTTCAGAATCGCATCCACCGCCAAGAACGCCTCACTCATGGCGATGCGCTTGTTCGCGGAATCGTCGAGCGTGCGCTCGAACCACTGTGTGGACGCGGTGATCGCGGGATTGATCGAATCCGAAACGACGTATCTCGCGAGCGCGCAGATGCGTTCGCTTCTCATCGGATTGCGCTTATACGGCATCGCGGACGAGCCGATTTGGTTTTTCTCGAACGGCTCCTCCATCTCCTTGAAGGATTGCAGAATGCGCATGTCGTTTGCGAATTTGTAGGCGCTCTGTGCGATGCCGGAGAGCACATTCATCACACGGCTGTCGAATTTGCGCGAATAGGTCTGGCCGGAGACGGGCACGACCTTTTCAAATCCGAAATCGGCGGCGATCATGCCTTCGAGCTTATCGATTTTTGCGGTGTCGCCCTCGAAAAGCTCCATAAAGCTCGCCTGTGTGCCGGTGGTGCCCTTTTGTCCCAGCAGTGCCAGCGAATCGGCGACAAAATCGAGGTCGTGCAGATCGAGCGTCAGCTCATAGAGCCAGAGAGTGGCGCGCTTGCCGACGGTTGTGAGCTGCGCCGGCTGAAGGTGCGTATAGGCGAGCGCGGGCAGCGCCTTGTAGGTATCCGCGAAATCGCGGAGATTCTTGATTACGGCGAGCAGCTTTTCCCGCACGAGTGCGAGTGCCTTTTTCATGATAATCATGTCGGTGTTGTCGCCGACATAGCAGGAGGTCGCGCCGAGATGGATGATGGCGCGTGCCTTTGGGCAGAGATCGCCGTATGCGTGAATGTGCGCCATGACATCGTGGCGGAGCTTTTTTTCATAGGCCTCGGCGTCCTCATAGTTGATGTCGGTTGCATGGGCTTCCAGCTCCGCGATCTGCTCGTCGGAGATGTCGAGCCCCGTCGCCTTTTCCGCCTTTGCAAGGGAAATCCAAAGCCGTCTCCATGTCGAGAATTTCATATCCTGAGAGAAGAGATACTGCATTTCGGGGCTGGCGTAGCGTCCCGAGAATGCGCTTTCATACCGGTTCCGTTCCATTTATTTTTGACCTCCGTTGGCCGTCCTCTCGGACGGACACTGTTTGATACTTATGGCAGTTTTTTATGCGTTTGTTTGTTCCAGAAGCTTTTCCGCCGCCGCGAGCTTCGCGCAGGTACAGACGACTCCCATCGCCGTTTCCAGCTCGTGAAGCTCCGGATAGGACGGCGCAATCCGGATGTTTTTGTCCTCCGGGTCCCTTTTGTAGGGATAGGTGGAGCCGGCGGGCGTCAGCGTCACGCCGACATTTTTGCAAAGCTCGACCGTGCGGCGCGCCGTCCCCGGCAGCACGTCGAGGGAGAGGAAATAACCGCCGTGCGGTTCCGTCCAGGAGGCGAAGCCGCAGTCTGAAAATTCTTCACGGAAGACACGCGTGACCGTGTCGAATTTCGGTTTCAGGACGGAAGCGTGCCGTCTCATCAGCGCGCGGACGTTATCCGCGCTTGCAAGATACCTTGCATGGCGGAGCTGATTCATTTTGTCCGGCGAAATCGTCTGATAGGCGATTTCCGCTCTCGCCCGCTTGACGTTATCCGCGCCGGAGATCATCATGGCGACCCCTGCGCCTGCATATGTAATCTTCGAGGTGGAAAAGAAGCCGAGAACGAGATTTTCGTTTTCAGTGCCTCTTGTGAGCGCGAAAATGTTGAGAAGCTCGTCTGGCGTGTCGTCGAGATCGTGGAGCGCATATGCCATATCCCAGAACACTCTGAAATCCGGCGCCGCAGGACGAAGCGAGGCAATCCGGCGTACCGTTTCCCCGCTGTAAGTCTCTCCCGTCGGATTGGAATATTTCGGAACGCACCACATGCCCTTGATCGAGGCGTCGCTTTGCACCAGCGCTTCCACCGTATCCATGTCGGGACCGTGGCCTGTCATGGGAACGGGGACCATTTCGACGCCGAAGCGTTCGGTGATGGCGAAATGCCGGTCATAGCCGGGAGCGGGGCAGAGAAATTTGACGGTGCCCCCGTCTTTCCACGGTGCCGAAACGCCGTCCGTGCCGAAAAACATCGCGCGGCAGACCGCGTCGTACATCATCGTGAGGCTGGAATTGCCGCCGAGAATGATTTCGTTTTCATGGACGCCGAGAAGCTCCGCCATGATGCGGGAAAGCTCCGGAACGCCGTTCGGAAGTCCGTAATTGCGCGTGTCGAAGCCGTCCGCCGTTTTGCAGTCTTCGCTGTCCGCAAGCGCGGTCAGCATCGCGTCGGAGAAACCGAGCTGACGGGGACTGGGTTTTCCGCGGGACATATCGAGAGAAAGCCCCTCTTCTTTGATTGTTTCGTATTGTGCGCGAAGCGCTTCATAGACGGAGCGAAGCGCTTCGCCGGATAGGGTGCGAAAATCGCATGACACGGCCGTATCCACCTTTCTTATTTGCTGAATTTGATTTAGATATCGGCGTTTCCGGTCGTTCTGGGGAAAGCCTCGACGTCGCGGATATTCGATATTCCTGTGATATACATGATCAGTCGTTCAAAGCCGAGTCCAAAGCCGGCGTGGCGCGTGCTTCCGTATTTCCGAAGCTCCGTGTACCACCAGTAATCTTCCTCGTTCAGACCGCAGCGGCGGTAGGCCGCTTCGAGATAGTCGAGACGCTCCTCGCGCTGGCTGCCTCCGATAAGCTCGCCCACGCCGGGGACGAGCATATCCGCGGCGGCGACGGTCTTGCCGTCGTCGTTGAGGCGCATATAGAAGGATTTGATTTCTTTCGGATAGTCGGTGACAAAAACGGGCTTTTTAAATACCTGCTCGCAGAGATAGCGTTCATGCTCCGTCTGCATATCACAGCCCCAGTAGGGCTTGTATTCAAATTCCCTGCCGCTTTCTTCCAGAAGCCGGATGGCTTCCGTGTAGGAGACACGGGCAAAATCGCTCGTAATTATATTATGCAGACGTTCGAGAAGTGTGTTGTCGATGAATTGATTGAAGAATGCCAGCTCATATGGGCAGGTATTCAGAACATGAGAAACGACATATTTCGTCATCGCCTCGGCGAGGTCCATATAATCCGTAAGATCGGCGAAGGCGATCTCCGGTTCGATCATCCAAAACTCCGCGGCATGGCGCTGGGTATTGGAGCGCTCGGCGCGGAAAGTCGGCCCGAACGTATAAATCTTCGCAAATGCCTGTGCGAAGCATTCGCCGTTGAGCTGTCCGGAAACGGTGAGATTTGCGGCTTTGCCGAAGAAATCCTTTGTGAAATCCACCCTGCCGTCCTCTGTTTTCGGCAGATCGTCCATATCGAGTGAGGTGACGCGGAACATCTCGCCGGCGCCCTCGCAGTCCGAAACTGTGATGAGCGGGGTGTTCACATACACGAAGCCCTGCTCGTTGAAAAATTTATGAATGGCAAATGCCGCCTCCGAGCGGACGCGGAATACCGCCTGAAAGGTATTGGTTCTCGCTCTGAGATGGGGGACTGTGCGCAGAAACTCCAAAGACGTTTTCTTCTTTTGAAGTGGAAAATCCGGCGTGGAAACGCCTTCGACCTCGATACTTTCCGCTTTCAGCTCGAACGGCTGCTTTGCTTCCGGCGTCAGGACGAGTGTGCCGCGGGCGATGATGGCGGCGCCGACATTCTGCCTCGTGATCTCCGTGTAATTTGCGAGCTTCTCCGCTTCCAGTACGATTTGAAGCTTTGGGAACGTGCTGCCGTCTCCGAGCTCGATAAAACCGAACGCATTGCTGGAACGCACGGTTTTGATCCAGCCGGCAACCGTGATCGCTTTTCCGTCAAAGGCTTCCGGAGATGCGTACAGCTCCTTTATCGTTGTCCTTTTCATGGTTTCAAGTCCCTTTCATTAAAAAATACGGTCAAAAAAGAAATATATATTCTTATTATAGCGCAAGTAAAACCAAAATACAAGAGATATATACAAAAATAGAGGGCATAGCGCCCTCAATTCCTTTTTTTCATTTGCTTGATGCAGTTCCGACAGACGTAATAATCATGAAATTCTACCAGATCGTTTTCATTTTTGCAAAACAAACAGCTGTTGTTCATCAGCTTAATGGTTAACATATTTTTTGTGACCGGGGTAATTTCAACAGGTGTGTTTTCACCGAAGCCGTACTGTTCTCTGAGTTCCTTGGGTATCACGAGCCTGCCTAACTTATCGACTGTGCGTTTAAAGCTTATCATTTTATTTTCCCCTTTTAATATGGATTCAAAGCATCGCGATACAAGAGCATGTCTGAATGCTTTGTAAAATAAGTATATCATAACAATACTGTAAAAAAATGTCACATTTTGACTAAAAATCTGAATAAAACGAAGAATAAAGAAAAAATATGTCTATGATAACATAATATTTTGTGAAAAATGACGATTTTAAATGTATTGTAATTTTTTGAAGAAAATCAAAGAACTCGGAAAAACACGTGGTGAAGAAAAGAAACATATTGACATTTATATCACGATTTTATATAATAAAAAATGGAAAAAACAGTATATATTTTGAAAGCTCTGCGATGGAAAGCGGAGAAAAATGAAAAGGAAAAATAAAAAAGGAGAACGCAAATGAAAATGGACGCAGGAAAACGAATCTTGTCGCTGATGCTTGTCCTCGCCACTTTGTTTTTGCTTCCGGGTGTAACGCAGTTCACCGCGTCGGCATCGGATGCACTGCGGGAGCGGAGCAAGGCACAGACAAGGGAAGACTTGGAGCAAAGCGGCTCTCTTCTTGACCCGGCGGATACGGGGAAGCTCTCTGCCGGAGAATGGCGGACAGGGACGGCGCCGAGCGGAATTGTCAGCGTACCCCAAAATATGACAGGCGGGGCGGCGGCGCTGACGCTGGCTTCCTCTGGAAGCGCTATTCCGGATATGTCCTCCGCGCTCAGACGGAGCTATCCGGTGTTTTCGATTGCAAACAGCACCAATGAGTATATCGACGTCAATTCCGGCGCCGTGAATCTGACCTATGATTTGGTGGAGATGAAAGGCGTGGGCGGAATGGATTTATGTCTTTCCGTCATTTACAATTCCTCCGATTCCAATACGAAGGAAAAGGGTTACACGGATTATGAGACGACGGTGACCGGATATTATCTGATTTGCGGTCCTTGGACGGAGTTTATCCCTTTGGACGGCGGAAATGCGATTTACATCCCCATTGATGAAAACAATACCTATACGGAGACATTTTCAACCACTGAGGAGGTAGAGGCGAGAATCAATCAGCTGATTGACGATACAACGGAATCTGAGGTCGTCATCGGCGGCACACGGTATAGGATGATTGCCCATGTGGGTGTTTTGGATGCCGGTTCGATTCTTTCCTATCGTTTTTACAGCACGGTGATCGACCGCTTGCCTCATGCGGCAGGGAAAGGGCTTTCCGCCGGCTGGCATTTCAGCATCCCGTATATCGAGAAGATTCCGAGCTATGACGAATACAATACGCTTTCGTATACGCATCAGCTTCTTGTGCTCGATACGGGCGAGAGCTTTAATCTGACGGATTATTCGTTCGATGAAACGCAATGGACTTCCGATGATATTATCATGGATCAAACCATGGTTTACCCGGGATATAGCTTTGCTGCCTCAGCGGAATCGTTTGGCGGAAAGACGGCGGCGCATATCCTCTGCTGTAAGGATGGAACGAAGTATTATTTCGATGCCGACGATTTATGCATCGGGAAAGAAGACCGTTTCGGCAACAAAATTCTGTATGAATATGATTCTTTTGGATGCCTTATCGGAGTACGCGACAATTTCGGACGCAGGATTTCCGTGAGCTGGTCGGGAAGCACCGCCACCGTGACGGGCTGCGACGGGAGCCGTGCCGTTATCGGTTCTTCTTATATTACCTGCGGTCGGAATGAGACGACCACGTTTACCTATTCCGATGTGAATTTGGAGTTCGGATACGGCATGAAGGGCGGAAGCTCGACTTATGTTCCCTATCATATTTTGACCTCGGTTGCGCATCCGAACGGAGATACCACCGTATACGAATACAATAAGACCAGCGCGTGGATGCCCGATGCGAGTATTGAGTATTTCTATCAGATCGCTGGGCGGTACGACATGGTTTCGGGGACGAAAAAGAATGAAGTAAGCTATTCCTATTCCGGAAACTGCCGCACGGATTATTCCGCCTATATCATCCAGCAGCGCGAGCAGCTTCAGGACGGAACGCTCACTGCGCCGTCGCTTTGGGGCGATTACGGCGTCATAGGCGATAAACTCGGCATGTTCGGCTCGTATACGACAATGGTGTCGAATGGAAGCGTCACAACGGAATACACGTTCAATCCCAACAAGCGCTGTATCAGGAGCGTCGAAAAAATCGGGACGGCGGAGCACAGCCGTGTCGAAACGCTGTATATGGGAAGCTGTGTCATCGGCTTATATGAGGTGACTTACGGCAGCGACGGCAGCTGGATTTCGGCATTTACGAAAAAGGAATATGATTTTGAAGGCAATGTAACATGCCTGCAAAAGATGAACGCCGCGCATATCGTCGAATATGAAGAAAGTGCCGTCTATGGGGGATATGGATTTATGCTGACACATAGCGTGGACGGCGTAAAGACGGTCAATTCTCTTTCTGCGGGCGGAAAAACGATTGCTTCTGTCTGTGTATATGAGGATGAGGGCGAAACGCTTCGCGCACGCACGGATTATACCTATGATACGTATGGAAATGTTCTGACGGAGACCGTTTATATCCTGCCGGGGATGGAAAGCTATGTTACAACCTATTCCTATACGGATAATATGAGCAGAGATCCCGGTGTCGATTTGGACGGACTGTTCTGCACCTCCGTTACCGTTTCCGGTCTTAAAGATGCGGACGGCGCTGCCAAAGAAAATCTGACGACCGTTATAAAGTACGATGTTGCCGGCAGAGAGACATACCGGATGGACGCGGCAGGCAATGTGACGACCTATACATATGATATACGGGGGAGACTGACGCGGACGGATTATCCGGACGGAACGTATGAGACCGCCTCCTATAACATTTCGCAGAACACGGTGACGGAGCGAAATCGTGCAGGCTATATTCTCATTTATGCCTATGACGGACTGGGAAACCTTCTGACCGTGACGGAAAGCGGTGCCACGGGAAAAGTTTTGGAAGCCCGTACTTATGACAGCCGCGGGCGTCTTTCCTCGGTGAGCAATGCGAGCGGCACGGCAGCGTTCCATACTCAGAATTATGCATATGACGCATTTGACCGTGTCGTTTCGTCCTATATTTATGATGAAAATGACGTCATGCTTGCGGGAGAGACCTATGCTTATGACGTCGTCACGCTGAACGGTGCGGTCTATCATAAGACCACCAAAACCGTGCTCGGCGATACGGATGCGCCGTCCGTCGTCACGGTGGAATACACCGACCGATATGGGAGGACCGCCCGCACGGCACGGATTTTCGCCGGCGCGGAGCTTGCGAAATCCTATACCTATGACATGAGGGGCAATCTTCTGACGGAGACCGATGAAAAGGGCTCCGTGACACGTTATACCTATGACTTTGCGGGTCGGGTTCTGACCGTGAAGAACGCGCTGAACCAAACGGTTTCCTATACCTATGACAGTCTTGGTCGAAAGCTGACGGCAACGGACGCGCTCGGTACGACCGCGACCTATGCTTATGACGTGCTGGGTAGACTGCTGACGGAATCCGTGCCGCTGACGGCAAGTGACGCAAAGCTTACGAAATACGGCTACGATGCAAACGGAAACGTCACGGAAACGCGCGTTTCCAACAACGCACCGGACGCGCCGCTGTCGTATTCCCGCACGGTATCGAGCTATGACAGCATGAACCGCCTCGTCTCTACGACAAGCTATGACGGGGAGAGCGCGGCACTTGTGAATACCTACACCTATAACGCCTACGATAAGGTGCTCACGGCAACCTCGGGCGGGAGTACGACGACCTATACCTACAATACGCGCGGAGAGCTGACCTCGGTGACGGATGCGATGGGACAGAGTGAGACATATACCTACGATAAAAACGGGAATCTGCTTACAAAGACCGACCGCAGCGGCACGACCTTCACCTATACCTATGACGGCCTCGGCCGAATCCTTACGGAGACTGCGGCAAAGGGGAACAAAACCGAGCAAAACAGCTATGCCTATTCGTTAACGGGCGCGGTCACCTGTGAATCGAACGGCACGGCCGTGCTGACACGAAAATACGACTGTCTCGGCCGTATGATTGAGGAGACGGAAACCGCCTCGGGAATCGCGGCCGTATCCCGCTATGCTTATACCGTCACGGACGAGCGGGAGCGGTATGCGGTGGTGCGTGCCGGCACGGAGATTCTTTCGGAGGCATACCAGTATGACGCTCTTGGCAGATTGACGAAAGTATATGCCTCGACGGCTGAATGGAATGCAAATAACGGGGAAGACGCCGTACAGCTTCCGGCGATTTCGGGAACGCCGATATCGATTTACACCTATGATGCGAACGGAAACCGCAAGAGTGTCGAGAATGCGAACGGGACGGTGACATGCTATCGTTATAACAAGGCGAACCTTGTAACGGAGCTTTACCACATCAGAGACGATGCGGTGCAGTCGGCCTATCTCTATACCTATTATTGTGACGGAAATGTGTATACCGTGACGGAGTATGACGCGGCGGATGAGCTTGCAGTTCCCGCAGGTCTTACCGTTCCGAATCAAATCCGAGACCCGTGGGTGGTGACGCCTACGCCAGATCCCGATCCGGACCCTGATCCAGAACCAGAACCCGATCTGGACGCAACATATTCGCTTTGTTATTATAATAGTGTTGTGCTCACTTACCAGCTGATTCCGGCGGCGGAGGCGCCGGAGGGCGGTCTGCGCTATACGGTGGACGGCGTGGAATATTATGTGAATTTTACATCGGGAGCCAATTTAAATTATGGAGAATATGTTGGAAATATTGTAAAAAACAATAATGGCTATTCCGGTTATTTCAGGTTTGAGGAAAACATCAATCCGGAAGAGCTGCTTGAGCACCATTTGATTTTGCCGATGCCGCAGAATCTGTCATCGCAGTCGATTTTCTATGTGTATTACGTCAAAAACGCAAGCGGCACGATTCTTCAAACGGTGGCGATGTGCGTACCGGAGGATTATGCGTATACGACATATACCTACGTTGCGGATGGTTTTGTTGAACTGACAGCAGGTTACAGCTTTCGTTCTCTCGCCGCGGCGGAAACGGGTGCGCAATCACAGAGCGAGCCCGCATCCATCGGCAAGCAGACGACATACGCATACGACGGCCTCGGCAGACTGATATCGGAAACGACGGTTGACGGCAGCGATACGGACGTGATAAGTTATACATATGACAGCCGCGGGAACCGCGCAACGATGACGGAAAACGGCATCGTGACGACGTATACGTATGACGCGAACAACCGGATGACGGCGGAGCAGACGGGGCTGAACGTGAAAACGTTCACCTATGATGCGAACGGAAATCAGCTTGTGGCGCTGTATAACTTTAATCCCGCGGGAACGTATGCCTATAACCTGTTCGGCTATCAGACGAGCTACACGCCGGACAACGTGGGGTATACCTATTACACGTATCGTGCGGACGGATTGCGTCACAGCGTCGGCAGCACGGCTCATGTGTGGGACGGAACGAATATCGTTGCAGATGTGAGCGGAAGCACGGTGGCGGTGTACTTCCGCGGAATCGGACTGATTTACACGGAAGCTGCGGGCGTAAAGACATATTATCACCAAAACGCACACGGCGACGTAATTCTGCTGACGGACGGCATGGGGAATATCCTCAAAACGTATGAGTATGATGCGTTCGGCAGGGAATGGGATGCGCTTGACACGGACAATAACCCGTTCCGCTACTGCGGAGAATATTTCGACAAGCAGACGGAGACGGTATATCTTCGTGCGAGATATTATGACAGCGCATATGGCAGATTCACACAGCAGGACGGGTGGGAATATGTAAACTTCGGCGACCCGCTGAGCCTCAACTTGTATACGTATTGCTGGAATAACCCGGGGAATTTAGCAGATCCGACCGGATGCTGGCCTAACTGGAAAAAGCTTGCGAGCGCAGTATTGACAGTTGCGGTGGGAGTGGTTGCTCTTGCTACGGTGGTGGCCACAGGCGGGGCAGCGACACCACTTGTGGCAGCGGGATTATATGCGACAGCGGCGGCAGGGGTTGCGTGTGTTGGTTTTGGTGCTGCTGATGCGATGGAAGCAGTAACTGGCATCAATGTTGTCAAAGATGTAATGGGAGAGGATTTATATAATGTAGCCGAAATGGGCTGTATGGTAGTTGCCTCTGCCGGAACAAATTGGATTGTTTCCAACCCTTGGTTGTTTAATAATTATTATGATAATACTACAACGCAAGCGGCCGCACAGACGCAGAGTGGCAGTCAATCATCAAATAAGGACATAAAATTTTCTGATAAACAATCAGATTATCAATGGGAAAAACAATTATCTGAAAGAAATTGGAGCAAAGAACAAATTGTTAATGTAATCAACAATCCCTCTCAAATGGGAACATCAATAAATCGATACACTGGGAATGAATGCCTTGTATATTTTAATGAGAAAGGAGGTTATGTTGTTGTTGATAATGTAACGGGAAAAATTGTTCAAATAAGTCAATATGATATGTCTGATTTTATTATTGACAAGGACATAACTATATTGCCAAAATGAATAATTATACTATCTCTGACAAATTATTGACGATGGTAAAAAAAGATAATAATCTATCTAATGAAATATTCTGTTATAATAAAAAGATTCTTTTTAGTTTATTTTTCATTGAAAAATATATAAATGTTATTGATTATAACTTTACGAGCGATATTGCTATTGTTCCTTATATTATATCTGATTATGGAATTCTTGAAATATATGATTATTCAATGAATATGTTAATTACTGGAAAAATTCATTCATTAGAAGAAATTGTTTATCGTGTTACTGATGGCATAAATATAAATAAGTTAAGTAATGAGGCCATAAGTATAATAAAAAATACGAATTATGAGATTTTATTATCAGATAAAAAAAGGAGCATAGACAACATACTTCAATATATACAGTTTATGAAAAAAATTGAAATGGAAATGCTTTCGTGTAAATTATTAGATCGAAGAGGAAGATTTTATTACGAATTTCGTGAATAGGGCATAAATTCAATAGAGAAAGAGCCTGCCAAGTGGCAGGCTCTTTCTCTTGAAATCAGTTGAGTGATGATAATGGAGTTTATCATTGCAAAGCTATTATATACTAAAATTTTCCATTTGTCAATGTAAATCAGGAAATTTTTGTAATATTTTTCTGAAAAATATCAAAATCATGTTGAGTAGTAAAAATGAAAATCAAATATTGACAAAATATATCCAAATATGGTATATTGAATATGACAATATTTTGCAGCTAATACATGAGTTGGGACGTGATTATCGTAAAGAATGTTAAAAGAAGCTTTTTGATATTCTATATCCTGATTTACACGGAAACTGCGGGCGTAAAGACATATTATCACCAAAATGCGCATGGCGACGTGATTCTGCTGACGGACGGCATGGGGAATATCCTCAAAACGTATGAGTATGATGCGTTCGGCAGGGAATGGGATGCGCTTGACACGGACAATAACCCGTTCCGCTACTGCGGAGAATATTTCGACAAGCAGACGGAGACGGTATATCTTCGTGCGAGATATTATGACAGCGCATATGGCAGATTCACACAGCAGGACGGGTGGGAATATGTAAACTTCGGCGACCCGCTGAGCCTGAACTTGTATACGTATTGCTGGAATAATCCGGTTATGTATGCGGATCCGAGCGGAAACGATGCTATATACGTTGTTGACTATGATTACAATTCAGGTGTTCCTGTTGTAGGACATGCGATTGTGTTGATAGAGGTTGCAGACGGTAGCTGGTATGAGATAGAATTCACAGGTGCTAATAAGAAAGAGGCTCAGATCTATATAGAAAATAAAGGAAATGATCTTGACATAATTTTAACAGATGAAAGATATAATAATCGTATATATATTGAAGGAGATTTTACAAAAAGCTATGAATATGCAGTAGAATGTTATAATGAAGATAAGTATTATGGTGGTTACAATCTCTTTGGCAATAACTGTCTGCATTTTGTACAATCTGTGCTTCGAGAAGGAGAGGCTAATGATAAAGTAGTGCAAGAATATCTTCAAAATAGCAAAACGATTATCCCTTCTGTATTTTATAAGTCACTTAAAAAAATAGCTCCAAAAGATAAAGTCAATCATAGATATTATGAAAGAGTAAGAGAGTTATTAGAAAAATATAGGGGAGGTCGATGAAATGGCTAAATCACATAAAGCATTTTGGAAAGCCTTGCTGATAATCTTAATTGTTATTTTTTGCCTTTTCATTTGGATTTTTTGTGAATTTCGTTCTCTAAATTATAAATATGAATATCATGACGGATTGCTCTACATATTTTATCAGGAAAACATTTATAAGGAGACAAATGAAAACTGGTATGGTGAATACAGTGAAAATGATTATACCAAAAATTATAATGTTGCCTATCAAAAAATTGGGTTCTCATATAATTTTTTGTGGTATAATCCTATATTAACAGATAATCCAGATGATCCAGATTTTCTTTTTGTTCCCCGTGGACATCATGTTCTTTTTAATGAGGATTTTAATCCAAATGAGCAAATTATGTCGCTCTATTTTCTCGGAGAACCGAAAAAAGAATGTGATTTTACTTTTAGTGATTTATTAAAAGAAGCAACAGATATCAATTCGCATAATATATCAAACTGGAATGAAAATTCATTTTATGTTAAATCATATATGAAAGCCCATCCTTTTATAACAAGAACTTTTTATGTCATTTATTATGAAGGACAATACTATATCGATTTCAAAGATTTAGACCATGACATTATATATAGAATGAATGTAGAATATATAGAAAAATTTTGTTCATTTTATAATATAAACTTTGACTAGTCATGAATTGTGTTAGGACTGTCAAAGATAATATTTTAGTTTTATAAGCATAATGTCAGTGAAGAATAGAGAAAGAGCCTGCCAAATTGGCAGGCTCTTTCCCTTGAAATCAGTTGAGTTATGATAATGGAGTTTATCATTGCGAGAGTATTATATACTAAAATTTTCCATTTGTCAACACGAATCAGGAAATTTTTGTAATATTTTAAAAATATGTAAATTTTATGAGGGTGATAAATAAGCGAATGTGGATGCATTCTGCTAAATGTCCGCTTTTTTAGCCAATGGCTGCTTTATACTCTTCGCCCCAATTCCACATGGCGTCAAGAATCGGCTTTAAGCTCTGTCCCAGCTCGGTGAGAGAATATTCCACTCTTGGCGGTACTTCCGCATATACCTTGCGGTTGACAAGCCCGCTTTTTTCCATATCCCGAAGCTGCGCGGTCAGGACCTTTTGCGATACGCTGCCGATGGATTTTTTCAGTTCGCCGAAACGCTTGGTTCCCGGCATCAGGTCACGCAGTATCAATACCTTCCACTTGTCACCAATCAGAGTTAGCGTAGTTTCGACAGGACACGCTGGCAGCTTGAACGCGGGCTTCTGTTCGCTCATAATCATGTGCCTCCTTATAATAGTATCTAAAAGTGCCTAACATGCAAATTATATCATATGGCTGTTGAAAAAGTCAACATTTACAAGAGAATAAAAGTATTTTAAAAAAATTTTTATTAGCTTGAAAGCGGCGAAAACCTTTATATATACACAAATGTTTCCTTTTGGTAACCGCCCAATCGTTTCCTTTCAGTAACTACGCCACAATAAAGTGCTTACTTTACAAAAGAAATATACCGGAGTATCATTTAGACAGAGCTCACGGAGAACGGCCGCTCCGAGACTTGATGTTTATGAAAAATATTCGGAATCGACCGAACTGTCATTCAAGGAGGAATTTATAATGAAAATCGCAGTTATTTGTGCAAACGGGAGAGCAGGCAGACTTATTGTAAAGGAAGCGGTAAGCAGAGGGTTGGATGTGACCGCCGTGGTGCGCGAAGAAAATCAAACGGTGGCGCAGCAGGTGCTGAAAAAAGATTTGTTTGATCTGACAGCCGCCGATTTAAACGGCTTTGATGTTGTCATTGATGCATTTGGCGCTTGGACGGAGGATACGCTTTATCAGCACAGCACCTCATTGAAGCATCTGTGCGATATCCTTTCCGGTTCAGACGCACGGTTGCTGGTTGTCGGCGGCGCGGGAAGCTTGTATGTGAATCCTGAACACACCGCTTGTGTATCGGACGGACCGGATTTTCCCCCTCAGTTTTTACCGCTTGCGAAGGCTCAGGGCAAAGCGCTTTCGGAACTTCGTCAGAGAAACGATGTAAAGTGGACGTTTATCAGCCCTGCCGCAGATTTTAGAGCGGACGGCGAGCGTACCGGAAGCTATATCCTCGGAGGCGAAGAGCTGACGCTCAATTCCAAGGGAGAAAGCGTCATCAGCTACTCCGATTATGCGGTCGCCATGATTGACGAAGCTGTGAGCGGCAATCATATTCGGAAACGCATCAGCGTGGTGGCCGAATAAGAACATAAGCACAGAAAAGGAGAATTTATCATGAATAAAAATACATTTACAACTGTTAAGCTTACAAAAGGCGAAATGAACATTTATGACTTCGGCAGCGTAAAGCTGCATGCGTATAAGACGAATGATTTTCTCGACGATGAAGTATTCGTAGTTGAAAAAAACGGCAAGGCCGTTGTCATCGAATCCCCTTGTTTTTTTGATAATTGCGAAGAGCTCGAACGATATCTCAAGGATATTGCGGTTGAAGGCATGCTTATCGCGTATCACGGTGCAGGTGCGGCATTCCTGCCGGAGGTTCCGAAATATGCTACGCAAAATGCCGTGGACTATTCTGAAAACGGCGGAGGCAGGGCATTGATCGATCGGTTTGCCGGAGCGTTCGGCGAAAGCTTTGACAGTTCCATCCATAAGATTACCAATGTAATCGGCGAGGGTAAGCTGACAATCGGAGGGATTGATTTTGTCATTAAGCAGACGGCCGAAGCGTTTGATGTCGAAATTCCTGAAATAAATGCGGTATATACGCATATGCTCGGTCATGACTGCCATTCTATCGTCGCGGGGAGCGCTCATGCCGATGCGATGATTGCACAGCTGAAAGCGTATATCGAAAGAGGCTACGATTTGATTTTGACCTCTCATTATACGCCCGAGGATTTAAAAGACGCCAAAGATAAGATTGCCTATATCGAAAATCTGAAAGCGATCGCCGCAGGCTGCGCAAATGCGGAGGAATTTAAATCGGAGGTGCAAAGGCGGTATCCTGCTTACAGCGGAGAGAATTATTTGGATATGACGGCAGGATTCTTTTTTGCCGAATGAAAAAGGAGCAGGGCTGTCGTTTTCGACAGTCCTGCTTATGACGGAGCACGGAACGAACGAGAGGAAAGAGAAATGACACAGACAGAAAGACGGGTTTTCTTGCTTGAACAGCTGTTGAAGGAACAGCCGTCATGCGGAGAGCTTGAAATTCCGCGGGAAGCGTCGAAGCAGAAGCGGCTGCTCCGCGCGCTGTTCAATACACGGATGCCAAGACCTGTGTCCTCTGCATTTTTGGAGGTGCAGAACGCCTATTTACAGGAGGAAGCCGCGCAGAAAGGAATCGTCGATTTGGCCGATTTGACTCCTGTGCAAGAGGGCATCTATCTGTGGCAGGGCGATATTACCGCACTTCGCTGCGGCGCCATTGTGAATGCGGCAAATTCAGCGCTGCTTGGCTGCTTCTGCCCTTGTCACGGCTGCATCGACAATGCGATTCATACCTATGCGGGAGTAGAGCTTCGCCTTGCCTGTGCCGAGATCATGGAAAAGCAGGGCCATGCGGAGCCTGCTGGGAGCGCCAAGCTTACAAAAGCCTATAATCTTCCGTGCGGATATGTGCTGCATACGGTGGGTCCGGTTGTCATGGGCAAGGTCACAAAAAAGGATGAGAAGCTTTTGGAATCCTGCTATCGCTCGTGCCTTGTGCTTGCCGAACGGAACGGTATCAAGAGTGTTGCGTTCTGCTGCATTTCCACAGGAGAATTTCATTTCCCGAATAAGAGGGCGGCTGAGATCGCAGTCGGGACGGTAAAGGACTATAAAGAGCGGACACACAGTGAAATCGAGGTGATATTCGATGTTTTCAAGGATATGGACTATGAAATCTACCGGGAGCTTCTCGGATAACATAAAAAAGCTGAATATGGAGATACAGAGTGCAGATGCGATTGTAATCGGTGCGGGAGCCGGTCTTTCCGCAGCCGCCGGATTTGCCTATCAGGGCGAGCGATTTGAAAAATACTTCTCGGATTTCAGGGAAAAGTATGGGATTTGCGATATGTATTCGGGCGGATTTTATCCTTACGATACCCTCGAGGAATACTGGGCGTGGTGGTCAAGGCATATTTTGGTGAACCGTTATGATGTCCCCGCCGGCAAACCGTACCGTGACCTGCTCGCGCTCGTGAAAGATAAGGATTATTTCGTGCTGACAACGAACGTCGATCATCAGTTTCAGCTCGCAGGCTTCGATAAAAAACGGCTGTTCTACACACAGGGCGATTACGGTCTGTGGCAATGCCGGAGGGCATGTCATAATAAAACCTATGACAATGAGGAAGCCGTCCGGCAAATGGCTGCGGCGCAGAGGGACATGAAGATTCCGACGGATTTGATTCCGGTATGTCCCGTATGCGGCGCTCCTATGACGATGAATCTGCGCTGCGATACCTCCTTTGTGCAGGATGAGGGCTGGTATGCGGCGGCGCAGCGCTATGCCGATTTTATCCGCCGCCATGAGCGGCTGCATATTTTATTTTTGGAGCTTGGCGTCGGAATGAATACGCCTGTCATTATCAAATATCCGTTTTGGCAGATGACGGCGCAGAATGCAAGGGCTGTTTATGCCTGCGTGAATTTGGAGGCTTCGATGTATCCCACGCAGCTTGAAAGGCAATGCATTTGTTTGGAAGCCGACATTTCGGAGACGCTGACTGCGCTGCGGGAGGCTATGTCTCTGTAACCCGAAAAGCTTTTGAGGAGCTTGGCGTTTATAAACGCCAAGCTCCTCAATGCTTGAAATTTTAATTTGACCGGACACGCTTGAAATCCCGCATGGAGACAAATCCATGAAAGGTGCCGCGCTTCCGGCGGTTTATTTGTCGTCACAGGTATATGTCAGCGGAATCCCGTAGGTTTCCTCGTAAATTTTGCGGCATGCGTCAAAGGCAGTCTGTTTTAAATAATCTGTGTTCTCTTTTTTTCCAAGCTCCGGCTTCGGATAAACGGGCGGCGCGATGTGAAGCGTAAAGGAGACCTCCGGAATCCCCTCCGCATCGCAGGTTTCGCGTTCCGTAAACGTAATGAACTGCGGAACGACCGGCACGCCGTATTTGGCGGCGATGGAAAAGGCGCCGTCCTTATACGGACGAACCTTCTTATAATGCCACCACATCGATGCTTCCGGATAAATCAGCAAAAACGCCTTCTTTTTGGTCAGGACATATTCCACCGTTTCGTTGAAGCTGCGGGTGCCGCGGAGCGTCGTATTCAGCGGCATCATATCGCCTGCCCGCATCATTTCCCCGAGGAAACCCTTCATATTGTTGAACGGCGCGGCTACGGCGTATACTTTGTGTCCGCGTGCGCCGTATTTGACGGCGAGACAGTCGAATTTCGCCACGTGATTGCAGGTCAGAACCGCGGCATCGAGCCCTTTCAGATTTTCTCTGCCGATCACGGCCGTTTTCAGCACGCATTTGTTCTGATACAGCGTATAGGGCTTTACGACAAACAGCTTTTCTATGCCGTATTTCAGCTTCTCGGCAAAGGTGCGTTTACCGGGATAATGATAATTTTCCGTGACCGGAATGACAAGCTCCTCCGGAATCGGATCGACGTGGACGTCGAAAATACCGGCCTTTTCGCTCTCTGCGATCGCTGTCATGACCTCGCGTCGTGTCATATCGGCTTACCTCTTGTACTTTCCTGTATTTGTTGTCAAAATCAAACGTGTACTTCCTCCGGCGCTTCCACACGCTCGATGACCTCCCAGCCGCGGCGTTCCTTCTTGAAGAGGATCGCATCTCCGACGATTCGGATATATTCCATATAAAACAGCGGATGAACGAACAGAACTGCCAGTCTGTGGAAGAATTTGTACGGCAGATTTTTGTGTTCGACAATCAGCGCGCAGGCGGTCATAAGGAAGAAGGAGAGATAGATGGCGCCGAAGCCGGCGGCTGCCGGAATCAGCATGCGGTACCAAAGCGGATTCCCGATCAGCGCCGTGAACAGGGAAGCGCATGCAAAAAACGCGAAATAAGCGGTGCAGATGCCCATATACAGATAGGTAAGTCCGAGCGCCGTCGTGTAGTAGCGGTTTTTCAGATTGCCGCCTTGGCGGAGCTTCTTGCGATAGAGTCTGCGGGATGCGACGACGCCGTGCATCCAGCGCCAGCGGCGCTTGTTGGTCATGCTGTGGACCGGCGATTCCTCGACATAGCATTTTGCATAGGAGGTGTAATAGGTGCTGTAACCGTTGGCGGCACAGTCGTACATCAGCTCGATATCCTCGGTGAGCGTCTCGCGGTAGGGCCATCCGCCGAGCTTTTCAATCAGCGAGCCGCGGAGCAGAAGTCCCGTTCCGACGGTCATGCAGGTGATACCATGGTCGGATTTGAAGCGGTTGCCCATGTCGTCGATCAGCGTCCAGATGACGCCGTTGCAGTCCGTCCAAATGTTGCTGGTGCCCTTTTTGGCGGGAAGATGATTCTTGACGAGCTTTTTCGCGCAGATTACGTCGGCGCCGCTCGCCATCGCGTCGTTCATGCGGGAGAGAAAATCGGGCGCGAGCGCGCAGTCCGCGTCGATGATGAGATACGCATCGTATTTTTCCCCGGCGGTGAGAATCGTTTTCAGCGCACCGTCGAGCGCGTCGCCCTTGCAGGTCTGCTCCGGCACCACATGAACATGGGCGCCGATGTTTTCCGCCATTTCAATGGTCGGATCATCCGGTTCCTTGACGATGACATGAACGTCAAAAAAATCGGAATCATAATCCTGCTCGCCGATGGCGCGGAAGAGGTCTCCGATGGCGAGGCTTTCGTTGCGTGCCGGAACGAGCAGGGCGAACCGGCTTTTTTTGTCGTTTGTGAGTCTTTTCTGAGGGCGGAGCGCGCCGAACCATCCGATGATTCTCGGAAGATACAGCACGACAAAGCCGACGGTGATCCAAAATAGGATTTTCAGGGATATCTCAATCAGTTTTTCCATAAATTTCTCCTGATTCCGCCGCAAAATGCGGCTATGGTAGATTTCAGCGGGAACGCTCGGAACAGCTTTGGGCCGGTTCCCACTCCTGCATTTTCGTTTGGTATTCGGCAAGCACATCGTCGAACTCATAGGTATGGTAGACAGTATGCAGCCGGTCGGTTTCCCATGGCTTTACGTTGACGGTGTGATAAAACGGCAGCCACCTGATGGATTTGGAAAAGTGGCGGATGACCGTATCCTTCCGCATCCGGCGCTGCTCGTTGTAGCCGCGCGGCAAAAAGCACTTTTTCTTTGCCAACCGGTTGACCGCGTCCTGGTCGGGAAAAGGCAGCTTCTTTTCCGCGACAAGACCTCGCGCCCTCTTAAAAAAGCCGGTTTCCCGGATTTTTTCGAGGTCAAGCAGCAGCACGCCCGCGTTGATATATCTCGGGTTTATGAATACCTTGCCGAGATAATCGAGTGCGCCGGCATATTCGCAGCCGTTCATGTCGTATTCAAAGAGCGACCGGATATCTCCGATCGCAGCGGTGTCCGTATCGAGATAGAGCACTCGGTGCGGCAGCGGCAGAAGATCGGAAAAAAGCCGGAGCAGCGTATACGGCGTGTAAACGCTGTCGAGGTTGGGGCTGTCTTTCATTTCGGATAAAAACAGTTCGCGGATGTCATATCGGGTGATACGGCTTTCCGGATGCTTTTCGCGGAGAATTTTCTCCAAAAAGGCGCTTTGTTCTTCCGTAATCGGCCGGAACGCGGGATTTTTGTCCGTCAGATCCATGGTGAGAAGATAAACGTCAAGCGCCTCCTGCGTGTGCGACGCGACGGAAAGCAGGGAAATGAGCAGTCCCCGGAATACTCTGTCGTTGCCGCAGTATAACAAGGAAATCATGCGCGCTCCTCCTTTTTCTCCGGATTTTTCATTGCCGGCTCGTAGGTGTAAAAAGCGTAGTTGTCGGGGGTTTCAGCGCGCGCGCACATCGCGGCGTAGACCTTTTCCCGAAGCTCGGTCTGTCTGTCGCGGATTGTCGCGCCGTGACTTTCAAACGGGCCGTCAATATAAGCGACGATTCTCGGCTTTCCTCTCTTGGACCGGCGATAAGTCACGGTGAAGCAGAAAACAGGCGCGCCGTCTCCCGCCGGATAGCGGAACGAGGTCGAGGGAAACGGCCGGATTCCGGTATAATATGGCCAAATATGTGCCTCCGGATAGATGACGACGCCGTGACCTTCCGAGATGCGCTTTTCAATCGCGGCGGAGAAGCCCTTGAAGCTGCCGAGGGTTGTCGGCGTCGGGACCGCTCCCATCATCATGATGAGATTTTTCGTCCCTCTTGCCGCGATGTTGTCGGGATTGACGATGACATAGGCATCTTTCGGGAAAGTAATCATGTTATGGATGAACGCATCGCCCGGAATTTGTGTGTGATTCCCGTACAAAAAATATCCGCGGTCACGATAATCCCGCAGCTTTTCTTTCCCGACGATTTTCAACCGGAATTTCAAAAAGCAGTAAAGATAGGCAAACGGCGTCATCACAATCCGATACACGAAGAAGGCGGCGGCACGCCAAAGGATGTTTTTCCTGATATAAGGGAAATCCGCGCCGACTTCGACCTTTCTGCGTTCTCCGACGCCGGAGAATTCGTCGTTTATCGGATCTTTATAATAAAAAGTTTTTCGCTTCACGAAATCCTCCTTTGCGGCATCGGATTCCGTCGGAATCCGATGAATCTATTATATTTGAGGGGTGAAAATTTTAACAGGACTTTTTAAAAATTCCCGGTATAAAGTTATAAGAGAAATTTCCCAGGCTCTACAAATCTTAGAAATTGGCTCTACAATTTGTAGAATCAGAGAATTTTGGCTTTTGAACGTTGATTTTCCGCGGATTATGTGATAAAATTATAAAAACAGCAGATATTTTCACTTTGAATTTTGTGTGCCGAGATGACAACTGATCATAAATTCGGATGCTTGAAGCAATCGAACGATCGGTACCACGGAAAGATAAATCGGTATTATCTATTACATAATACTATATAAAACATAGTATAAAAAGTCAAGATAAAATTTGAACGAATAAACATGGAGAACGGTATGAAGGATGTAAAACCGATTATTGCGGAAAATCTGGCGGCACTTCGCAAGAGCCGCGGACTTACGCAGGCGGAGCTTGCCGAGCGGCTCGATTATTCCGATAAAGCGGTTTCGAGATGGGAGCATGGGGACACGCTTCCCGATATGAATGTGCTCTGCGATCTCTGCGAGTTTTACGGCATTACCTTAGACTATCTTGTCCATAAGGGCGACGATACGGAAAAGCTTCAATTCAAGGCGAAAAAGGGACACGAAACGAAAATTGCCATTGCTATGTGCGCGCTTGCCGTTTCGATTGTATGGCTTCTCGCAACCGTCATTTTCGTCTCTTCCAATATCATCAACGGCTCGAACTATTGGGAAGCCTTTGTTTGGGCGGTTCCGGTTTCCTGTCTTGTGATCCTTAGGATGACTCGCTCCTATCGGAATCAGATTTTTTCTATCTGTATCAGCTCTGCTTTGATTTGGACACTGCTTGCCGCGATCTATATCCAGTTTTTGCGGTACAATGTATGGATGATTTTTGTGATCGGCGTTCCGGCGCAGGTGATTATCTATCTTTGGCACAACATCAGGGCCTCGAAGTGAAAACATAAAAAATCGCCGTGTAATACGGCGATTTTTTATTGCCTATATAGCTATTTAACCGTCACATGGCCGCAAATTGCTTTATCGGTATATCCCGCAGCTCCCTCATGGAATGGGCGTTTTCTCGAATCCGGAGGATAAAGCGGCATAGCCTGTAATGGTGTGGTTTTGTAAAATTGAGCAACGCAACGCTTCTTTCTCCGGCTGGTAAATTTGGGACACTTCACATATTAGAAGCATGTTTTGGCGGTCTGGGGACGAAGCATCGCCTCTCTCTGTCTGCATTTAACCGATGCGCACAGGATATAACTCAATTTCGGGCAGTCTAAGAGTATGCTCCGTAAGGAATGCAGCTGTTTCCGGGAGAGGGCATTCAAAGGGGCTTGGGGCTGGACCCTCGACAATCAAGGGAACAATATATGTGCCGCTGTGCTCTGCTTGCCGTTATTGAGAGCGGCTTAGGGGGACCGCCTTTTTGCCAATAAGGCAAAACCGCAGCTTACGTTTTGTTCATACTGCCGATTTCAAGCAGATTACCTTCCGGATCGGCAACATAAAAGTTACGGATGCCAAAGGAGTAGGTGATGGGCTTTCCGGTCGGTAAGCGCAGACCTAACTTAGATAATCGCTCGTATTCCGCATCTACATCAGCAAAGCTGGGCAGCCATAGGGCAATTTCAAATGTCTGGTTGATTTCCTTTGGCGGGATATAGCTTTCCCCGATTGTCTTAACAAATTCCTTTCTGCTGTATAGCCATAGGGATAATGTGCCGCTTGCTGTCTCAAACTCTGCGAAATCTCCACCGTCCCATTGCGTATGGAGGCCCAGAATATCTCTATAAAATCGAACCATGCTGTCCATATCGCCTGCAAATATGAATGAACCTACTCTAACATCTCTTCCATTCGCTGAAATGCTCTCCTTCATTACTTCATTATTGTTTGCATTATTTCCAAAAAGCGGACAAACCAACAATTTGCTTTTTCAAGCTGATATCGAGGCATGAAAATGCCTGATGGCTTCCGTTTTATTATTTTGCCGCTGTTTATACCCCTGTTTGTTCGCTTAGACAGAGCTTTGCTCTTTAAGTGGGCGATTGCACACAGCATAAATACTGATTCCGTGGGTTTTTCCGGCTGTAAAAAATTTTATCGCCGTTGAACCTTTCCTGTTTATTATGTGATTTTTCTGTCTTTATAATAATAAAGCTTATCCCTCTCACCGATTTCCCTCAGGATCCGGCACGGATTTCCGACGGCGACGACGCCTGCCGGAATGTCCTTTGTCACGACGCTTCCGGCGCCGATGACCGTATTGTCTCCGATGGTGACGCCGGGCAGAATGATGCTTCCGGCGCCGATCCACACGTTGTTTCCGATATGAATCGGGATGTTGAACTGCATGCCGAGCCGCCGTCTCTCCGGCTCGACAGGATGACCGGCGGTGGCAAGCGTCACATTCGGACCGAACATTACGTTGTCGCCGACGAAAATATCGCCGTCGTCCACAAGCGTCAGATTGAAGTTGGCGTATACATGATTCCCGAAATGCGTGTGGCAGCCCCAGTTCGCATGGAGCGGCGGCTCGATATAGCAGCCCTCTCCGATTTCGGCGAAAAGGCGGTGCAAAATCTCTTCGCGTTTTTCAAGCTCGGACGGTCTTGTCGCGTTGAAGTCATATAAAATTTCAAGCTTTGCGTATTGTTCTTTTAATATCGTTTCATCAGAGGGGAGATAAAGCTCCCCGTTCTGCATTTTTTCACGAATCGTCATACTGGTTCCTTTGTATTGTTGATTTGTTTTCAGATTTGACTTTTCGGATCGTCTTATTTCTCACGGACAGGCATCCGGAATTCCATTTCCTGTCCGGTGTAATGCTCGTCGTATACATCGAGATGCAAGCCGACGTCATTTTGAAACCGATAACCGAGCTCTCCGATCATTTTATAGGGATCCTTGCTCCAAAAATTGCAGTAATCCTTGTCAAAATCGATTTTGAAGACAATCCAGTCCGATTCTTTGACATGAATGGGGAACAGCTCTTCGCCGTCATGTGTTCCGTCGCCGCGGATTCCGATTGTATATCGGTAAAAGCAGCGCGGACAGCCCTTGTCGTCGGAGGCGGCGCCATAAATATGCTTGTCCTCTCCCGCCATTTCTTTCAGGCGATCCCATCTCCCGTCGCTTCTCACTTCGTCATAAAGCTCGCCGCCGGATTTTACGAATTTTGTAAAGCCGAGGACTGAAAAAGCGGATTCATGCCGTTTCTCATAAGTAAAACCCATGATTGTGTTTTCTATCGATGTTTCTCCTTTGGAATGATGATGAAAGTCAACACGATGTATCATAACATAGGGTCACAGTGAAGTCAACCTCAATCGTATGGAAGCAGGTTTTTACAGGGAATTGATATAATTCACCGCGGCAAGTCCCGCGACGGCGCCGTCGCCGACGGCTGTTGTGAGCTGGCGGACCGCTTTTCTGCGGCAGTCGCCCGCGACGAATATCCCGGGGGTTCCGGTCGCGCAGTCCTCGCCGCAGTCCGCGTAGCCTGCGGCGTCAAGCGCGACAAGCTCCGAGAACGGCGCGTTCTGCGGCTCCTGCCCGACGGCGATGAAAAGTCCGTCGAGCGCGAGGGTAGACGTTTCCCCTGTGATTTTGTTTTTGATTACGATTCCGGAGAGCTTTTGTTCACCTTCAAGGGCTTCTATTGTGGAATTCATCACAAATTCCACATTGTCACGGCCGCGGAGGATCTTTTCAAGCTGCGCTTCGCCGCGAAAGGCGTCGCGTCTATGGACGATATAGACATGCGCGCATCGGTCGGAAAGAAAGATCGCATCTTGAAGCGCGGCGTCGCCGCCGCCCGCGACCGCGACGGTTTTCCCCTTGAAAAAGGCGCCGTCGCACACCGCGCAGTAGGAGACGCCGGCGCCGGTGAGCGCTTCCTCCTTTTCGAGCCCAAGATGACGGTGGCGCGAACCCGAGGCGATGATGACGCTCCTGCATTCATAGCTGCCGTCCTCCGTGACGACGGTTTTGACCGCACCGTCTGTGATTTTCGTGACGGTCGCGAGTTCGATTTCGGCGCCCAGCTGGGTTGCCTGCTCGACAAGATGGTCGGCAAGCTCGTTTCCGCTGATTTGCCGATATCCGGGATAATTCTCCACGCTCGGGGAATACGTGATTTGTCCGCCGAAAAGCTCCTTTTCAAGAATCAGCACGCTTTTTCCCGCGCGCAGAGCATAAATGGCGGCGGTAAGCCCCGCAGGCCCCGCGCCGATAACGATGATATCCTTCATGAGATGGCTCCGTTCCGCCGGAGATGCCGGCATAGTATAGTATGAAAAATCACACGGCGATGAATACGCCGCCGCGTGATTTTTCCGAGGATTTTATGAAGAGGGATTTAAGCGGTTTCGCGGCGTGATTCAATAAACGCCTTGATTTCCGGTGCGCCGACATAGACCTCCGTGCAGCCTGCGCCCTCGATAATCATGGTCGGAGCCTGCTTGATATCGTATTTGTTTACAAGATCAAGTCTTTCCTCCGCCAAAACCTTGGTGTAAGCGATTCCGGCTTTGTCGAGCATCGCCGCGGCGACCTTGCAGTTCGGGCAGGTTTTTGTCGTCACGAGCGTGATTACCGGTGCGGCTTCGCGGTTGTGTTTAAATACGGAATTTCCGATGTCGTAAAGCTTGCGGTCTTTAAATTCCTTGGCTTTGCCGTCGTTCCAGTGCTGAACAGGGCGATAATAGCCGGTGATACGGCTGTATACCTCGGCGGATTCTCCGCACTCGGGACAGGTAAACTGCTCGCCCGCGATATATCCGTGATTTTTGCATACGGAATAGGTCGGAGAAATCGTGTAATAGGGAAGCTTGTAATTCTCGGCGATTTTGCGTACCAATGTGGCAGCCGCTTTCCAGTCGGGCATTTTTTCACCGAGGAACGCATGGAATACCGTGCCGGAGGTATAGAGCGTTTGGATTTCGTCCTGTACGTCGAGCGCCTCGAAGATATCGGCGGTATAGCCGACGGGCAGATGCGAGCTGTTGGTGTAGTACGGCGTGCCGCCGTCCTTGGAGGAAGCGGTGATGATGTCGGGATATCTTGCCACGTCGTGCTTGGCAAGACGGTAAGCCGTGGACTCCGCCGGTGTCGCCTCCAAATTATAGAGATCGCCGTACTGCTCCTGATAGTCGGAGAGGCGTTCGCGCATGTGGCTCAATACTTCCTTTGTGAACTCCTGCGTTTCCGGATGCGTCATGTCGGCGCGCAGCCAGTTCGCATTGAGTCCCGCCTCGTTCATGCCGACAAGCCCGATGGTGGAGAAATGGTTGTCAAAGGAACCGAGATACCGCTTGGTATAGGGATAAAGTCCCTCGTCCATGAGCTTGGTGATGACGGTGCGCTTTACTTTGAGAGAGCGGGCGGCGATATCCATCATTCTGTCAAGACGGCGGTAGAAATCCTCCTTGTCCTTGGCGAGATAAGCGATTCTCGGCATGTTGATGGTGACGACGCCGATGGAGCCGGTGCTCTCACCGGAGCCGAAGAAGCCGCCGGATTTCTTGCGCAGCTCGCGCAGGTCCAGACGCAGGCGGCAGCACATGCTGCGCACGTCGGAGGGCTCCATGTCGCTGTTGATATAATTGGAGAAATACGGCGTGCCGTATTTCGCGGTCATTTCAAAGAGAAGCTTGTTGTTTTCGGTTTCCGACCAGTCGAAATTCCGTGTGATGGAGTAGGTCGGAATCGGATACTGGAAGCCGCGTCCGTTGGCATCGCCCTCAATCATCGTTTCGATGAACGCGCGGTTGACCATATCCATTTCCGCCTTGCAGTCCTTATACTTGAACGGCATCTCCTTGCCGCCTACGATGGCATACTGCTCCGCAAGGTCGGCGGGAACCGTCCAGTCGAGCGTGATATTGGAGAAAGGCGCCTGTGTTCCCCAGCGGCTCGGCGTATTTACGCCGAAAATGAAGGATTCGATGCACTTCTTGACCTCGCGGTAGGAAAGATTGTCCGCCTTGACGAACGGCGCGAGATAGGTATCGAAAGAGGAGAACGCCTGCGCGCCCGCCCATTCGTTCTGCATGATGCCGAGGAAGTTGACCATCTGATTGCACAGCGTGGCGAGGTGGCTGGCCGGCGAGGATGTGATTTTGCCGGGAACGCCGCCGAGCCCCTCTTGGATGAGCTGGCGCAGCGACCAGCCGGCACAGTAGCCGGTCAGCATGGAAAGATCGTGAAGATGAATGTCTGCGTTTCGGTGCGCGTTTGCGATTTCGTCGTCATAGATTTCGGAGAGCCAGTAATTCGCGGTAATTGCGCCGGAGTTGGAAAGAATCAGTCCCCCGACGGAATAGGTGACGGTGGAATTTTCCTTGACGCGCCAGTCTGCGGCTTTGACGTATTTATCGACGAGCTCCTTGTAGTCGAGCATTGTGGATTTCATGTTGCGCAGCTTTTCGCGCTGTCTGCGGTAAAGGATATAAGCCTTTGCAACGTCCGCATAATCTGCCTTGATGAGGACGGCCTCGACGCTGTCCTGAATATCCTCGACGGCAATCAGTCCGTCTTTGATTTTCGGCTCGAAATCCGCTGTTACCTTGAGAGCGAGAAAATCGATGGTATCGGGATTGTAATCCCTATCACACGCTTCAAATGCCTGCGTGATGGCATGACTGATTTTGGATAGATCAAAATCGACGATCTTATTGTCTCTTTTCCTGGTTTTATACATCTTCATGATTCCTTTCACAATGTAGCGTCGGACGGGCTTTTGGGGATGTGCCGTCGTGACCGTAGCAATATCATAGCATTAAAAGAAATGTTTGTCAATAGAAAACCACAAAATATAGTGATGTTTTTTCGGAAAAACACAAGATGTGGCAAGTTGCACAAAGAAGACGCCGAAATTTTGACAAATATTTTCCGGCGTTTTTTCTGTGGAATAGGAGCCTGCTATTTGTCGTGCTTATGCTGCGGAATGAGAAAGACGGAAGCTGTGGCTTCCGTCTTATTATATTGATGGAAAGAAGAAGTCGGTCAGACGCCGCGCAGCGCGACCGCGGGAAGAATCGGATGTACGGCATCGGCAAGCGCCTCCATTTCGGCTTTTGTGTAGCCGGTAAGCCCCCCGTCGATGAGATCTCCGGAGTTCACGAAGCTTTGCAGGAAATATCGGTCACAGCCGATGATCCATTTTGCCGCCTCGACGAGACTTTCCGCCGTGTGAAATTCGCGCGTCACCGTGGTGCGGAATTCATACGGAACGGCGCCGGAAAGAAGAAAGCGGACGCTTTCCTCGATTTTCGATAAATCAAATGAGGAAAGTCCGATTGTTTCGGCGTATTTTGCCTTGGAATTTTTGATATCCATGGCGACATAATCGACAAGCTTCCTTTCGACGAGCGATTTCAACCTGTCCGGAAAGCTGCCGTTGGTATCGAGCTTGACCGAATAGCCGAGCGCTTTGATTTCGGCGATGAAGCTGTCGATGTCCTCGTGGATAAGCGGCTCTCCGCCGGTGATGCATACGCCGTCGAGAATACCGACACGCTTTTTCAGAAACGAGAAAAATGCATCGGGCGCTATGGCTCCCGCCGAAGCGGGATCCAGTACAAGAGAGGCGTTATGACAAAAGGGGCATCTGAAATTGCAGCCTCCCGTAAAAACGGTGCAGGCGACTTTGCCAGGGTAATCGAGCAGGGTGAGCTTTTGCAGTCCTTTTATTTTCATATTGAAACTCCGTTTCCGTGTATGGTGCTGACCGCTTTTCGGAATGCGGTCGGTTTGGCTTTTTGAAAGCTTTTTCTCTTTCATCTATTATATATGAAATTTTTAACTTTTCAAGAGTCTAAATATTGAACAATCATTTTTTCAAATTTTTGTCAAAATTCACGAAAATAAAGAATAATGGAAAAACATTCGACAAAAAGCGTTACCTTTTTCATTTTTTAAAGTTATAGATAATAGAACGAGCGTTTTATGTTCTTCTGCTTTCCATGGAAATTTTTATAATTGCATCTTTTTTACTGCCAATAATGGACACTCAATTTCTAAACGGCTGCTTTTTGCGGCGTGTGAAATGCATTATCTTGGAGGATGGGATAGAGAAAATATCAAAAAACGATTCTCCGTGACGGTGATTGATTTTGTGAGCGTCGGGATTTTTATAGCAGGTTGAGTCAGTCCTATTTCTTTTACCAAACGATATATTGGCGATTTTTCATGAGCTGAAAGGTTCTGCTTTTCTTGTTCCAAAGGGTTTTCCTCTCCGTTACGCTGTTTGTGGTGATATGACAGCATTATGTTTTACTATCATCATGATTAAAAGGGAATAAGTTATGTCAAATTTGTTGGACGTTGGAATTTTTATAATAAATGAAAGCAATTTAAAGAAAAATCTTCCATTTTCGACATTTTATGATATAATATTACAAGAGCCCTAATGGAGGAACAGTAAAATTGATTTTAGCGATGATGATATCAGCGATTGAAGACGAAGAAGAACGTCGCACGGCAAAAGGGATTTATGACAGATATGCTTTCAGAATGAAGAATTATGCCTATTCGATTTTGAAGAATGAGCATGATGCGGAAGACGCCGTTCAAGAAACAATGATCAGAATTATCAAGAACATAAGGGTATTCTTGTCTCTTCCGTGGAAAGATACAGAAAAGCTGGTACTTGTCTATTTGAAAAATGTAGCGTTTACCCTTTACCGTGAAAACAAGAATATCGCAGAACGGAATTGTTCTTATGACGATCTCGACGAAATTTTGGCCGATGAGGACATGGTGGAAAACGTCATTCGGAAGGATACCGCGGACAGACTGAATGGGTTAATTGATAAACTGCCGTGTGATTATCGTGATCTTTTGACGCTGCATTATAAATTCGGTCATACAATTTCGGAGATTGCCAGTGTTTTTGGTATGACAGAGGGCAATACAAAAATGAAATTGATGAGAGCGAGGAATGCACTTAAAAAGAAATGGGGTGATCAAAATGACGACGATGAATGACGATCTGTTTGACATTGCCATGTCGCTTGCCTGTGACAGCGACCTTGAGTCAGAGCTTGCCCTTTTTCGAAGCTTTGATGAGATCCCATGCAGTTTCTCGGAAGAGCATTGCCGAAATATCCGTTACATATTGTCCCATAACGGCCGCCGGCCGATATGGAAAAGGAAAATGGTTTTTGCTCATTTTACCGCAAGACGGATGGCAGCAAGCATCGCAGTCGTTTTTTCACTTGTTCTGTGCGGCTGTGCCTGTTTCCCCAATGTTCGCGCTGCGGTGAGAGAGCTGGCAGTGGAATTTTATGATCAATATGTGGGAATTACGGACGATAGCAATGCTGTCCTTAAGGAACCTATGGTACACCATTTCCCAACTTATATCCCGGAGGGCTATGAGATTGAGAAGGAGGACTTGACGATAGCTGGTGGGAGAATTATTTATACAAATGATGGAAAGGGAAAAATTCAATATTTTCAATTTTATAATAAACATGCTACTATGTACTTTGATTTTGAGGGTGCCATGCTGTCGGATGTCTTTGTCAATGAGTACCGCGGTAAATATTTGGAATATACCGATGAGCGGAAAACGCAGAATATTATCATGTGGACCGACGGCACCTATACTTATTACATTATAGGCGAGCTTGCCTATGAAGAACTAAAGATGATGGCGGAAAGCGTTTCGTGATGTTGCATAATTTCCTTTAATGGAATTTGTTGGATTTTGACGAATATGAATTTTTTGGGAATTTTTTGTAAAAACAGCGTTACCTTTTGATTGTTTTCGCGGTTATTATAGGTGAAAGCGAAAATTTTAGGAGGTTTATGATGAAACGAAAGCTTTTACGGATTTTTTCAGCCATCCTGTGTGTCTGTATGCTGCTTGCCTGTCAGATCTACGCGGGAAATTCAGGGGAAGGAGGGATCATGCCGCTGTGGGATAACGTGGGCGGCGCCTTGTGTGAAATTTCTTTTACAGAATTTGGCGTAGGATATGTAACAGGCTCTGTTTCTTCTCGATATGCAGGAGGGATAGTATATGTAAAATTAACTTTATACCGAGTTCGCTTTTTATTATCTGATGTCGTGGTCGATTTTTGGGCGGCTTCTGATTATGATTCTGTTGTTATTGGTGAAACATTCACACCGTCTGACGGACAGAAATACAAGCTGGTGCTTGAGGCCACGGTTACCTATGACGGCTACGAAGAGCCGATTACCTTATCGGATACGGAAACGTATTACGCATCCAGTAACCCTTAAATAGCTTTTTATTGTTGATTCATGATTTTATAAGTTTTTTACTTTGGTAAAAGATAAAAATCTCCGAAAACACAATAAAAGTGTCTTCGGAGATTTTTTTCACTCTATTCACATGGCTGGTAAAATGCTTTATCTAAAAATCAAATGATCATTATATTGTATCAGGGATAAAAAACAATTTGTATTACAAAAATTTATAAACAAAAAGGAGAAGCATCATATGACAAATTGTGAAATCATCAGCGGGACTTATTTTGACGAGGACAACGGAGAATATCTTTCTTATGGCATTGCAGCGGAAGAGGACGGCGAAAAGATCGTAGTTGAAGATATTTCCGTCAATCGGAAATTGGTCGAGGAGCTTCGTGACAGAATCCTGAAATACGGCTTGTCTTTGTGTCATTTGAAGGAATATATCTACGACTGGCTTTGCGAGGTTACGGATGTGCTGCGGTCGGCATGAACTTACATGCGCTCTTTATGGATTTATACTTGGATTAGGAAAGGAACGCTTTGATATTATACCCTTGTTATGAAAACGGAAAACATTGCAAATTAAAACGACTGTATCGGAGAGAGGAGATACAGTCGTTTTTTTGATAAAATAAAGGGAATGCTTTTGCAGGGTTGCCGCTCAGCCGCGCTTGTATACGACGGATACGTTACATTCGATCGCTACTCTGCCGTTTTCGTCAATGTCACAGCCGTTGCCGCAGAAGCGATAGCAGCCATAGTCGTTGATTTCCGAAAGTCTCATGGTAAGTCCGAGCGCGGCGGCCTTGCTTTCCGCATTCTCGATGGCAAGACGGAGCGCTTCTTCCTCATAGGGCGCCGCATCTGTGACCGTATACCATGTCCCGTTGATGCCGGTAACACCGGCTTCAATCATCTTTTGCGTCAGCTCCGGTACGGAATCGACGTTGTTTGTGGTTAAGGACATGCAGCGGGAGACGGCATATTTCCCGGGATTCGGCTCCTCAAAGGCAAAGAAGGACTCCTCCGATAAATTTCCGGCATTTCCGACAAGAGCCCTTACCGCTTCGATGATTTCATCGTTTTTGACCTTGGCCGCGTCTTCCTTTTTCGCATGCGTTTCAATACAGAAATGGATGACGGCGGTATCCGCCGGAGCGAGCACGGTGCCTTTTCCCGATATGACGGCCGTATCGGTGTCCTCATAAGCGGCGAAAACGGATGTCATCGCACCAAGAGAAAGCATGCAGGCAAGAATCAAAACGCCTGCTCGAATGGTTAATTTTTTCATTCAAACAACCTCCTTTTGTCATAGCGTGCCCGGAATATGAAAAATTATGAGGAAATGGGAAAAAATTTGTTTTATCCGAAATAAAAGGCCGGCAGCTATGTGCCGGTTTCGCAAAAGGAGACGTATCAAAAAATCTGCGGGTGTCAATATCCTGTCAAACCAAGGAACAGCCGTTTTTTGCCCCCCTGATTAGTTTTTCAGAATATCGAGATAGGTGTTTCCGGCGACGATCATATGTGCCAAAAGCTTGATTTCCATCAGATCGAATGCTCGCTTGATTTCTCTTGTGGTAAAGAGGTCGTCGCTGGAAGGCAGCGCGACGCCGGAGGGATGATTGTGCGCGAGCACGGCCATGGAGGCGCGCTTGAAAAGCGCCGTCTCAATCAGGCGCCGGAGCGTGATGGCGGAGGAATTGACGGAACCCTCGTGGACCTTGACGCATTCGATCAGGTTGAATTTGTTGTCTAAGAGGAGAAGAAACACGGTTTCCACATTGATGCCGACATACTTGTTCACAAGATATTCGCCGATCTTCTCCATGCTCGAAAGGGGCGCCGTGGTATGGTTTTTTTCGAGCGCATACCGCCTTGAAAGCGCAGGCACCATTTTAATCAGCACCGCGGAATGTTCCTTGATTCCCGGGACGCTTATCAAATCGTCAAAGGAGGCGTCAAACACCTCCGAAAGCGACCCGAACCGTTCGATCAACTTGTGAGCCAGCTCATTGGTGTCTCTTTGTGGGATCGAGTAAAAGAGCAGAAGCTCCAGCACGTTGTGCGGCTCGAAATTATCGAGTCCCTCGATGAGGAACCGGCGCTTTATGCGCTCTCTGTGGTTTTCGTGTATCATCTGTCCCTCCGGTATCGGCTAACCCTTTCTCCTGACGGTACGTCTGTGCGAAAATGAAAAACACCGCCCGGTCTTGTGTGCCGACGATATCACAATTATATCATGTATATCGACAGTATAGCACAAACAGACGTCGGATTCAATACTTTTTTTATCTTTATTTGCCGCAAACCGCATGGAGCTTCTTGATCGGGACAAAACTATTGAAAAAATTCCGCGGTTGTGATATGATTACTATAACAGAATCTTGATAAAATAAAGACATACATTGTGAAATCCTTCGTTTGCATAAACATTTTTCTGAATCATTACCGATCGATGGCCGTCATGGCGGATTCTCTTTTCGCCGTGGCAAAGAAGAAAGGCGGGCGGGCTTACATGAAAAAAGTATGGAAGAAAATCAAGGAATGGATTCCCCTGTGGTGTCTGATTCTTTTTGCATTTTTTATTTTGGCGCTGATTGTCGAGGCGGTATCGAAGAGAAGCCAGCCTCTCGCGGATTTTATTCACAACACCTCCGGCGTCGTAATCCGCGCGGTGCTCGCCTGGTGCACCAATCTGATTCCGTTCTCCGTGGCGGAGTACCTGCTTTTGGCGTCTCCGATTCTTGTGGGACTGATTTGTTATGCCATTATCCGCCGCGGCAGGCGTTCGGCGGTGCAGGGGGTTCGCTGCTTCGCAGGCTTTCTTTCGATCATTTCTTTGGTTTATACGCTTTTTATTTTCGGCTATGGGACGGGATATTACGGGGAAACCGTCGATGAAAAGCTTGGACTTGACCGACATGACGTGTCCGCCGAGGAATTATATGATACCGCGATCGCCTTAATCGAAAAAGCGGAGGCGGAGCTTCCTTATGTGTTTTTCCCGCAGGGAACCTATTCCGCGATGCGGTTCTCTTATGGGGAAATGAATGAAAAGCTGAATACCGCTTACAGCCGGCTTTGCGACGAATATCCGTCGATTCAAAGGCTTTATTCGCGCACCAAGCCCGTTCTGCTCAGCGAGCCTTGGACCTATACGCATACCTCCGGCGTCTACTCCTTCTTTACGGGCGAGGCGAATGTGAACGTGAATTATCCGGATTATATCGTCATCAGCTCGGCGGCGCATGAAATGGCGCATCAGCGCGGAATCACAAGAGAGGACGAGGCGAACTTCATCGCCTTCCTCGTCTGCACCATGAGCGACGACGCCTATGTCCGTTACAGCGGCTATGTAGACGTTTTAAACGAGGTGATGAACAAGCTGTATTCCGCCGATACGGAGCTTTATGCGGCGGCCAGACTGCGCATGCCGGAGGAAATCAAGGCGGAATACGCTTCTTACAGCGCATTTTTCGACAAATACCGCGAAAGCACCGCCTCCAAAGTGTCCGGAACCATCAATAACGCCTATATTTCGTCCCACGGACAGCCGGCGGGCATCAAAAGCTATGGACTGGTCGTGGATTTGGTGGTGGCCTATATGCTGGACGGTGCGGATGCGTAAAAATTTCTGTTGAATTTTAAGAAAGCTTTTGTGTATACTCTTGCGAATGACCGACGAAAGGGGAAATTGTTATGAGTGAAAGCAAGAAAAAAATACTGGTTGTGGAGGATGAACGGAAAATCTCTCAGGTCATTGAAATCAATCTGATGATGGCGGGATACCTGTGCGACGTGGCCTCCGACGGAGAAGAGGGGCTGCGGCTCGCGCTTTCCGGCGATTACGATTTGATTCTGCTCGACCTCATGCTCCCGAAGCGGGACGGGTTTTCCGTCTGCCGGGAAATCCGAAAGACGCTTTCCACGCCGATTATCATGGTGACGGCGAAGGAGGAAGAGGCGGACAAGATTATGGGACTCGAACTCGGTGCGGACGATTATGTCACAAAGCCGTTTTCGATTAAGGTCCTTTTGGCCAGAATCAAGGCGAATATCCGGCGGTATTCCGGCGAGGTTGTGGAAAGGGTTGCGCCTGCGGAAAGCGAAGAGGACAAAATCGTCATCCGGGAGCTTGTCATCGACAATAAAACTTATACCGTAACCAAAAACGGGCGGGAAATCGAGCTTTCCAATAAGGAATATGAGCTGCTTTATTTTCTCGCTTCCCATGCCGACGAGGTGTTTGAGCGCGAGGAGCTGCTTGTAAAGGTTTGGGGCTACGAGGGCTTTTACGGCGGTATCCGGACGGTGGATGTGACGATATCGCGTCTGCGGACGAAAATCGAGGAGGTTCCGGCGGAGCCGGAATATATCATTACCAAGCGTTCAAAGGGCTATTATATTCCGAAATAACGGGGCTGCGGGCTGCCGCAAAAGGGGGCTGCGATGTATAAGAATCTGCATTACAAAATCATCCTGATGTTTGTGATATTCACGATCACGCTGATGACTGCCATCGGCGTTATCATGATCGGCAGCGCCTATAATTTTTACAATAACGATTTTATCGAGCAGATGGAGTCCGCCCTTGAACCCGGCGGGACGCTTTACGGAGAGCTGGTTTCGGCGCTCGGCGAGAGCGACAGGACGGCGCTTCAACGGGAGATTCTCGGCTCCTATTCAAGTGTTCTCGGCATCAGCAAGTACCGGAATTACTATATTCTCGACATGAACGGGAATTTTCTGGACGGTTCGGACGCACGGCTCGGCGCGGAGCTTGAAATGACCGACAATCTAATCTCCGCCATGGCGGGGCATGTCGGTTCGGGAAAGCAGCTGTGGACGGATTATATCGATTATGCTGTCCCGCTGACGGACGGCGAGCATTCCTGTGTGATTTATATCAAGGATTCGCAGAATGAGGCGCGTTCCTTTTCCGTGATGATTTTTCAAATCACGGTGCAGGCGCTGTTCATCGGGCTTGCGGTTGCGGTCGTTCTTTCGTTTTTCCTTGCGAAGGCGATCACCGCTCCGATTCAGAGCCTGACGGAGGGTGCGCAGAAAATCGCGAGGGGAGAGTTTGAAAGCGAGATACGGATTCATTCCGGAGACGAAATCGGTACGCTGACGGATGCTTTCAACAATATGAAGCACGTCTTGAAAAGTACGCTGGATGAAATCACGGGGGAACGCCAGAAGTTTGAAACGCTGTTTTTATATCTGAACGACGCGGTTTTGGCATTCGACGGTACCGGAAAGCTGATTCATATCAACAAGACCGCAAGAGAGCTGTTTCGTCTTGGCGGAGAGGACAACGCTGCCGGCGACGGAAAGCTTACCTTTTCCCGCATGATTAAAAAGTTGCAGATCGATTATAAAGAAGTTTCGGATAAATATCAGGAAAGCCGCAATTATGTCGTGCATGACGTCATCTTTGACGGGAAAGCGCTCGATATCACGTTTGCGGAGTTCCGATATATCGAAATCAACGAAGAGAAAACCGGCATCATGTGCGTGATTCACGACATCACAAGCCGGTATGAGCTGGACAAGTCCAGACGCGAATTTGTCGCGGATGTCTCCCACGAGCTTCGCACGCCGCTGACCAGCATCAAGGGTGCTGTGGAAACCGTGCTCGAATATCCGTCGCTGGATCCTGAGCTGCGGGATAATTTTCTTCGCATGGCGATCGAGGAGTGCGACAGGATGACGCGCATCGTATCCGACCTGCTCGTGCTGTCGAGGCTCGACAACAAGCGGATCGCGTGGAAGGTCGAGACGTTTTCGCCGGCCGCATTCTTGGATCATCTTTACGACGTGATGAGCGTCGAAGCGAAAAATCATTCCCATGAATTTACCAGAAAATATCCGGCTGTCATGCCGGATATCACGGGGGACCGTGAGAAGCTTCAGCAGGTGCTGATCAATATTCTCTCCAATGCGATGAAATATACGCCGGACGGCGGACATATCGACCTTTCGGCGGCTCCGGCTGCGGGAGGGGTTGCCGTGCGCATTTCCGATACCGGAATCGGGATTCCTGCGGAGGATGTGCCGCGGCTGTTTGAACGCTTCTATCGTGTCGAGAAAGCGCGAACCTCCGATGCGGGCGGCACCGGACTCGGCCTTGCGATCGCCAAGGAAATCATAGATGCGCACGGAGGAGAGATCCGCGTGGAAAGCGAGCCCGGACGCGGCACAAGTGTGTTTGTGCTCCTGCCGTATCATTCCTCGCTGGAAAACGGTGATAACCGAAAGGCATAAGGAGGCGCTATGCGGGATTCTGCACGAATATGGGAGATTGTGAAAACCGTGGTTTTTGCGGTTCTTCTCGTCATGCTTGTCTGCGTTTGCATTCTGTATATGCTGTCGTATCAGGGCACGTCGTCATATGGCTTTACCAAGGATACCATGAACAGGCTGAGCGGGGAATCGGTCAAATATAAATATCTGAATTATTTTGATGCATCCTGTACGCTTCCGGATTTTATCGGCTTTTCCGACGGACGTGACAGCATCGGCTTCTCTTATGGAATCGGTGCGGTTGAAGCCGTATATTCCGATGTCCTCCGTTTTTACGATAAGCTGTTTGGCAGCGAGGGAGAGGTGGCCGTGCTGACGCCCGAAGAGGGCGAGGCCGCTTTTTCGGAAAGCATGCGGGGAAGATATATTTATATTTCCTATTTTTGCGATCTTCCGAAATCCGTGATACTCGGAACGGCGGATCCGGATAAGATTTTTTCCGGAATATCGGGCGAATACATCAAAGAGATTTTTATTGTCCCGGAGAAATATCTGTACGAGGGAATCACCATCGGCAAGGGCGGCGCGCCGGTTTACACATCGATTTATTCTTTTTGTGCGGTGGCGCGGGATTCGGAGGGGAATTACTATCGGTATACGACGAAGTATATTCCCGAGGCTGTCGGTGACGTGAGCTTTAACACAAATTATTATCTTTCATATAATACATCAGGGAGTGCGATGCGGTATGAGTTCGCAGCCACTATGGAAAAAGATGCTTTCCTTGAAAAATTTGGCTTTGCCGATAAGGTGACGGATACCACGGTGATTTATGCCGACCGCTTTTCTTCAAGAGTGCTTTCTTTGGAGCGGGAGGCGCCGAGCGACGATACCATAAGGTCGATTTTGGAGGCGTTTTTCATAAATCCGGAAAAGGCTTCTTTTTATTCGGATGAAAACGGCGTAAAAATTTATTTCGACGAGGGACGCAGTGTGAGGATAACGCCGGAGGGGCGGATACAGTATACGGCACTCGGTGCGTCGGGAATCCCGTTTGAGGAGGTGTTTGGCTATCATCCGGACGGAGACGAATATGATACTTTCGATTATATCGGCGCTGCGCTCGTTGTGACCGATACATTGGAGCCTATCAGGGATTGTCTGTCCGTTACAGGGCTCTCTCTTTTTCTTTCCGATATCGAATATGACGGCAGCACCATTCGGCTTGGCTTCGGTTTTCGGTATGGCGGCATTCCGCTTTTGCTGGGCGGAAAAGCGGATGCTGTAAGCTTTGAGATGCGCGACGGCATGATTAAGAGTATTTCGTTTGAGATGTGGAATGCCGCTGTGTCCGACGGAACGGCGCAGACGCCGGATTTTCTTTGGGCAGTGCGCAGCTATATTATGGATGCGTCCGACAAGTCTTCGCTTGTGTTTTCTTATCTGTTTTCAGAGGATAAAAGCGAGAGCGGAATCGAAATCGCGGCACTGTCGTGATGACGGGGGATGTGAAATGAGCTGGAAAAATCTAAAAATATTGGCCATTGTCATTCTGATTGTGATGGACTCGTTCTTTCTTTTCAGCCTTATTAAAAGAACCCGTTCCGCCTGGTATTATGACGCTGCGCTGATCGATTCGGCGATCTCGGTTTTTCGGGAAAGCAGCTTTTATGTCGACCGCAAGTTTCTTTCCGCTAAAAAGGCGTCGATTCCCGTTTATACCGGAACGGTGGAAAAAGACTTTCTTTCTGCGGTTTCACAGACACTTTCCGAGGCCGGCTATTCGGTGAAAACCGAGCTTGGCGGGACACGGTTTGTCGGCGCGCGCGGCGAATTTTTCCTTGGGAATGATTTCTCCTTTTTTTATTTTGAAAACGACAGGATAGAAAAGCCGTCGGCTATTCTTTCGGAGGGCGGTTATCTCCGACAGGAGGCCGGCGTCGGTGTGGAACGCTTTCGACAGACAGCCGAAACATTCTTGAAGGATAACGCACTGTTTTCTTCCAAAAAAGGACTCGGATATGAAATTTGTTATACGGATTATTATCTGTCGGAGGACGGCTGTATCGTCTGTGTGATGCAGAAGCTGGACGGCAGGGATACCGAAAATCGAATTTATCTGCTTATCATAGAAGACCGGGTCGTTGCGGCCGACGGTTCTTTCGCCATGGCGGATCCGGACAGTAAATTGTCGGCGGAGACGGTCGGTCTTATGGATATTCTGTTCTCGGAAAAAAATTATTTTGACGAGGAATATAAAGAAAGCGGAGCGGTATCGAGAGAAAACAGAATCTTGTCCTCCGTAAATTATTCCTATGCGGTTTATTTTGATGCGGACGGACGCTTTTATTATGTGCCGATCTGTACGGTGACGTATCAAAACGGGGAATCAAGGGCTTATAATTATGTCACCGGCAAGCTTTATTCCTGATCGGATTAAAAATTTAAAAAAATATAATAAATATATTGGCAATTTTTAATATTTATGCTATAATAACCCCATAAACGCGAAGCGTTTATGTTTGGCAAAGCAAAAAAGCATGTCAAAATCCCAAAAGGGTATAGATCGCTTCAAAGCAAAGCTGTGTAACCCCATAAACGCGAAGCGTTT
>ERZ1673741.195-NODE-195-length-82378-cov-8.837737_pt1 | contig 82378 bp, 83 predicted proteins | sample MGYA00580209_ERZ1673741 | MGnify/ENA primary metagenome ERZ1673741 (study PRJEB41218, sample SAMN15661754) | gut metagenome | host: Homo sapiens | place: Canada: London | collected 2015-08-20/2019-03-30 | study: EMG produced TPA metagenomics assembly of... | reverse complement strand
TTATAAGGTGATACAAATGGATAAGAAAGAATATATAGTTAATCAATTAAAAAGAACTTTTCATAAAAAATATGAGAATTATTGTATTACAAGAATTATTCATAAGCTAGATAATGAATACATACAATTCATAACTCAACAATTATTCAAAAGACCAGATGGAAAGTTTGCACTTGCAGATTTATATTTTCCACAATTGAATATTTCAGTTGAGATAGATGAACCTCATCATTTAACGCAAAAGGAAGCAGATAAACAAAGAACTTTGGATATAATAAAAGCCGATCAAGAGATAAGGAAAAAATATACTGGAATTGAAGATATTATCTTAGATCCAATAGAAGAATCTAGAATCGAGATAAGAGAAGAATCATCTATAAAAGAAATAAATAATGAAATAGATATAGTTATCAATAAAATTGAATTAAAAATATCTGCTATGGGAGACAAATTTGTCCCATGGAAGAATGTATATGAACCAGCTTCCTATTATATTAAAAAAGGTTTTATAGAAAAAAATGATAATGCTAAATTTAAAACAATTGATGAAATAGGAAAATTGTTTAACATTGAAAAAGTATCTATGGGATATAAGATTCATGGTTATGTACCAATAGTTAATGATTCAGAATATTTTTGGTGTCCACATTTAAAATTAAGTGATGCTGATGTAATAATGAATAATGCTATAAATACAATATCACCAGATGGAAATTACGTGTTTGAATATTTTAAAAAAGATAATGATACTGAGGTAAAAAAAGTGTTAGACGATAATATTAAAAGATATGTTTTTGCTCAATATAAAGATGAAATAGGAAATGAATCGAAAAAATTTATTGGCGTATATTCGTTAGATAAGGATAAAACATTAAAAGAAAATGTTAGAGTCTGGAAAAAAATATCTAATAAGATAGAATTAAAAAAATATTTTAATTAGGAGGTTCATAAGTCAAAGTTTATAGATAGTATAATAGGACATGCTGTTGGTGATGCTATGGAAGTTCCTACAGAGTTTTGCATTAGAGAATATTTACTTAAGAAATCAGTAAAAGAAATGATTGGATCTGATAAAACAGGACAACCTGCTGGATCTTGGAGCAACGATACATCAATGGAGATAGCAACGATAGATTCATTTATTCAAAATATAGAGTTCAATTACTATGATATAATGCACAAATGGGAAGAATGGATAAATGAAGCAAAGTATACCGCAAATAATGATACATTTGATATTGGGAGAACATGTTTACGGGCAATTCGTAATCACTCATTAGGAACAGAAACATGTGGAAGTGGCAAAAAGTACAAAAACTGTTGTGATAAATAAACTCACAACCCCCGAATAAAATACGGGCAAAACGTATATTGAAGTAGTGTTTTCAAATTGAATAAAAAGCCTATCTAAAAATTATCTAAATTGTAATTTACTATTCAAAAGTTATAATATCAAAAATTAATAACAATAATTTATGATATAATTATTATAAGAGGTGTAAGGATGAAAAAGATTATAACATTAGGAATATGTATGTTAATACTATTACCACTTACTGTAAATGCAACAGGTGGTGGATTAAGAAAGAAATCTATAAAAACTTGTCCAAATGGTGTTACATATGGAATGCACAGAGATGGTCATGGCGGAACTCATTGGCATGTGGCGGTGACAAATGGAAATAATTATTATCCTGATGGAGAAGCAATTCATAGTGATCCATGTCCTGACTATAACAAGAATGAGGGGACTGCTGGATCAACAAATAGTAGCAGTAAATCTTCATCGAACAGTTCCAGAAATGGTGGGACAAATAGCAATTATGGTAATAATTATTCAAACAATAATACACAAAATAACAGCCAAAAAGAAGTGGTTATAGAAAAAAGCAAAGAAAATTCTATAAAAGAAGTATCTATAGATGATGAACAAATAACTGTTTCTGATAATATGAATTATAAAACTGAAAAAAAACATGTTAACATTAAGATAGAACCAAATGATTCAAAAGCGAAAGTTGAATTTGAAAATAAAGAATTATCACTGGGTGAAAATACAATTAATATAGTTGTTACTGCCGAAAATGGAGACAAAAAGAATTATACTTTAACAATTAATAAAACTAAAGGTAAGGGAACAGCTACAATTAAAAAATTTGTATTAGGATCTAGTGAAGTTGAATTTGAAAATAACAAAGCTACCATAACTAAATTAAAGAATGAAACATCACTAGACTATTCATACGAGTTAAGTGATGCAAAGGCAAAACTAAAAATATATTTAAACGAAAAAGAAATTACAAAACTAGAATCATTGAAAGAAAACGACAAGATAAAATTAATGGTTTTAGATGAAAATGATAATGAAAATATATATGAAATAATTATTACTGATTATCCTGCTATTGTTTCTACTATAATAAACATTTTAGCAACTATAATAACAGCAGGCATCTTTTTATCACTGATAGTTATTATATTGATTATTAAGAATAAAAAGAAGAATAAACAAAGTAATAATGTACAACCTGAACAATTAATTGATGATAAAAAAAGAAAATCAGAATAATAAAAACTATGAAACAGAATATGATAGTTACACTAATAAAAAAATTAATGAGTTTAATAGCAAATATGATTTAACAACTATAAATGGAATAATGTCTATGCCTATAACTGAAGCTCAAAAAAATTCTGATGGTGGTGAAAGTGTTGTATATATGCCAGAACAAATAATTAGTAGAAAAGCTACAGAATATAAAAATAATAAAAGCTATGATTTATCAATGGCGTGTTTGAAAAAAGTGAACGAGATATATCCTCATTCTTTCTACGCATATACAAGAGATGACTATGAAAGATTAGTTGATATGATGATTTTAGCAGGTAGATTTGACGATGCAAAAGTAGAAGATAAAAATTTGAATAAATTATATGGGAGAAGGATTTACCCATGCTTTTGGAGAAACAACTTACACAGATTCTACGGGAAACTATGTTGGACAAAGTGTAAATAATGGTCATGGTCAAAATACATATACAAATGCAAATGAAAATATAACAACAAGCAATATAAATTATGCTGGCGAAGAAACATTTGATGATGGAACAACAACTAGTTCTGATTCATTTGGAAATAAATATTATCATTAATACTTATTAGTAATAAGGAGGTAAAATTATGTCTAATAATTCAGAAATTAAAAAGAAAGCAATCGCTCTAGTTCAAGAGTGGGGAGCAGGTAAAATAAGTATTGGAACCGAATTTAAATTAATGGGAACTGATCGAATATTAAAATTAGTCGAAAGTGAAGGATATCCCTATGGAAAATTAATCTTTAATGATGGAGAAGAATTTAACATTGGAAAATATTTTAATTCTTTCTTTTTACCTAATACATTAGAAAAAACAGAACAAGAGAAAAGTCCAGTTTATAATGAAGAAGTTTGGAATGAACTTACTAAAAACATTGAACAGGATAAAGATAGTTCAATTATAAAAACCTTTGTAAGTGAGCAGGAAAATAAATCATATCATAATATTACAATTTATGATGTTACTGATATAATTGAAGATTTTATTAAACATCCTACTATGAGTTCGAAAGAAGATTTTACAAAAAAATTTAAGAATTATTTAATTTATAATAACTATCCTTATTTTACAAAAGAAAAATTGTACGAGTTATTTTCTAATTGCGAATTTCATAAAACACTGCAAAAAAATATAGTTAAAGTTATGAAAGATAACAAAAATATTGGATATTTAGTTGCTGAAAAAGATAAATATATATTTGTCCCAAAACAGCATCTTCTAAAAGATGAATACGTTTATGAAAATGATCAATCAATTGGATTTTTTAACACAGCCGAAAATTATTTAGAAATTGCCTTATCTTCAATTGAAAGATATAAAAAACAATTTGTGCCTATCTATAATACATCACCTAACAAAAGTAAAGAAAGTTATAGTTATCAAGCTGATGCTTCAATAAAAACTTTACTCGCATTTTCCTGCGAATGCTACATGAAATCATTATTAATAAATGAAGGATTTGATTTAGCCAACCTAAAAAGTCATAAATTATCCGTACTTTTTACCTCATTAAGTGATGACCAAATTGCTAAGATTTTCGCATTCATGGAACGAAATGGTTATAATTTAGAAAATAGTATGTATAATCAAAATTACAAAACAAATGATTTAACTGAAAAATTTATGTTAGATTTAGCTATGGTTGATGATGCATTTGTTGATTCGAGATATTCAGCGGAAGATGATAAAAATACCGATTATAATTTCTTATATCAACTTGCTTTAGCACTTAGACATTATTCTAAAAAAGAATATATGACTAGTTCCCCATTTGATGAATCAATAACATCAATTATTAAGAACAGAAAGTAATTAAGTCATTTAATAAATAATAAGATTAAAAAAATACTTAAAGAAAAAACTAAAAAGTAATATCCAAACTCTTTTTAGTTTTTATTTTATCTAAAACATCTTTAATTATTTTTTTATATTCACCATTATATAGTCCATGATTCTCTATTAAACTTTTATAATAATAAACTTTTTCTAGTTCATGTCTTTCATAATAAATATATAATAATTCGCATAAAGAATCGATTAATATGCTAGAATTATTAAAATATTGAATTGCTTTATCTGTATTTTTAACTATCTTATTTTCTAATGAACCAGTCAAATAAAAGTATTTTGCAAGATAATAATAAGCCCAAATATTTCTTTCTTTAACCGAAGCATCCAAAGCCTTATTAAAATAAACAAAGGCATTTTTATAATCCTTCCTATTCAAATAGATAATTCCTAATTCTTTACATCCGTAGCTTTCACCTAACGATGCACTTTTATAAAAATATTCAAAAACCTTTTCATTATCTTTACCTTTATAGTAATTAGCTAGGTTATTAAAAGCATAAGCATAATTCTTACTGGCAGCCTCCTTAAATAACCTAAAAGCCATATCCTCATCTTGTTTAACACCATACCCATTTTGATACATTATTCCCAAAGAATTAATAGCTGCAACACTTCCCAAATTTTTAGCTTTTTCAAAATACTCAAAAGCCTTATCATATTCATAATTTCCTATGAGACCATCTTTGACCATATTACCCATCATCCAATATGCCGAAGGATGATTTTTTAATGCAGCTTTCTCAAAATAATTAAAAGCTTTACCATAATTAGGTTTTCCCTAAAATTCTCCTCTATATTCCTTTTTGCCAAGTTCATAATTAGCGTAAGGATTATCTTGGTTAGCAAGATTAACAAAAGAAAAATCAAAATTACTACCATCATTCATTTCGAGTATTAAAAAATTTTGCAAATCATTAACCGAAATATCTGTATTTTCTAAAATAGTCTCTATCACATTCTTAATTTTTTCATCTTCATATAAAGGTTGTTTCTTTTCAAGAACAGCAAACATAATTAAATTAGCAAATAACTCATAATAGTTTTCATTTTTGTATAATTTTCTAAATAAGCAAATATAATCACTATTAACACTCGCATCATTTTTACCAATATTATATAATTTACAACAAATGTTTTTTAACTCTCCATTTTGATTAATTACATTGATATCGTTTTCACTATAAATAGCGCCTTCCACAATTGTTAAAATATTACAAATTATTTCTTTAAAAACAGTTTTATCTTTATCAAATTTTTTTCTTAAACTAATATAGATTTGTTTATAATTATCACCAATTTTCCTTGAACCTATACAATAATTATTAACTGTCGAATTATTAACGTAATCAGCACTAAAAATAACACAAAAAATTTCTCCTTGAATAGCCGAAGATTTATTCTTGCTTTCTTCCTTAATAACGTTAATCACATTTCCCAAAGACAAATGACTATAACCATCATTTAATTTAACATATTTTCTTTTCATACCTAAATCATATCACAAAGTGAATAATTTATGAATATGCTTTAAATTTATTGAATATTTATGAATATTAATTATTTTTAAATTAAATTATATAATTTTAATAGGAGGAAACAATGAAAAAAATATGGAAAAATTATAAAAGTACCATCATCTTATTATTAAGCATAATTATAGGCACATTCATCGGCCTTATCTTTAAAGAAAAAGCTTGTGTTTTAAGTCCTTTAGGAGATATCTTTCTAAACTTAATGTTTGTTGTAATAGTTCCCCTTATATTTTTAACAATTACATCATCAATAATTAAAATGGAAAATCCTAAAAGATTAGGCAAAATTATGATAACAATTCTTATCGTATTTGCCGTTATGTCAATCATTGCTGCATTAATAGGAGTAGTATCATCTTATACAATCAAATTAATTGATTCTAAAGATATTAATAATCTAACGAATCTATTAAATCAAGATGTTGTTATTAGTGAAGAAGTAAACATATTGCAAAAAACCGCTAATTTATTAACTGTTAATGACTTTTACAAAATTTTAAGTAAAGAAAATATAATTGCTATTTTAGTGTTCTCAATTATTTTTGGTTTTGCCATTCGTAAAAGTAAAGATAAAGGTAAAAAAGTAATTGAATTAATATTAAGTCTTAATGAAGTAGTCATAAACATCGTAAACATTATTATGTATTATGCACCTATTGGTTTAGGTTGTTTCATAGCAACTCTTATTGGTAGTTATGGAAGTGTAATTGCTATTGGTTTTCTTAAAACATTTATAGTTTATACTCTTGTTTGCATATTTATCTATGTATTTGTTTATAGTGCTTACGTCTTTTTAGTTAGTGGCAAAAAAGGATTAAAAGCCTATTGGAAAAATATTATTGGACCTTCAACAACAGCCCTAGCAACTTGTTCATCAGCTGCCACTATCCCCATAAATATTAAATATACCAAGGAAATGGGAGTACCAAGTGATATTGCCGAAACAACAATTCCAATGGGAACTAGTTTTCATAAAGATGGCTCAGTTGTTGGTAGCGCCTTTAAAATAATGTTCTTAATTTACTTATTTGGTAAAGATATAAACATTTTAACTATTTTAGGAGTATCTTTGCTTTCAACATTACTTATAACCGCTGTTCCAATTGGTGGAGGAACTATATCCGAAATGTTTATTTTACAAATTCTTGGTTTCCCATCATCTGCCTTACCAATTCTTTCAATTATAGCCACAATTATTGATGCACCTGCAACTGTTTTAAATGTTGTTGGAGACTCTTGCTCATCACTAATAGTAGCCAGAATAATTGATGGAAAAAACTTTCTTAAATTAAATCGTAAATAATATTTAATTTTACCACCACTTTACATAAACAAAAACAATTTGCTATAATCACATTAGAGATAATAAGCATGTGGAAGGTGATAACATGAAGAAAATATTAGAAAGAACGTTCTTAATTGTTTTAAGTATTCTACTTGAATTTATCATTAGCTGTAAATTAATGATCTATTTCTACAATGAATATTATATAATCAAAATTTTAATAACTATCTTATCATTTTTAATAGTTTCAAATATAGTTAAAAATAGTAAAAGTTTAGTAAATGAATTACCATGGATTATCTTAATTTTAATTTCTCCGATTGCCGGAACATTTATCTATATTCTAGTTTATCACAGTGTTAATAAAAGCAAACTACTTAAACACATTCAAAAAGAAATAAAAGAAGCCGATAAATATTATCAAAAAGATAAAGATATTACTAAAGAAATCAATAATCAACAAAAAGATATCTTAAAATATTTAAACAATTATTTAAACTATCCTGTTTCTAAAAACAATCAAGTTAAATACTACAAAAATGGAGAAGAGTTTTTCCCTGATTATCTAAAAGATTTAAAATCAGCTAAAAAATATATCTTCTTAGAATACTTTATTATTTCCAATGAAGGAACAATGTGGACTCAAATATTAAATATTTTAAAAGAGAAAGCCAAAAATGGAGTAGAAGTAAGAGTAATGTATGATGATATGGGATGTTTGCCATTATTACCCGAAAACTATCAAAAATATTTAGAATCATTAAATATTAAATGTGTTGTATTTAATAAACTTAAAATGTTTAAAGGAATATTTATGAATAATAGAGATCATCGTAAAATAACTGTTATTGATGGAAATATAGCTTATACTGGAGGTTTAAATTTATCTGATGAATATATTAATAAAAAAATTAAATATGGCTATTGGAAAGATAATGCAATAAAGTTGCAAGGTAATTCCGTATGGAACTTAACAATTATGTTTCTATCTCTATGGAATTCTTATAAAAAAGAAGATAAAGATTATCTAAAATTTAAAACAACAGACAACTTAAAGATTAAACCAAATGGTTATTTATCAGCTTATGCATCAGTTCCTATAAATGGTGTTTTAGAAGGAGAAGATGTTTATCTAAATATTATCAATAAAGCAACCAAATATGTTTATATAATAACCCCATATCTAATTATTGATACTGACATGATAAATTCAATTATTTTAGCTTTCAAAAGAGGAGTAGACGTAAGAATAGTAATTCCTGGTATTCCTGATAAAAAGATAGTTTATGATCTAACCATGTCATATGTTAAAAATCTAGTAGATGCAGGCATCAAAGTATATACTTATACACCTGGATTTATTCATAGTAAAATATTTGTAAGTGATGATAATAAGGCAACCGTTGGAACAATTAATTTAGATTATCGTAGTCTTTATCTACACTTTGAAAATGGTGTCTATTTAGAAGATGTTAAAGAAATAGAAGATATCTTAAATGATGTTAATAATATCTTAACAGAGTCACACCTATTAACAAAAAAAGAAACAAACTATAATATATTTAGAAAAGTATGGCAATCTATTTTAAGATTTTTTGCCCCATTATTCTAGGACTCAACCACAAGTTGAGTTCTATTTTTATAAGTTGATTTACTATTGCTAATATTTTATTTTAAACTTTACTTAGAAAGAAGGAAATAAAATGAAAAATAAATTAATTTATGTTTTATTAACAATTTTATTATTAAGTATAGGACTAAATATTTATATTCTTGTTAATAGAAAAACATCTAAAGTGACCAATTTACCAAAACCAGAATTATCTGAAGGATTAAGAGGAACATTTGGTATTGATAAAAATATCAATGAAACAACTATTGATAATTATCTAAATCGTTCTGATTCAGTATATCGTGATATGCGTATGTTAAAAGATCCAGGTAACTATGAAGCAATTGGTGGAGATTCTTATCTATCAGGCTTTATAAAAGGCTTTGAAGTAGTACCTTACCCATACATTGTAAATGTAACAGGGTTGCCAGAAGAAGTAGGAAAAACATATGAAGGAAAGACCTTATTCACTTTGAAAGATGGAAAATATATAGCTAATTATAACGAATCACTAAGTATATTAGAATATTTATTTCCAAAAGATAAAAATATCTTTTTAATGTGTGGTGCCGGAGGCTATGCGGGAAGTACTAAAGAAATGCTAGTAGCTCTTGGATGGGATGAAAATAAAATCTATAATATTGGCGGTTATTGGTACTATAATGGAAATAATAATGTTGAAGTTAAAAGAACTATTAATAATAAAACTTATTATGATTTTTATAAAATAAATTATCATAATATTGATTTTACTAACTTAACAAAGGTATCTAAATGAAAATTAAAAAAATAATAGCGGTGATAGGTTTCTTAATATTAATCCCATTATTTCTCTTGTTTATAAGTAATTTAAATAAACAAAAAATCACTCTTGAATCTAAATATTATAACACTGGTAAATTTATTGATATAAATGGTGCTAACCTCAATGAATTAATAAATAATAAAGAAAATTTTATCTTATATACTTATAATAATTTTTGTACTTTTAAGGTATCATGTGACGAAATATTTAATGAAAGCATTAAAGAGTTAAATATTACAATATTAAAAATCCCATTTGATGAATTTAAAACTACTAGTTTATATAATGAAGTTAATTATGCTCCAAGTGTAATTTTAATAAAAGACGGAAAAATTATAGAATATATAGATCCTGAAAAAAATGATGATTTATCAAAATATCAAGATAAAAAAGAATTTATATCTTGGATAAAAGAGTATATTAATATATAATATTTAAGATGAATTATGAAAAAAAGAGAAGAATTTGAAAATATAATTAAAGATATAAAAGAAAATGAAACAGTTAATTTAATGAAAAATTATAGACAACATTTTAACACATCATGCTATGAACACTGCTGTAATGCTTCATATTACTGTTTTTTAATAGCTAAAAAATTACATTGGGATTATATCTCAGTTGCTAGAGCTGCTATGCTTCATGATTTATTTTTATATGACTGGCGTAAAAAAAGTAACAATCGTAAAAGATTTCATGCTTTTAGACACGGAAACATTGCATGTCAAAATGCTTGCAAATTATTTGATCTAACTGAAAAAGAAAAAAATATAATTAAAAGACATATGTTTCCTGTAACTCCTATTCCTCCAAATTCCAAAGAGGGTTTATTATTAACTCTAATAGATAAATATTGTGGTCTAATTGAAATAAAAAGTAAATTTAAGAGGAATCATGAAAATTAAAGAACCTATAATTAAATTACTAACACCTCAAAATATATATACTTCTTTTAAAACAAACGAATTTACTAATAACTTATATATTTACAATAATGAAGATAATATTAAAATAAAAGATATTGAAATAAATAGTTGCCATTTTAAAAATTTTGATTTTAATAAAGTTAAATTAGAAAATATTGAAATATATGACTGTATTTTTGAAAACTGTAATTTAGCCAATCTTAATTTTGATTATAAATTAATTCATCGTACTATTTTTAAAAATTGTACTTTAATTGGAACATCATTTATTGATTCTAGTTTAAAAGATATAAAATTTATAGAATCTAATTTACAATATGTTAATTTCTCTGGTTCTAAATTATCTAATATTTTATTTGATAATTGTAATTTAAATGAAAGTTCATTAATTGAAACTAATTTAAAAAATATCGAATTTAATAACTGTAATTTAAATAAATCTGAAATATTTAATACCAGTTTAAAGGATATAGATTTATCATCATGCGATATTCATTCAATTATAATTGATAATAATTCTATAAAAGGTTTGATAATTGATTCATCACAAGCTATTGATTTAATAAATATGTTAGAAGTAAAAATAAAGTAATATATTTACAAAATATTTACGTCACAATTAAACATTAGGTTGACACTTGAACATTAACGAATTAAACTAAAAATAAGGAAACTAATGGTTTTTAATATGATAAATCATAGAGAGTGAGGAACAAAAATGAATAAAACTTATAATATGGAAGACATAATGTCATTATTTTATAGAAGATTTTTTCTAGAAAGTGAAACAATTATAACTAAAAAATATAGAGAAAAACTTATAGAAGAATTCCAAGAATATATAGAAAAGAAAAAAATCCAAAAAGAACAATTAACTGAATTATTTAAAACACAAGGAAATGAAGATGATGCAGTTAAAGAACTTGATTCTTATGATGATTCTGCTAGTTTAACAGAAGAACAAAAATCATATATGCATCCGTTTCGTATATTTGATTTTGTTCCACTTGAAACAATGTTAAGAGATATTAAATGTGATGGAGTTTATGAAAGAAAACTTAACACACAAGGATTAAATCAAACATATATTGATCTTACAAACAATAAAGAAGTATCTGGTGCTGAACTAATAAATCGCGGTGGTAAATACGTTATAATTACTTCTGGTATGGAACAAGGCTTAGTTGATTTCACTATTACATCAAAAGATGAAACGATAAATACAACATTTAAATTTACACCAAAATTACAACTATTTACTCAACCAAAAACTGAAGTTCTAAGAACTATCTTAACCCGTTTAATTGATGATAAATACCTAGTTTGTGAACATTCTGCAAATGATGAAACATTCCCATTTGTTCCAGACTCTATAACAGTAAGTGATAGAAATAAAAGAGAACTTATTAATGAATCAATATATACAAAATCGATAATATATAGTTATTTTAGTAGAAAAACTATAGATGAAATATTTTCTAACTTATCTGTAAGTGCTCCTAGCGCTTCAATAATTATTCCAAGCGAAACAACATATACAAAACTAAATCCTATTGAAAAAGTAGCATATTTTGCAATGTTACAAAATTCTTCAAATAGTGAATTACAAGAATACTTTTCAAAAACTCTAGAAGATATGTCATATAATTATGCAACTCTTTCAAATACTATTAATCAATTAAAAGAAGCAAACTTCAAAAAATATTTTCCAACAGCAAGTGAAATTACAAAATATCGAGATTTTGAAAGAAAAGAATATATATCATATATGACCGAACTTGAAAATAAACATGAAAAAACAACTGAAGTAGTTGAACCAAATTCAAATTATCAAGAAATGCAATCTCAACGTGAAACATCATTTTTACCAAATAATTCTGAAACTAGAACTGCTAAGCAAATACTTGAATCATCAGAGTTACTTAAACAAGTTCAAAATGTTGGAATAACTCTATCACCAGAACAAGAACAAATAATTTATATTGGTGATAAACTTCAATCAGACGAATTTAAAGAATTCCAAGCTAAAAGACCAGAACGTTTACAAAAACAACAAGAATTACGTGATAAAATTCAAAAAGAAAATGAAGCAAAAGTAGATTGGCAAAATAATCCAGAAAATCCTAGTAACTTAAGTCGAAATAGACTAGAATCATGGAAAAAAGAATTAAAAGCATTAGAACAAGTTTATGCAATAAAACCAAGTCTATTAACAGACGAACAAATAAAATATATTTCCGAAATAAAAGAAACAATCGAAATGTATGAACAAGAACAAAATAGAAATCACGAAATTGATACAGGAATGTCTGAAGAAAGCCAAAACTGGTATCAAGAGCACTACACAGGTATGAGAAGATAATGTAACAGTTATCTTTTTTTATTATATAAAAGATTTTGTAAAAAATTGTTAATGTAAAGTAAAAAGTGAATATTGACAAATAAGTGTCAATTGACACGGGGGGGGTATTATTGTATAATTTTTCTAGAATATGAAAAGAGAGTGTGTAAAATGAATAGTAAATCAAGTGTAAAGAACGAATCAAAAAAATTGACTATTATTACAATTGCGACAGTTATGATATTGGTGATCATATTTGCAGGAGTAACATATGCATTCTTTTCAGCAAATAATCCGGAAGGATCAACAGCTGAAATAAAATCCGAAACAGGTCGTATGCTTATTACTTACAACGATGGAACAGATAATATAGTTCCAGTAACCAATATTCAACCAAGTAATGCAATATTAGTTAATAAAACATTTACATTAACTGGATCAAATACGACAGTAGGAATGAAGACTGGTGATGGACTTTCAATGCCATATAAAGTAGGAGTAAAATATACATCAACCTTTAGTGATGGAATGATGCATTATTATATAAAAGAAGTAAATAGACCAGCAAACTCAAATGTAACAGCAAATTATGTAATAAAACCAGAAACAGGCAAAACAGAAAAAGATTATAAAAATCAAACAGTTCCAGGAAATGATACATATACAGGATATACTCATGGAACATTTAAAAATGGAAATAAATATACCGAAATGGTAACAGGAGACTTTCCAGCAAGTTTAAATGATCAAACCATAACATTTAATTTAATAATTCAATTTCCTGATAATAATGAAAACCAAGACTCAGAAAAAGGTAAAACATTTAATGGAAAAATAGTTATAAATCAAAAACCTACATTATCTGATTATATTGCAAAATTAGATAAAACTGAAAATGGATTAGAAGTCGACGATACAACAGATAAAAACTTAAGGTATGTAGGAGCATCACCAAGGAACTATCTAAAATTTAATGATGAAATATGGAGAATAGTAGGAGTATTTAATAATATAACAACAATAGATGAAGAACAAGGAATAGAAAAGAAAGAATCACTTGTCAAAATAGTAAGAAATGATTCTCTAGGAGATTATTCATGGGATAGTTCAGAATCAACAAAAAATGAAGGGTATGGTATCAATGAATGGAGTCAGGCAGATTTAATGTATGAATTAAACTGTGATGGAAAATCTACAAAATATTGTCGTGATGATATAACAGAAGGTTATTTATCAAATCTAACAACAAGCACTACAACCTTATGGTATAATGGACAAAATAATGCAAAAACCAGAACATATGAATATAGTAAAAATATAAAGTCTTCATCAATACATAAAGTAGCAAATGTAAGATGGAGCACAAGTGGAACAACATTAGGAGCAAGTGCATTAAATTCATATAATCAAGAAAGAAGTACAACATTAATAGATACACCAAGTGATAATGTTCCAAGAAACAATACATGGCATGGAAAAATAGCATTAATATATCCAAGTGACTATGGATATGCATCAACAGATACAGCATGTAGAAATAAGATGAATTCATCAACAAACAGTGTATATAATTGTAAAAATGAAAACTGGTTATTTAACAGTATAGATCAATGGACTTTGTCCCCTCATTCTGGCCCTGCGAATTTTGTGTTCTATGTCTATTCGGGCGGGCTTGTCAACTACGGCCGTGCGTTCAGCACTCGTGGTGTGCGTCCGGCCCTTTTCTTAAAATCTGATGTCGTGAAAGCTGGAGGAACAGGCGAAAGTATAGAAAATGCATATACACTTGAGTGATATATAGCGAAGCGTTAAGAAAAATAAAGTTAATATTGACTTTATTTTTCTTTATACATATAATGAATATATGAGCAATCGTTCATATAAGGAGAAAAGTATGTTAAATGACGATCAAGTAATCGACCTATCAGAGTTATTTAAAATATTTGGTGATTCTACTAGAATCAAAATAATTAATTGTTTATTAGAAAAGGAGTTATGCGTAAGTGAAATAGCCGAGTTAACAAATTCTACCCAATCAGCTATCTCTCATCAACTAAGGATTCTAAAACAATCCAAATTAGTTAAATATCATAAAGAAGGACAAAACACGATATATAGTTTGGCTGATGACCATGTTGAAAAAATATTTAGAGTAGGAGTTGAACATATTGATGAAATATAAATATAAGATTGAAAACCTTGACTGTGCAAATTGTGCTAAAGAAATAGAAAATCACTTAAACAAAGATCCAAACTTAAAAAATGTATCTTGCAACTTTAGTAAATCAACTCTAACAATAGAAACAAATTTAACTAAGAATATTAAAAAATATGTTAGTAAAAAATCTAAAGAAGTTGAACCAGATATAACCATTTTAGAACTAAATGAAAATATTGATGCTAAAAATAACATAAAAAAAGATATAATTATTTTAATTGTTGGCTTATTCTTGATCTTGTTATCTCATTTATTTAATCAAAATAAAATAATAAATGAAATATTAAGTATTTTTGCTTTAATTGTTCTACTATCTAAAACAACCATAAAAGCAATAAAGATGCTTATCAAATCCCATATTATAAATGAAAATATGTTAATAAGTATTTCTTGTGTAGGAGCCTTTCTAATTGGTAAAGAAATGGAAGGATTAATGGTTATCTTCCTATATCAAATAGGTAAGATATTAGAAAATCTTGCTCTAAATAATTCTCGTAAAAGCATATCAAATTTAATGGATATTAAGCCAGATTACGCCTGTGTTTTAAGAAATAATGAACAAGTTATAGTAAATCCTGAAGAAGTTAAATTAGGCGAAACAATTATTGTTAAAAAAGGAGAAAAAATCCCATTAGATGGAATAATTATTAAAGGTAATTCTAAATTAGATAATAGTTCCCTAACTGGCGAATCAAAATTAGTAAGTGTTAAAGAACAAGATGAAGTATTATCTGGAACTATTAACATTGGAAACATCTTAGAAATAAAAGTGACTAAAGATTATGAAAATTCAACAGTTGCTCAAATCCTTGAACTTGTTGAAAATGCAAGTGATAAAAAAGCTAAAACTGAAAATTTTGTTTCTCATGCTGCTAAAATATATACCCCAGTTGTCTTAATACTTTCAGTTATTGTATTTATAACCTATCCAATCTTCTTTGATTATACTATAAAAGAATCCTTAAATATTGCCTTAACCTATCTAGTTATTTCCTGCCCATGTGCTATTGCTATTTCCGTGCCACTATCATATTTTTCCGGTATTGGAGTTTCATCTAAAAATGGAATCCTTATTAAAGGAAGCGACTACTTAGATAACTTACGTAAATTAAATACTATTATCTTTGACAAAACCGGAACAATTACAACAGGTAACTTCGAAGATTTAAATCTAATTATATTAGATAATGAATATTCAAAAAATGATATTATAAATTATTATGTTAAAGGAGAATCTTTAAGTAATCATCCTATTGGTAAATCAATAGTTAAATATTTTGCTAAAAAAACGAATACTAAAGACGTTAAAAACTTTAAAGAAATTTCTGGAAAAGGTATTTCTTATGAAATAGATTCAACTAAAGTTAAAATTGGTAGTGCTGAATTTGTTAAATCTAACCAAGTTGAAAAAGGAATATTTTTAAAAGTAGATAGTAAAATAATTGCTAAAATAGAACTTAAAGATAAAATTAAATCTAATTCTAAAAAAGTAATTTCTGAGTTAAAAAAACATAATATAAAAACTATGATGTTTACCGGAGATAAAAAAGAAATTGCTGAAGAAATAGCTGAAAAAGTAAATATTGATGAAGTAAAATATGAATTATTACCAAACCAAAAATATAATGAATTATTAAAAGAAATGGAAAAAGATGAAAATTTAGTCGGATTTGTTGGAGACGGAATTAATGATGCTCCTTCAATTGTCGCATCAAATATTGGTTTTTCTATGGGAAATATTGGAAGCAGTTCTGCTATTGAAGCATCAGACATTGTTATAATCGATGATGATCTTGATAAAATAAGAAAGGCTATCAATATTTCTAAATATACGGCTAAAATAATTAAAGAAAATTTAATATTCTCAATTGGTACTAAAATAATCATTTTAATCTTAACAAGTATGAATCTAGCCACTATGGCAGCAGCCGTATTTGCCGATACCGGTGTAACTGTTTTAACCATTTTAAATACAACCAGAATTTTAAAACATAAAATCAAATAAATTTCATACAATTTTCTCATCATTTTCACATTAATTAGATATCATTTAATTGTCGAAAGGAGAAGTGATAAAATATATTAGAAAAACAAAATCACATCTAAGAAGCAAATAATTAAAAGATATAAATAAATGAAAGAAGGAAATTAATGAATATAAAAATAGTTGGAACTAATTCTAGTAATAAAATAAAATTAATTAAAAATGTAAAAAAATCATTAAGTACTCTCAAACTTGATTTCAACCCTACAATTTTAAATGTAATAACCGATAAAAACTACAACGTAAAGAATCCTCCCTTACTCGTTATTAATGATAATGTAATTAGCGAAGGAAAAGTTCTAACTGAAAGAGAAATATCAAAATATATAAAAGAATACGCAATTTAATTAACCGAAAAAATAGCCAAGCTATAAAACAAATAAGTTTAACTCCGAACTTATTTGTTTTTTATTGCTTATCAAAAATAAATAATGATAAAATAAGTATGTAATGAAAGAGGAAATATAATGAAAATAATAATATTGTTGATAACTCTAGTTTTATTAACATTTTATGGCAAAAAAAACAGATTCAAATAAATTTAAAAAAGAATACGCAAATAATAACCACCAAAAAACAGTTGATGGAGCTGAAAGCTACTACAAATTATTAAATTACTTTAATGAATTTTTGGAAGAATATACCTTAACAATTTCAAAAGATAAAACATTTAAAGAATTTTTAAATAATTAATATAAGGAGGTTAAATGAAATATAAAATAATTCTATTAAATTTACTTATTTTGTCCACATTTGGTTGTTCAAATAAAGAAGTTGAAACCATAGCTACTCCTAATATAAAAATAAATGTAATTAAAAATAATATTGAATATAATGAAAAAATTAATTTATCAGATTTAATCAGATTACCAGATAATTATAAATATGAAGATTTTAAAATTGATACTTTAAGTTTAGGAACAAAAGAAATAAAATTTAATTATGTCGATGAAGAAGAAAACAAACACACCTTTAAATTTGAAATAAATATTAAAGATACAACTAAACCAATGATCCTTCATCGAACAACCTATACTTATGAAAAAGGAACAGACGTTAATCTACTAGATAAAATAATTTGTGGTGATAATTACGATGATTATTTACAGTGTAACATTAAAGGAAAATACGATACTAATAAAGTTGGTACTTATAAACTATACTTTACTGCTGAAGATAGTAGTGGTAATTTAACTGAAAGCCCATTTAACTTAGTTATCAAAGATAAAATAGAACAATCAACTCCTTACACTCCTAAAACAATCACGTTATCTGAATTTAATAACAAATACATTAACAATACAACAAATGAACTAGCAATTGACGTTTCAACTTGGCAAGGTGATATTGATTACGATGCCCTAACTAAAAGTGGTATTAAAAACATTTTAATTCGTATTGGATTTTCCACAACTGATAATCGTATAATAATGGATAATCGATTTGAGCGCAATCTAAAGCTTGCTCATGAACATGGTTTAAATGTTGGATTATATTTTTATAGCAAAGCCCACGATTTAGAACAAAGTATTAAAGAAGCCGACTGGATTATTGATAATTTAAATAATGAAAAATTAGAACTACCTATTTATTTTGACTGGGAATGTTGGGATGATTTTAATTCATTTCACATTAGTTATGTAAAACTTAATTTAATTGCTGAAAACTTTATGAATCGTTTAATCCAAAAAGGGTATTCATCTGGCCTTTATGGCAGTGCTTCCTACTTAGAAAAAATATGGGATTTAAATGAATATAACATTTGGCTTGCTCACTATACTGAAAAAACAGATTATCAAAATAAATACAATATTTGGCAACAAACCGCTAGTGGCATAGTACCTGGTATTGAAGGAAATGTCGATCTAAATATTATTAAAAAATAATAGTAGAAATTAGAAAATATAAATTATATAATATAAATAACTTGGAGATGATAAAATTATGGAAAGAAAAACAATATTAACTGGTGATCGTCCTACAGGAAAATTACATTTAGGCCATTATGCTGGCTCATTACGTAATCGTGTCGAACTTCAAAATAGTGGTAAATATGATATGTATGTCTTTATTGCTGATATGCAAGCCCTAACTGATAACGCCAAGAATCCCCAAAAAATAAGGGATAACATTATCGAAGTAGCGTTAGATTATCTATCAGTTGGATTAGATCCCGAAAAAACATGTATCTTTGTTCAATCACAAATTCCTGCTTTATCAGAGCTTACTATGTACTACATGAATTTAGTAAGTCTTGCTAGATTAAAGAGAAATCCCACTATTAAAAGTGAAATAAAAGAACGTGGTTTTGGTGAAACAATTCCTGTTGGTTTCTTAACATATCCTATAAGTCAAGCAGCCGATATTACCGCTTTTGATGCCGATTTAGTACCTGTTGGCGAAGATCAAGCACCTATTCTAGAACAAGATATCGAAATAGTTAGAACATTCAATTCAATTTATGGTAAAACTCTAAAAGAACCAAAACAATTAACTCCAGAGAATGTCTGCAAACGTCTACCAGGAATTGATGGTAAAAATAAAATGAGTAAATCATTAGGCAACTGTATTTATCTATCAGATACTCCTGAAGAAGTAACTAAAAAAGTAATGACAATGTATACTGATCCAAATCATATTAGAGTTGAAGATCCCGGTGATACTAAAAATAATCCTGTCTTTATGTATTTAGAAGCTTTTTCAACTGATGAACATTTTGCTAAATATTTACCCGAATTTAAAAATCTAGAAGATTTAAAAACTCATTATGAACAGGGCGGAGTTGGTGATGTAAAAATCAAAAAATTCCTTGCTAATGTTCTAAATGATGTTTTAACTCCTATCAGAGAAAGACGTGCTATCTATGAAAATAACATTGAAGCCGTTTATAAAATGTTAGAAGAAGGATCAAAAAAAGCCCGTGCCAAATCAGAAGAAGTTTTAACAAGAGTAAGAAAAGCAATTGGAGTTGAATATTTCAAATAATATGGTGAATCCATATTATTTTTTAATCGTCCAATTTGACAAAAACGAACAAACGTGCTAAAATACACATAACTAAGGGGGATAAGTTATGGGAAATGAATTAGAATTAAAAGAAATGTTAGATTTTATTTATTCATATAATGTGAATTCAAATCGTAATAATATTTTATTAAATCAAACTGTTATAGCAGAAAATTATCTAAAACGATTAAAAACACTAGATAAAAAAGGCTATGAAAAAATAATCAAGGATATTGAAAATAAATTAAAAATAATAATAAATAAAAATACCGAAAGAATATCTAAAAGTAATAATGCTTCTAAAAATTTAGTTACCGGTAACTTAACTGACTACATTATCAACAAAATTAAATTTGAAAGATTAACAGATCCGAAATTAATTGCTAGATATGCATATATTGAGCTTGCACGTAACTTATATTATGATATTTCTTACACAAAAGTTTCTTATGAACAAAAGCAAATAATTGTTAATACTCCCATCGATGTAAAAAATGCAAAATTATTCTCTTATGTAGTTTGTAGCCAATGGTCCGAACTATATTCTTATATACTAAATTGTTTTGGGATTGAAAATAAAATAATGCAAATTCCAGGTCAAGATCACAGATGGGTCGAAATAAATTTACATAACGGTGAAATAATTATAGCTGATGCAACTGATTACATTGGAAATTCAATCGACTTTAGTAACGCTAAATCAATGAGCGAAACAACCGGGTTTTATATCTTACCTCAAAGATTCAGTGGCTTAAAGCTTGGAGATGTATTTAATGATTATCAAAATATGGAAATGGCTAAAGAAATACTTGCTCGTCGTAGAGACAATGAAGATTTAGATATAAGTTTAGGCTATATTGATGTGCCAGGAGGATATTTAGTTAACAAATTACTAAAATCTAATGATCTTTTTAATCAAAAAAATAGAAAATTCGATGATCCAAAAGAATTATTAAAATATTTAGAAGACACTCGAAAATTTTTACATAATATAAAAATACCAAATAATATGGATGGTTATGAAATCTACGCTTATTATCATAAGTTTATTAAACCATTACCGCTCCAAGTTAGAGGAAATATTGCTATGAAAACAGTTTATGCTGATTTATTCTCTTATAAACAAAAAACATTAAAGAGAAAATATTTTCAAGCACCATCTGACTATATTAAATATTTAGAAGAATTAGTTTACGATAGATACTATGAATATTTAAATAAAAGTGAACAAAATAATATTTTAGAGAAAATAAAACAAGGACTTATAAATAGTGAAGAAATAAGTAACCTCATATTACAAGAAGAAATAAAAGTAGCCGAGTTAAATCGTAGATTAAATCCTTATTATGCCATTAATGAATTAATTTATTATCGTTCTATCATCGATCCAAATTTAGAAGATTATTATGAATATTATGAGCCGGGAATTGGTAAACGTTTAATAAAATCAACTGAAGATGCCTTTAACTTTAAAAAATCAAATAAAATTGGATAAACAAGAATTACAAATATTCTTGTTTTTTTTAAAAAAAAAATATATACTTTAATTGGTGATAATATGGAACTTTCTAAATTAAAAGAAGAATATAATCAACTTAAAAATAATTTAAATCAAATTGGGAGGTCACTTTGACATTGATTCTAAATTAAATGAAATAAAAAATATTGAATTAGAACTTCAAAAAGAAGAAAACTATCAAGATCTTAATAAAATAAATGAGTTAAATGTAAAATTACAAAATTTAAAGAAAAGTACAACTAAGTATCAAGAATTATCAAATCATATATTAACAAATATCGAACTATTAGATTTATTAACTGAAGATGATAACGAAGTTAAAGAAATAGAAAATAATTTAGAAAATATTAAACAACAAATTGAACTATTAGAAATAGAAACTTATTTAAATGGAAAATATGATGATTTACCATGTTATCTTGAAATTCATCCCGGAGCTGGCGGAACCGAAGCTCACGATTGGGCGAATATGTTGCTTAGAATGTATGAAATGTTTTGTGATAAAAATAATTACAAATATGAAGTTCTAGATTTACAAAAAAATGATGAAGCTGGTATTAATTCAGTTACCTTAAAAATAGATGGCTATTATCCATATGGCTATTTTAAAAGTGAACAAGGAGTTCATCGTTTAGTTAGAATAAGCCCATTTGATTCCAATTCAAGACGTCATACCTCATTTGCAGCTGTATCAATCATTCCAGTTATAAAACAAAATAAAGAAATAGAAATAAAGCCAGATGATATTAGAGTAGATGTCTATCGTTCAAGTGGAAAAGGTGGACAAGGAGTAAACACAACCGATTCAGCAGTTCGAATTACCCATTTAAAAACCGGTATTGTCGTAACATGCCAAAATGAAAGAAGTCAAATCAAAAACAAAGAAATCGCCATGAATATCTTAACAAGCAAATTAATCTCATTAATGGAAAAAAATCATGAACAAAATATTGATAATTTAAAAAATCACTTAAATATCGAGTTTGGCAGTCAAATAAGAAACTATACCTTAGAACCATATAAATTAGTAAAAGACGTAAGAACTAATTATGAAGACTATAATGCCGATGGAGTTCTTAATGGCAATATCATCGGATTTATGGAAAGTTATTTAAAGGAGGAAAAATGAAAAAATATTTAAATGTCGTATTAGGAAGTATAATAATTGGTTTATGCTTTAACATCTTCTTTTTACCATATAATTTAATATCAACAACCGTTTTTGGCTTATCAGAATTCTTTTATAATGTTATACCGATAAATCCCGGAATTACCATTCTAGCTGTTAATATAATATTATTGTTTTTCGGAATTTTAGTCTTAGGCTATAAAGATTGCAAAAAATACATTATTACAAGTTTTATAATTCCAATAACTATTTATTTATCATTTTACTTTACATCAAAAATAGATTTATCAACAATTGATAAAATAGTTTTAGTTATTTCTGGAGCTTATCTCACCGGATTTGGCTATAGCTTAATACACAAATCCAATTATCATGTTGGCGGATTTGCTATCTTAGACGAAATAGTTAATAACTATCGTACTAAAAAAAGCAAAGACATCTCACTTTTAGTTGATGTTATAGTTATTGTTTTAACATTCCTATCATATGGATTTGAAACAGCAGTATACTCCGTAATAGCGATCTTCCTAATAAATTATATGTCTACCAAATCACGTATTGGAGTATCAAATTCTAAAACATTCTTTATAATTACTACTAAAGAATCAGAAGTTAAAGATTACCTAATAAATGAATTAAATCATGATTATACCGAATTTAATGTTAAAGGTGGATATTCTAACAATAAAAATAAAATAATAATGACAGTAGTTGATACCAAAGACTATTATCGTCTAAAAGAAGGAGTAAACCTAATCGATCCAAATGCTTTCGTATTTATAATTGATAACTATGAAGCAATTAATAAAAACGTTACCATATCAAAAAAATTAAACATAAACTAATAAGGAAGACAAAAAGTCTTTCTTTTTCTTCATATAAGTGCTAAATTAAATTGACGAATAAGGAGGTCCTTTTATGAAAATTGAAAACTTAAAAGAATTATTAGAAAACAACAATTTAAAAGAATTAAAAAATACTTTAATTGAAATGAACGAATATGATATTGCCGAATTCTTAGAAGAATTAGACGAAGGCGAAATGATTAAAGTATTTAGATTACTTCCTAAAACTATTGCCACAGATGTATTTGTTAATTTAGAAGATGAAACTCAAAAACATTTAATAAATTTACTATCTAAAAAAGAAGCAACTCAAATAATTGAAGATATGTTTACTGATGATGCAGCTGACCTATTTGATGAAATGCCAGCCGTAATGGTTCAATCCCTTTTATCAAATGTGGATAAAGATACCAGAAATGATATTAATCGTTTACTTAAATATCCTGAAAATTCAGCAGGTTCTTTAATGGCAGTAGAATATATCCACCTAAAAAAAGGACTAACTATTAAAGAATCAATTGCTAGAATTAGAAAACAAAAAGATGAATTCGCTTCTTTTGATGCCTGTTTTGTAACTGATAATGAACGTAAACTTCTTGGTCGTATTTCTATTAAAGATTTACTTATAAATGATCCTGAAATGTTAATTGACGATATTATGGAAGAATGTGAACATGCTATTTCTACTTTAATGGATCAAGAAGAAGTTGCAAAATATTTCCAAGATTATGATTACTCTGTCTTACCAGTAGTTGATTTAGAAAATCGTCTAGTTGGTATCATAACAATTGATGATGTAGTTGATATTATAGAAGAAGAAGCAACCGAAGATATGGAAAAAATGGCTGCCATGTTACCGAGTGAAAAACCTTATGATCAAACAACCATCTTTGAAACATACAAAGCTAGAATGCCATGGCTACTATTACTAATGATATCTGCTACATTTACAGGCAAAATAATTGAAAGTTTTGAAGAAGAATTAAAAGCATATACAATATTAACTGCCTTTATTCCTATGTTAATGGATACTGGAGGAAATGCCGGAAGTCAATCAAGTGTAAGTGTTATTCGTGCCCTTTCCTTAAATGATATTGAATTTAAAGACATCTTTAAAGTAATGTGGAAAGAATCAAAAGTAGCTATTCTATGTTCACTAACACTCGCATTATGTAATTTTTTAAAACTATTAATAATTGACCGAATTCCTTTATTAGTATCATTAACAGTTTGTTTAACCCTAATTGTTACAATTATTCTAGCCAAATTAATTGGCTGTACTTTGCCGATGATCGCTAAAAAACTTAAATTCGATCCAGCTGTTATGGCCAGCCCATTTATCACAACAATTGTTGATGCCTGCAGTTTACTTATCTACTTCTATATTGCTAAATTACTTCTAGGCATATAGAAAAATTTATGAGAAAATATTAATGAATTAGGTGGTACAATGAATATAACAAAAATCTTTAATAAAATTTTTAAACCAAAAGAAGTACCTGTTGAAGTATCAGTACAAAAAAATATCGAAACTCCTGAAATAATGGATATAGACAAAATTTTAAATAATCTAAATGCCATTACTCCCTATGAACTAATTATTAAAATAAATAAACTAAATAGAGAAGATCGAACAATAATATTAAATAATCCCTTAATTAAAGAAAAATTAAAATATTATATATTAGAACAATATAGTGATTATAAAGACCTCACAAAATTAAAACAAAAATTAACAGTAGTAGAAATAATCTCATTACTAGATATCCAAACAATAAATGAAGAATACAATGATAATGAAATCGAAAAATATAAAATATTTAGATATATTTGTATGACCAAAGAAGAAACACTTGCGCTAATTAATTATCTATTAACAAATAACGAATTATTTCTAGAATTTTTTAAAGATGTAACTTTTTATAAAGAAGTTTTTTCTTATCTAGATTATAATTTAATAATAAAAATAATATTAAAATTAAATGAATTAAAAGCTAAAAAATATTTGTATTATTTTATAACATATTTATCTTCTGATATTCAAAAAAAATTAATAGATGCTAAACTTGATGATAATCTTTTAGTCTTAATAGCAGAAAATTTTAGTAGTGATTCCATTAACTATTTATTCCAAACAGATAAAAGAGCAACTTATCTTTTTACCAAATTAAATATTAAAAGATTACTAGATGCTGATGTTATTTTACCGGAAAATATTCTTAATGACAGTAAATTTTTTGATATGTTAAAAGAAAAAAGCTTAATATCTTTTAGAACAAACATTAATAATGTTGAAAGAAAAAATTTACCAGAACCCATAGAATATCAATTAAAAAAATATTATGAAGAATTAATTAGTAGTTATAATCATGAATATAATATGTTTAATGATTATGTAAATATAATTAACACAACAAATAAATTAAATAATGAGATAAATTTTAATAATTATATTTTAGATTTTAATGCCAAAAACATTTATAAAGAATACTTAAAGAAAAAAGATCCTAAAATATTTGAAGAATATAAAATATTAACAAGTAAAAAATTAAGCGAAATTATTATAGATGCTTTATTCCAAGATAATATTTACAATGTATTTTATAATATTAAAGAAATGTTTAGATTTAATAATAAGTTATCTCCAACAGAACAAATACTTGATACAGAAAAGCAAAAGTTTTATAAATTAATTACTAATATAGATAAAATAACTAATGAAGATAAAATTAAACTATATTATGAGTACAAAGATAAAAATATTAATTTGATGTTTTATGAAGATTTAAGAAAGTTAAAAGATAAATCTTATGAATTAATAAATAGTAAATTATTTAATTATACTAATTATAATCCAAGTAAAATATTAAGTTTAAAATATAAAACTCAAATATATGATTTAAGAAACAAAGAATTTTTTATGTTAATTAGAGGAGAAGAAAATCATCAAGAAAAAACAACTACTAGAAGAAATTGTTATTCAATTATTTCTAATGATAATACCGATGTTTTTTGTAATGGTACAACTACTTTATATGGTTATAATTACTTAGATACAGAAAAAGTTCTTCACGTTCATGAAAGAGATTCATATAGTTATGATTTAAATGAAAAAGTAAGTCATCCTAGAATAAAGATTAATCGAATAATGACTGCCGAAGAATTATCTAATGGATGCTCATGGTACAGTGAAATTCAAATAATAAATTCTAAAGATAATGGATCAGATGAAGAATTTATTGCCAAAAAACCAGATTTTATTGTTTCAATAGATGAGATAAGTAAAAGTGATATATACGAAAGTCAAAGATTACAAATACCAATTGTTTTAATAAAAAGACAATTATTAGAAATTGATAAAATGGTAGATATAGACACTCGTATCGACTATGAAGACGAATATGTAAATGAATCCTCCCAAGAAGTAAGTCAAGGAAGAGCATATCGTTTAAAATAAGTTAAATAATTAATTACACAATTATAGAAAACTGATACATATTTTAACTATCAGTTTTTTATATTCTATTAAGTAGTGTTTTATCATCAATAGCATATAATTTATAGGTGATAAAAATAAAAAGACTTATTAAATTAACACTATTATTACTATTATTCTTAATAATAATTATTTCTATTTTTAATGTAAGCGCGAGTAACTTAACTTTCCCATTATTAGGTAAAACAATATATTTAGATGCTGGACATGGTGGTGTTGATAATGGTGCTACTGTCAATAATGTTAAGGAAAAAGACCTAAATTTACAAATAGTTTATAAATTAAAAGAAACTCTTACTAGTGCTGGAGCAACGGTCCTTCTAACTAGAAAAGATGATAATGATATTAGTAATCCCAATGCTTTATATCGTAAAAAAAGTGACTTTGATAATCGCATTAAACTAATAAATAATTCAAATGCTGATTTATATATATCAATTCATCAAAACATATATCAAAATAAAAAATATAGTGGACCACAAGTATTTTATGTTAAAGATAATCAAAAATTAGCTGAAATTATTCAAAACACATTAAATAAATATTTAAATACTAAACGTAAAGTAAAAACAATTAATAACACTTATATGTATAAGTTATTGAAGAAGAAAGGAATTTTAATTGAATGTGGATTTATTTCCAATGATAATGAAAGATACAAATTAAAAACAGAAGAATATCAATTAAAGTTATCCAAGATAATAACGGAAGGAATAATTACATATTATTCGTAATTTCATAAATTTTTCATATTAAGTTAGTACTATTATCTTGCGAAATGTGATATACTTTCAAAGTAAAGGAGTTCTAATGTGAAAACAAAAGTCTTTAAAACAATTGATGAACAAATATCTATTTTGCAAGCCAGAGGTTTGATAATAGATGATATCGATTTTGCAAAGGATACCCTAATAAGAGAAAATTACTTTTTTATAAATGGGTATCGACATTTATTTTTAAAAAATGGAAGTGATAAAAACTATAAAGAGGGAACTAATTTTAAAGAAATAATAGCCTTATTTAATTTTGATAGACAAATAAGAAATATATTTTTTAAAAATCTATTAGTAGTAGAAAATAACATGAAAAGTATTTTTTCCTATCAATTATCAAAAGAATATGGTTATAAAGAAAAAGATTATTTAAAAAGTACCAACTTTTCTCGCAATCCTGAAAAGCAAAGACAAATAAATGATCTTATAAGAAAAATGAAACGTCAAATTAGAATTAACGGTGGCCAACATCAAGCAACAATGCATTACATAAAAAATTACGGATACATTCCATTATGGGTAGTTGTTAAAGTATTATCGTTTGGTATAGTTAGTGAATTATATACCATAATGAAAGAGAGCGATCAAGAAGCAATTGCGGAAGTATATAATGTTTCAAAGGAAAGCTTAATAACTTATTTACCAATTTTAGCTAATTATCGAAATTTATGTGCTCATGAAGATATTGTTTATGATCATCGAACCCAAAAAATGATTGAAGATAATGGAATTCATAGTTATTTAGACATACCAATTCAAAATGGCGAATATATCTATGGTAAAAATGATATCTTAGCGCTAGTTATAATTTTAAAACAATTACTAGCTGATAATCAGTTTAGATTATTTATAAGTGAATTAAGTTATGAAATAGATGTATTAGCTGGAAGATTATACACAATTGAAATTAAGAAAGTATTAGATGCCATGGGGTTACCAGTAAATTATAAAGAAATAATAAGATATTAAAAAGAAAGGAATAAAAATGAAAGATAAAAATAGAATAATAATTATAATAATAATGATAGTATGTTTCCTTCTTGGTTCATTTGGAACATATTATTTAATAAGCAAAAAAGGATTATTTAATCAAACAATAATCAATAAATCAGAAAAAGAAGTAACAGTTAATGAAAATGGTATAGCAGATGCCGTTGAAAAACTTTATGATGCTGTAGTCGTTGTTCAAAATTATCAAAAGAACACCCTTGCCTCATCAGGAACTGGCTTTGTTTATAAAACAGATGGTGATAAAGCATATATTTTAACTAACGCTCATGTTGTTTCTGGTGCATCATCAGTTAAATTAATATTTACTAATAATAAAACATTTGACGCGGAAATAGTAGGAAGCGATACTTATTCGGATATAGCTATATTATCAGTTAATAAAGATAATATAATTCAGGTTGCTGAAATTGGTTCATATCAAGATGCTAGATTAGGAGATACCTTATTTACAATTGGAGCTCCACTAGATACAGAATATTCATGGACAGTTACAAGGGGAATATTATCTGGAAAAGAACGTTTAGTTGAAATAAGTCAAAATAGTAATACTTCAGTAGATAAATGGGTAATGAAAGTAATGCAAACAGATGCAGCTATTAACTCAGGAAACTCAGGTGGACCTATTGCTAATTCGAATGGTGAAGTTATAGGTATTACTAACATGAAATTAGTAAGCAGTGGCGTTGAAGGAATGGGTTTTGCCATCCCAATTGAAGATGCTATTAAATATGCTGAAAAATTAATTGAAAGTGGTAAAATTGAAAGACCAGTACTTGGTGTAGGCACTTTAGATACTACTGATACACTAGCTATGAAAATGCAATATGGATTTACAATTGATGAATCAATTACTGAAGGGGCAGTTGTAGGTTATACGCAAAAAGGATCAGTAGCTGAAAAAGCCGGATTAGAAAAAGGCGATGTTATTACTAAATTCGGTGATTATGAAATAAAGAATTCATCTTATTTAAAATATTATTTATATATGTATTCAGTAGGAGACAAAGTTAAATGTACATATATTAGAGGAACAAAAGAATATACTGTAACCTTAAATCTTAACAAAAAAGCTAGTTAAAGCACTTTAAATAATACAAAGTGCTTTTTATATTTCAAAAAATTTGGTATTATACCAATAGGTGACGAAGAAGTGGGACTATTAAAATTTGCGTTAAGAGAAAATTATAAAAGATAATATAACGATTTAAAAGAATTATCAAATAAAAATCGTGAATCAGATTATACACCTACAACTAAAGTTAAAGTAGATAGATTTGCTATTCCATATTGGAAAGAAATAATTAAAATGACTAAAGAAGCAGCCAAAGTTAACTACGATGTAAACGTTGTTGGGTGGGATGTTGCAATAACTGAAAACGGTCCCTTAATAATTGACGGAAATTGAGGCCCTGGAATGGACTTGATTCAAGTTCTAGAGGAGTTAAACCAGATTTAGAATCAGTTAAAAAAGAAATTTTATCATCAAAAAAATATCAAGAAAAAAGAAAGAAGAGATAATATGTTAAAAGCAGGAATCGTCGGATTACCTAACGTAGGAAAAAGTACATTATTTAACGCCATAACTAAAAAGAATATTTTAGCGGCTAATTATCCATTTGCAACTATTGATCCTAATGTCGGTGTAGTAACAGTACCCGATTATCGTTTGGAATTTTTAGAAAATATGTATATGCCTGAAAGAACTGTCCCAACAACTTATGAATTTACTGATATAGCAGGACTAGTTAAAGGCGCATCAAAAGGTGAAGGATTGGGTAATAAATTCTTATCTCATATTAGAGAAGTAGATGCTATTGTTGAAGTAGTAAGATGCTTTGAGAATTCAGACATAATTCATGTTGAAGGCGGAGTAGATCCTATTAGAGATATCGAAATAATTAATGTTGAATTAATAATGTCAGATTTAGAAATAATTCAAAATAGAATTGGTAAAATTGCCAAAAAATGTGAATCAAGCAAAGATAAAAAAGATTTATTTGAATTAGAAACCCTAAGAAAATGTGAAGGAGCCCTACTTCAAAATAAATCATTAAGAACAATAGATTTAAATGAAGATGAACTACTTCTATTAAAATCATTTTGCTTAATCACATTAAAGCCCATAATTTATATGGCAAACGTAAATGAAGATGATGCCATTATTGGACATAACGAATACACTGATAAAGTTAGAGAATATGCTTCTAACGAAAATTCTTCAGTAATTGTAGTAAGTGCCAAAATGGAATCAGAACTAGCTGAAATGAACGATGATGATAAGAAATCATTCTTAGAAGAAATAGGTATTTCAAACAGCGGGTTAGATAAATTAATTTATGCTACATATGATTTACTAGGACTTCAAACCTTCTTTACATCTGGAAAAGATGAATGCCGTGCATGGACATTTAGAAAAGGAATGAAAGCTCCGGAATGTGCAGGAATTATTCACTCTGATTTCCAAAGAGGATTCATTAAAGCCGAAGTAATGTCATTTGAAGATTTAAAAGAATATGGTAGTGAATTAAAAGTAAAAGAAGCAGGTAAAATGCGTTTAGAAGGAAAAGACTACCTAATGCAAGATGGCGATATTGTTTACTTTAGATTTAATGTTTAACACTCTATTCTAAAAAAACTCCACAGTGGAGTTTTTTTGGAATAAACCAATTGATGTAAATATTTCCACATGATCTATTATTTCAAAATTAATGATTATCCATTAATCGACTATAAAATAATATTTGTACTATAATAATAGGTATAAAGTAGGAATAGTTATAGATGTTAATACATTTTCAAATGGTGCTCTAACATATACTTTAACCAAAGATTCATCTTCATCAACAAATGGAAAATTAGCAAACGATATAACTGAAACTATAGACCAAAGCAGTACTCAATATATAGAAAATGGCAATTTTCCATCAGGAACAAACAATGATAAACACATTTATAATTTAACAATAAGTGTTCCTGACACTAATATTAATCAATCAATAGATCAAGGTGCCTTATTTGCTTGCCATATAACAGTCGAACAATATATTCCATCATTTAAAAATGATAGTTGGAGAAGAAAAAGAAGTAGTGTTAAGTGATGGAACAAGTTATACAATGAGAATAGCAAATAACTCAACCCCCCGATGAGTGTAGGAATGATAATTTTTCCCAATCAGCATGCGGATTTGTAGTTGAGTTTGTTGATATAGTAGAAGAAAGAGCAATGAATGCTTCGGCCACAAGTGTTGGTGGTTGGCCAGCAACAACATAAAAAAATATTTAGACGAAGTGTTTATATATAAACTGCTTGAAGAATTACAAAAATTAATAATTTCAACTAAAACAATTTCTGGACATGCAAAAAAATTTAATGGAACAAATACCTATTGGTGGCTTCGTACAGCCAATGCTAGCTATACATATGTGGCTTAGCACCAACCTTTCGTATTAGATAAAATTTTACACTTATAAATTGACTATATATCAAATTTTATACTATAATAGTAATATATAAGAATAGGTGATAATATTGAAAAATAGATATTTAATTTATGTAGCGTTACTAATATTAACATTATCAATTACTTTAGGAGTAACATATTCATATTTAGCAGCAAAAATTAACAATCGCGAAAGCTCAAGCACTATAAAAGTAGAAAGTGGTCAGTTATCTATAACATATGAAAATAATTCTAGCAACATAATTCTAAATAATATTATACCAGGAGATTCCGTAACTAAACAATTTACTTTAACCGGAATAAATAATACAAAACCAAATGCTATTACCACAAATACCGATTTAAAATATAAAATAGGAATAGCTATAGATAATAATACATTTTCTGAAGGTGCCTTAACATATGCACTTACTAAAGATAGCACATCATCTAGTAATGGAAAACTTGCAAATGACGCAACCGGGACTATAAATTCATCAGGAATTCAATACATTGGAAAAGGATATTTTGTATCAGGAGCCAACAATGATAAACACATTTATAATTTAACGATAAGTTTTCCAGACACAAACGAAGATCAATCTATTGACCAAGGAGCATCTTTTGCTTGTCACGTAACGGTTAAAGATAATTCTATAGTAGAGCCAACCACATTTGCAGAAGATTCGTGGGAAACAATAGCAGGTAATACCTCATCTGATGTATATAAAGTAGGCGATACAAAACAAGTTTTAATAGGTAATGAATCTTATACAGTAAGAATTGCTAATAAATCAACACCAAGTGAATGTGATGGAACTGATTTTTCCCAAACAGCATGTGGATTTGTAGTAGAGTTTGCAGATATCGTAGAAAAAAGACAAATGAATAGCACAAATACAAATGTAGGTGGATGGAAAGATTCTGCAATGAGAACATATGCTAATGGAGAATTTTTTGACAAATTACCAAGTGATCTACAAAATGCCATAATAGAAACTAAAGTCATATCAGGGCATGGAAGTAGTGAAAGTGAAAATTTAACAACAAATGACAAAATATATTTACTTGCTGCAAAAGAAATTAATATAACAAATGCTAGCGATAGTGCGAAAGATTTAACACGTGTATTAGATCATTATGTAAACAAAGTCAATAGTGATAGAATAAAAAAATATAATAATTCTAACTCAATATGGTGGCTACGTAATGCCGCATATGCAGTTCATACGATACAATACCCTTTTGGAGTAATTTCAGCCACTGGAGCATATAGTATTGGTATTCCAACTGCAACTAATGGATTTGCACCCGCGTTTCGCATCTAATAATTAAAATATATTAGGAAGATATAATTTTAAATTATCTTTCTTTTTTTATTAAAATAGTTAAAAATAGTCTAGAATTTATCTAAAATCTATGCTAATATACTGCTTGAGCGAAAGCTCCTTGCTTTATATTAAATAAAGCCGAATAGACCAGAAGGAGGATAGAAAAATGAAAAACTATGAAGTAATGTTTATTGTTAAAACTACTTTAGAAGAAGCTGCTGTTAAAAATGTAGTTGAAAGCCTTAAATCAGTAGTAACTGACTTAAAAGGTAAAATTACTAACGTTAAAGAAATGGGACAAAGAACTTTAGCTTATCCTATTAATAAAGAAGTTAACGGATTTTACTATGTATTAACAGTTGAAGCATCTAATGAAGCTATAGCTGAACTTGATCGTAAAGCTAGATTAAATGAAAATATCATTAGACATCAAATTATTAAATTAGATGAGGAGTAGTTAATGAATAATGTCGTATTAGTAGGAAGACTTGCTAGAGATCCTGAACTTAGAACAGTAAATACTATGAATGGAACAAATACAACTTGTTCATTCACAATTGCTGTATCTCGTCAATTTTCAAATCAAAATGGCGAAAGAGATGCTGATTTTATTAACTGTGTTATATGGGGAAAGCAAGCAGAAAACCTATGTAAATATTGTACTAAAGGTTCTCAAATCGGAGTACAAGGAAGAATTCAAACAAGAAATTATCAAAATAATGAAGGCAAAACAGTATATGTAACTGAAGTAAATGCAAACAATATTACTTTCTTAAGTAGTAAAGGAAACACAAATAGTGCACCTGTTATGCCCGCTGTAAATCAAACTGGAGATATAAATCACGTAGAAACTAATGATTTTAATGAAGATCCATTTAAAGATTTCGGTTCAGAAGTAGTTCTAAGTGATGATGATCTACCATTTTAGAAAGGAAATTAAAAATGGCTGAATTTTATCGTAAGAAAAAGAAAATTTGTCAAATGTGTGCTGGAAAAAGCGTAGATTATAAAGACGTAAATATTATTACTAAATATATCAATGAAAAAGGAAAAATACTTCCAAGAAGAATGACTGGAGCATGTGCTAAACATCAAAGATATATTGCTAAACAAGTTAAAAGAGCAAGATTTATGGCTTTAATCCCATTTGTAAAATAAATTGTAATTAAAAATATCACTATTAACGTAGTGGTATTTTTTTGACATGACGTAATAAAATGCTAAAATTAACAAAAAATTACGGTATAGCGTAATAAATTGACAATAATAAAATAAAGTTATATAATATATTAAAGAAAGGACAAATTATTATGGTAATTCGTGAAAGATATTTAAAATTAATAAGACCATTTTATGATCAAGAATTAATTAAAGTACTTATTGGTATAAGACGTTCTGGTAAATCAGTAATATTAAAACAAATAATAGATGAGCTAAAAGAAAATAATGTTGATGATAATCATATTATCTATATTAACTTTGAAGATTACGATTATGAGGAATATACTGATCCTAAAAAGTTAAACAATTATGTTAAAGAAAGAATAATTGATGATAAAAAATATTATATATTCTTTGATGAAATTCAAAATGTTATAAAGTGGGAAAAAGTTGTAAATTCATTAAGAGCAACTAAAAACACATCAATTTTCATTACAGGATCAAATAGTGATTTATTATCTAGCGATTTAGCAACTCATATTGCGGGAAGATATGTAAGTTTTAAAATAACCCCATTCACATTTAATGAAGTGTGTAAATTATTAAATCTCTCAGATAATAGGGATATTGAAGATGCATTTAATGACTATATTAAGTGGGGAGGAATGCCTCAAAGATTTATGCAAAAAGACGATATTTCAAGAAAAACATATTTAAATGATATTTATGATTCTATTATTATAAAAGATATTGTAAAAAGATTTAATATTAAAGATATAGATTTACTAAATAGAATTGTAACTTACATATTAACAACACCTTCACAAGTATTTTCTCCTGATAGCCTAAAAAAATATATGCAAAGCGATTCCCGAAATGTATCTCTTGAAACTATATATAATTACCTAGATTATATAACTCGTGCTAATTTAATTTCCAAAGCGGAAAGATATGATGTTAGGGGAAAAAGAATACTAACTGGTAAATACAAATATTATCTAACTGACTTAGGTTTTACCAATATTTTAAGTGAAGGCAAAAAAGGACAAGTTGGTGCATATTTAGAAAATATTGTTTATAATGAACTAATTGCTAGAGGATATAATGTAAACATTGGAACATTAGAAAATGGCGAAATAGATTTTATAGCCACAAGATTTAATGAAAAAATATATTTTCAAGTAACATATATTTTAAACGATGAAGAAGTTGTTGAAAGAGAATTTAATGCATATAAAAATATAGATGATAATTATCCTAAATTTGTTCTCTCAATGGATAAATTAGATTTCTCTCAAAATGGAATAATTCATAAAAATATAATTGATTGGTTATTAGAAAAATAATATAGCTACTTTAAAGGATATCTACAAAACTATTATAGGTATCTTTTTTTCAATTTATTTGTTATACTATTAAGGAATTAGACAGGAGTGGTTTGCATGAAAGTTATATTATTAAAAGATGTAAAAAAACAAGGAAAGAAAGACGATATATTAGACGTAAGCGATGGATATGCTGAAAACTTTCTTATTAAAAATGGACTTGCTGTAAAATATACCGATGGTTCTAAAAAAAGATTACAAAATGAATTAGAAACTAGAGCACTAGAAGAAGACCTACTAGTTAAAAAATGCCAAAGTGATAAAGAAAAAATTGAAAAATTAACATTAACATTTAAAGTTAAAGTAGGTAAAAATGGTAAAATATTTGGTACTATTTCATCTAAACAAATAGCCGAAGAATTAAATAAAAAAGGATTTAATATTGATAAAAAAATTATTGAATTAGATCATCAAATTGATACCTTAGGAATTCATAAAGTTTCTATTAAATTACACAAAAAAGTAGTTGCTAGTTTAACTGTTTCAGTAAAAGAGGTGTAATTAAGTGGCCGAGAGAAAAATGCCTCAAAATCTTGAGGCTGAGATGATGGCTTTAGGATGCGCATTTTTAACAAGGTATGCTTGTGATAAAGTATGTGAAGATTTAGATAGTGATATGTTTGTTAGTGAAGCAAATAAACGTATATTTGAAGCAATTTACACATTACATCAAAATAAAATTCCTTTAGATTCATCAACAATTAAAAATGAAATTGAAAAACATATATCAATCAACGCTATTGGTGGAATTGAATATCTAAGTGAAGTAATTGATTCGGTTATATCATCAGCTAATATTGATTACTACATTGATATTATTAAAGATAAAGCCTTAAGAAGAAAACTAATTGATGTTACTAATAAAATTAACAGTGATGCTTATAATGAAGAAGAAGAAACTAATTATTTAATAGATGATGCTGAAAAGAAAATATTTTCAGTTACTAAAGCACGTAAAGCCGGAGAATTTAAATCAATTGCTTCGGTAATGAAAAGTGCTCAAGAACAATTAGAAAAACTTGCTAAGAATCAAAATGAAATTACTGGACTAGCAACTGGGTTCTATGATTTAGATAAATTAACCAGTGGTTTACATGAAAATGAACTTATTATAGTTGCGGCTCGTCCTGCTATGGGTAAAACAGCATTTGCTCTTAACCTTGCCGTTAATGCTGCATCAAAAAGTGATAAAGCTGTTGCCTTATTTAACTTAGAAATGTCCGCTGAACAACTTGCCATGCGTATGATAGCAGCAGCTGGCGGAATCGAAATGAATAAAGTAAGAACCGGACGTTTAGAACATAACGATTGGAAAAAAGTTAATGAAGCCATGAGTGAACTTAGTGAAACAAATCTTTATATTGAAGATAATGCTGGTATGACAATATCTGAAATAAGAGCTAAATGTCGTCGACTAGCAACAAGTGATAAAGGTTTAGGGCTAATTGTTATTGATTATTTACAGTTAATTTCCGGATCAAGTAAAAATGAAGGAAATCGTGTTCAAGAAGTATCTGAAATATCACGTTCTTTAAAAACAATGGCTATGGAATTAAAAGTTCCAGTTGTTGCTCTAGCCCAACTATCTCGTAGTGTTGAGCTTCGTGAAAACAAAAGACCAATTATGTCAGACTTAAGAGAATCAGGATCAATCGAGCAAGATGCCGATATCGTAATGTTCTTATATCGTGACGATTACTATAATAAAGCTGCTGCTGAACAAACTGATACATCAATAACTGAATTAATAATCGGTAAACATCGTAATGGTGGTACCGGAACAATCGAATTATTATTTGAAAGAAGCATGAGTAATTTTAGAAATTATATTAAAAAAACCGAAGAAAATTCAAAGTAAAGCGAAGTGATAAAAATGAAAAAGAAAGAAATAATTATATCAATCTTATTTACAATCTTAATATCTTTATTAATGTACTTTTTATCTTCAAAAAAATCTGAAGATTTAATTCCCGTTGATGTTTATGAAGTATTTGTTGAAGGAAAAAGCATCGGATACTTATCCAATGAAGAAGAATTTTTAAAATTAGTTGACGATAAACAAGAAGCAATTAAAAAGAATTATGGAGTTGATAAAGTATATCCTCCTAACGGTTTAGAAATCGAAAAAATAACAACTTATAATGAAAATATTAAAAGTTCAGAAGATATTTATAACACAATTGAACATGATAGTCCATTTACGATTGAAGGTTATACTATAACTATTAAATATAAAGATGAAAGTAAATCTCCAGTTGTTATATATTCGTTAAAAAAAGAATATTTTGAAGATGCATTTTATAATCTAGTATCAGCATTTGTTGGAAAAGATAAATTAAATAGTTATAAAAATAAAACTCAAGAAGAAATAACTGATGAAGGCACTAAAATAACATCAATTTATTGGAATGAAGAAATAACTATTAAGAAGTCATTAATAAGTACTGATAAGATGATTTTTACTAATTCCGATGACTTAAGTAAATATTTATTATTTGGTACAACTGAAAAACAAAAAACTTATACAGTTAAAGAAAATGATTCAATTGATAATATAATTGAAAATAACAATTTAAGTATTGAAGAATTCTTAATAGCCAATCCAACAATAACAAGTAAAAATACTTTATTAAAGAAAAACCAAGAAGTATCTATCGGATTGATTTCTCCCATACTAGAAATAATTCATGAGGTAGAAGTCGTAGAAAATATTAATAATAAAGCCATTACTGAATATCAAGAAGATAAAGATATGTATGTTGGACAAACCAAAGTAATCCAAGAAGGAGTAAATGGTATTTCCAAAGTAACCGAATCAATTCAATATAAAAATGGTGAAATTGAAAAACTTGTAATTACCAAATCTGAAGAAATAAAACCAACGGTAAATAAAATTGTTGCTAAGGGTACTAAATATTATTCTAATCCAAGTATAAATTATGAGTATATACCTAAAGGAAATGATGAATGGCGTTGGCCAACATTATCACCATATGTTATTACTAGCCCATTTGCGTGGCGTTGGGGAAGACATCATAATGGTATAGATATTTCCGGAACCGGCTTTGGATCACCAATTTATGCCGCCACTGAAGGAACCGTAATAGCAACATATACATCATGTCCAAATCAAGGATATTTAGGATCAATGTGTGGAAACTCTTGGGGAAATTATGCCAGAGTTTCATATGGTGAATTTGAAATTATTTATGCTCATATGAAAAGTGATATAAAAGTATCAGTAGGCCAAACAATTACCAGATCACAACATATCGGTAATATGGGTAACTCTGGTTCTTCAACCGGAACTCACCTACATTTCTCAATTTTAAAAAATGGATCATATATTAATCCATGTGCGGTATTCTCATGTTAGTAAGCGTCTTAGCAAGTGGTTCTAAAGGAAATTCAACTTATGTAAAAACAAGTCATCATGAATTATTAATTGATGCTGGTTGTACAATGAATTACCTAAATGAAAAGCTAATTGAAAATAATACTTGTTTAGATAATATTGAATATATATTTATAACTCATACACACACAGATCATGTAAGTTCTATAAAAAATATCGTAAAAAAATATCATCCAACTTTAATATTAACAATCCCTATGTTAGAAGATTTACCGTATCTAAAAACATATGAAAAAATTATATTACTAGAAGATGATATGATAATAGACGATTTATTAATAGAAAATATTAAAACAAGCCATGATACTTCAGACTCACGTGGTTATATAATAACAGAAAATAATAACAGTGTCGTTCAAATTACTGATACAGGTTACCTTAATCAAAAATATTTTAACAAATTAAAAAATAAAACAATTTATGTTTTTGAAAGTAATCATAATGCTGATATGTTACTTAATGGTAGATATCCCGGATGGTTAAAAAGAAGAGTGGCTAGTGATAAAGGCCATCTTTCTAATGAATCATCTGCCTTCTACCTAAGTAAAATAATTGGTAATGACACTAAAGAAATAATTCTAGCCCACCTAAGTGAAGAAAATAACACTCCACAAATAGCGCTAGAAACACTAAAAAATGAATTTAAAGATCATGAAATAGAATTTAACAATATTGTTATTGCCAAACAAAATGAAATATCAGGAAATATTGAAGTATGATAAGAATAATATGCGTTGGAAAAATTAAAGAAAAATACCTTCTTGATTTAATAAATGATTATCAAACTAGAATAAATAAATATCATAAATTAGAAATAGTTGAATTAATCGATTCAAATAAAAATGAAGAAGGAGATAGAATTTTAACAAAACTAAAAGATAAATCATTTAAAGTTGCCTTAACATTAGATGGCAAAAAATACACATCACTAGAATTATCAAAATTTATAGATAAAACTTTAATGAACTATGGCAACATCGATTTTATAATAGGAGCATCAAGTGGTATAGCAGATAAAGTTTTAGAAAAAGTAGATTACAAAATATCATTTAGTGATTTAACATTCCCTCATGGTTTGTTTAGAGGAATTCTTTTAGAACAAATTTATCGTTCATTTAAAATAATAAATAATGAAACATATCATAAATAAAAAGGAGTATTAATGGAAGATTTAATATATGTTGTATCAACCATATTTATTAAAGACGGAAAAGTATTAGTAAGTATGTCACAAAGAAGTGCAAAAAAAGGAAAATACACTCTAGTAGGTGGTGGAGTTGAAAAAGGAGAAACATTTAAAGAAGCAGCCGTTAGAGAATGCATTGAAGAAATAGCTAACGGATTTACTATTGAAGAAAAAGATTTAAAAGAGATTCTTTGCTTTAGAGAGCCAGCCTTATCAGATCCAAATCTTACAATTGAAATGCACATGATGATATCATCTAAACCAATTGACGTAGAACTAGTACCTAATGAAGAAATAATGGATTATAAATGGCATGGCTTAAAAGATGACGAAAGCGATTTATCGTCTGCCATAACTGAACATTTTATTCCTTGGGCTAAAGAAAATAATTTGTTGTACTAAAAAATGAAGATCAAAAATCTTCATTTTTATTCTATAATTTAAAATCCTTTAAATCCTCATCAAACATATCTTTTCCATCAAAAAATGCTCTTGTCTTAATATTATGACTATAAGCAATCACATTAGATGGAAACTTTTTAGTATATTTGTTTAATATACTTGTATATTTATTATAAAAACTTTTAGCAGCTTCTAACTTTTGATTTATTTCATTTAGCTCATTAAAATAATTATTAAATCTTATATTACCAAGTAAATTATCATAATCATCATTTATTTTAATTATTAAATTATTATATTCAGTTAATTTTCTTTCTAAATCAAAACTAGATAAATTTTGCTTTTTAAGTTTAACAACTTCATCAAAAGACTTCTCTGGAACATCAGTTTCTTCAATGATAATATCTTTCATCATTAAAATATCATCATATTTTTTTCTTAACAATTCATCAATTAAACCTTCAGCTTCATTAATCTTTAAAGTATATGCCTGTAAATTATTATAAACAATTATATAAACAATTCCGCATATTCCTCCAATAATTATTAAAAGTAATATTAAACTAACTATATTCACAATAATCACCTACCTTAAATTATACTCTAAAACATTAAAAAAATAAAATATAATTAAATGAAATAATATAAATAATATAGTATATTGTATGTAGAAAGGAAATTACAAATGAAAGTAAAAAGAATAGTAGTAGGACCATTAGAAGAAAATTGTTATATATTAAATATAGATAATAATTACTTAATAATAGATCCTGGAGATGAATATATAAAAATATTAAATGAAATAAAAGGTAATTTATTAGGAATATTAATAACTCATTATCATTTTGATCATATAGGTGCACTTCAAGATATATTGGATTATAAAAATGTTCCTATCTATGATTATAAAAGTATTAATAAAGAAGTAAATATCGAAAAATTTAATTTTAGAATAATTAATTTTCCTGGCCACAAAGAAGATTTAGTAGGATTTTTATTTGATAATAAATTATTTAGTGGAGATTTTATTTTTGAAGGAACAATCGGAAGAACTGACTTGCCTGGCGGTAACTATAAAGAAATGCAAGAAAGTATTAAAAAAATATTATCGTTTAAAAATGATTTACAAATATATCCAGGACATGGCCAATCTACAAATCTATCAAATGAAAGAAAAAATTTAAATTCTTATTTATAATCTCATGGAAATTCACTGACAAAAGTGACACTAATTTTCAATAGAAAAGATAACCTAAAAAGTTATCTCCGAATAAGCATGACTATAATTTATCTTCTCATCAAATTCCACAAAATTTAAATAAATAAGAAGAATTAAAGACCATTTACCAGTTTTAGGATCACTCATAACAAGGTGATCTTTTCCAGCTTCCTCAATAATTCCTTCAAAAACTTTATCACGCCATTCATTAGAATCTGGAAAAGAAAAATATGCCTTAGCCCTTTTACCTTTATTTAATCTTAATATATTTTCAATATAGCTTTGCTCATCTTGAACATTCCCACTTGCATCTCCTCCAATAGGTGCCGTATTTAAATTATAATCATTTGGATATTTTGCACTGGGGTAATAAGTCCCATTCATAACATTCCTCCTAAAGTAAGATTATTCTTTTATTGCATTTTTATTACTTTTTAAGTATACTATGGAAGAAAGAAGTGATTAAATATGCGTAATTTAACAGATCAAGAAATTGTAAGAAGAGAAAAAGCAACTAAAATTAAAGAATTAGGTATTGATCCGTTTGGTTCAAGATATGACCGTACTGCTTATTCTGAAGATTTAAAAGAAAAATATAAAGATATTCCTCATGATGACTTTGAAAACATAAATGATTGCTATAAAGTAGCCGGAAGAATAATGTTCATTCGTAAAATGGGTAAAGCATCATTCTTTACAATTCAAGATAAAAAAGGTAAAATCCAAATTTATATATCTATTAATGATGTTGGAGAAGAAACTTATAATTTATTTAAATCAGCTGACATTGGCGATATAGTAGGAGTTTATGGTAAAGTAATGAAAACTAAAACAGGTGAAATAACATTAAAATGTTTAGAATATACTCACTTAGTTAAGTCTCTACGCCCATTACCTGAAAAATTTCATGGTTTAACAGATGTAGAAGAAAGATATAGAAGACGTTATGTTGATTTAATAATGAATGAAGATTCTAAGAAAGTCGCATTTATGCGTCCTAAAATTATTAGATGTATTCAAAATTTCTTAGATAATAAAGGCTTCGTTGAAGTAGAAACACCTATTTTAACAACTCTTTTAACAGGTGCATCTGCAAGACCATTTATAACACATCATAATACGCAAGATTTAGATATGTATTTACGTATTGCCCTAGAATTAAATTTAAAAAGATTACTAGTTGGCGGTATGGAAAAAGTATATGAAATAGGTAGAACATTTAGAAATGAAGGAATGGATCCTCAACATAATCCCGAATTTACTATGATGGAAGTTTATGAAGCATATTCTAACTTAGAGGGAATGATGGACTTAACAGAAGAAATGTATCAAACTATAGCCGAAAAAGTCTGCGGGAAAACTACTTTCCATTATCTAGGACATGATGTTGATTTATCTGGCAAATGGAAAAGAATTAGTATGGTAGATGCTATCAAAGAAAAAACTGGAATCGATTTCAAACAAGAAATGACAGTTAAAGAAGCCCTAAAACTTGCTAAAGAACATGATATTGAAGTAGCAGAACATGAACATACTGTTGGACATATAATTAATTTATTCTTTGAAAAATATGTTGAAGAAACATTAATTGAACCAACCTTCCTATATGGTCATCCAGTAGAGATATCACCACTAACTAAGAAAAATCCTGAAGATCCAAGATTTGTAGATCGTTTTGAGTTATTTATTTCCGGACACGAATGTGCTAATGCATATACTGAACTTAACGATCCAATTGATCAATTAGAAAGATTCGAAGAACAATTAAAAGAAAAAGAATTAGGTAACGATGAAGCAAATGATATCGATTATGACTTTGTTGAAGCCTTAGAATATGGTATGCCACCAGCAGGTGGAATTGGTTATGGCATTGATAGAATGATAATGTTATTTACTGAACAAGAATCAATTAGAGATGTATTATTATTCCCAACAATGAAACCAGTTCAAAATGATAATAAATAATTAATAAAGGAACAAATTATAATGTTTGTTCCTTTTAAATACCCAAAATTTCCCATTAAAATAATAGAAAATTGCAAAAAAACATTTATATTCCTTGCAATCATGGTATAATTATTGTTAGGAGGAGGTTAAAAATGAAAAAGGAAGTAAAAAAATTTGATTTAGTAAAAATATCAGGAGCTATGGTATTATTAACAGTTTTATTAACATGGATTATACCTCAAGGAACATTCTCTGGTACAGAAATGCAAATTGGTGAAATAACTCGTATTGGAATATTTGATTTTTTCACTTATGGACTTTTAGGAATGTATTACTTTACTGTATTAGTAACATTTATATTTGTTCTTGGTGGATTCTATCAAGTGTTATCAAGAATTGGTGGATATCAAGCTTTAATTACTAAATTAGCCAAAATATTTAAAAAGAAAGAAATACTATTTACATTATTAGTATCATTTATCTTTACAGCAATTAGTGCCGTAACAAATGAATATATTTTATTATTAGCAGTTGTTCCATTCATTATGTCAATAATGAAAGAAATGAAGTTTGATAAAATATCAATATTTGCTACGACTGTAGGATCAATATTAGTTGGTACAATTGGATCAATGTATAGTACAAAAATTGTTGGTATGAATGTACAACAATTTGGAATTGAATACAATACTTTATGGTATATAAAACTAATTATTCTTTTACTAGCATTTATTCTATTTAATGTATTTAATATTTTACTCCTAAGAAAAACTCAAAAAAATAAAGAATCAGAACCAATGGAAGATGTATTTGAACCAGCAAATGTAACTAAGAAAAAAACAATTTGGCCAGTTGCCACATTATTAATTATATTTGCAATTATCTCAATTATGGCTTATTTCCCTTGGGAAGAAGTATTTGAAATTAAATGGTTTAGTAATGCATTAAAAAGCATTCAAGAATATAAACTATTTGATTCAACAATTTTTGCTTATATCTTAGGAGAAGTAAGAGCGTTTGGTAGCTGGGATATATTTGGAATTCAAGCATTAATGATAATAACAGCTTTATTATTAAAATGGATTTACAAATTAAGCCTTGATGATTTTTTAGAATCTTTCGGAGAAGGATTAAAGAAATCAGGTAAATTAGTAGTACTTTTATTAATATGTTATCTAGTACTAGAATTTACTGTTATGTATCCAGTTGTTACAACTATTGTAGATTGGTTCATTAGTTTAAGTGATAAATTCAATGTTGTATTAACTACAATTTCTGGTTTATTTACTTCATTATTTACTGTTGAATATCAATATACTGTAAGTTTAATTGGAGCATACTTAAAATCATCATTTGCAGACAACGTTAATCAAATAGCAATTATTTTACAAACTACATTTGGTTTAGCATCAATGATTGCACCATCATCAGCAATTCTTATGATGGGATTATCATTATGTGATATCAAATTTAAAGATTGGTTAAAATACATTTGGAAATTTGTTTTAATCATGTTAGTAGTATTAGTATTAATTATGCTATTTATCTAAAATGGTTCTTGTAACCATTTTTTTTTTGCTATTTTTGTAATATAATAAAACTAGGTGATAAATATGATTTATAGTAAAGATAAAAGTTTTAAATATGTAATATTAGAATACACATTAACTTTAATTATTAATTCAATTGTGTTAATATTAGCATCAAAAATATTTAAAGGATTTTATATACAATCATTTGGTTATGCAATTATAACTTCATTAGTAATTAGCTTATTAAGTTCAACAGTAAAACCATTTTTAAAATTAATATTTCTACCCGTGACAGTTATAACTACCGGAATATTTTATCCATTTATAAATGTAATAATATTAAAATTAGCAAGTTTAATAATGGGCGATGCATTTGTTGTTGAAGGATGGATATTACCATTTTTCATTGCATTATTCATCTCATTTACAACTTTAATTTTAGATAAATTAATAACCAAAAATGTGATAGGAGAATAGAGTATGAGTCCAGTTATCGTAAGCATTGGTGCCTTTGAAATAAGATGGTATTCAGTATTAATGTTAGTTGCTATCTTCATTGGATTATTTCTAGTAAAAAAAGAAGCTCAAAGGTTAAATTTAAAATATGATTTTATTTTTAATATGTGTTTTTGGGCTGTAATAGTAGGATATATATGTGCTAGATTATATTATGTTTTATTTAATTTAGAATATTATGGAGTTCATCCAGAAGAAATATTTATGGTTTGGAAAGGCGGATTAGCAATTCATGGTGGTTTAATCGGTGGATTATTAACAATGCTATTTTATTGCAATAAATATAAAACAAGATTAATAAGATATTTAGATGTTATATGTGTTCCCTTAATATTAGGACAAGCTATTGGTAGATGGGGAAACTTCTTTAATCAAGAAGCTCATGGTGCAGCAACAACATACGAACATTTAAAAAGCCTACATATACCTAAATTTATTATCGACAATATGAAAATAGATGGAGTATATTACACTCCAACATTCTTATATGAATCAATTGCCTGCTTAACTTTATTTATAATATTTATAATTATAAGAAGATATAAATTTAGAAAAGTGGGTACAATGTCAGCTTTATACTTAATTGGATATGGCATTATAAGATTCTTTATTGAAATAAGCAGAACAGATGCATTATTAATATTAGGATTTAAAATTGCTCAAATAGTTTCTATAATAATGATTATAATTGGTATAATAATATTAGCAAAAAATAAGAAAAAAGGACGATTTGAAGATTTATATAACGATTCCAATAATGTTGATAATTTGAAATTTTAAAAATTTTATAGTCTTGAAATAAATACCAATATTTGTTAAAATGAATATGTAAGAAAAGCTTACATAAAATAAAAAAGGAACACTTAATCTGGAATGTTAAGTGATTACCTAAATGAATATTTAAAATCACCAAAACCTCCTGTGTTTATGGTGTTTTTAATTTAACACAATCATTTTAATAATGATAAAAAGTAAAATAAAAATAATTATAAATAAATTAAATATTATAAAATATAATAATCTTTTATTCACATTAACCGCCTCTTTCTATTACTAGAGTAGAGGTAATCACCTAAACAATTAAATGTTCCTTAAGTAATAGAATAACAAATAACTAAATCATAAGCAAGTAAAATACTACGAAAATTCATATAATATTTATAATGAAAAAACAAGGCTTAATCCTTGTTTTCGTTTGACAATAATTCTCTAATATCTTTTTCTGATAAACTAGATAAAATATCCTTATCTCTAATTTCGCCATCGATTAATTTTTCACTTAATTTAAGTTTTTTCTTTTGTAATTCTAAAATCTTTTCTTCAATTGTTCCTTTAGCAACAATATGAATAACTTCAACAGTCTTAGTTTGACCAATCCTATGAGCTCTATCAGTAGCTTGATTTTCAGCTTGCGGATTCCACCATAAATCTAAATGAATAACAGTTGATGCGCTAGCAAGGTTAAGTCCTGTCCCACCGGCTTTAAGCATTATTAAGAATACAGCAGTATCTTTTCTTTCATTAAATTCATCAACCCTACGCATTCTTTCTTTACTTGAAACTTCACCAGAAATTGTATAATAAGGAATATCTTCTTTTTCTAAATGTCCAATAACGTCATTCATTGCATCCTTGAAAGATGTAAACATTAAAATCTTATTCCCATTTGCAATATTTTCTTTAATAACATAAATTAAACTATCAATCTTATTAGATCCGCCAGTATATTCTGGATAAACAATCTTAGGATCAATACAAATTTGTCTTAATTTAGTAAGCAGTGGCAAAATCAAGAATGCTGCCTTTTTCTCTCCGCCTTGCTTTAATATATCATCTATTTCTTTTTTTACCTTTTCAAGTTCAGCAACATATATTTTCTTTTGCTCGTCAGTAAGTTCAACAAAAATATTATTTTCCATCTTATCTGGTAAATCTTTAGTAACATCCATTTTCTTTCTTCTTAAAATAAATGGTCTAATTTGTTTATTTAAATTATCTAAAAGCATATTCGCATTATCATCAAAATCAGTAATACGATATTTTGCTCTAAATTTTTCTGCAGTTGATAAATATCCAGGCATAATATAGTCAAAAATACTCCATAATTCTAAAGGACTATTTTCAAGTGGAGTACCAGTAAGCGCAAACTTAGTACCTGCCTTAATTCCTTTAACAACCTTTGTAATACTAGCTACATAATTTTTAATGCTTTGTGCTTCATCTATAAACATTGTATGATAACTCTTATCTTTATATAAATCTTCATCTTCTCTTAATTGACCATAAGATGTTATAAATACATTTTTATTTTCTTCAATTAATTTTTTTCTTAAGTTCTTAGTTCCTGAAACAATTGAAACAGGAATATTTTCCCCATACATCTCAAATTCATGTTTCCAATTATAAACTAAACTAGTAGGTACGACAATTAAAAACTTCGCATTTCTATCTTCTAATAAAATTTGTTTAATATAATAAATAGTTTGAATTGTTTTACCAAGTCCCATTTCATCAGCAAGAATTCCACCGAATCCAGTCTTATGAATATTGTAAAGCCACTTAACACCAGTAACTTGATAATCTCTTAAAACCTTTAACTCATCTTCACTAATAGACAACTTTGCATCTTTGAACTCATAGAAATTCTTAATAAAATCATCAAACAAATTATTCGTATTAACATTTTTAAACTTATTTTGTCTTAAACTATCTAAATATATCGCTCTATATTTTTGAATAGCACCTCTACCATTAATAATCTCTTCATCAGTAAAATTCATCTCTTCAGTTAAATCTTCAAGTTCTTTTAAATTATCGTCTTCTAAATTAAGAATATCACCATTTTTAAGTCTAAAATACTTCTTCTTAGCTTTCATATTTTTAAATATATTAACAAGTTCATCACTATTAATATTATCTAAACTAAAATCATACTTAAATATATTATCAGATCCAATACCAAAAGAAGAAGATACATTAGTTTTCTTTCTAATTTTAATATTATTAAACTTTTCAGTAGTAAAGATTTTATAATCATTAGCAAGTTCTTCTAAACCATTTTCAATAAATTCAACTTCATCATTAACATCATTCATAGAAATACTTTTTTTATCGACTACAAATCCATAACTAGTAAGTTTAGCAATAACCTCATTTTCTTTATCTACATCCCTAACAACAGCTTCATTCTTATCAAAATATCCAACTTTATCATTTTTATAGTCAAATATAACCTTAGCTTTTATAGCATCTTTAGCAATATCAAAATATAATTCAGTTTCACTTAAACTATTAATCTTTATATCTTCACTTGCACTCTCATCAACAATTACATTATTTTTAATAATTTTAAGTAATCCATTTGAAAATACATTTAGTTCATTTTTGTCAACTTTAATTTCTTCAAGTTCATTATCAACAATATCTTCTAATACATTTCTTTCCTGTAAACTTAAATGATACACATCCCCATTATAATAAACATATTCATAATCATCAGTTAATGGATAAATTCTATCATAATCAAACTTAATAACATAATTATCATTTTCCTTAAGAATATATGAATTTAATGGACTACCATCAATAATACTTTCAATAACATGATCACTAACTTTAAACTTAATCTTATTAGAATCTAAGAAATCTAGCATTCTCTTTAAAGCCTTAATAGGTCCAATATTATTACAATTAAGAATATATGTTTTAATCTCTTTAATTAATCTATCAGATTGTTTAGAAAAGAAATTTAATTTCGGATTATAAGTAAATTCTTTACCAAATTGAAATTCGCCATCTTGATTATCATATACTTGATAAAAACCATTAGAATGATTAAGCAAACTATACATTTTATTCATTCCAATAAACACTTTAAATTCAGTATTATATCTTTTATAACCTTCATAAGAATGACATTGTAAATTAAAAGTAGGTTCAACAAATACTTCTTTTTTTACAACCTTTTTATCAGTATCATCACTTTTATATCTATTTAAAAAATCTTTATATAACAAACTATCATCATACTTGTCATCAAATAAATAATTAGCATAATTATAGTAAACAGTTCCTATATGATAACAACTTTTATTTTGTTTAAATAAATCACAATCACATGAACAACTATCTATATGATTATTTTTAATTCCAAATGAAACATTAAAAGTTTTAAAATTAAAAGAATAATCCCTTAAACTAAATTCATAAAATTTAATTGTTTCTCCATTTATAACATTATTATATATTTTACCTTCATTAATATAATATCTAGCAAAATATTTTCCCTTAAGTAAATCATGTTCATTAGCGTATTTTTTAATCTCTTCTAAATGTAATTTATAACTATCAATTTCTTTTCTAAGTATCATGGCAACTCCTTTACTAATTAGACTATTATACAATATATTCTAAAAAATATCTATTAAATTCAAAGGAAAATGCTATAATATAGAAGAAAGGACTGATTAACTAATGTATGATTTAATTATTATCGGTTTAGGACCAGCTGGAATTAATGCCTGTATTTATGCTAAAAGAAGTAATTTAAACATTTTGGTGTTTGAAAAGAATATGCCAGGAGGAACTCTTCATACTATTAAACATGTTGATAACTATCTAGGATATAACAATGTTGATGGTACTGAACTTGCCATGTTATTTTATAAACAATTCAAAGATTTAAAAGTTCCTATGAAAAATGAAGAAGTAATTAAAGTAGAATTAAATGGTAATGAAAAAATAGTAAAAACAAATAATGGAACATATAAAGCTAAAGCTGTAATTATTGCAACTGGTAGAGGAAAACAAAAATTAGGTCTTGATAATGAAAATATTAATGGAGTATCAACTTGTGCAGTCTGTGATGGTGCTCTATATAAAGATAAAACTGTTGCTATTTATGGAAACAATCCTTTAATGTTAGAAGATATTTTATATTTATCAAATATTGTCAAAAAACTTTATATAATAACTTCTAAAGATAAATTACTAGGTAATAATGAATTATTAGATAAAATTACTAAATTAGAAAATATAGAATTATTATTTAACCAAAATATCAAAAAAATAAATGGAAAAGATAAAATAGAATCTATTGAATTAAACGATAAAACCTTAACAATAGATGGATTATTTATTAATAATGAATATGGTCCAATTACTTCATTTGTTAAAGAATTAGGAATAACTAATGAAAAAGGTTATATAATTGCTGATGATAATGGTAAAACTAAAATAGATGGTATATATGTTTGTGGTGATAGTAAGGAAAAAACATTGTATCAAATAATTACAGCAGCATCAGAAGGAGCACTTGCTGCAACTGATGCATATAAATATATAAAAAATTATAAATAGGTGTCATTAAACATCTATTTTCTTTGCACTAATTTAAGACTTGTTACATAAACTATAAAGGAAAGGATGTATTTATTCATGAATGGATGCAATGACGGATGTACTTATACATTTTGTGCGCCAGCAGGACCTACTGGACCAACTGGACCTAGAGGCCCACAAGGTATTCAAGGTGTACAAGGTATCCAAGGTATGCAAGGTCCAACTGGCCCACAAGGAATTCAGGGGCCAGCTGGTGTAGCCGGAACTCAAGGAGTAACCGGTCCAACTGGAGCAACAGGCCCAACCGGTCCACAAGGAATTCAAGGTCCAACAGGAGTAGCCGGACCACAAGGTATAACAGGTCCAACAGGAGCAACAGGAGCAACTGGACCACAAGGAATTCAGGGGCCAGCTGGTGAAGCAGGAACACAAGGTATAATAGGACCAACAGGAGCAACAGGTCCAACTGGACCACAAGGAATTCAGGGACCAGTTGGTGTAGCAGGCCAACAAGGAGCAACTGGACCAACAGGAGCAACTGGACCACAAGGAATTCAAGGACCAGCTGGTGTAGCAGGCCCACAAGGTATAACTGGACCAACAGGAGCAACAGGAGCAACCGGTCCACAAGGAATTCAAGGACCAGCTGGTGAAGCAGGACCACAAGGAGTAACAGGAGCAACAGGAGCAACCGGTCCACAAGGAATTCAGGGACCAGCTGGTGAAGCAGGCCCACAAGGACCAACAGGACCAACAGGAGCAACTGGACCACAAGGAATTCAAGGACCAGCTGGTGAAGCAGGACCACAAGGAGTAACAGGACCAACAGGACCAACTGGACCACAAGGAATTCAGGGGACAGCTGGTGAAGCAGGCCCACAAGGAGTAACTGGACCAACAGGTCCTACTGGTACAGCTGGTGAAACTCCAGTATTGACAATAGGTAGTGTTACAACAGGTGCCCCAGGAACAAATGCTGAAGTAACAATTTCAGGTACAGCTCCAAACTATATATTAAACTTTACAATTCCACAAGGACCAACTGGACCACAAGGAGTAGCAGGAACTGAAGGAGCAACTGGGCCAACCGGACCAACCGGACCAACAGGACCAACAGGACCAAGTGCATAAGATTAAAAGAGAAAAATATTCATAAAAATGATTATCTTTCTCTTTTTTTAGTAAAAAAGTTAAAAAAATACAACATAATAAGTATTTAATTAATATTTACCATATGCTATTATGAATATAGGAGTTGAAGTTGAGAATATTAAAATGGAAACTACTAAAATACAAGCAGACACAGTAGAGGCATTTGCAATGCATTCAGCAAAAGAAGAAAGTGATAAATTAAAATGTACAGTATTAAAAAATGATACTGGATTATCTGGAGAAGCACTAAATGGAAGCATATGCCTATTGTGAATATGGAAAAGAACCTTTAATTTTTTAATCAGTAACAAAAGGAAAAATAGCTGAAACTAAGTCAGGCACATATGTATGGAATTGTGATTTTATATTTATACCAGATGGATATGATAAAACAATGGGAAATTATCTCGATGAAGAAAGATGCCGAGTTTGGAATACAGATTCATATACAAAATTAGTTAACTATCTAAAAAATAAAAAAGATTAAAAAATATATTAACAAAATTAAAAATTATTTCTCGTTAGTGAGGTGAAATTATATGTTACATGAAATGAAATTACAAAATGGACCATTTAATTCTATTAAAAATGGTAAAAAAACAATTGAATTAAGACTCTATGATGCAAAAAGACAAAAAGTTAAAATAAGAGATAAAATTGAATTTACAAACATTTTAAACAACGAAAAAATATTAACAGAAGTAATAAATCTTCATAAATATAAAACATTTGAAGAACTATATAAACATTTTGATAAAGAATCTTTAGGATATAATAAAGATGATATCGCAAACCCTAAAGATATGGAAAAATATTATTCTATAGAAGAACAAAATAAATATGGAGTTCTAGGAATAGAAATAAAAATTAAATAATTTTAATTGCCAAAGATTTAAACAATTAAAAAGAGAAAACATTATTATCTAAGAATTTTCTCTTTTATTTTATTTTCAAATTTAGGAATTAAAACACCTTCATCCGCATTATTTAAATCGACATCCTTACTACTTTCAGGATAAATATTTAAATAATATGCAAGGTTATGAACTATCCATTCATATTCCATTGATAAAATACTTCTTTCCCACTTAGAAGGATATTGCCATTCATATTCCTTTAAAATTTTTAATAATTCTTTTATTTCATCTAAAGACTTAATTTTATAAGAGTTGTAAACAATCATATTTGGATCCTCATCATATCTACTATCAATTACATAAATATTATCATCCAAGCAAAAACTATCTCTATCGTCAACAATAAAAATATTTTTGTCATCTAAACATGCAAAATAACTATCTCCACATTTATCATATTCTTCATTATAATTAACTTTAATATTTCTTCTAGAATTAAGTTTAAAAATAATTAAACTATAAATAACAAGTAATGCAAAAGTTTTTTTTCGCCTATTTTTCAAAAAATCACTTCCAAATCAACTAATAAACTAACACATTTTTTTGATTTAAACAACATAAAATTAATAGGTGATAAATTGAAAATATGTGTATATGCTATTAGCAAAAATGAATCAAAATTTGTAGATCGTTGGTATGAATCTATGAAAGAAGCCGATGAAATATATGTTCTTGATACTGGTTCAACCGACGATACTGTTGAAAAATTAAAAAAACATAACATTAAAGTAACTACTAAAATAATAGCCCCCTGGCGATTTGATGTAGCGAGAAATGAATCGTTAAAATTAGTTCCTGAAGATGCTGATTTATGTGTTTGTACCGATTTAGATGAAATATTTGATAAAGGTTGGCGCCAAAAATTAGAACAAGCCCAAAAATATAATCTAGTAAAATACAACTATATATGGTCATTCGATAAAAATAATAATCCAGCCGTAAATTTCTTTTATGAAAAAATTCATAGTCGTCATGGCTATAAATGGATTAATCCAGTTCATGAAGTTTTAGAGTGCTCCCTAAAAAACCCTAAAACCATTTTAATAGAAGACATAGTATTAAAACATTATCCAGATAGTACCAAATCGCGAAGTTCTTATTTGCCATTACTTGAACTTTCAGTTAAAGAAAATCCTAAAAATGATCGTAACTATCACTATTTAGGAAGAGAATATATGTTTTATGGAAAATACAAAGAAGCAATTAAAACCTTAAAACATCATCTTAAAATGAAAAATGCGACTTGGTGTGATGAGAGATGCGCATCTATGCGTTTCATATCAAGATCATATTATAATTTAAAAGATTACAAAGAAGCCTTAAGATACGCTATAATGAGTATTAGTGAAGCACCATATTTAAGAGAAGGATATTATGAAACAGGACTAATATATTATCATCTAAATGAATATAATAAGGCTAAGTTATATCTTTTACTCGCATTGCAAATCAAATCAAATCCAAAGACATATATTAATGATCCTGCTTGTTACAATGGAACAATTGAAGATCTTTTAACAATTTGTGAATATAATCTAAAAAATTATAAAGAAGCCTATATTTACGTAAATAAAGCCTTAAAATATAATCCAAATGAACCAAGACTACTACGTAATAAAGAACTAATTGAAAAATTAATATAAGAATTATTTCCAATTAATTCTTTTTCTTTTTAATTAAATATGCTATATTATAACCGTGATGTTTATGGAATATTTAATCCTTGCATACTTGGGAGACGCTGTATATGAACTTATAGTTCGTAATCATTTAATTAATAAAGGAATAAAAAATGTTAATGACCTTCAAACTGAAAGTCTTAATTTTGTAAGTGCTAAAAGTCAACGAAAACTTTTAGAAAAATTAGAACAAGAAAATATCTTAACAGAAGCTGAATTAGATATTGTAAAAAAAGGTCGTAACGCCAAAATGCATCGAAGTAAAAATAATGATATAGTAACTTATCATAAAGCCACTGGTTTTGAATGTTTAATAGGTTATTTATATCAAAACGATAAAAATAGATTAAATGAAATAATGGAGAAGATTTTATGAGAGTATGTGGAAAAAACGTTTTTAATGAATTAGAGCCTTCTAAAATAAGAAAAGTTCTATTATCAACAAATTTTAAAGACCAAGAAATAATTAAAAAAATAAAAGATAATAATATAAAATATGTATTAACAGATCCTAAATTAATGGATAAAATGTTAAAAAATAATCAAGGAATAATTTTTGAAATATTAGATTATGAATATGGAAATATAGATGATATTAATGACGATACCTTTGTTTTAATGTTAGATCATTTAGAAGATCCTCACAACTTTGGAGCTATAATTAGATCATGTGAAGCAAGAGGAATTAAAAATATAATTATTCCTAAAGATCGTTCAGTATTAGTTACCGAAACAGTTATGAAGACAAGTACCGGAGCTTTAGAAAGAGTTAACATAATAATGGTTAATAACCTAGTAAACGCCATTAACAAACTAAAAGACAAAGGATTTTTTATCTATGCTGCTGAAGCCGATGGAACTGATTATCGTAAAGTAAATTATGCCGATAAAGTATGTTTGGTAATTGGATCCGAAGGATTTGGTGTAAGTAAATTAGTAAGAAAAAATTGTGATGAAATATTAAGTATCCCAATGAAAGGAAAAGTAAATTCCCTTAATGCATCCGTATCAGCCGGTATTTTACTATTTGGAATTGAAAATTAATGGAGTTTTCCGAAAATGAATTAGCATCTATGATATGCGATAATGATGAAGATGTTAATGAAGCATTATACAAAAAATATTCTTATCTGGTAACAATTGTTATAAATAAAAATAAAGATACTTTAAATAATTTAAAAATAGAATTAGATGAAGCAAAACAAGAATCATTTTATGCTCTTAATGAAGCTTTAACAACCTACCGAGATGATAGGGACGCCAGTTTAACAGTTTATATAATAAATGTAATAGAATATAGAGTTCAAAAACTAATAAGAAAAAAATTACGTAAAAAAAGCAAAGATGAAATTAATAATGTTAGTTTAGAAAATAGTAATAATGCATTATTAAAAATAACTTCTGATTTAAAATATAATCCAGAAAATTTAATATTATCAAACGAAAATTATAATACTATGTTAAATAATATAATTATTTCACTATCACCTAACGAAAAAGAAATATTTAATCTGATAAAAGAAAATTATTCATATAATGATATTTCTAAAATCTTAAATTTGAATATTAAACAAGTATATAATTCAGTATATCGTATTAAAGACAAAGTAAAAACAATAATTGAAAATTAATTAAAAATATGCTATAATACCCCTCGAATTAAGGGGTGTTTTAATTATGAGAACATTTAATATAAATGATGTCTATATTGATGAATTATTAAATACAAGTAAACTACTAGATATTTTTAAATATAGATGCATAATAAGAAATAATGATATCTTAAACGAACAATTTCTTAATGAATTAGCACGTAAAATTAATGTTACTCCATCAAATTTAGAAATATATCATAATTGGTTTTTAATTAATGATAAATATTATTATTTTAAACATTACTATATATTTGAAGAACTACTTATGGAACAAATTTTTAAAGCATTTGACGTTCCAAATGTTAATCATAAAATTGTTAGTTTTAATGGAAAAGCTGGAATTATTAGTGAAAATTTTAGAAAACAAGATTGTGAATATTTAAATTATGAAGATGTGATTCCACTAGAAATAGATGTTCCATCCCATATAATAGATTATAATAGTGTTATTAAAACAAAAATGAGTGACTCTGATTACCAAAATTATATAGAATTAGTATCTAAAATTATAGCAGTTGATATTATGTTTGGACAGTTTGATCATAAATATTATAATATTATGTTTGAAAAATCAAATACTCATTTAAAGTTAACACCGATGTTTGATAATGGATGTATTTTTAAAGAACAAGCAAGTGAAAGCACTTACGTATTCAAATCTTGCTTTGATACCCTAACATTTAGTTTAAAAAGTAAAAATATTGATGAACATACTATTGAAACAATTAATGATTATCCTGAATTATTTAAAAGTTTAGAAGCTACTTTAAATTTCAATTTAACTAAAATATTTAACAGATTAGAGCAAACATATCAACTAGAAATATATAAAGAATTAAGAAAACAAATTCAAAGCTATTATGATATCCATCGCAAAATGGTTGAAAAGACACTTAAATATGTAAAGTAAATTTTAAATTGTAAACAATATAAAAATATGTTATTATACACCTCAAGCAAAGGGGTGTTTTAATTATGTTGAAGTTGCCTGATATTAGTGAAATGTTGTGTATTAGTTCGGTAAAAGACGTATCTAATTTTTATGCTTTCAAAAATGGAAGTTGTTATGATCAAGAGCAATATTTAAAAATAGCCAAGCAAATTAATATCGATCCTGAATTATTACAAACTTATAATAATTGGTTAAATATAAATAATAAATATTTTTATTTTAAGTCTAATTATGCATTTCAAGAATTATTAATTGAAAGTATTTTTAAAGAAATTAAAGTTAATACGGTTGAACATCAAATAGTTAAATTCGACGAAGAAATTGGACTTATTAGTGCTAATTACCGAAAGTCAAAATTAAAATATCAATATTTTGATGAATTAACTATCGGTTTGAATACTAATAGTTTTATAGAAATAAATAATTTATTAAAAAAATCAATGAATCGAGAAGATTATAAAAAATGTATTGAACAAATATTTAAAATTATATCCGTAGATATATTATTTGGTCAGTATGATAGATGGGAGTACAATGTATTTTTCGAAAAATCTAAAAACCATATTCAACTATCTCCAATGTTTGACAATGGATGTATATTTTCAGAAGATTATGGAGACATTTCAATATACAAGTCGTGCTTTGGCATATTTTCAATTAGTGAAAAATATGAAGATTACTTTACAACTAATGTTATACGTAAATTTCCTAAATTATTCTTATCATTAGAACAAGCTATTAATTTTGATCTTTCAAAAATATTTGATAATTTAGAAGTAGAATACAAAATAAAAATATGTAAAGAAATCAGAACACAAATTCAAAACTATTATGATAAACATCGCAAAATGGTTGAAAAAACGCTTAAATTTGCTAAATAAATCATTAAAAACTATTGCAATTATACAAAGATTTTGATATATTCTTATTGACGCAGCAAGCGTTTTTTATTTGAAATAAAAAAGGAGATATTATGGCAAAAGATGTAAAAAAGAAAAATACAAGTAAAAAAGCAGCTAAAGTACAAAAAGAAGAAACAAAAGTGACTGTTGAAAAAGTAGAAGTTACTAACAAAAAATTAAAGAAAGAAACTAAACCAGTTAAAAAAGAAAATAAAAAAGTAAAGAAACAAACACCAAAAAAATCGTATAGTTCTGAAGTAAAAGCTGAACTAAAAAAAGTTAATTGGCCTTCAAAAAAAGATTTAACTAAATATGGTGTAGCAACTATTATATTTATTGTAATATTTGGTTTATATTTTTATGGTTTAGATGCATTATTTGCATGGCTAAGTTCATTAGTAAAGGGGTTATAATATATGGAAAAAGAATGGTATGTAGTTAACACTTATTCAGGACATGAATCTAAAGTCAAAGAAAAACTTGAAATGCGTGCTGAATCAATGGGATTCAAAGATAATATTTTTAGAATTATTGTGCCAGAAGAAACTGTTAAAGAAACAATGAAAGATGGAAGCATTAAAGAAAAAAAGAAAAAAATGTTTCCCGGTTATATTTTAGTTGAAATGATTATGACAGATGAAGCATGGTATATTGTAAGAAATACTCCCGGAGTTACTGGATTCATTGGATCAAGTGGAAAAGGAGCAAAACCCACTCCATTAAAACCACAAGAAATCGATAAAATTCTAGCTAATATGGGTATGACTAGAATGGATGTTGATAAAGAACTTACTGTTGGAACTAAAGTTACAATTGTTGATGGACCATTTAAAGGTATGGACGGAACAATTAGTACATTAGATTTAGAAAACAGCAGATTAACAGTATTAGTTGATTTATTTGGTCAAGAAACACCAGTTGAAGTAGAATTATTCCAAGTAGCAACAATTAAATAATTAATTAAAAACTCTATTAATTTAGAGCTTTTTTTATATTTTTAAATAAACAAGCAAAATTTATATTGTAAAAAGAAAGAAAATGTGGTATAGTCCAAATTGCAATTAGGTTTAATTGTAAGTGGAGGGGAATGCGGATTTGCCCATACCACTAAGCGAAAATATGAAAGGATGTGTATTTCGTGGCAAAAGAAGTCGTAAAGAAAATTAAATTACAAATTCCTGCCGGAAAAGCTACACCTGCTCCTCCTGTTGGAACAGTTTTAGGACCTGCCGGAATTAATTTAGGAGAATTTTGTACTAAATTTAATGATGCATCTAAAGATAAAATGGGAGATATTCTACCTGTTGAAATCTCAATTTATGATGATAGAACATTTAGTTTCGTATTAAAGACTCCACCAGCTGCTTTCTTACTTAAAAAGGCTGCAAAAATTAACAAAGCATCTAAAAAGGGTGCTAATGAAGTTGTTGCAACTATCTCTAAAGAAGATTTAAGAAAAATAGCTGAAACTAAAATGCCAGATTTAAATGCTTATACTGTTGAAGCAGCAATGAAAATTATTGAAGGAACTGCTCGTAATATGGGTATTGCCGTTGAAGGAATTAATGATGAAGAACTAAAAGAACAAGCTCTTGAAGCAAAAGAAGCTGAAATAGCTGAAGCTAAACGTGAAGCAGCATTAGAAAAGATGGAAGAATCTGCAAACAACAATAACGCTGAAGTAGAAGTTATTGGCGAAAACAAAGAAACTGAAGAAAATTAATAATCCGCAAAATCTACCACGATTGGAGGGAATAAAATGAGAAAATTAGGAAAAAAGTACGTGGAAGCTTCTAAAAAAATCGAAAAAGCAAAATTATACGATGTTAAAGAAGCAATTAGCTTAGTTAAAGAAACAAGTACTACTAAATTTGATAGTTCTGTTGAAGTAGCTATGCATTTAAATATTGATACTAAGAAATCAGATCAACAATTAAGAGGATCAATCGTACTACCAAATGGTACTGGAAAATCTAAAAAAATCTTAGTTTTAGCTAAAGGAGCTGCTGCTGAAGCTGCTAAAAAAGCTGGAGCTGATTTTGTAGGAGAACAAGATCTAATTGATAAAATTTCAAATGAAAATTGGTTTGATTACGATGTAATCGTTGCAACACCAGAAATGATGCCTGCATTAGGTAGAATTGGTAAAGTTTTAGGACCTAAAGGTTTAATGCCAAACCCTAAGACTGGAACAGTTACTACTACACCAGAAAAAACTGTTGAAGATATCAAAAAAGGTATGATCGAATACCGTGCTGATTCTTTAGGAAATGTTCATAGTATTATTGGAAAAGTATCTTTTGATGAAAAATCATTAGAAGAAAACTTAACATATTTTGTTAATACAATAATTAAAAACAAACCTAAAACAGTTAAAGGAACATTCGTTAAGAGTGTATCAATTTGTACTACTATGGGTCCTGGAATTAAATTAAATACAAATTCTTTTGACAAATAGTTACAAATGTTGTATATTAAAAATTGTTAAAAAAACTTTTTATCCGTAGACAGCTGGGGCTTTAAGCTTAATAATCCAGCCGAGGGAAGAACTTGTGCTTTCCTCATGGAAAGTTTTTTTATAAAAAAAGGAGGAAAATATGGCAAGTACAAAAATTCTTAATGCAAAAAAAGAAGTAGTAAACGAAATTGCTGACAAAATTAAGAATTCTGAATCTGTAGTATTATTTTCTTATCAAGGATTAACTGTTGCTGATATGGCTGAATTAAGAAACAAAGTTAAAGAAGCTAATGGTGAAGTTAAAATTTATAAGAATACCCTTGTTAAAAGAGCAACAGACGAATTAAACATTGATTTATCTGATACTCTTGAAGGACCTAACGCTATTGTATTTGGTAAAGAATTATTAGCGCCTATTAAAGCTATTAGTGCTTTTACTAAAGATCACAAATGTGCTGAAATCAGAAGCGGAATTATTAATGGCGAAGTAGCTACAATAGATGAAATTAATGAATATGCAACTATTCCATCTATGGAAGGATTACTTACTATGCTTGCAGGTGGTATGATAGAACACGTTAAAAATTTATCTATAGCATTAAACTTATATGCTGAAGGATTAGAAGAAAAGTAATATTAGGAAAGGAGAAATAAAAAATGGCTAAAATTACTAAAGAAGATTTTATTAATTCATTAAAAGAAATGACTATTCTTGAAGTAAAAGAATTAGTTGACGCAATGAAGGAGGAATTCGGAGTAGACCCATCTGCTGTTGCTGTTGCTGCTGCACCTGCTGCTGCTGTTGAAGAAGGACCTTCTACTAAAACTGTAGTTTTAAAAGACGCTGGAGCTGCTAAAATCGGTGTTATCAAAGTTATAAGAGAAATTACTGGTTTAGGATTAGTTGAAGCTAAAGGAGTAGCTGACAAAGGTGGAAACATTAAAGAAAACGTTTCTGCTGACGAAGCTAACGAAATTAAAGCTAAATTAGAAGAAGCTGGAGCTACTGTTGAATTAGTTTAATTACTAAAATGAACTTCCCACAACTGGGAAGTTTTTTGTTTACATAATTTAATATTTATTGTTATAATTAAGTAGAGGTTAAGAATATGAAATTAAATAAAAATGGTTGGGGCTTTAAAATGATGCTATTTCTAATGGGATTACTTATTTTTGCATTATTAATAGCTATCTATTTTATATATAAATTTTATAGTGAAATTAATTTTCTAAGTTGAATAATAGTAAAGGTAGTCGAAATGTTATGAAGAAGAATATGGTAATATGGTTAATATTAATAGTAATCTTAGTTGGTGGATTAACTATAATTGGCTTAAAAATTAAAAATGAAAACAAAGAATATAAAACATTAGAAAAGAAAATGACAGATGTTGCTAAGGCTTATTATGGAGAAAAACCAGGACTTTTAAAAAACAATGAAACAATCTCAATACAAGATTTATCAGATTACGATAATACTTTAACAAATAAAGTTAACGAAGAAGAATGTAATGGATATGTTAAAACTACATCTAATATGGGTATTTTTGAATATAAAGCATATATTAAATGCAATGAATACACAACCAAAGGATATGTTAATCAATAAAGTACATAAACAGATGGATGTTAATACAAAGGGAAAACTATGCTTTCCTTTTTTTAATAAAATAAACATATAATTAAGAAGGAGAATAAATATGAATAATTTTATTTTAGAATTAGAAAAACTTAATTTAGGAAAAATCGAAAAAGATATTTCATTATCAACCTTAACAACTTACAAAACAGGTGGTATTGCTAAATTAGTTGTTTATCCAAATAATATTAACAATTTAAAACAATTATTAAAACTAATTCATAAATATAATATTAAATATTTTATTTTAGGAAAAGGAAGTAATACACTATTTAGTGATAAAGAATTTAACGGAGTAATTATTAAATTAGATAAATTAAATAATTTCAAAATTAAGCAAACTGAAATATATGTTGAATCAGGTATGATTTTAAGTAAATTAGTTCAAGCAAGTATTAAAAATGAATTAACTGGTTTAGAGTTTGCAATAGGAATTCCTGGAACAATTGGTGGAGCAATATATATGAACGCTGGAGCTTATGGAAGTAAAATGAGCAACATTGTTAAAAGTGTTATTGTACTAGATGAGAAATTACAAATCGAAGAAATACCATTAGAAAAATTAAAATTCGATTATCGATATTCAATATTTCAAGCTAACAAAAATTTAATTTGTGTTGCTGCAAATATTAAGCTAGAACATGGTAATCATGATGAAATAGATAGCAAAATAAAAGAAAACTTATTAAAAAGAAAGAACAGCCAACCTTTAGAATATCCATCAGCTGGTAGTGTATTTAGAAATCCCGAAGGAAATTATGCCGGTAAAATAATTGAAGAACTAGGCCTAAAGGGAAAAAACATTGGTGGAGCAGAAATTAGTACTAAACATGCTAACTTTATTATTAATAAAAATAATGCTTCATCATCTGATATTTTAAATTTAATTAAATTAGTTCAAAAAGAAGTTAAAGATGAATATAAAATTGATTTAAAATTAGAACAGCAATTAGTTAATTGGTAAAAATATGCAATTTTTATAATTTCAATATATTGAAAATCCGTTTAATTTTTGCTACAATGAATATGTAAGGAAAACTTACATAAAATAAAAAAGGAACACTTAATTTTGAGATGTTAAGTGATTACCTAAAAAATTTAGTATTCACCAAAACCCCGTGTTTGGTGTTTTTAATTTAACCCAATAATTTTAATAATGATAAAAAGTAAAATAAAAACAATTATAAATAAATTGAAAATTATAAAATATAATAACTTTTTATTCATAAGATCACCTCATTTCATATAAAAAATATAGAAATAAGGTAATCACCTAAACAATTAAATGTTCCTTGAGTAATAGAATATCAAATAATAAAATAATAAGCCAATAAAAAAAGTACGAAAATTCATATAACATTTTTTACTCAAAACATCAAACTTATGCTTGACACTACAATAGTCAAGTGGTATATTATATTTGCATTTTAAATTTTGGTTCTATGTCGCATAGAACCTTGATTTATGAGTAATACAGCACACCGGGATGTGTGTATAGAAAGGAAGTATTAAAATGCCTACAATAAACCAATTAGTTAAGACAAGAAGAAAAAACAAAACTAAAAAGAAAAAGAGTCCTGTATTAAACATCGGTTTTAATAGTATGGAAAGAAAGACTACAGCAACTGATCATCCACAAATGAGAGGTGTATGTACTCGTGTTGGTACAAAAACTCCAAAGAAACCAAACTCAGCATTAAGAAAATATGCTCGTGTAAGATTATCAAATGGTCGTGAAGTAGATACTTATATTCCAGGTGAAGGACATAACTTACAAGAACATAGTGTTGTTTTAGTTCGTGGTGGACGTGTTAAAGACCTTATCGGTGTACGTTATCACATTGTTCGTGGTACATTAGACACTCAAGGTGTTAATGATCGTAAACAATCAAGAAGTAAATATGGTACTAAAAAACCAAAGAAAAAATAGTTAAATAAGGAGGAAAAAATATGCGTAAAAGACGTGCAATTAAACGTGATGTTTTACCAGATCCTATATATAATTCAAAAGTTGTTACTAAATTAATTAACGCTGTTATGAACGACGGTAAAAAAGGTACTGCTACAAGAATTGTTAATGAGGCATTTGATAAAATAAAAGAACAAACAAATAAAGATCCGATGGAAGTTTTTACTAAAGCAATGGAAAATATTACTCCTGCATTAGAAGTAAAATCACGTCGTGTTGGTGGATCTAACGTTCAAGTTCCAATTGAAGTTAGTGAAACAAGAGGACAAACGCTTGCTCTTCGTTACTTAATCAATTATTCAAGATTAAGACCAGGAAGAGGAATGGCAAACAAATTAGCTGCTGAAATCATCGATGCATCAAATGGTGTTGGTGGAGCTGCTAAGAAGAGAGAAGATACTCATAAGATGGCTGAAGCAAATAAAGCATTTGCTCATTATAGATGGTAGGTTACTATGGCAAGAGACGTTTCAATAGATAAACTAAGAAATATCGGTATAATGGCTCACATTGATGCCGGTAAAACTACTACAACCGAAAGAATTTTATTCTTAACAGGTATCACTCATAAAATAGGTGAAACACATGATGGTGAATCTCAAATGGACTGGATGGCTCAAGAACAAGAAAGAGGTATCACAATTACAAGTGCTGCAACTACTGCACACTGGAAAGGTTATAGACTTAATATAATCGATACACCAGGACACGTAGACTTTACAATTGAAGTTCAAAGAAGTTTAAGAGTATTAGATGGTGCAATTGCGCTTATAGATGCTCAAGCTGGTGTAGAACCTCAAACTGAAACAGTTTGGAGACAAGCTAATGAATATAAAGTTCCAAGAATGATTTGTGCTAATAAAATGGAAAAAATGGGTGCAGACTATTATTATAGTTTAAAAACTATTAAAGATAGATTAGGTGCTAATGCCGCTGCAATCATGTTACCAATTGGTGCTGAAGATCATTTTACTGGATATATTGATTTAGTTGAAATGAAAGCATATGAGTATGATGGAACTGAACAACAACAAGTTACAGAAATTCCAATTCCTGCTGATATGCAAGATAAAGCCGAAGAATACAGAACTATTCTATTAGAATCAGTTGTTGAATTTGATGATGCTTTAATGGAAAAATATTTAGAAGGTGGAGAAATTTCTGTAGCTGAATTAAAGAGTGCTATTAGAAAAGCAACACTAGCTGTTGAATTCTTCCCTGTATTATGTGCTGATGCCCTAGGAAACAAAGGTACTCATGCATTATTAGATGCTGTTATTGATTATTTACCAGCACCTACAGATGTCGAAGCAATTGATTGCGTAGATAAAGATGGAAATGATATTAAGAGACATCCAAGTGATTCTGAACCATTTACTGCCTTAGCATTCAAAATTATGACAGACCCATTCGTTGGACGTTTATCATTCTTCAGAGTTTACTCTGGTGTGTTAAAAGCAGGTTCATATGTACTTAACTCAACTAAAGGAGTTAAAGAAAGAATCGGACGTATCTTACAAATGCATGCAAATCAACGTAAAGAAATCACTGAAGTTTATGCTGGTGAAATCGCTGCTGCAGTAGGTTTAAAAAATACTACAACTGCCGATACATTATGTGATGAAAAAGCATTTGCTAAGATGAAAGGTATGGAATTCCCAGAACCAGTTATTGATATTGCAATTGAAGCTAAATCTAAAAATGATCAAGATAAAATGGCAATTGCTATTCAAAAACTTGTTGAAGAAGACCCTACATTAAGAGTTAAAACTGATACTGAAACAGGTCAAACTGTATTATCAGGTATGGGTGAATTACACTTAGATATCATTATCGATAGAATGAGAAGAGAATTTGGTGTAGAAGTTAACCAAGGTAGACCACAAGTTGCATACCGTGAAACTATCACAGTTGCTGGAGATTGTGAAGGTAAATATATCAAACAATCAGGTGGACGTGGACAATACGGACATGTTTGGGTTAAATTTGAACCAAATCCAGGAAAAGGTTATGAATTCGTTGATGCAATCGTTGGTGGAGTTGTTCCTCGTGAATATATTCCAGTAACAGATAAAGGATTACAAGAAGCTATGGCTGGTGGTATCCTTGCTGGTTATCCAATGGTTGATGTTAAAGCAACATTATTTGATGGATCATATCATGATGTAGACTCATCAGAAATGGCATTCAAAATTGCTGCATCAATGGCATTAAAAGCTGCTAAAGAAAAATGTAAAGCAGTACTTCTAGAACCTATCATGAAAGTAGTAGTTGATACTCCAGAAGAATACATGGGAAATGTAATGGGAGATTTAACTTCTCGTCGTGGTAGACCACTAGGACAAGAATCAATTGGAAACTCAATTAGAATAATTGCTCTTGTTCCACTATCAGAAATGTTTGGTTACATGACTGATTTAAGAAGTAATACACAAGGACGTGCTAACTTCCAAATGGAAAAAGATCATTATGAAGAAGTTCCAAAATCAATCGCTGAAGAAATCATTAAGAAAAACAGCGTAAACTAATTGAATAATACTTGAATAAAGTTCAAGAATTAGATAAAATAATTTTATAGAAAGAAAAGAAATAGGAGGAAAAATAAAATGGCAAAAGAAAAATTTGATCGTAGTAAACCACATGTTAATATTGGTACTATTGGACACGTAGACCATGGTAAAACAACATTAACAGCTGCAATTACAAAGGTTTTACATGACGAAGGAAAAGCAGACTTTGTTGATTATGCAAATATCGATAAAGCCCCTGAAGAAAGAGAAAGAGGTATTACTATTAATACTGCTCACGTTGAGTATGAAACTGACAAACGTCACTATGCTCACGTAGACTGCCCAGGACATGCTGACTATGTTAAGAACATGATCACTGGTGCTGCACAAATGGATGGAGCTATCTTAGTTGTTTCAGCTGCAGATGGTCCTATGCCACAAACTAGAGAACATATCTTACTTGCTCGTCAAGTTGGAGTTCCAAGAATCGTAGTATTCATGAACAAATGTGATCAAGTTGATGATCCAGAATTACTAGATTTAGTAGAAATGGAAATTAGAGAATTATTAGGAGAATATGGTTTTGATCCAGAATGCCCTATTATTAGAGGATCTGCATTAAAAGCATTAGAAGGAGATCCAGCAAGCGTTCAAGCTATCAAAGACTTAATGGCTGCTGTTGATGATTATATCCCAACTCCTGATAGAGATACTGATAAACCTTTCTTAATGAGTATTGAAGACGTATTTACAATTTCAGGACGTGGTACAGTTGTTACTGGACGTGTTGAAAGAGGTAGATTAAATCTTAACGACGAAGTTGAAATCGTCGGATTAAAAGATACAAGAAAGACAGTTGTTACTGGTATCGAAATGTTCAGAAAATCTTTAGATTATGCTGAAGCTGGAGATAACGCTGGAGTTTTACTTCGTGGTATCAATAGAGAAGATGTTGAACGTGGACAAGTTTTAGCTAAACCAGGTTCAGTACATCCTCATAAAAAATTCAAAGCTTCTGTATACGTATTATCTAAAGAAGAAGGTGGACGTCATACTCCATTCTTCTCAAACTACAGACCACAATTCTACTTCAGAACTACTGATGTTACTGGTGTAATTGAACTTCCTCAAGGAGTTGAAATGGTTATGCCTGGTGATAATGTAGAAATGACAGTTGAATTAATTGCTAACGTTGCCTTAGAAAACGGAACTAAGTTCTCAATTCGTGAAGGTGGACGTACAGTTGGTGCTGGTACAGTTACTGAAATCATTGAATAATAGCAAATAAAAACACCTTCGGGTGTTTTTTTCTTTACTATAATTAAAAAAAATAGTAATATAATAATAAGGTGTATGATATGAAAAGGTTTAATTTATTTCATAAAAAAATAAGTATTATTAATGAAGTAGAAAGAAAAAATTTTTTAATCAGACTTATATTCTTTGCTTTAGCATCATTTCTATATGGAATAATTTATAATACCTTTTTAGTTCCAAACAATATAGTTATTGGTGGAATGAGTGGTCTAGCAATTGTTATTAAAGAATTAACTGGAATACAAACATCTATAATTATCAACATATGTACACTTGTTTTAGTAATAATATCTTATTTTATTCTAGGTAAAGATAAGGCTATATATACTATAGTTGGTGCAGCAATATTTACCCTTTTAATCTCATTTACCAGTACTTTTTCTTATAGTCTTCAAGGCTATTTAAAAAATGAATTTTTGATTATTTTAGTATCTTCCATATCAATTGGAATTGCTAATGGTATTATATATCGTTCCGGATTTAATACAGGTGGCTCAGATATATTAGCATCTATCTTAAACAAGTATTTTAAAATCCCTATTGGCCAGTGCAATAGTATTATTAACACATTTATTATAATAAGTGGTGCCTTCCTGTTTGGTATAACCAAAACAATCTGTGCTATATTTATTCTAACCGTATCATCAAAAATGATTGATATTATCATGTTAGGAGTAAATGATAGCAAAATGATATATATTAAAAGTAAAAACTGGAAAAATTTAGAAAAATACATTGTTAACGATTTAAAATTAGGCGTAACCGAAATTGGCAATAAAGGTGGAATATTTATTAATAAAGAGCCTACATTATTAGTAATTCTTCCATTCGATGAATATTATAATTTTAAATATCACATCTTAAAATATGATAGTAAAGCATTTATTGCCGCCCATGACTGTTATGCAATCCAAAATGGTTATAGTAGGAAAATATTGCCATTTTAATCACAATTAGGTATAATAAACTACGTTAAAAAAGGAGTAATGAAAGTGGAAACATTAGAAACTTTAGATGAAAATATCGAAAAATTAACAACTGAAACAAATAATAATGAACAAAAAAATAATGAAACAAATAAAGAAAATAAAATAAGTGTTCTTGAAAGATATGGTGAAGATTTAACTAAAAAAGAATATATTACAAATCCGTCAATAGGAAGAGATAAAGAAATTAATGAAATGATTTTAGCCCTAATTACTCCTGATAAAGCCGCATTATTAACAGGTAAGCCAGGTATAGGTAAAACCGCATTAGTAGAAGGACTTGCCTATCGCATCCAAAAAGGAGATGTTCCAAATGCTTTAAAAGGATGGAGTATTATTAAAATCAACATTACATCTCTTTTAGGTAGTACAACTGAAAATGGTAATACCGATGCTAGATTAGAAATATTACTTAATGAATTAAAAACTAAAAGCAATACTATTCTATTTATTGATGAAGTACACTTATTAGTTAATAAAAATCCAAATAACAATATCGATTTTGCCAATATGTTAAAACCATTCTTAGATCGTGGAACTATTAAAATGATAGGCGCAACAACAACCGAAGAATATGAAGCATACATCCTAAGAGATAGAGCATTTCTTCGTAGATTTATTAAAATAGATATTGCAGAAAGTGATCCTGAAACAGTTGTAAAAATTCTTATGGGAACATATCCTAAATTCGAAAAGAAAATGGGCGTAAAACTTGCTTATACAGATTTCCAAAAAGAAAAAATATTCGCATTTTTAGTAGACATGACAAGTGAATATAAAAGAGTATATGAAATTTCAAGTAGATATCCGGATATAACCTTAACACTACTAGCTAATGCCTTTAGTTATGCCGTGTTCGAAAACTCACCTGAAGTAAGAATTAAACATATTTATGAAGCAGTTAAAAATGCTAAAAATATTTATCCTGATAGTTTAAAGAAAGAAATTGAAAAATTTAAAGTTCAATTTAAAGACATGTTAGAACAAGAAAATGTTGAAATCTAACAAGTTATTAACAAAGAATTACCTCACAATAATTCTTTTTATTTTATCTATAAAATGATATACTTGTGTATAGTAAAAAGGAGTTAACATGATTGAAATAAAAAACGTAACCAAAAGTTTTCAAAAGAAAAATAATCAAAATAAAATAGAAATATTTCTTGCTGATAATAATATCTCATTTACTGCTATGGAAGGAGAGGTTTTAGGTATTCTAGGACCTAATGGTGCCGGTAAAACAACATTACTTAGAATGATATCAGGCATTATGAAACCAGATAGCGGTGAGATTTTAATTGACAACATGAACTATCAAAAAAATAATGAAACAATTAAGAAAAATATCGCCTTCATGTCAGGAAATACTAAATTATATAAAGATATATCTCCATACGAATTATTAAAAATGTGCGGTGAATATTATGAAGTTCCTAAAGAAAAGTTAGAGAAAATAATAAATGATATTATCAAACGATTTAATATGGAATCATTTGCTTATCAAAGAATTGAAAATTTATCTACTGGTCAATACCAAAGAACCTGTATTGCTCGTTGCCTAGTTCATAATCCCAAATATTATATCTTAGATGAAGCAACAAGTGGGCTAGATGTTATTTCTAGTAAAACAATTTTAGATTTTATTAACGAAGAAAAAACTAAAGGCAAATGCATATTATATTCAACTCATTACATGGAAGAAGCAGAAAACATCTGTGATAAACTATTACTTATTAATAAAGGTAAAGTTATTGCCTACGGAAAAAGTAAAGAAATTTTAAAAAATACTAATAAAACCAACATTAGAGATGCATTTTTAAAATTAATAGGAGAAGATAATGAATAATATAATAATAACAATCAAAAAAGAACTTCGTTCTATCGTTAGAGATAAAAAAACATTTATAACTTTACTTGCTATGCCTTTAATAGGAATGTTCTTTGTCATAGTTTATGGAGTCATGTTTGATCAAAACCAAGTTTTAGAACCATACAAAGTAGGAATTGACTTTGAACCAAATATTATCGAAAACATCGTAAGTAGCGAATATCAATTAGAAACAGTTAAATATGATAATCTGGGTGAAATGGAAAAGTCCTATAAAGATAAAGATATAAATGCTTACATAGATTATAACAAAGAAGAAAAAAAGTATTATTTTTATACTGATAATAGTCAAGATGGTTATCAACTACAAAGTTTAATTAAAGGTTACTTTGAATCATTAAAAAACAATGAACTAATAACATACGTTGCAGGAGAAGGTATTGATTATGAAGAAATAAACGCCAAATATAATTATGAATTTAAAGAACTAGAAGGCAGCGACTTTATTCTTGTAACAATTTATTCAACCCTATTTATGCTTATTTTTGCCGGAATAATATCAACATCTCAGTCAATGGCCATATCAACAACCGTTACCGAAAAAGAAAGTGGAACTCTAGAAACTATATTAAGCTTTCCTATATCTCAAAAAGAACTAATATTAGGAAAATACTTAGCTAACTTTATTGCCAGTGCTGCCGCATCAATAATCGAATTCTTATCCGTATTATTAACCTTAGTTATTTCAAGTCATTATTTTGTATCATTTAGCAATTTAAATATTTCCATATCAGCTAAAAGCATTTTAATCGGATTATGCGTAAGTTTAGCATCATCACTAGTTATTTCTGCTCTTGCGACAATCCTAGTTGCTAACACTAAAACAGCTAAAGAAGCAGGAATCAAGCTTGCTGTATTACAATATTTATCAATGATTCCTTTATTTACAAATATTCTAAGTATTTCAACTGATAGTTTAATTTACTATGCAATTCCAATTGTCAACTGTGTTCAAATTCTTATGGATATATTTTCAAATAACTTTAATACTTTAAATATTATAATGACTATCATAAGTACACTCATATTATCTGTCATAACCGTATTTCTAATAATAAAAAAATATAATCAAGAGAAGGTGTTGTTCGGTGACTAAAAATAAAACTAAAAAATATATTCTATATGCAATAATATTTGTTGTTGCTATAATAGCTGCCTTTATTTACTTAAATAAAAATTATATTGATAATTATTATGAATACATAAATAAAGAAGCAATCAAAGATAAAGAAGATGGTTGGTCATATATTGATGATATAAACAAAGAAATATCTAATGATGCAAACAACATTGTAAAGGAAATAATAAATAACCCAACTACGAGTGAAGAAAAAAATATTAAAGAATTCTATAATGAATATTTAAATATTGAATTTCGTAACAAGAATGGATTAAAAGATTTAGAGCTATATATAGATAAAATTAATAAAACAACAAATATTAACGACTTTATTACTGAAGCAATAAAACTAGAAAAAGAACTAAGTATTGAATTATTAATGTCTAAATCAATCATGAAAGACTTTAAAACTGGAAAGAACATTTTATATATAACACCAATTCCAATGGATTATGGTTACTCATCAGATTATTATAGCAACGAAACATTAACTACCGTAAAAAATAATTTTAAATTATATAATAACAAACTACTAAGAGAATATGGTTATACTGCTGGAGAAGCCCTAGATATAACTAATCAAATCGATGACTTCTATACAAATTTAGCTAATAATTCATTAAAACAAGATGATTTATTAAATACTGAAAAATACTATAATATTATTGATAAATCAGCGTTAAGTAAAATTTATACTAATTTAGATATTAACAAATATTTTAATGAATTAGGACTATCTAAAATAGGTAAACTAAGCTTAGTTGATGAAAAATCATATCAAGAATTAAATAAATATTTAACAAATAGTAATCTTTCTTTATGGAAAAATATAGCAACAATAAAAATACTTCAAACATATGCTGAATATACAACTGAAAATTATGAAACAATATTTACCAAACTAAATAAAAATTTATTAGGTAAAGAATATACTAGAGAAGAAACAGCTTATGATTTAATTAAACAAATTTACCCAAATGAAATTTCCAAAAATTATAATAACAAATATTTAAGCGATGATACTAAAAATTATATCTCTAATCTTACAAATGAAATAATAAAAGAATATGAAGATATGATAAATACATCTTGGATGGATAATGAAACAAAAAGTAAGGCTGTAACTAAACTAAACAATATTAAAATAAATATTGGTACAAACTATATTAAAGATTTATCTTCATACTATGATTTTAACAGTAATATTTCATTAGTAAAAAATATTATTAATCTTAACAAAGTAGTGAGAGCTGCATCATACGAAATGTTAGATACAACTACTACAACTAATGCTCTACCAGATTATACATTTAATGCCTATTATGATGTTACATCAAACTCAATTAATATTTTAACTGGAAGCACTAAAGTAATTAAAGATATTAACAATAAATATGAAAATCTTGGAAGTATTGGTTTCATAATAGCTCATGAAATATCACATGCATTTGATAATAATGGTTCAAAATTCGATGAAAATGGCTTTCTTAGTAATTGGTACACCACATCAAGTCAAGAAAAATATCAAGAAATTCAAAATAAAGTTATAGATTATTACAACAACTACGAAATTATTCATAATGTTTCTAACAATGGAACTCGTACAATTGGCGAAAATATTGCTGATTTAGGCGCTATGGAATGCATTACAAATATCTTAATAAAAAATAATGCAAATAAAAAAGATTATCAAACAACCTACGAATCATTTGCTAAAGTTTGGGCTAATAATTATAGTAAAAGCACTAAAGTATTACAAAGCTTAATTGATACTCATTCACCTAATGAAATAAGAGTAAACGGAGTATTATCATCAACCAAAAAGTTTTACGAAACATATAAAATAGATTCAAAAGATTTAATGTATATTGAACCAGAAAAAAGAGTTAACATTTGGTCTTAAGTTAACTCTTTTAATATTATCTAATTTTCTTTATAATCAATTCCTTGATAAGCTTTATCTTTCTTAAGTTTCTTAACAACCCCATTTAAAACATCAATTTTTTTAACAGCCCATAATGGAGCAATGAGGTCCTCTTTTTTAGGATCACCAGTTAGTCTATGAACTACAATACTAGGTTTTAAAATTCTTATTTGTTTAACAAGTAAATCAATATATTCATCTTTTTTAAGTAATTTAAAAGGATTATCCTCATACATTTTACCAAGTAATGTATTTTTAACAACAAATAGATTATGTATCTTTATTCCATTTATACCTAGTTTATTTAAATGTCTAATTGTATCTAGCATCATATCTTCAGTTTCACCAGGAAGTCCATCAATAATATGTACAACCACATTAATATTTAATTCCTTTAGTTTTTTAACACAACTATCAAAATTCTCTATATCATGACCTCTATTAATATACTTTAAAGTTCGATTAAAAGAAGACTGTAACCCTAGTTCAACTGTTAAAAATGTTCTTTTATTAAGCTTACTTAAATACTCAAAACATTCACTACTAATTGAATCACTTCTAGTTCCAATTGATAAACCAATCACATTATCAAAACTTAAGACCTTTTCAAATCTTTTCTTTAAATTATCAAGTGTATCAAAAGTATTAGTAAAAGAACCAAAATAAGCTATATACTTCGCATTAGGCCATTTTTTATCCATCATTATTCTTTGCTCTTGATATTGTTCTTCTAAAGATTTATTTCTATCTCCTGCAAACTCATAAGAACCTGAACAAAAAATACAACCACCAGAGCCATTAATCCTATTAGGACAACTAAATCCACCATCAAAAGAAAGTTTAACAACTTTACATCCAAATTTATTCTTATAAAAATCACTTAAATTATTATAATACATATCAATCACAAATAATATTCTATCATATTCTAATTTTTCTTGATATAATAAAAGTGGAGGAACATATGAAAAAAATATTAAGTATTATTTTAACTATACTTTTTGCGTTTATTTATTATTACCTATTCTTACCTGCTTTAAATATACATAATATCACCTTGTATTTATTTATAATATTTATAATCCTATTTTATTATGGAATAAGTTTAATATTTAACCTAAAAAAAGTAATCACATTTGACAAAAGAATTATTAAATTAAACTATTTACTTCTAGCTGTGCCAACAATATTAGTTTTAATCATGTTATGGAATTTTATAGAAAGTCCACTATTTATGGCTTCAAAATATGCAAATCGGATTGAAGTAGATTCTACTAAAGAATTTAATACTGATATTCAAGAAGTAGATTTTTCAAAATTACCATTACTTGATAAAACAAGTAGTAAAGCCCTAGGAGACCGTGTTATGGGACAAATGAGTGATTTAGTAAGTCAATATGACGTATCAAATATCTATACTCAAATAAACTATAACAATAAAATAATTAGAGTAACACCTTTAGAATATGCATCTCCTATAAAATGGCTAACTAATCGTAAAGAAGGAGTAAAGGGGTATATAACTGTTGATAGTACAACTGGAAAATCAGAACTAATTAGACTAGATAAAGGAATGAAATATGTTGAATCAGCCTTATTTAATGATAATGTTTATCGTAAATTAAGATTTAAATATCCAACAAAAAATTTTGGTAATATATCATTTGAAATTGATAATGAAGGTAATCCATATTGGGTAATGCCAGTTCTTAAATATAGTGCTATAAATATGCGTGCTAATGTAGAAGGTGTAATAATTTTAAATGCTATAACAGGAGAAAGTGAAGAATATCTTATCGGAAATATTCCAACATGGATTGATATCGCCTTTAATGCTAGCCTAATAATAGAACAAGTTGATGACTGGGGTACATATCAAAATGGTTTCTTAAATAGCATCTTTTCTCAAAAGAATGTCGTAAATACAACCGATGGCTATAACTATCTAGCTATGAACGACGATATATATCTTTATACTGGATTAACTTCTATCGTAAATGATGAATCAAATCTTGGTTTCATACTAACTAATATGAGAACTGGTGCAACTTGCTTTTATAGTGTACCCGGAGCCGAAGAGTATAGTGCTATGGCATCAGCAGAAGGTGCAGTTCAACAAATGAAATATAAATCTACTTTCCCATTATTAATTAATCTTAAAGGAAATCCAACCTATTTAGTAAGTTTAAAAGATGCTGCTGGATTAGTAAAAATGTATGGCTTTGTTGATGTAAAAGATTACCAAAAAGTAATCGTAACCGATTCATCAAAAGGTATAAATGAAGCCGCTAATAACTATTTAAAAAATGTTAAATTAACTCAAAATGGCGAAGATATATCAAAAGAAATAATAATTAAATCTATAAAATCTAGCGTAATAAATGGAACAACATATTATTATATTATTGATTCAAACAATCAAAAATATAAAGCATCCATTGAATTATCAGATAACCTTCCATTTATAAATAATAATGATAAATTAAAAGTATCTTATCTTCAAGAAGAAGATATCATAAATATTACTAAAATTGATTAGAAAGAGACTAAAATCTCTTTTTTTATGGTAAAATAGATAAAGTGAGGTAAAATATGAATGAAATAGTGATAGAAGAATTAAGTAGTGAACTTAATATCAAAATAAATCAGATAAAGGCCGTTTTAACGCTATTAGAAGAAGGATCAACTATTCCCTTTATTGCTAGATATCGTAAAGAAGCAACTGGCGCATTAGATGAAAATCAAATAACTAAAATTGAAGAAAAATATCGTTATTATAATAACTTAATGGAAAGAAAAGAAACGGTTATTAGATTAATTGATGAAAAAGGTATGCTTACAGATGAAATAAAAAAGAATATCCTAAACTGTACTAAATTAGTTGAAGTAGAAGATATATACTTGCCATATAAAGAAAAGAAAAAAACAAAAGCTACTGAAGCTATTAAAATGGGATTAGAACCTCTAGCTAAAGCAATTATGGCATTTCCTACAAAAGGAAGTCTAGAATCTTTATGTGATATCGTTCCCAATGTCGAAAAAGATGTTGCCCTAGAAAACGCTAAATATATTATAAGTGAATGGGTCAGTGATAATGCCTATTATCGTAAATTCGTCAGAAATTATATTTGGAATAATGCATCAATTGTATCTAAAATAAAGAAAAATGCCGTTGATGAAAAGAAAACATATGAAATATACTATGACTTTACTGAAAAAGTTAAATACATTAAACCATATCGTGTGTTAGCAATTAATAGAGCTGAGAAGGAAAATGTTATATCAGTTAAATTAGATTATGATAATGATTATATTTTTAACTCTTTATCTAATAAAATTATTAAAAATAAAGAATCATTTGTTGTAGATTATGTTAATGACGCAATAAAAGATGCCCTAAAAAGATTAATATATCCATTAATTGAAAGAGATGTAAGAAGTGAATTAACTGAAAAGTCAGAAGATAACGCTATCGAAGTATTTAAAGATAACTTAGAAAATCTTCTTATGACTAGACCTGTTAAAGGATATCGTGTTCTTGGATTTGACCCAGCATTTAGAACCGGTTGTAAACTAGCCTGTTTAGATGAAAAAGGAAACGTTTTACATAAAGATGTAATATATCCACACGAACCTAAAAATGAAAAAGAAGCATCAAGAATTAAATTACTTAACTTAATTAAAACTTATAACATTAATTTAATCGCTATTGGTAATGGTACAGCATCACGAGAAAGTGAAGAATTTGTAGCAAATACTATTAAGGATTTAAAAGACGTTTATTATACAATAGTTAGTGAAGCAGGAGCAAGCGTTTACTCTGCTAGTAAAGAAGCCCAAAGAGAATTTCCTGATTATGAAGTACAAGAAAGAAGTGCAGTAAGTATTGGAAGAAGAGTTATTGATCCACTTTCAGAACTTGTAAAAATAGATCCAAAAAGCATTGGTGTAGGAGAATATCAACATGATGTAAACTCTAAAAAACTAACTGAAAGCTTAGATAATACAGTATCAAAAGTTGTAAACGAAGTAGGAGTAAACATTAATACGGCATCAAACTTTATTTTAAAATATGTATCAGGTTTAACTGCTACTGTAATTAATAAAATTCAAAAATTTAAAGAGAAAAAAGAATTTACATCAAGAGAAGAAATCAAAAAATTAACAACAGATAAAGTTTATGAACAATGTGTTGGTTTCTTAAGAATTAATAATAGTATAAATCCATTAGATAATACAGGAATTCACCCTGAAAGTTATGAATTAACAAGTAAATTATTAAAGTTATTAAATTTAGATATCAAAGATATTAAAACAGAAGAGTTTAAACATAAACTAGAAAATATTGATTTAGAAAAATTAACAAAAGAACTAAATTCAGATATTTATACAGTAACTGATATAATTAAAGAATTAAAAAATCCCGGATTAGATCCTAGAAGTGAAGCCCCAGAAACAATTTTAAGAAGTGATGTTTTAACTATTGATGATTTATCTATTGGGATGGAATTAAAAGGAACAGTAAGAAATGTTGCTTCATTTGGAGCCTTTGTAGATATTGGTTTACATGATGATGGATTATTACATATTTCTAAAATGAGCAAAAACTTTGTTAAAGATCCTAAAGATATTGTTAGTGTAGGAGATATTTTAACTGTTTATATATCAGATATCGACAAAAGCAAAGGAAAAGTTCAACTTTCTTTAATAAAATAGTAAAAAATACTTGCAAATACATTCTAATTTATTATATAATTGATTTGTATTTGACGCAGGTGTGGTCTAATGGTAGAACCTCAGCCTTCCAAGCTGATGACGTGAGTTCGATTCTCATCACCTGCTCCAGATTGATAGGAAACTCGGAAATTAACTTCTGAGAGTAATAAATGCTAACTAGAAATAGTTAGTTTTTTTGTTATGTAAAGGAGTTGATTATATGTTAAATATAGAAACAAAAGAATTAAAAATAAGTGATAAATTAAAAAGAAAAATTGATATAATTGGTAGATTTACAAATACTACTCCAATTATAAATAATGGTTCAATTAAAAATATAACGGGGACAAATGTTGCTTATGTTATGCCACATATTATAGTTATTAAGAATAATAAATACCTAATGTTTGATGAATGTGATGATGTTTATGTAAATACCTTTAAAAACAAAATAGTATTTAAAGATTTAGAAGATTATATAAATAGTCATTAAAAATCTTTTTAAATGTTAGACTTCGTAAAATTAACTTTAAAATGTCAAACAAGTGAGAGGTGCCTTTTAAAATATCTATATTTTAGACTACACTTTTCTCATTTAAGATGCCAAACATATGAGAAGCATATTTAAATTTTTTAAAATTTTAGACTTAACTTTTCTCATTTAAGATGCCAAACATATGAAAGGAGATATTTAAAAAATATGAATAAAGAAAATAAAATAGCAGGTATTTACATTAGGGTCAGTACAGAGGATCAAGCTCGTGAAGGTTTTAGTTTAGGAGAACAAGAAGAAAGATTAAGAGAGTTTTGTAAGTTTAAACGATATGAAATATTTAAAGTTTATAAAGATGCAGGAATCAGTGCTAAAAGTGATAAACGGCCAGCATATCAAGAAATGCTTGAGGATATAAAAAGCAAGAATATTAATGTAATTGTAGCATTTAAACTTGATAGACTTACTAGAAGTGTTTATGATATTGAAAAATTAATGAAAATAGTTAATGATTTAGAGTGTGATATCGATTGTCTAGCTGATGAATCTAACACTACTACTTCAAATGGCAGAATGGTTATGAGAATTATGACTAGTGTAAGTCAAAATGAAATAGAAAAATGTTCTGAAAGAACTAAAGTCGGATTAGCAGGTGCAATTAAACAAGGACACTTGCCAAGTAGAACTACACTGGGTTATAAAAGAGAAAATAAAAAGTTAGTTCCCAATCCACTTACAAAAGATATTGTAGTGAGAGTTTTTGATTTATATTTAGAAGGTAAAAGTCACCAAAAAATAGCAAACATCTACAATAAAGAAAATGTTTTAGGTAAAACTTGGAGAGATTCTACTATTCAAAAGATATTATCTAATGAAATATATAAAGGTGATTATATTCATGGTAAAAGAACTAAACATCCAACATATTATGAAAATGTAGTTGAACCTTTAGTTAATAAAGATAAATGGGAATCTTGTCAATATCAAAAATTAAGAAATGCAAGACACTATGAAAGAACTTCAACATATCTTTTTACGAACAAATTAAAATGTTCTAAATGTGGTAATTATTTTGGTGGTAAAGCTAGTGTTAAAAAGAAACTTAATAAAAAGTATTACTACTATAAATGTAATCATTGTAAAATTAATTTAAAAGAAGATTCTATTGAAGATTTGATTCTTTTAGAACTATTAGCACTTGTTTATATAGATGACCTATTTAACGACTATTATACGCCTTTTATAAAGTCAAAACTTGATTATAATAAAATAGATTATAAAAAGGAATTAAAAGAACTAGATAAAGAAAAAGATAGGATTAAAACAGCATACATTAAAGGTATAGTTAAACTGGATGAATTTGATAATGAATTAAAACAAATAGAATATAAAAGACAAGTACTAGAAAAACAAGAGCAAGATAGCAAACAATATGAAAATTTAAACTTTACTATGGATGATTTATTGCTTATTAAAGATAAAAAAGAAATAGAAGATTATCTTCACCCTGAAAATATAATTGATTTGTTTGTTCGTTGGAATTATTTAGATAAAACAAATAAACAAAAACTAATTTCTAAATATATTGATGACATAGAAATAGAAAAGTTAGGTACAAAAATAGAAATAAAAAAATTAAATTTAAGAAACTCATTTTATTATGACTTAATTGATTATCATAATAATTATGACACGCCGCTTGATTTATTTATGTTTATGGATGAGGATAAATTTCCCATACCTGTAGCACATAATGGTTTTAGAACTAGAATTGAAATAGAAAATTATGTTAATAAATTAAAAGAAATGTATGATGTTAATTATTATGAAGTTATACCGAATAAAGATTTCACTAATTTATCATTTACACCTAAAAATGATATAGAAAAAATAATAAGAATAATACCTATAAAAGATAATGATAAATTTAAAAGTAACAAATTAGAACTCGGAATAATCACTATTAATTTATCAAAAATAAAAAGCCCAGATGGAACACTGCTATATAAAAATATTTTTAAAACAAGTAAACTACCAACTTAATACTTGTTTTTTAATATAAATATTTATACTAATTTATATTATTATTTATATTCTTGTTATATTAATTCTTTATATTATATTATTATATTATGTTAGACAAAAAATATAAATCTTATTCAAAATAAAAAGACTAGTTATATTGAACTGAACCCCAAAAGTTGGACAGTTTATAAATAGTTTCTAATTAGAGGATTG
>ERZ1673741.189-NODE-189-length-83905-cov-6.556661_pt1 | contig 83905 bp, 79 predicted proteins | sample MGYA00580209_ERZ1673741 | MGnify/ENA primary metagenome ERZ1673741 (study PRJEB41218, sample SAMN15661754) | gut metagenome | host: Homo sapiens | place: Canada: London | collected 2015-08-20/2019-03-30 | study: EMG produced TPA metagenomics assembly of... | reverse complement strand
GTCGCCGAGCTGCTCGCAGCGGGGCGGGCCTCCCAGATGACCGAGCTCGGCGTGCCCCTCGCGGACTCGGTGGCGACGATGCTCGCCCAAGTGCTGGCGGAGCTCGGGCAGCTGCCCGAGCACGACGCGGCCAAGCGCGCCCTGGAGGCCGGCGAGCCGAGAAAAAGGTCGTTCTTTGGCAGGAGGAAGGAGGCGAGGTCTGCATGAGCGTCCTTGAGCTGGTCAAGGAAGCCGAGGCCGCGAAAGGGCGCGACCCCGAGGACGTCGGCCGCGCCGAGCGGGCGCGGCGCATGCGGCAGGCGCGGGATCGCCTCAAGCGCGATCTGATCGATAGGCTCGGCTTGGCGACCGTCGCGGAGATGCTGGGGGAGGACGAGGGCGCCAGGGCGCGCTCGGAGCTCGCCGTCGCCCTCGAGGCGATCCTGAATACGAGCAGCTATGAATCGATCCCGGCGCAGGAGCGCGCGGAGCTCGTGCGCCAGGTCATCGACGAGATCTGTGGCCTCGGTCCCATCCAAGGGCTTCTCGACGACCCGGAGGTCACCGAGGTCATGGTCAACGGCTGCGACTCGCTTTTCTACGAGAAGGACGGCGAGCTCATCGAGGCGGACGTCTCGTTCGACTCGCCCGAGCAGATCACCATATCCATCGACCGCATCCTCGCGCCCCTGGGCCGCAGGCTCGACCGGTCGAACCCCATCGTGAACGCGCGCCTGGCCAACGGCGACCGCGTGAACGCCGTGGCGCGGCCCGTGGCGATCGACGGCCCGTCGGTGACCATCCGCAAGTTCACGGACTCCATCCGCTCGCTCGATACGCTCGTCGGCCTGGGGGCGCTGCCCGCATGGTACGCGCAGCTGCTCCGCTGGGCAGTGGTGTGCCGGCAAGGGATCGCGGTCTCGGGCGGAACGGGATCGGGCAAGACGACCCTGCTCAACGCGCTCTCGTGCGAGATTCCCGTGGGGGAGCGCATCGTGACCATCGAGGACTCCGCCGAGCTCCGCTTCGACGCTCACCCCAACGTGGTGAGGCTCGAGGCGCAGGACGCGTCCATCGAGGGCGTGGGAGCCGTGACCATCCGCCAGCTCGTGAAGAACGCGCTGCGCATGCGCCCCGACCGGATTGTCGTGGGCGAGGTCCGCGGGGAGGAGTGCATCGACATGCTTCAGGCCATGAACACCGGCCATGACGGCAGCCTGACCACGCTGCACGCGGGCACCCCGGACGAGACCGTCGTGCGGCTCGTCCTCATGGCACGCTTCGGGATGGACCTTCCCCCCGACATCATCCGCGAGCAGGTGGCGACGGCGCTCGACCTCATCGTGATGTCGCGCAGGCTCAAGGACGGGTCGCGCGCCATAACCGAGCTTGCGGAGGTGGGGCGCGCCGAGGGCGGGGGAGTCGAGCTCGCGACCTGCGTTCGGTACCGGCTCGGGGAGGGCGCGTGGGACCTCGAGCGGGAACCCGCGTTCATCGAGGAGGGCATCGAGGTGGGGATCTTGGACAAGGGGGAGGTGGAGCGATGGAGGCGGTCCTTCTCTTAGCGGTGGCCGCGTCCTCAGCGGCGCTCGCGCGGAGCCTGACCGGGAGAGGGGACGCCGCCCCTCTCGCCGCCGAGCGCGCGGCAAGAAGCGCGCTGCGGCGTGCGTCGGAGCTGCTCAGGGCCCTGGGTGCGAGCCGCGCTGCGTCCGCCCTGCTCGCGTTGCCCGGTTGGCGCGAGTGCGCCCGCTGGGCGGCGTCGCGGACGGGCGCGGCGGGAGCTGGGCTCGACGAGGGCGAGGCGGCTAGCGCGCTCGTGCTCGCGGCCGTGGGCGCGGGGATCCTGGCCTCGGCGCTCTTCGGGTCATGGCTCATGCTCCCGGTCTGCGTCGCGGGGCTCCTCGCCGGCGTTCCCCTCGCCGCCTCGCGCCGCGCCGAGGCGCTGCGGCGTGAGGCGGCCAAGGCCATGCCGGCGGTGTTCCGCACCTTGGCGGTGGCGATAGGCGCGGGGATGACGCTCGTGCAGGCGGCGGAGTACGCGGGGGCGCACGTGGGCGGCGCTGTGGGAGAGGCGTTCGCCCGGCTCGGCTTGCGCCTGCGCTGCGGGATGTCGACCGAGGAGGCGCTCGCCGCCCTCTCGCGGGAGCTCGAGGCCCCTGGGGCGGGGCTCCTCTCCACGGCGCTCGTGATCTCGCACCGCACGGGCAGCCCGCTTCGGGGCCTCTTCCAGCGCTCCGCCGTGCTCGTGGAGCGGCAAGGCGAGTTCGAGCGCCTGCTCGCGGTGAAGACCGCGCAGGTCAGGATGTCCGTGCGGGTAGTGTGCCTTTTGCCCGCCGTCATGGTCTGCCTGCTGGCGGCGATCTCCCCCGACTTCCAAGAGGGGCTCTGCACGCCGGCGGGGACGGGCTGCGTCCTTGTGGCGGCGGCGCTCGACGCGACGGCGGTCGCCATCATCCGCCGCCTCGTAGGGAAGGTCCTCTGATGGCGGGCGGGCTCGCCTGCGCCCTCGCCGCCGCGTCCGCCGCCTCGGCGTGCCTGGCGGTCACCGCTGGAGGGGCGTCCCGCGAGGCCTTGGGTCTGGGCGTCGCGGACGAGCTTACGGGGCTCCTCTCGCCCGTGCTCGAGCGTGCCCGGCGCGGCGGCGAGCAGGCGCGTGCGAGGAAGGAGTGCCTGGAGCAGATGCCGGTCATGATCGACGTCGTCGTGCTCGGGCTCTCCGCGGGGCTCTCGTTCGACTCGTCGCTCGAGCTGTACTGCTCGAGCTATGGCGACGCCCTGGCCCGCGGGCTCGCGCACGCCCTTCTCTCGTGGAGGATCGGCGCCGCGACGCGCGAGGAGGCCTTCGAGGCGGCAGCCGGCGAGCTCGGCGCCCCCGAGCTCGCGCGGTTCGGCTCCGTGGTGTGCGAGTCCCTCGCGTTCGGCTCGCCGCTGGCGGAGTCGCTCGAGCGCCAGGCGCAGGTCATGCGCGACGAGCAGCGTTCGCTCGTCGAGGAGGAGATCGAGCGCGTCCCGGTGAAGATGCTCATCCCGCTCGGGACGCTCATCGTGCCGGCGATGCTGCTGGCGATCCTGGGGCCGCTTCTGGGAGGCGCGCTCCGGCTGGGGTAAGGGCCGCCCTGTGGGGCGGCGGGGCATAGAAGAAGGGAACGAGAAATGGAGAGATTCGCAGAGGCAATGGTGCTTTGCTGGGAGAACGCGGGCAAGCTCCGGGAGTTCGTGCACGACGAGCGCGCCCAGGGCACGACCGAGTACGCGATCCTGGTCGGCGTGCTCGTGGTCATAGCCATCATCGCCATCGTGGCGTTCAGGGGCAAGGTCACTGAGCTTTGGAACGCGATCGCCGATGGCATCAACTCCCTGTGAGCGGAAGGGGGCGCCGGCCCCGCGCCGCCGCGGCATGGGCGGCGCTCGCCCTCGCGGCGGCCCTCGCCGTCGCTGCGGCGGCCGTTCGCTGCGGCGACGCGCGCTCGGTGGGCTCTGGGGAAGGGGCGCGCGATGACGCGGCGGGAGAGACGGGGGCGCCGGCCGCCCTGCTCGGGGAGGCTCTCGGTACCCCGGGCGCATCCGAGCCCGTCCGGGGCGACGTCCCGGACGCGGCGGCCCGCGTGCTCGAGCGATACGCGGGCAGGGGCGACTGCGTGCTCACGCGATCGGGCTACTTGGGGGTCCTGGGAGATTCCTGGGGGTGCGTGGCCTATGGCGGCGACTGGTCCGAGGTGTGCGTGGTCAAGAGGGTCCGCGAGGGCGAAAGCGAGGTGCTCACATGGAGGTTCGATGCGGACGATTTGGCCCGCGAGCTCGTCGACGGTCATCCGTGAGCGGCCAGTCGACGGTCGAGTTCCTGCTGGTGGCCATGGCCCTGGCCGCGGTCTGCCTGGGGATGGGGGCCCTGTGGCGCGCCGCCCGGGACGGGAGGCTCCTCGCGCTCGCGTCCGAGGCCGCGTCGCACAACACCGCCGCGGGCGTCGTGCGCGCGCTCAAGGACATCATGGCCTTCTGAGGCGCCGCCCAATGCCGGCGCCCGCGGGCGAGGAGGGGCAGGCGAGTGTGGAGGCGGCCGTGCTCATCCCCGTTCTGTTCCTCGTCGTGGCGCTGCTCGTGCAGCCCGCGTGCCTGCTCTACACGCGCGCCGTCATGTCGGGCGCCGCCGCGCAAGGCGCGCGCCTGGCGGCGTCGAACCCCTCGTCTGACGAGGCGGTCGCCTTCGTGCGCCGCCGTCTCAAGGCGGTGCCCGAGGTCAGCGTGTTCCATGCGGGAGGGGAGGGGGATTGGTCGATCAACGTGGAGGGCGCGGGCTCGGGGAGGTCGAGGGTCGAGGTGCGCGGCCACGCGCGGCCGCTGCCCCTCATGTCAGCCATTAGCGGGGCGCTGCTCGGGTCCGATGGGGCGGGGGTGGTGCTGGAGGTCACAGTGGAGGTGAGCTCACATGCGGATTGGGTCAACGGGTCGTATGGCGACTGGGTCGGCGTCTGGGGGTGAGGGAACCCGCAGACGGCCCATGCTCGGCGTGGGGACATTCATCGACGACGAGGGCGGTTACACGACGGTCGCCGTCGCGGTTGCGCTGCTCCTGAGCGTCTCGCTCGTGTTCTCTGCGGCGTCGGCGCAGTGGGTGTCGGCACGCTCGGGCGAGGTCCAGCAGGTGGCCGATGCCGCCGCGGCCTCGGGGGCCAACGCCGTGGCCGCCTACGCCACCATCGCCCAGACCCTCGACGCCTGCGTCCTCAGCATGGGGCTCGCGGGCATGGTCACCTGCGGGGCGGGGCTCGTCGCGTCGTGTGTGCCGCCGCTCGCAGCCACCGGTGCCGAGCTTGTCTCCTGCGGGACGCAGGTCCTCTCCGCGCGCCGGGACTTCTCGCGAAGCGCCGCCTCGGGGCTGCGGACGCTCGAGGCGGCGCTGCCGGCCATCGTGGTATCGAATTCGGCTGCTTGCGTCCTGGCAAATTCCGAGGAGGGGCTGGCCTACGCCGGGTGCGCCGTGCCCTTTCCCCAACGCTCTCAGTCGGATTTCTCGGCGCTCGAGGCGGACGTCGATGACTCTGCGGCGGAGCAGCTGGCGCAGCAGATGCGCGAGCTCGCGGCCAAGGAGCGGGAGGCGAAGGAGCGGGCCGACGCCGCACGGGAGCGCGGCTGGAGAGCGGACTGCGGCGAGCGGCCGTACTGCCTGTGGCAGCGTGCCCAGACGCTCGCCGGCCTCGGCGATGGCGAGAACCCCTGCTACCCCTCCGCCGATTCATGGTCCTTCGGGGCCCCGCTGCAGCGGGCCCGGGCGTACTACGCGGCGAGGCTCGGCTCCTGCTCCGTGGACGGGCCGGGTGCCGAGCAGCTCACCGACGACGCATGCCGGCGGGCCTTCTACGAGTTCGCGCTGGGGGAGGTACGCCGTGGGTCGTACGCGGAGTCGCCCGACGGCGGTGTGGAGATCGACCTCCCGAGCCTGCCCCACAACGCCGACGAGACGCGCGCGACCACCCTGTACACGGACGCTGCCTGGCCGTGCTCGGCAGCCGAGGGCGGGCGCGTCCTTCACTCGTCCATGAAGTGCCCCGGGGCGGACGGAGGGTTCTGTGGCACGGCCTCGCTTGCCGATCTCGAGGCGGGAAGCGTCCTCAAGTGCGGCGAGTGCCGAATGAGCGTGGGGGAGCTGGGCCGCGCCGCCGCCGCCTCGACCTCGATCGAAAACGGCTTCGAGCATTGGTGGCGCGAGGTCGTTGAGGCGTCCAAGGACTATCAGAAGGCAAAAAAGGAGGAGGTCGAGGCCAGAAAGCAGCTCAAGGAGAAGGCCGAGCAGGGCTCCGATATGTTCAAACGGGCGATCGACGCCCTGACCGTGACGAGGCCGAAGCTCTGCCCGCCGGGTGCCTACGGGTGCGTGGCCGTGGTCGCCCGCGGTGAGGGGGCGGCGGTCCCCTCCGAGCTCACCTCCGCGTTCCTCTCGGCCGCGGCACTGCCGCCCGGGGCGGCGGTCTCCGGCGCGGCGCTCGCGCCGGACGACTCGACCGCCGAGAACAACGTCCTGGCCAGCTTCTTCGACGGCGTCTCTGCCGACGGCTCGCTCGCGGGCAGCATGGCGGACGGCGTGGCCACGCTCTGGGGCAGGCTGCTCGTGGGGTACGGGTCGGCCTACGGCTCGGTCGCGGAGGCGGGCGGAGGGTTTCTCGACAAACTCGATGGGGTGCTCGGCGGCTCCGCCGGCTCTTGGCTCAAGCGGAGGCTCGGCGAGATCATGGAGACGTGCGGGCTCACCCCCTCTGACATGCGCCTGCGCAAGCCCGTGCTCGTGAACACGCGGGAGATCCTGTGCCAGGCGGGCTACGACAAGGCGTCGACCGTGCGGGGGCTCATAAACGAGCTCCCGGATTCCGGGGACGTCTCCGATTACGTGAGGGCGTTCGCGGGATGGGCGCTCGACACCTACGGCGACGAGGACTTCACCGTGGCCGAGCTCACGGTACCCGGCACCGAGCTCAAGATCCCGCTCAAGGTGAACCTCAAGAAGCTGGCGGGCGCGCTGTGAGGCGCCGGGCCGCCTCCCTCGGCGCCCGCGAGGGACAGATGACGGTTGAGCTTGCCGTCCTCGTGCCTCCGGCGATCGTGGTCGCGCTCATCGTCTTCAACCTCATGGGATTCCTCGACGCGTGCGCGGTGTTCGACCAAGCGAGCCTGACCGCGGTGGTCGCCCATGGCGTCGCGCCGGCGGGGACCCAGACCGCCGAGGTCGCCGAGGCCGAGGTCGCTGCGGCGATCCGCGACGCCCTGGGAAGGGAGGGGGTCTGCGGGGTGGAGGTGAGGACGAGCGGCGCCGGCGAGGATGCGCCCCCGGGGTCGCTCGTCATGTCCCCGCTGCTCACGCGCTATACCTGCACGCTCAGGTACCGGCCGTGGCCGCGGCATCTGCGGATGCCCGGAATCACGCTGGAGTCGCCGGCGGCGTTCACGCACGAGCGCTCGCTCGTCGTCGACCGGTATCGGCCAGGGGTGGTGATCTGAGATGGCCTGGGCAAGGCTCGAGGCGGACGAGCGCCCCGGCGAGGTGCTCGAGGTCCGCGTGCTCAACACCCGGGCGCAAAAGCTCCGCGGGCTGTTGGGCACGGGCCCCGAGGCTCCGCCCGTCATGCTCACTCGCTGCTCGTCGGTGCACACCTTCGGGATGCCGTACGCGCTCGACCTCGCTTTCGTCGGCGAGCGCGGGGAGGTTCTCGAGGTCTGCCGCGCGGTGGGCGGGGGGAACGTGGAGTCTAGGGAGGGCGCGTCCTGCGTGATCGAGCGCCCCGCCGCGCCGGGGGACTGGCTTCGCGAGGGCGACCATCTGTGGGCGCAGGCCGTGAGCGCCGACGGTTTTCTGGGGTCGCGACGATGAAGAGGGAGGATGCTCATGGGAATGGGCTACGCAAAGAAGACCTGCCCTAGATGCGGGGAGATGCTCTATGAGGACATGCAGGTCTGTTACGGCTGTCTGTACGACTTCTCGAGGAAGGACAACGGACCGTCGGAGATCGCGGCTGCGCTCGATGAGCCGGACTGCCTCGGCGCGAGGGGCCCTGCTGTGCCCGGCGCCTCGCCCGGCTCCTCCGGCGCCTTGGCCGCGGAACCGGTCTCTGCGGTCCCGTCCCCGCCTGTGCCCCCCGCCCCCACCCCCACCTGCCGGGCCGGTCTCCGTGCCCGCGACCCCGCCCGCCCCGGAGCCCTCCTCGGCCCACGCGGCAGCCCCAGCCTCCCGCCCCGCCCGCCGCTGCGACGACGAGCTCACCTCCGTGCTCGACGACGGGGACTCTACCGCCGGGTCCCCGGGGGTCTGGGTGCGCACGGACTCCGCCGACGTCTTCGTCGCGATCGGGGAGGAGGGGCTCTTCGTGGGGCGCGGTTCGGGCAACCAGGTCGTCCTGCACGACAAATCGGTCTCGCGGCGACACCTTCGCCTGCGCCTCGCACCGGGCGGCATCGAGGCCATAGACCTCGGGTCGACGAACCCCGCCAAGCTCAGGGGCCGCGCGATCGAGTCGTCCGCCCTGGTCCCCTGGGGCGAGGAGCTGCGCCTGGGGGATGCTGTCCTCGCCATGAGCGACCGCGCCTCGCGTTGACGGCCGCGCGGCGGGCGCTCGATCAACTCTGGTATGCTCTATCTGCGCGTTTCTTGCCAGCTCACCGCAGATGGAGAAGCCCATGGACCTTCGCTTCCGCCTCCGTGCCCGCGCGGCCTCGTCGACGTCTTGGATCGCCGTCGCGGCGTTTTTCGCCCTTGTCCTCGCGCTCGTCGCGGCGCCTGCCGCGGCGCTCGCCGACGAATATTCGATTACGCGGGTGAACATCGACGCGACCCTCGACTCCGATGGGGTCCTCACCGTGGCCGAGTCCCGCACCTTCGACTTCGACGGCGATTTCCATGGGGTGTACTGGGACATCCCGAAGGGCGAGAACCCCAGCAACGGTCGCGATGTCGAGCTCACCGTCCTGGCGGCGGGGGAGGGCGACGCGGGCGACCTCCAGGCGTTCACCGAGGGCTACGGCGGCGTCGACGGGACCTACGAGATCAGCGACCGCGGAGACGTCCTTCGGCTCAAGATCTATTCCGCCCATGAGGACGAGCGCGCCACCTTCACCATCGCGTACCGTGCCACGGGCATCGCTACCCGTTGGGACGACACGGGAGAGCTCTACTGGAAGTTCGTCTCGGACGGATGGGACGTCGAGTCCCAGAACGTGATCTGCAACCTGCACCTTCCTGTTCCGGCGGGCGAGTCGGTCAAGCCCGTCGCCAACGTGCGCGCTTGGGGCCACGGCCCCCTGGACGCGGACGTGGCCTTCAACGGCGACGACGTGGTGTTCACGGTTCCCGGCGTGGGCACCGAGGAGTTCGCCGAGATGCGCGTGACGTTCCCGAGGGAGTGGATCGCCGGCTGCGAGGCGACGTCCGGCTCCGAGCTCGAGACCATCCTCAGCGAGGAGCAGACATGGGCTGATAAAGCCAACGCCCGCCGTGCCCGAGCCCGCCTGCTTGTTTGGGGAATCGCCGGGGCAACCGGTGCCCTGGCTGTGGTTACCGTGGTTTACACGGTGTTCGTCCGCCGGCGTTACGCCCAGGACGTGAGGCCCCAGTTCCAGGACAAGTACTTCCGCGACGTGCCGACCGACGACCACCCCGCGGTTCTCGGCGCCCTCGCAAACGGCGGCAAGGCGGAGCCCAAGGAGCTCACCGCGACCCTCATGCGTCTGACCGATCAAGGCGTGGTGCGCCTGGACAAGGTGCGCAGGAAGGTCGGGAGCGGCTGGAGGCAGAAAGAGAAGGACGATTTCCTTCTTACCAAGGTCAAGGGCATGGGAACCGCTCCCGAGGGCGCCGTCATGAGCGACAACGCCACTTGGGCTCGCGCGGTCGACGCCGCCGCCTGCACCTTCATCTTCGGCAAGGTGGCCAAGGCCCGCAACGAGGTGGGCTCGAAGCTCTACCTGTCCAGCGTCGAGCGGACGGCAAAGAAGGAGCCGGAGGCCTATGGCGACGCTTGGAATGCCTGGGCGAACGTCGTCGAGGGACGCTTTGTCGAGAGGTTCCAGGACGAGGCGATCGAGCGCAAGGGCATGGTGGCCCTCGCCGTGCTCGGCGTATTCGACGTCATGCTTGCCATCGGGTCGTTTGTCCTTGAGGTGTGCGTCTTCGAGTCGCCGCTCGGCATTGGAATTGGGCTTCCGGCGCTTCTGCTTGCCGCGGGTATCGTCGCGATCGTGTGCGCCGCGACCATGCGAGAGCTCAACCGCGAGGGCATCGAGGCCTCGGCCAAGCTTGAGGCGCTCCGACGCTGGCTCAAGGAGTTCACGCACCTCTCGGAGGCCGTGCCCAGCGACGTCGTGCTGTGGAACCGCCTGCTCGTCATGGCCGTGGTGCTCGATGTGGCCGACGAGGTCATCGACCAGCTCAAGGTCGCCTGCCCCCAGGTCATCGAGGACCCGTACTTCGCGCCGTGCTACGGCTGGTGCTATCGCGGCTACGGGATCGACGGCCGTGCGCCTGCCGCAGCTTTCACGGGCAGCGTGGCAGAGGCGCATCAGGTCTCCGCGGCCGCCCTCGCGGCGTCGTCCTCGAGCTCGGGCAGCGGCGGAGGAGGCGGCTTCTCCAGCGGCGGCGGTGGCGGCTTCGGCGGAGGAGGGGGCGGCGGTGCCTTCTGACGGGCGCCCGCCCCTCTCGGGAACGTCTTACTCGCAGCCCATCGGGTAGAGCCTGATGTCCTGGGCGTTTCCGCTCACGCGCACGCTGAGCTGCGGGTCGGTGGGGAACCAGCGGGCCGAGAAGACCATGTGGCCGCCGTTCGCGTAGACCTCGACGGCGGAGCTGTCCACGAGGACGCGCAGGTCATGCATGGGCTCCAGCTCAATGCTGCGGCTCGCGCGGCCGCAGCCGGCGCCCTTCTTGCCCGAGGCATCGCCCACGAAGGCGATCTCGCAGCCATGGCTGCCTGCGCGCACCTCGAGCGCCCCGTCGAGCGAGACGACGAGCGTCCCCTCGATGCCGTCGACCACGAGGTCTGCCCGGTGCTCGCCGAGCGTCGCCGCGCCTTGTCTCAGTGCGATCGCCTCGCCGCGCAGCTGCTCGAGCTCCGGCACCGGCGCCTGGGCGATGCGCCCGTCCGCGCAGCGCGTGAGCACGCGGGGGACGGTCAGGCAGTGGATCCAGCCCAGCTCCTCCGGCTGGCCGCAGAACCAAGCCTCGGGCATGCCCATCCACCCGATGAGGATGGCGCGCCCCGCGTCGTCGACGAAGCTCTGCGGCGCGTAGAACTCGAAGCCGTTGTCCCAGCGCGCGAAGGCGCCGGCGTCGAGGACGGGGGAGTCCGCCACGCGCTTGCCCTCGGGCACGGGGATGTAGCCGCAGAGATCTCCGATGCCGTCCGACCAGGGCTTATCGCCCACGCCTTGGGGGCAGAGCGAGACGTACTCGCGCCCGTCGAGGACGATGCGGGCGGGGCATTCTCACATGTACCCTAAGGGGTCCTTGCTCTCGACGACGCCCTCGAGCGACCACGCGACCGTCGTCGCTGCGGTAGACGAGCATTTTCCCGCAGTCGTCCATCGTGCGGGCGCCGAGCAGCATGTGGTAGGCGCCTTCCTCGACCCAGATCTTCGGGTCGCGCACATGACAGCTACACCACTCCGGATAGTCCGCGTTGCGCAGCAGGGTGCGCTTGGGGCCCATCGTCATGCCGTCCTCGCTTTCCACGAGGATCTCGTTCGCACCGCGCCCCTCGTAGGCGAAGTCGTGCTCGCCGGGCTCCTTGACGTTGCCGGTGTAGTACAGGCGCAGCAGGTCGCCGCCGTCCGAGGCGGCCCCGGGCACCACCACGGCTCCGCCCGAGTAGGCGCCGTTTGCGTCGTCGGCGCTGTCCTGGGCGATCGCCATGCCGTGGTGCTCCCAGTGGACGAGGTCGCGGCTGGTGTAGTGTCCCTACCCGCGGGGGGCGTGGGGCTCGGGCCAGGTGGGGCTCCACTGATGGAACACGTGATAGACGCCGCGGAACTGCACGAGCCCGTTGGGGTCGTTGAGCCAGCCCGAGGGCGGCATCAGGTGGAAACCCAGTTTCCATCGGTCTTCGGTCATGTCTTCTCGTCCTTTCTGAAAAAGCGGGCAAAGGGAGCCGGTCCCTTTGCCCGCCGGGGAGGTATGCGCGGGGCGCCTTTACGCTTCGGGCTCGGGGTCCTTGTAAAGGATGAACGAGACGGCGAAGGCGACGGCGGCGGTGGCGGCGAACATGACCACATACTGCACGGGCTGCGAGAGGCACAGCAGGATGCCGAAGATGCCGGTGACGCCGGTGCCGGAGGCGGCCAGGTGCGTTATCGCGCAGATCCAGGCGCCCACGCCGCCGCCGATGCAGCCGGCAATGAAGGGCTTGAAGAAGCGCAGGTTGGCGCCGAAGACCTTGGCCGCGGAGTAGCCGATGAGGATCTGCAGGAACGTGAATGCGGTGCCGGAGACGAGGTCGGCGATCACATAGAGCGTGGAGCTCGTATCGACGGCGATGATGCCGTTCGTGTTCATGAAGCTGATGGTGCTCATGATGCCCAGGAGCAGGCCGGACGCCTTGAAGTTGCCCTTTGCCCCGACTGCCGCGTCGACCTTGGCCTGGTCGACCTTCGAGTCGTCGGCGATGACGAGGCGCAGGCGCGTCGCGCAGTGCGCTGCCGAGACGACGTTCCCCGCGCCGCCGACGGCGTCGAGGATCTCTTGGGCCGCTTGCCGGTGATCTAGTGCCATGGTTTCCTTCTTTCCTCATGACAGCGATTCCGCTTTAGGTATGGAATCGTTCTCATAATTCGCACTAAAGAGCTGTTAAGAAGATATGGGAACGTTCTCATATCAAATTGCGGCAAACGATAGGTTCTGGTCGGCGAACGGTCATGCGCCAAAGGCGTCGCGGGGGCATGGGTATTTGGAAGGGCGTCCGACGTCGGCGAACCGACTGCGGAGCGCGCTTGTCAGCGCGTCGAGTTCCTCGTGACCACCTCGTAGCCCATGCGCACCTCGCGGCGGGCATCGTGGCCGTCCAAGAGGTCGCAGAGCATGCGCGCCGCCTCGGCGCCGGAGGTCTTGTAATGGTGGTGGACCGTCGTCAGCGTTGGCGTGACGATCTGGCTGAGCTCACCGTCCCCTGCGCCTGTGACCTGCACGTCCTCGGGCACGCGCCGACCGTACTCCCGCAGGCAGGTGAGGGCGCCGTAGGCGATGGAGTCGGTCGCGCACACGATCGCGTCGGTGTCGGGGAACTCGTCGAGGAGCCGCTCGGCGGCGGTGTACCCGGCGTCGACCGAGAAGTCCGCCACGAGCTGAGCGTGCTCGGGGACCTCCACCCCCGCGTCCGCGCACGCGTCCAAGAACCCGAGGTGGCGGTCGCGCCCGGCGGCGAGGTCCTCCTCGAGGACGCCGATGTAGACGGGGCGCGACGACTCGCGCAGCACGAGGGCGGTGACGTCGCGCATGGCGTCGCGGTCGTTTTGGAACACGCAGGAGCGCCCGGGAAGCTGCTGCTCGAGGACGACCACCGGCAGATTCGTCTTGTCCATGGCCTCGAAGTGCTCGTCTGTGAAGACCGTCGCCACGAGAACGATGCCGTCGACCTGGCGCTTCTCTTCAAATAAGCGCAGGTAGGCGACTTCGCGTGCGGCGTCGTTGTCGGTGTTCGCAAGGAGGACCTGGTAGCCGCGCTCGGCAAAGACGGGCGTCATGCCGGCGACCATGCGGCTCACCGAGGCGGAGTTGATCTTCGGGATGATGACGCCGACGGTGCTCGACTTGCCCGTGCGCAGGCTCTTCGCGTGCTGCGAGGGGGAGTAGCCGGTGGCCTTGACCACGGCGCGGATCCGCTCGCGCTTCTCTTGGCTCACATAGCCCTCGTTGAAGTAGCGCGACACCGTCGCACGGGAGACTCCCGCCATCTGCGCTATCTGGTTGATGTCCAAAGCGCTCCTGCCCTCGTTGCGTTTCTGCACGCAAGTCTACCCGCGATGCCCTCGCTGCAACACCAACACTGGGTGACAGTCATTGCGTGCAGCTTCTATTGCCACCCATCAGCCGGTGACAGTCATTGGCTGATGGGTGTCCCAGAAAGCTGCTGCCAATGACTGTCGCCCAGTGTTGGTGGCGTGGGTACAATCGGAGGTGTATGCCGAGCAGAAAGGACTCGTTATGAACGAAGTGCTCACCGCTATGCGCGACCGCCGCAGCTGCCGCCAGTTCAAGGACCAGATGCCCGCCGCCGCCGACCTCGACAGTATCGTTGAGGCGGGCCTCTACGCCGCCTCGGGCATGGGCCGCCAGTCCACCATCGTCCTCAAGGTCACCAACAAGGACCTCCGCGACCGCCTGAGCGCCATGAACGCGGCGATCATGGGCAAGGGCCCCGACTTCGACCCGTTCTACGGGGCGCCCGCGATCCTCGTCGTCCTCGCCGACAAGACCGTCCCCACCCACGTCTACGACGGCTCCCTGACCATGGGCAATATGATGGTTGCCGCCGAGTCCCTGGGGCTCGCGAGCATCTGGGTCCACCGCGCCAAGGAGGAGTTCGACTCCCCGGAAGGCAAGAAGATCCTCGCCGACCTCGGCGTCGAGGGCGACTACGAGGGCATCGGCCACTGCGCCGTCGGCTACTGGGGCGCCGAGAAGCCCGAGGCGCCCGCTCGCCGCGAAGGTCGTGTGTTCTGCGCCGAGTAGCCCGCCTTCGCAGGTCATCTCGCGCACTTTTTGCTAGCCTAGAAGGCCGCGCGGCGACGAGCCGCCGGCCTTTTTTCACGTCGCGAAGGAAGCCGCCACTATGGAACTCAGCCAGGCCATCGACCTTGCGAGCGCCTTCGTCCTGCCGGGCCTCGTCTCTGACGAGGCGTCCCTGCAGGCGGAGCGCATGAAGAACGAGGACGCCATCAAGACCCTGATGGACGCTTGGAAGTCGGCGCCGGCCGGCAAAGAGCCCTTCGGCTTCGACCTCGTGCTCTCGCTCGTGGACCGCAACCGCGGCGTCTGCGACCGCATCGGCGCGGAGAAGCTCCGCGACACCTCGCCCTCGGCGCTCGCGCGAAAGCTCCCCGACTCAGACCTCGTCCACGCCGTCGCCGCGATGCAGCATCGCCCCGACGCCGAGGTCGCCGCTCAGGCCGGCCCCGCGCTCGAGGACCTGAACATCGCCTATGTGGACGCGCCGGTCTCCGGCATGGTCATGGGCATCGACATCGAGACGACCGACCGCGACCCCGCCCGCGGCTATGTGGTCAACATCGGCCTCGAGTTCATGGACCTCGCCGCGAAGGCCAAGCCCCACGACGCCTTCGCCGGCTACTGCGGCATACCCGCCATGTACGCCGAGAAGGGCGTGCCGCTCGAGTTCATCCACCACATCACCTGGGACGACGTCAAGGACGTCAAGCCCCTGCGCGCGAACGCGCCGATGCAGAAGGCGATCCTGGCCGCTATGTGCGCCTACCCCTTCATGGCGCACAACGCCGCCTTCGAGGACTCCTGGTTCATGCTGAACATCGCGGGCTACGCCGAGGCTCGCAAGGCGGGCAGGATCACCGTGATCGATTCGCGCGACATCTGCCGTCGCGTGGACCCCGAGGTCCGCACGCTCCCGCGCGAGTCCCGCCCGGCGACGCTCGAGAACTGGGCGCGCCGCCGCGGAACGCTCTCGGCGGGTGAGTCCGAGGTGCACCTGGGCCTGGACGACGTTGAGCTCATGCTGCGCACCGTCCAGGCGGAGTTCGCCGAGCGCAACATGTTCTAGCGCCGGGCGGCCGCGCTAGGCTCGGCGTCCCTCTCCCCAGACGGTTTACAAGAAATTACGGCTGGCGCGCGCGAGCCCCCGCGGGGCCGTGCGCGTCTATACTTACCTGCGAATACGCACCGACCGAAAGGAACCAGAGTGAGCGACATCATCAGCGCCCAAAGCGTCCTTCTGGACCAGCACGCCGCCTCGCGCGAGGAGGCCATCGGCATCATCGCCCTGAAGGCCGCCGAGCTCGGCATCGCCGACGACGCCGACGCCCTGCGCCAGGCCTTCATGGCCCGCGAGGCCATGGGCGAGACGGGCATGACCGACGGCTTCGCCATCCCGCACGCAAAGAGCGCCTCCGTCGCTCGCGCCGCGGTCGTCGTCCTGAAGAACGCCGAGCCCCTCGACTGGCCGAGCTTCGACGAGAAGCCCGTGACCTGCGCGATCGCGCTCATGGTCCCCGACGGCGAGGCAGGAAGCGAGCACATCCGCCTGCTGTCCAAGACCGCGACGCTGCTCATGAACGACGGCTTCAAGGGGCTCGTCCACCAGAGCTCGGACCCCGCCGAGATCGCCGCCGCCATACAGAAGGGCATCGAGAGCTAGCCTCCGCGCTGCCCGCCAACCGAACCGCAATTCGCCCCGCCCTCGCCGGCGGGGCTTCCCACAAGGAGGCACCATGGCTTTCAAGCAGCTCACCGAGAAACGCGTCGCGGTCTTCTTTGCCGCCGGGTTCGAGGAGGTCGAGGCCATCGCGGTCGTCGATCTGCTCTTCCGCGCCGGCGTCCCGTGCGACATGGTCTCGATCACCGACGATCTTCAGGTCGCGTCCTCGCGCGACGTGACGGTCGTGTGCGACCGCAGCATCGAGGAGGAGGGCTTCGACTTCGACGACTACGACATGCTCGTCTTGCCCGGCGGCATCCCCGGCATGCCGAACCTGCGCGCCTGCGAGCCTTTGTGCGACGCCCTCGTCAAGCACGCCGCCGAGGGCAGGGGAGTGGCTGCCATCTGCGCCTCCCCCTCCATCCTGGCGGAGCTCGGGATCCTCAAGGGCAAGCACGCGACGGCCAACCCGCACTTCCAGGACGTCGTCGCCGAGCACGGCGCGCTGCTCGAGCCGGCGAAGAAGGCCGTGACCGACGGCAACGTGATCACGAGCCAGGGCATGGCGACCGCCGTGTGGTTCGGTCTCGAGATCGTCAAGCGCTACGTGCCCGCAGAGGTCGTCGAGCACGTCAAGGAGGGCATCGTTCTGATGGACTAGGTCCCGCCTACCGCCTCGGTGGCCGGCGCGTTTGTGTCCATCGCGTGGCAGCGGCGGCGCCAAGGGTTGACGCTCGTTTGGTAGAAGCGTATTTTAACCGCGCTAAAATTCAGAAATCGTGCATAAACGCAAAAGAATATGCACAATTCAAGGGAGAATTACCAAATGGAATGCATAAAGGTCTGCGTCGTCGGGGCAACGGGGTATGCGGGCATCGAGGTCTGCCGTCTCGTGCTCAACCACCCGAACATGGAGCTCGTCATGGCGACCGACCGCAAGGAGGCCGGCACCAAGCTCAGCGCCGTGTACCCGAGCTTCGCCGGTGTATGCGACCTGGAGCTCTCGCTGCCCGAGCCCGGGCGCATCGCCGAGGTCGCCGACGTGGCGTTCCTCGCCGTGCCTCACACCGCCTCCCTCGGCCTGACCCCGCAGCTGCTCGCCGCGGGCGTGACCGTGCTCGACCTCTCGGCCGACTACCGCATCCATGACCCCAAGGTCTACGAGGACTGGTACAAGACTCCCCACACGAGCCCCGAGCTCCTCTCGCAGACCGTCTACGGCCTGCCCGAGCTCAACCGCGCGGGCCTTGGCGCCCTCGCCGCGCGCCGCGCCGCCGGGGAGGCGGTCCTGGTGGCCGTCCCCGGTTGCTACCCGACCGCCACGGCGCTCGCCGCGACCCCGGCGCTCGCCGCGGGCCTGGCGACCGGCGACCTCGTGATCTCCGACGCGATCTCCGGCGTCTCGGGCGCGGGCCGCGGCTGCAACGCGCGCACGCACTACTGCCACGCCAACGAGTCCGTCGAGGCCTACGGCGTCGCGAAGCACCGTCACACGCCCGAGATCGAGCAGACGCTCAGCGAGGTCGCGGGTCGCGACATCAACGTCGTCTTCACCCCGCACCTGGCGCCCCTCACGCGAGGGCTTTTGGCCACCGTGTACCTCGAGGCCGCCGACGACGCGACGGCGGAGGGGGTCCAGGCCGCTTACGAGGCGCGCTACGCGAACGAGCCCCTGGTCACGGTGCTGCCGCCCGGCTCCATGCCGTCCACGAGCTCCGTCGTGGGCACGGGCCGCGCCCAGGTGGGGGTGGCGCTCGATGACCGCCGGCGCCGCGTGATCATCGCCTCCTGCGCGATCGACAACCTCGGAAAGGGCGCGGCGGCGCAGGCGGTGCAGTGCGCGAACATCGTTTGCGGCCTGCCCGAGCGCCTCGCCGTCGACTCCGCGGCGCCGCTCATCTAGGCGGGCCCCATCGGACGCTCGCGCCGTTTCCGTCCTATACCAAGAAGGGCTCATATGACTGATTTCGCTCCCATAGAGGTGCCCGTCCCCGGCGATGCGCCCGAGGCCTTCGGGTTCGCCCCTTGCGCCGGCGGCGTCTGCGCCGCGGAGGGCATCCGCGCCGCGGGCCTGCACGCCGGGTTCCGCCGCGACCCCAACCGCCGCGACATGGCGCTCGTCGCCGCCGACGAGACCTGCGTCGCCGCGGGCACCTTCACCACCAACCGCTTCTGCGCCGCGCCCGTCGTCGTCAGCCGCGAGCACGTGGCCGACGGCCATGCACGCGCCGTGGTCCTCAACTCCGGCAACGCCAACGCCGCGACCGGCGAGCCCGGCCTCGCGACGGCCAAGCGGACGGCCGAGCTCGTCGCCGCGGAGCTCGGCTGCGAGCCCTCCGACGTGCTCGTGGCCTCGACCGGCGTCATCGGCGTCGAGCTCGATTTCGAGCCATTCGAGGAAGGCGTCCCCGCCGCCGCGGCGGCCCTCGCCCACACCCCCGGGGCCGCCCATGACGCGGCCTGCGCCGTGATGACCACCGACACCGTGCCCAAGGAGGCCTCCTTCGAGGGCCGCCTCCCCGCTGCGAACGGCGAAGAGTACACCGTTCATCTCGGCGGCTTCGTCAAGGGCTCGGGCATGATCCAGCCGAACATGGCGACCATGCTCTGCGTCATGTCCACCGACGCCGCCCTCACCGAGGAGGCGGCCCACGAGGCGCTCCTCGCCGCGGTGAAGCAGACCTTCAACAAGGTGACCGTCGACTCGGACACCTCGACGAACGACACCGCGGTCCTTCTCGCCACCGGCAAGGCCGCCCCTGCGGGCGAGAGGATCGGCCTCGATTCGCCCGCCTACCCCGCGCTCGCTGCCGGCATCAAGGCGGTCTGCGGCGAGCTCGCCCGAAAGATCGCCGCAGACGGCGAGGGCTCCACGAAGCTCGTGACCGTCAATGTCCTCGGGGCCGCAAACGACACCGATGCGGACACCGTCGCCCGCTCGATCGCCAATTCGCCGCTGGTCAAGACCGCGATCTTCGGTCACGACGCCAACTGGGGCCGCGTGGCCGCCGCCGCCGGCAAGTGCGGCGTCGCCTTCGACCAGTCCCGCGTCGACATCGACTTCATGGGCGTGCCCGTGTGCCGCGCCGGCCTCACCGTCCCCATGGACGAGGACGACATGCTGCGGCGCTTCGAGGCGCCCGAGATCGACATCGCGGTCGACCTCCACGACGGCGACGCGTCCTGCCGCATCTGGACCTGCGACCTCACCCACGACTACGTGACCATCAACGGCGACTACCGCACGTAACCCTTCTCTCGATGCGGCAAAAGGGGACGGGGCCTGCCGCATCCGCAAAGGAAAACTCGGCAGGGAGCCTCGTCTCCTTTATCTCATTCCCAGGAGGGGAGCCATGAAGAAGCGCGACATCCAGCAGCGCGACGCGGCCGCGGCGAAGGCCGAGACCCTCATCGAGGCGCTGCCCTGGATCAACCAGATGAACGGCAAGACCTTCGTCATCAAGTACGGGGGAAGCGCCATGGAGGACAAGGAGCTCTGCTCCCGCGTCGTGGCCGACATCGAGCTCCTCAAGCTCATGGGCGTTCGCGTCGTGCTCGTCCACGGCGGCGGCAAGGCCATCAACGCGCAGCTCAAGCGCCTGAACGTGCCGGTCAAGTTCAAGGACGGCCTGCGCGTGACCGACCCCGACACCATGGAGGCCGTGCGCGAGGTGCTCATCGGCAAGGTCAACCAGGAGCTCGTGTGGGCCTTGAACGAGTACGGCCACAACGCCGTCGGGCTTTCGGGCGCGGACGGCAAGACCATGAAGGCCGAGGTCGTCGACCCCGAGCTCGGGCGCGTGGGCCGCATCCGCGAGGTCGACACGAACCTCATCAACACCATCCTCGACGACGGCTACATCCCCGTGGTCGCGTCGGTGGGCTGCGCCCCGGACGGCTTCCTCAACATCAACGCCGACGTCGCCGCCGGAAAGATCGCCGAGGCCATGGGCGCCGACAAGCTCATCTACCTCACCGACGTCGACGGCCTGCTCGAGGACGTCCACGACCCCGATAGCCTCATCGCCCAGATGACCCGCACCGAGACCCACGAGCTCCTCGACTCGGGTAAACTCGACGGTGGCATGATCCCAAAGATCCGCTCGGTCGCCGACGCCCTCGACGCGGGCGTCCAGCAGGTCGTCATCGTCAACGGCAAGGCCGACCACTCGCTGCTGCTCGAGATCTTCACCGACGCCGGCTGCGGCACCATGTTCACCCACGATTAGAAAGAAGCCCGCATGTCTGATTTCTCCACTGTGCCCGCCAACATCAAGGCGCTCGACGACGAGTACGTGCTCGGCACCTACGGCCGCCTGCCCGTCGAGTTCGTCCGCGCTTCGGGCGCGGTCCTCACCGACTCCGAGGGCAACGATTATCTCGACTTCCTCGGCGGCATCGGCTGCGCCTCGCTCGGCCACTGCCACCCTGCCGTGGTCACCGCGCTGAAGGAGCAGGCCGATAAGCTCTGGCAGGTCGGGAACTACTTCTACGTCGAGAACCGCGGCGAGGTCGCCAACGGGCTCTCGACCCTGCTCTCGCGCATCACCGACGAGTCCGGCCACGACACGGGCTCTGCCGCCGTCACCTGGAAGACCTTCTTCGCGAACTCCGGCGCAGAGGCCAACGAGGGCGCCATCAAGCTCGCCCGCCGCTGGGGCGAGGTCAAGCTCGACGGCGCCTTTGGCGTGGTCAGCGCAAAGAAGTCCTTCCATGGCCGCACCCTGGCGACGCTCGCCGCCACCGGCCAAGACAGGTTCCACGAGACCTTCCGCCCGATGCCCGCCGGCTTCGACTCCGTCGACCTGAACGACATCGATGCTCTGCGCAGCGCCGTCGAGAACCCGACGCCCGAGTGCGGCCCCGTCTGCGCCGTCATGCTCGAGTGCGTCCAGGGCGAGGGCGGCGTGTGGCCCGCCGGCTACGACTACCTGCGCGACGTCGCCGACCTGTGCCGCGAGAAGAACCTCATGCTCATCATCGATGAGGTCCAGACGGGCTTCTTCCGCTGCGGATCGCCCTTCAGCTTCCAGCGCGCGGGCATCGTTCCCGACATCGTGACCATGGCCAAGGGCATCGCCGACGGCTTCCCGATGGGCGCCGTCGCCGCCCGCACCAAGGTCGCAGGCCTCATGCGCCCGGGCGATCACGGCTCGACCTTCGGCGGCAACGCCCTGGCGGTCGCCGCGGCGCGCGCCACGATCGACACCCTGCGCGCGGAGGACATGGGCGAGCACGTCATCGCCGTGGGCAAGCACCTGCGCCACCGCCTACAGGCCATGCCGCACGTCACCGAGGTCCGCGGCCGCGGCCTCATGCGCGGCGCCCAGCTCGACGTGCCCATCGCCTGCCAGCTCGTGGACGAGGGCCTGGCCGAGGGCCTCGTCCTCAACCACATCGGCGACTCCATCCTGCGTTTCCTGCCGCCGCTGGTGATCACGCGCGAGCAGGTCGACGAGGGCATGGACAAGCTGGAGGCGCTCATCCGGAAGCTCGCGTAGCGCCCGCGCCCACTCGATGCCAGAGCTCGAAGCAAAGCCCCGGGACGGTTCCCGGGGCTTTTTTGTGTGAAGTTGTGGGCACCCTGTGGAAATCAGCTCGCAGGAGATATCTGCTTTTATCTTCCCGCGAAAGGCGGTCGGGCGCCGCCGCGCGCCGACCTGTGCGTTCTCCGTCGTCGGCAGGCGCGACGGGAGATACCCGTAAGCTTGCGGCAAGTTACCCGTCAGGTTCCGGGAAGGGGCGTGCCCTAAGCTGGCCCTCCATTCGGCGTCGATGCGCTCGGCGTCTTCAAGGAGGGGAGGCTCGGCATGATCACCGTCTGCGGCCAAACGTTCGTCGGCGCGGCGAAGAGCATCAATCAGGACGCGTACTGCGCGCTGAGCGCCGAGACCTCCCTCGGCGACGCGGCGCTTCTCGCCGTCTGCGACGGCGTGGGCGGCCTCGCGAGCGGGGAGGTCGCGAGCTCCGCCGCCATCCGGGAGCTCTCCCGATGGTTCGAGGGGGCGCTTCCCGCCTACGCCGCGAAGAACGCGCGCGGCGGAGCCGTCGACCTCGGGCCCATCGGGGAGGAATGGGGCGCCCTCCTCGCCGACCTCAACGCGCGCATGTGGCGCTATAGCCGCGACCTCAACGTGCGCATGGGCACTACCCTGACGGCGCTTCTCGTCTTTGGGCGCCGCTTCGCGATCGGGCATGTCGGCGACTGCCGCGCGTACCGGGTCCGGGGAGGCTCCTGCGAGCAGTTGACGCGCGACCAGACCCTCATCCAGCGCGAGGTCGAGGCGGGCAGGATCTCCGCCGAGGCGGCGCTCGTCCATCCGAGGGGCTCGATGATCCTCCAGGCCCTGGGGGCTCAGGAGGCAGTGGACCCCGCGTTTTACCTGGGAGAAGCCAAGGAAGGGGACACCTTCGTCGTCGCATGCGACGGGTTCTACCGCAGGCTCGGCGAAGGCGGGCTCCTGCGCGCCTTCGCGGACGGGCCGCATGCGACGGAGGATGCCCTGAGGGACTCAATAGCCGATGCCATGGCCCGCGTGCTCGACGCCGGCGAGAAGGACAACATCACCGCGACCTGCCTGCATGTGGGCCAGCCAGGCCCGTTTTCGCCGGCCTCGGCGTCGGACGACCAGCCGACGGAGCTGTGCTGCGCGTCCTTCTCGCCCTCGGCGCCCGAGGCGGACGACGAGCCGACCGTTGGCCTGGGGGCTGAGTAGCCTTGGCACGGGTCGGCGACATCATCGACGGCAAGTACGAGGTCCTCTCGCTCGTGGGGCAGGGCGGCATGTCGCGCGTATGGCTCGCGCGCGACCGGCGCCTGAACAAGCTCTGGGCCGTCAAGGAGATCGGCCGGACGGCGCGCGACGCGAACAACGAGGTCGTCGTGCAGAGCCTCATCACCGAGGCGAACCTCATGAAGCGCCTCGACCACCCGATGCTGCCGCGAGTCGTGGACATCATCGAGGACGGCAAGACCATCTTCGTCGTCATGGACTACGTCGAGGGGACCTCGCTCAAACAGGCCATGCGCGCCGCCGGGCGCCCGATGGCCGAGCGGGACGTGATCGGCTGGGGGATCCAGCTCTGCGAAGTCCTCGAGTACCTGCACTCGAGGACGCCTCCCATCATCTACCGCGACATGAAGCCGGCGAACATCATGCTTCGCGAAGACGGGACGGTCCGCCTCATCGACTTCGGGATCGCGCGCGAGTACAAAGAAGGAAAGACCTCCGACACGAAGATCCTCGGCACGAGGGGCTATGCCGCGCCGGAGCAGTTCTCCCATGAGGCCCAGACCGATGCGAGGACGGACATCTACTCCCTCGGCGTGACGCTCTATGTGCTCGTGACCGGGCATGCGGCCTCGAAGGAGGCCTACTGGAGGCCCATCCGCCAGATCGACCCGCGGCTCTCCGAGGGGCTCGAGCACATCATCGCTAAGGCCACGCAGGCAAACCCCGACGACCGGTACCAAACGGCTGCGGACATGCGCTATGACCTCGAGAACCACGAGAAGCTCACCGGGGCCTACCGGGGCGCGCTCAGGCGAAAGCTCCGCCTCTTCGGCGCGCTGCGGGGAGCCGCCGCGTGTCTTTTTGCCGTGGGCGCCTCGTGCCTCGGCGCGTCGGCCTACCTCAGGAACACGACCTACGACGCCTACCTCGCCTCCGCCCGCGCGGCGAGCACGGATTTTGCGGGGGCGGACGGCGCCTCACCCGCGGAGGGGTGCTACGTCGACGCGATCGGGGTCGACCCCGCGCGGACGGAGGCGTATTCCGAGCTGGTCAACAGGGTCTATAAGGCCGACCAGGACTTCTCGATCGCGGAGGCGTCCCGCCTGCAGGGGCTCATGGGCGCGCACCTCGCCGACGTCGAGGGCGCGGACGGCTACGCGAAGCTCTGCTACGACATCGGGACGCTGTACTACGTGTACTACGAGCAGGCCGATGCAGACGAGTCGCGCGACTACGCCATGAGCGCGGGCATCCAGGCGGCGCAGTGGTTCCAGGCGGCCGTCGATTCGCACGATGCTCGCGCCTCATCGGGCAAGGGCTGCGCGCTCACCGCCTCCGAGAGATCGTCGGCGCAGGTATACGTGACCATCGGCGAGTTCTACCAGAGGCTCTCGCAGGCGACGCTCGAGGGCTTCGAGGGAAACGTCTACGAGGGGTACTGGCAGTCGCTTGAGGAGGCGTTCGACGGGCTTTCCGATGACGACCCGGTGATGGCCCGCCTGCGGCTCTGCTCCCTCATCAACCAGGCGGTTTCTTCCCCGACCTACCTGAACGGCTTCAGGCGCGCGGGCGTCGCGCGCGATCAGGCGCAAGCGCTGCTCGCCAAGGCGACTCAGATGGCGGAGGGGCTCGCGCGCGAGGCCGCGTCGAGCCAGAAGGCGCGGCGGATCTGCGACTCCATCGTCTCGGAAGGGGCCCGCGCTGCCGCCGCGGAGAACATCGCCCGCGCCTACGAGAGCGCCGGCGCGACGGCGCCGCAGAAGAGCGCCGCGCATGAGGGCGCTGGGGACGGCACCTCCGCGGGCGGGGCTCCTGCGAGGGAGACGGCGAGATGAGCGCCCAGGGCTTCCTTCGCATCGTGGGCATCGCCCTGATCGTGGCCTCGGCTGCCCTGGCCATGGCGGCGGCCCGTGCCTACTGCGTCCTCGATATCCGCGGCGTCAAGGACGACCTCGCGGGGAAGCGAGCGCGCGGCGCCTCACCGCGCGCCCCCGGTGCCGCCGGGGCCTCGCATCAGGGCGCGCGCCGCGTCAAGGGGACCGTGCCCCCGGCGGCGCCGGCCCCGATCGAGTTCCGCATCATCCGCAGGGAAATCGCCGTCACCAGCGAGAAGACCATAGGGGAGTGACCATCCATGGGCGTTGAGCAAAAACAGGCAAAGAAACCCCGCGGAGTTCGTGGCCGCGTCGCTGCGGGCGTCGTTGCCACGAGCCTCGCCGTCGCCGCCGCGGTCGCGGTGCCGGCGGCAGGCGCGATAGGAGGCCCAGGTTTCGGGCTCGGCGACGAAGCTCCCGGAATCGACGTCCCCGGCACTGTCGTCAAGGAACCCGGGGCGACCATCGAGGTCAACGGGGAGGAGCCCAAGGACTACTACGACGAAGGCTCGGTCGACGTGAAGGTCACCGTCGGGTCCGGCGACGACTATGCCGCCTCCCGGATCCTGGTCAACGGCTCTGCCCAGGACGATTGGGCGCGCACGGACCTCGCCGACGGCTCGCGCGTGTACGAGAAGGCCTTGGCCGAGGAGGGGACTTATCGCCTCGTCGTCATCAACGACATGGCTTGGGGCGACGCCTTGGTGCCGTGCGCCGAATGCCGATTCGCCATCGATCGCACAGCGCCCCAGGCGACCGTCGCCTTCGACTCGGACGAGCCGGTCGATGGCGCGCGCTTCGACGCGGAGCGCACCGCGACCATCGTGGTGGACGAGGAGAACTTCGACAAGAATCTCGTGAGCATCGGCGTCGGGGGTGACGACGGGTCCTGCGAGGTGTCCGACTGGAAGGACGACGGCCCCAGGCATTCCACGACCATCAAGTTCCGGAACTCCGGCAAAGCCTTTAGCCTCAAGGTCGAGGGCGCCGACCTTGCCGGGCACCCCATCGAGTTCGGGAGGGAAGGCGGGGGCGTCCCGATCACCTCCTATGCCTCAGGAGAGTTCATCGTCGATACCGTCGCTCCCGTCGTCCGGGTGGCGCGCGACAAAGCCCCGGCAAACTCCTATGAAGGCGTCGATTACTACAACGACGCCGTGACGGCCACCGTCACGGTGACGGACGATCACTTCGACGCGGCAGCGTCCGCGCTGGTGATCAACGGCTCCCAGAGCGAATCGGAGTGGGCGCAGGACCCGGCGGATCCGCGCACGTGGACAAAGAAGGTCGCCTTCGGCGAGGGCGCGCGGAAGTCCCTCTTCGTGCATGCGCGCGATCTTGCGGGAAACGTTCCCGACGAAGCGGCTCCTGAGCTGTCGTACGGGCCCTTCGCCGTGGACATGACCGCTCCCGAGGTCACTTCGGCGAGCGTGAGCGCTCCTCCCGCGAACAGCTACTCGACGAGCTATTACTTCTACGACCGTGCCGCCTCCGCATCGATCCGGGTCTTTGACGAGATCGGCCTGGGAGCGGTCAGCATCGCGGACAACGGGGACGGCTACTATAACCAAGACGTCCTCGTGGCGGCGGACGCCGTCATCGGCAATGCGGAGGCGACGGCGACGCTCGCCTTCGCGGACGGGCACGAGTTCGATCGCGACGTGGTGATCAGGGCGAGCGACCTCGCGAAGAACGAGCGCTACTGGAGCATCTCGCCGACGGGCAAGGCCCGTGCGCTCACCGAGCGGGAGGTCGAGAACCTCTCGGTCTTCGACCCGAGCAAGGTTTATCCCGAGGGTCTGCTCAAGGACACCGTGGCGCCGCGGCTCATGCTCTCCGGCGCGGAGGAGGGGAGGTATTACAACACTCCGCAGACCGTGGGCCTCGTCGTCGATGAGCTCAATTTTCCGTATCTTCAAGCCTACGAGCCCGACCAGGGCGTGCTCACCGTGACAAAGCAGAAGGGCGTCGCCGGTCGTGCCCAGAGCAGCTGGACGCGGCCTGCGAGCTCCCTTGGCGTGTCCGCGCGCGAGGGCCTCTCGTTTACCGACGAGCACGGCGCGTGGCGCACCTACGACCAGTTCGGCATGGGGGAGACCCTCGCAGAAGACGGCCATTACGTGATCGATGCCCAGCTCACCGACCCCGCCAGGAACCATGGGACGGCGCATCTCGGCGAGTTCACCATCGATCGCACGGCGCCTGTCGTCCGCGTGGACTTCGACAACGACGATGCCCGCAACGGCAAGTATTACAAAGCCGCGCGCACGGCGACCGTCGTCGTGATTGAGCACAACTTCGACCCGGGCCTCATCAGGATCGACACCACGGGCGAGATCGGGGTTTGGAGCGACGACGGCGATACCCATACGGTGACCGTCGCGTTCGCGACCGACGGCGCTTGCGGCCTCGCGGTGTCCGGCAAGGACAAGGCGGGCAACGAGATGACACCGTACAAGGCGGACGAGTTCGTGGTCGACCTGACGCCCCCGACCGTGACGATCACGGGCGTCGAGGACGCCCATGCATACAATGACGAGGTCATGCCCGCCATCAGCTTCTCGGATGAGGCGAACTTCGATCCCGCGGGGGCGGCCTTCAGCCTCAAGGGCACAAAGAACGGCGAGGTCTCGTACAATGCCGGGACCTCCGAGAACACCTCGGGCAGCACGGTGAGCTATACCGACTTCACGCGCAATCCCGAAGTCGACGACATCTATACCTTGACCGCGCACCTCACCGACCTCGCCGGCAACGAGGCGGATGCCTCGCTGACCTTCTCGGTCAACCGCTTCGGCTCGACCTTCCGCGTGGTCGACGCCGATGTGTATGTGCAAAACAACGGTTATCTCACCCAAAGCCGGGGCGTCACGGTCGAGGAGGTCAACGTGTCCGGCGTCGGGTCCGAGGAGCATGGGGTCGCCGTCACCCGCGGCGTGAGCACCCTCGAGCTCACGCGGACCGAGGGCTCTTCCGCCACCGGCTACTCGATCGACGAGGCTACCTCGGACGCGGACGACTCGCGCGGCTGGGCGCTGTACCGGTACAACATATCCGCTGGCAACTTCTCTGAGGACGGTCGTTACCACGTGAGCGTCCATTCAAACGACCTTGCCAAAAACATGAACACGAGCTCAGGCTATTTCGAGCGCGCCGCAGGCAGGGAGTCTGTGGCCGAGGTCGACTTCATCCTCGACACGACCGACCCCGTGGTCACCGACCTCAGCATCCGCGACGGCGACGTGGTCGAGTCGCGCGAGTGCGAGGGCTCCTTCAAGGTGGTCGAAAACGTCGGCATCGCGGACGTGAAGGTTTTCGTGGACGGCCGGGAGGTTCCGGCGAGGGGCGATGCGTACGGCAACTACACCTTCCGGGTCCAGGAGGCGGCCTTCACCGACCGCGACCTCAGGATCGTGGCGACCGACTTGGCGGGGCGCAGCGGCGAGGCGGGGGTGAGCGGCTTCCGCGTGACGACCGACATCCTCGAGCTTCACCTAGCCTGGGTGGTCGCCGGCGCGCTCACTGCCGTCGTGACCATCGCTGGAGTTGTCTATCTGCTGATCAGGCGCAAGAAGCAGTTGTCCTGCGCCTCGCCGATCGGGGCTGGCCGAGGGAGGCACGCAAAGAAATAACGCTAAAAATACTATGTTGAATCCGAAATACCATACAGGTATGGTGGTCAACTAACTTCGGCGGCGCGACCCTCTTTGCATGCCGAAGAAGAGGGACATATCGTCTGCTGAGCTGGAGCTTTCCCTCAAGCTCGGGCGCCGCCTCAAGCAGTATCGCTGCGAGTGCGGGCTCACGCAGGAGGAGGTCGCCGCCCGTGCGGGCATCGCCACCTTCACCTACCAGAAGTACGAGAAGGGCTGGAGCAAACCGGGCACCCCGATGAATCCCCAGCTCTTTACCCTGGTCGCGCTCTGTGACGTGCTCGGCATCAGTATCTCCGAGCTCTTCGACTAGCGTGTGCGCGGCAAAGGACGGGCGCCGGCCGCTCACGTGAGCAGCCGGCGCCCGTTTTCACGCCACCGCGCTTATGAAGTCCGGCTCAGCTGCGCTCGGGGACCTTGAGCATCGTCAGGAAGCCGACCACAAAGAGAATCGCGATGCTCATGACGCCGAGGCTCGAGTTGCCCGTGAGTGCGGTGAAGGTGCCCACGAGGAAGGTGCCCAGGATGGCGGCGTACTTGCCGAAGATGTCGAAGAACCCGAAGTACTCGTTCGCGCGCTCCTTGGGGCAGAGCTTGCCGAACTCCGAGCGCGAAAGCGCCTGGATGCCGCCCTGGAACATGCCGACGAGGATGGCGAGCACCCAGAACTCCGCCGCCGTGCGCAGGAACAGCGCCGCGAAGAGCGTGATGCCGAAGTACGCCGCGATGGCGATGAGCAGCATCTTGCGCGTGCCGTACTTGCTCGAGAGGCGACCGTAGATGATGGCCGACGGGAACGCCACGAACTGCGTGACCAGGAGCGCGAGCACGAGCTGCGTCGAGTCGATGCCGAGCTCGGTGCCGTAGCTCGTGGAGAGCTTGATGATGGTGTGCACGCCGTCGATGTAGAAGAAGTACGCGATCATGTAGTACTTGATCGCCTTGTTGGACCACATCTCCTTGATGGTGCCGTCGATGCCGCCGATGGCGCGCCCGATGGCGTTCGGCTCGCGCGGCTTGAAGTGCTTTTGCTGGACGTCCTTGAGCATGGGGATGGTAAAGACGAGCCACCAGGCGGCGGTGGTCACGAACGCGATCTGCATCGCGGTCTGCAGGCCGAGCCCCAGCTTGTCGTAGTTGAGCACGATGAGCAGGCATGCGATGAAGGGCACGCAGCTGCCGATGTAGCCCCACGCATAGCCATGGCTGGAGACTTCGTCCATGCGGTCGTCGGTCGTCGCGTCGACGAGCAGCGCGTCGTAGAAGACCATCGAAGAGTTGAGCGCCACCGAGCTGATCACGTAGATGACGAGGAACGCCATGGCGCTCGTGGGAATGCCGAGGGCGACGGTGGCGACGACGCCCGTGCCCACGCAGCCCACGATGAACTTCTTCTTCATGCCCTCCATGTCGGCGATGGAGCCCAGAATGGGCATGAGCAGCGCGATGATGAGAGAGGCGACGGTCTCGGCGTAGCTCCACGCAACGACGACTCCGCCTTCGGGCGCCAACGAGCTGAAGTAGATGGGAATGACGCTCGTGGCAAGAAGGACCAGGGCTGAGTTGCCCACGTCGTACATGATCCAGCTCTTCTCGGCACGGGTGAACTTCTGTTTTGCCATGGTCTCTCCGTCTCGTTCGGCGCCTGGGCTTCTTGGCGCATTTGCATACTACGCTACCCCAGACGGCCTTCTGGAAGGGCCAGGACGGGTAAAGGTTGGGTAAAGCGGCGCGCTTGTGTCGCAAAAGGCGAGGAATCGCCGGCGCGCGGGCGCATCGTCGGTGCCGCGTGGGGCATAATCGTTAGGCAGAAACACAAAGAAGGGACAGCCGATGCCCGCGATCCTCACGCATGATTTCTTTGGAAAGAGCGTCTTCGACGACGTCTCGAAGCTCCTCGGGTTTGCCACGGAGGACGAGAGATGCGCCTTCCTGCTCGGCAACCAAGGCCCCGACCCGCTCTTTTATCTATGCATCGACCCGCTCATGCACAAGTGGGAGCCCTTGGGCAACGCGATGCACTCGGCGCGCCCGAGCCGCCTGCTGGTCGCGATGCACGAGGCGGCCGAGCGGCTTGAGGGCGCGGACCGTATGGCGGCGCGCGCGTACGTGGCCGGCTTCGCCTGCCACTACCTGCTCGACCGCTCGGTGCACCCGCTCGTGTACCACTGGCAGTACGGCCTCACGAAGGCGGGGGTCGCAGGTCTCGGGCCCGAAAGCGAGCGGGTCGTTCACGCTGAGGTGGAGCGCGACCTCGATGAGGCCGTCTTGTGGGGCGCCGAGCACAAGACGATCCGCGAGTACCGTCCCTACGAAGAGGTCCTGCGCGCGTCCAACGGCGCGCTCTCCGCGGTGGACAAGGTCTACTTCTATGTGGCGCTGTGGGCGTACGGCCGCGCCGTCGACCCGAGGACCTTCTCGACGGCGGTGCACGAGTTCAGGCTCGTCCAGCACGTCTTTTATTCCTCGCACGGTGCGAAGATCAAGGCGATCTCCGCCATCGAGCGCGCCGCGCGCGGCGGCGGGCACTCGCTCGTGGGGGCGATGGCGCACCGCGTGCGCGCCGAGGCGTCCTCGGACTTCGACAACCGCGGGCACGGCGTCTGGGAGAACCCCTTCACGCACGAGGAGACCACCGCTTCGTTCGAGGATCTCTTTGAGACGGCGCGTGCCTGTGTGCTCCCGGCGCTCGATGCGATGTTCTCCGGCGAGTTCGGCATCTCTGAGGCGGCCGAGCTCACGGGCGGCCTCAACTTCGAGGGCGAGCCGGTGGACCCCGACGGGGAATTCGACTGGTAAGCCTGCTCCTTTGCGCGCGCGCTGCCGTTTGGGGTTCCCGGCGCACGGCGGACGTCTTGTCAGTAAGCTAATGGTGTTGTTCGCGCGGCGCGCCTGAGACGCCGCACGGTTGAGATCGAGGAGGCCCGATGGCCACATATGTGTTCTCCGATGTGCATGGCCATGCGGCGCCCCTCGCCCGCGCGCTGACGAGGATCGATCCCTCCGAGGATGATGTCTTTTATTGTTTGGGAGACATGATCGATCGCGGTCCCGACCCGCTCGGCGTCATCGAGCTCGTGCGCTCGCTTCCCAACTGCCACGTGCTCATGGGCAACCACGAGGACCTTATGCTCGCGTGCATGTCGGATACGGGCGATGACCTCGACTCCATCGACGCTGCCAACTGGGGCATCAATGGCGGGATCGTGACCTCCGAGGCGCTCGCGTCGCTCACCGAGCAGGAGGCCGATGAGGTCGTGGACTGGATCGCCGCGCTGCCCCGCTACGCCCACGTGACGGTGGGGGAGCGCGATTACCTGCTCGTGCATGCCGGAATCGATCCTGCCGCGGTCACGGTCGAGGCTCCCTGGGACGACGAAAAGCTCGATGCCCTCCTCTCCGAGCAGTCGCCCGACGACCTCGTGTGGATTCGCGAGGATTTCTGGGGCGCGCACACGGGGCTGGTCGACGAGATGGGCAAGGGCCCCATCGTCATCGCGGGACACACGCCGACGCCGTATCTCAACCGTCTGTACGACGAGCTCGACGGGCCGGTCCGCGACGAGAACGGCAATGCGCGGATGCTCAAGATCGGCGCCGACGAGTCCACGGGGGGCGTGGCCGACCGCTGGGACATCGATGCGGGCGCCGCCGGCGGCGCGGGCTTCGGCCGCGTCGGCATCATGCGCCTCGACGACGGTGCCGAGTTCTACGAGGACATCGCCCCCGACGAGTAACCCTCACTGGGTGACAGTCATTGCGTGCAGCTTCCTGTGACACCCATCATCCGCTGCCACCCATCACTGGGTGACAGTCATTGGCTGCAGCTTTCTGGGACACCCATCAGCTGGTGGTGCCCATCGACTGCTGTTATCATGCTGTTCATCAATAACATGCGGAGCTAAACGGCGCTATTTCTTTCATGTCGAATTCGTCAGCAGCGATTTCTACAGGCTTTCAACAAAGAATCGCAGTGATGTTAACAACGGACATTGAATCAAATGCGCCTACGCGCGTAATCGCTGCCGCTGACCGAAACAACAATTAAAGACCTGATGAAAACATACCTATTTACCTGCATGGAAAGATACCGGTAAGGTACCCGTAAGATACGCGTTAGCTCATTTGCTTCCAAGCGGGCGCAACTTCTCGTAGAGTCGCGAAAAGATTGGAGGCGCTTATGCCAAGGTCAGCTCGCAGGGTTTCGGCAACGGGTAGTTATCACGTCGTTATGAGCGGCGAGAAATGCTGTACGCAATGACTGTCACCCAGTGAGGGTGCGGGAGGGGGCGCGGCTAGTATAAACTTGCGTGCGCAGACGCAATTCAGGGAGAAACGCCGTGATTGACAAAGATCAGGTAAAGCTTGTGGTGACGGACGAGGACGGGACGTTCCTCGACCTCGGGGGCGAGGATTTCTCGCGGGAGCGCTTCCGCGCCGTCTTCGATCGGATGCGCGCGGCGGGCTGCCGCTTCGCCGTGGCGACGAGCAACCAGAGCTTCCAGGTCTCGGATATCTTCGGGGACATGGCCCCGCGCCTCTCGATCATCGCCTCGAACGGCGCCTACGTCGAGCCGGAGGGCGCGGCCCCGCGCATCAGCGTGATGCCGCCCGCCGCCGTGGAAAGCGTCCTCGCCGCCCACGCGGCCCACCCCGAGGTCCCCCTTTGCGCCGTCTGCGCGCAGGGCGCCTTCGTGGAGCGCGGCGGCGACCCCGGCTTCGTCGAGGAGATGACCATGTACTCGCACAACATGGTCCACGTCGGCTCCTTGGCGGAGGAAGCACCCTCGTCCGATGTGCTCATGTATTGGTCGCGCGTGAACGAAGACGAGCTCACGGCCACCGTCGAGCTCTTCTCCGCCGCATGCGGCCATTCGGTGAGCGTCGTCGACTCCGGGTTCGGCGGCGGCTTCGGCTACTTCGACGTCGTCCAGCCGGGCGTTTCGAAGGCGACCGGCATCCGTGCCCTCATGGACACCTTCGGAATAAACGCGTCGCAGGTCATGGCCTTCGGCGACGCCGGCAACGACGCGGATATGCTGCGCCTCGCGGGCACGGGCGTGGCCATGGGCAACGCCTCCGAGGAGCTCAAGGCGATCGCGGACCTCGTGTGCGACCCTTGCGAGGAGCAGGGCGTCATCAAGGTCCTCGAGGAAGTCTTCGGGAGGTAGCGTGGAGGCACACGAGCTCGCACACGCCGCCGACCTCATGCGCGGCGCCCTTTCTGCCCGCATCGACGAGCGGGGGAGGGTCGTTCCCTGCCGCTTTACTCCGGCGCAGGTCCGGGAGCTCGGCGGCATGGCCGCGTGGCACCCGAGGCTCTACCGCCAGATGGCCGCGTGCACCGCCGGCATCCGTCTCGAGTTCGAGACTGACTCGGCGCATCTCGCCTTCGAGGCGCAGATGGACCGCTTCCCGTCGGGGTCCCAGTCGATGATCGACGACATGCTCGACGCGAACCCGGGGGTCCGCCCGCCCTACGACGGCTTCTCGCTCGATGTCGACGGCAAGCGGCTCGGGGCGCGCGAGCCGGGCGCTGACGGCCTCGTGCGCTTCGCCGCGGGCGCCGTCCCCGGAAAGAAGCGCCGCGTGCGCCTGTGGCTGCCTTGTTTGACTGGCTGCCGCCTCGGGCTCGTTCTCGGCGACGGCACGTACGCGCGGCCTCTTGGCGCCTCGCGCGACCTTCTGGTCCTCGGCGACTCCATCGCGCAGGGCTTCACCTCGCTCGACCCCGCGCTCACCTGGCCGGCGCTCCTGGCCGACTCGCTCGGGCTCGGCCTCGTGAACCAGGGCGTCGGCGGCCAGGTGTTCCAGCCCGGCTCCGTCGCGGACGCCGCATCGGCGACGGAGCCCGCCCTCGTGGTCGTCGAGTTCGGGGCCAACTATCGCTTCGAGCCGTGCCGCGCCGCCGCCGTCGAGCGCGACGCGACCGCGTATCTCTCTGAGGTCTCGCGCGCCTGGCCCGCCGTCCCGACGCTCGTGCTCACGCCGAGCTATCACACGGAGGACCGCTACCCGACCCACCCCGCCAGCTGCTTCGCCGACGTCGCGCGCGCGACGCGGGAGGCCGCGGCCCGCCACCCGCAGATGAGCGTGGTCGACGGCGAGTCCCTCTTGCCGCCCGACCCGTCCTTCCTCATCGACGGATCCGACCACCCCGGGCCCAACGGCCAGGTCGCGTTCTATGAAAAATTGAGGAGCTCCGCCGAGCTTGCGCTGAATCAAAATACCAGCTCAGAGGCTTAATCAGCAAGAAGTACTCCACATCTCGTACATAAATTGAGCCATCAACAATTTTTTTGTTGACATGTGTCGGCATAAAACGGCTAAAATGCCTGCCAATCCGCTGGACGGTGATTTTCTACCGTTCGCCGAATAGTCGACACTTCAACTTTTTGGAGGAACGATGGCCCAGAACTTCTCCGCTCTCGAGTCCGAGTACGAGGACGCCGTGCGCGGCGCCGTCGAGGACGGGAGCCTTGCCAAGGCCGACGCCTACCTCGCTTCCACCCATGCCGCCCATCGCCGCGGCTCCCTTGCCTGGTCCGCCGCCCCGCTGATCCTCAGCTCCGGCCAGGAGCAGATCCTCGCCGCGGCGGCCGAGACCCTCGGCTCCGTGATGAACAAGGTCGCTGCGCTCTACCTCAAGGATGCCTCCTTCCGCGCCCGCTTCGGGTTCACCCCCGAGGTCGAGCAGCTCGCCCTCGTTCCTACCGGCTATGAGGCGCTCGTGCCGCTCGCCCGCGTCGACGTTGACTTCAGCGGCCGCACCGGCGCGCTTCAGGTCCGCGGCATCTCGGCCGACGGCTTCACCGGCCTGACCTCGACCGTCGAGGTCACCCGCGCCGAGCAGATGACCTCCGCTTACCGCGCCTTCGCCGAGAAGCACCCCTCCATCGAGACCCCCGACTCCGTCGACGCCCTCGTCGAGACCCTGCGCGCAACCTACCGCACCTGGGCGAACGCCAACACCGGCACCCACCACGCCGACTCGCCCGCGCTCGGCGTCGTCGGCTACCCGGAGGAGGCCGACCTCGACGAGGTCGCCGACATCTGCGAGCGCCTCGGCGAGCAGGGCACCTACGCCCGCTTCGTCGACATCTGCAGCCTGCGCATCGAGCAGGCGGCCGGCGTCTCCCGCCTCGTCGACGAGAACGGCCCCATCGACTGCGTGTACCGCCTGGCCACCACCGAGGAGATCGCGACCCGCGTCTGCCCCGGCACCGAGGCCCTCGTGGAGGCCGCCCGCCACGGCCTCGCCTGCGTGGTCGGCGGTTTCTCGACCTGGGCGTGCGCGACCGACGCGCTCTTCGACGCGCTCCGCGCCCCCGAGGCCATGAGCGTGTTCACCGACGACGAGATGGCCTTCATCGAGGCCCACGTCCCCGCGCCAGGCTCCGAGTCCTCCGTCGCTGGCGAGAGCCTGGGCCTCTTTGTCTTCGACGGCAAGCTCGCGGGGGTCTTCCCCGGCGCCGCCGAGAAGGACATAATGGGCGAGAGCCGCGATCACGTGTACCGCGGCTGCCTCATCGTCCGCGAGTAGCGCGGGCGCGGGGCCGCTCGGGAGGTTTCCCTGTGCCACAGATGGGCCGAAACAAATTAGCGCCGGGCCTGACCGGTGAGCTTTCGCCCGCGGCGAGCGCCGCGGTGGCTGAGCGCGTCGATTCCGGCGCGCTCTCGCCGTTTGCCTGCAAGAGCTCCTCGGCCATCCGCCGCAGCTCCGCGGAGCGCGACCGCGACACGGCGCTTCGGCCCTCCTTCGTCCGCGATGCCGAGAAGATCGTCCACCTGCCGGCGTACAACCGCATGTCGGGCAAGACCCAGGTCTTCAGCTTCCGGGCAAACGACGACCTCTCGCGCCGCGGGCTGCACGTCCAGCTCGTGGCCCGCGTCGCGCGCGACATCGGACGCGCGCTCGGCCTCAACCTCGACCTCATCGAGGCGATCGCGCTCGGGCACGACATCGGCCACACGCCCTTCGGCCACGCCGGCGAGCGGTTCTTGAACGATGCCTACCATGCCCGCACGGGGCGCTGGTTTTTCCATAACGTGCAGTCCGTCCGCGTGATCGACGTCCTCGGCGGGCGCAACGTGAGCCTGCAGACCCTCGACGGTTGCCTCACCCACAACGGCGAGTTCGAGCAGCAGGTCTTCGAGACGAGCGGGCTGGCCGAGTTCGACACCTTCGACCGCGTGGTCGCCTCCTGCTGGGAGACGGGGGAGGGCGCCATCGGGCATCTGCGCCCCATGACACTCGAGGGATGCGTCGTGCGCATCTCCGACATCATCGCCTACGTGGGCAAAGACCGCCAGGACGCGATCCGCGCCGGCCTTCTGGGGGAGGACGCCTTCGACGACGGGCTGGGCGGCGCGTACAACTCGTGGGCGCTGCAGTCGTTCGTCGTGGACGTCGTGGAGAACAGCGTCGGCCGCGACCGCATCGCCATGAGCGAGGAGGGCTTCGAGGAGCTTCGCCGCGCCAAGCACGAGAACTACGAGAAGATCTATGGCGCGGGCGAGGTGAACAGCGGCCTTGGGCGCGAGTGCGCCCAGCTTTTCGACGCGCTGTTCGACCACGAGCTGGAGGCCCTGCGCGCGGGCGACGAGTCGTCGGCGATCTTCTGCCAGCACGTGCGCGGCTGCGAGCGGCGGCTCTCCCACTACGGGCGCACCTACGACTGGGAAGACGACCCCGAGCAGACCGTCGTCGACTTCATCAGCTCCATGACCGACGACTACTTCATGGCCACCTGCCAGGCGGTCTTCCCCGACTCGGCGAAGCTCTTCCCCCTGCGCGGCTACTTCGGCGACGGCGTCCGTCCTTAACGGTTGAAGCCCGGGCGCGGGACGGGAGCCCCCGCGTGCAAGCAAAGTGCTTCGGAGCGCACGAAGTGCGCGAGGTCGCTTTGCGCACATAGGGAGTCTCCCCGGGGCGCGCCACGCGCTCGATGTCGTACAATCGTTCCCATGGATACCTTGTTCACCCACATAGAGACCGCCCGGCGCAACGACAACGCGCCGCTCGCGGCCCGCATGCGCCCGCGTACCCTCGACGGCTACTTCGGCCAGGAGCAGGCCGTGGGCCCCGCGTCTTGGCTGAGGCGCGCGATCGAGCACGACACGCTGAGCTCCGTCATCCTCTATGGCCCCGCCGGCACGGGAAAGACGACCCTCGCGCGCATCGTCGCGCATACCACGCATGCCGAGTTCGTCGAGGTCAGCGCCATCACCGGCACGGTCAAGGACCTCCGTCGCGAGATCGAGTCCGCCGAGAGCCGCCTGCTCTCGCAGGGCCGCCGCACGATTCTTTTCGTCGACGAGATCCACCGCTTCAACCGCAGCCAGCAAGACGCCCTCCTCCACGCCGTCGAGGACCGTACCGTCGTCCTCGTGGGCGCGACGACGGAGAACCCCTACTTCGAGGTGAACTCCGCGCTCATCAGCCGCAGCCGCGTGGTGGAGCTCCGCCCGCTCGACGACGAGTCGCTGCGGCGGATGGTCGAGCACGCCGTCGCCGCTCCGGAGGGCCTGGCGGGGGCTTTCACGCTCTCGGGCGAGGCGGAGGACGAGATCGTCAAGCTCGCCGGGGGCGACGGCCGCGCGGCGCTCACCTCCCTCGAGCTCGCGAGCCAGATGGCGGCGCCCGCCGACCCCGAGGCGCCCGCGCCCTCCGCGGAGGACCCCGTGACCATCACCGCGGCGCACGTGCTGGAGGCGAACCCGCGCCACGGGCTGTCCTACGACAAATCCGGCGACATGCACTACGACATCATCAGCGCCTTCATCAAGTCGATGCGCGGCAGCGACCCCGACGCGGCGCTCTACTGGCTCGCGCGCATGCTCGATGCCGGCGAGGACCCCAAGTTCATCGCGCGCCGCATCATGATCGCCGCCTCCGAGGACATCGGCAACGCCGATCCCCAGGCGCTGCTGGTGGCCGAGGCCGCCTTCCGCGCGGTCGAGGTCATCGGCCTGCCGGAGTGCAGGATCAACCTCGCGCAGGCGGCGACTTATAATGCGCTCGCACCGAAGTCCAACGCCGCGGAGGCGGGCATCGACGCCGCGCTGGCCGATGTCAGGCAGGGCCCGCGCCGAGAAGTGCCCAACTACCTGCGCGACCGCCACCGCCCCGGCTCCGACGAGTACGGCGCGTACCTGTACCCCCACAACTACCCGTCCGGCTGGGTCGACCAGCGCTACCTGCCCGAGGGGCTCGAGCGCGGCGCCTTCTACCATCCGAGCCCGCGCGGCTGGGAGGCCTGGCGCGAGGACGCGCTCGGCCGCGACATCGCCGAGGCGGGAGACGCCGCCCCCGGCGCCGCGGCGGCTAAGAAGGGCGAGCGCGCTTCTTAGCCGCGGTTCTGCCCAGCTCGCGCCGTTGCCGCGCTTCTGCGCTGCCTACGTTTTGCGTTTGGGTAGAATGACGGTGCGCGTACGAGACGACCTCGTGCGCGGCTCGCGAACCCTGGATCCGGAGGCCTACGCATGGATTACCTGAACATCGCCCTGATCGTGCTCGTCGTGGTTGCGGTCTGGGCCGTCGTGGAGGTCGCCCTCACCGTGCGCTCCGCCCGCAAGAATATCGACGAGGTCTCGGCCTCCGCGAACGAGGTCATCGCGCAGGCGCAGCCCATCGTGGCCAAGCTCGACGGCATGGTCGACGAGCTCGAGCCCGCCGTCAAGCAGATGCCGGCGGTGGCGGTCAAGGCCAACGTGGCCATGGACTCCGCCAACGCCTCCCTCAACAGCATGAACGCTATCCTCGCTGACGTCTCCACGGTCTCCGGGACCGCCGCCGGCGTGACCGAGACGGTCAACGACGCCGTGCAGGGCGCCGCGAGCTCCGTCGCCAAGGCCGTGAAGAAGGTCACGGGCCGCGGCGCCGCCGCCCCGTCGCGCACGCTCGCTGCTGCCGAAGGTGCCGTGGACTCCGGCTCGGTGACCATCGACGAGCAGGCCGCGAAGGCCAGGGCGCCCCGCAAGCCGACCGCCTACGTCGTCTATGGCGACGCCGCGAAGCCCGCCGACGCCGCGAAGCCCGCTTCCGAGCCCGCCGCCCCTGCGGCTGACGCCGAGTAGGGGGCCTGAACATGACGAACGCACAGCCCTGCGCCCTCACCGTTCCCGCCGCCCCCGCGTACGCGCGCGTCGTGCGCATGTGCGCCGCCAGCCTCGCCGCCGTGGCCGACCTCGGCCTCGACGACGTCGAGGATGTCCGCATGGCGGCCGAGGAGGGATTCGTCTACGCCTGCGCCACGGGACAGGACTTCGTGGTGTGCAACTTCGCCCTCGTCGACGGTGAGATCACCATGGACTTCTCGCTCGGCGACGACCTCGACGCGGCGGACTCCGACCAGTCGCTCGAGCTCGTGGAGGTGCTCCTCGACGCTATCTGCGAGGACTTCGGCATCACGGAGGACGACCGCACCCTCTCGCTGGTCCTCTCGACGGGCGGTGCCCATGACGAGCGCTAAGGAGCCCGAGAAGGACAAGGCGGGGAAGCCCGCCGTCGCCAAGGCCCCTGCGGCCGCCGCGGCCGAGGCCCCCGCCAAGGCGAGCGCGCAGGTACCCGCTGCGTCCCGCGCCGATGCGTCCGCCGCGCGCCGCCGGCTGCGCCGCGTCTCCAAGGGCAAGCCTGCCTGGGACAAGGACCGCACCCGCGAGCTCTTCCGCCGCTACAAGGAAGAGGGCGACGAGGAGGCGCGCGAGCAGCTCATCGTGAGCCACGTGAACCTCGTCCGCTACATCGCCGCCAAGTTCAAGAACCGCGGCGAGCCGCTCGACGACCTCATCCAGGTCGGCACGATCGGCCTGATCAAGGCGATCGACCGCTTCGACCCGTCCCGCGGCCTCGAGTTCACGACCTACGCGACGCCCACGATTATGGGCGAGATCAAGCGCCACTTCCGCGACAAGGGCTGGACCATCCGCGTTCCGCGCCGCCTCCAGGAGCTCTCCGCCAAGGTGAACACCGTGACCGACGAGCTCACGGCCGAGCTGCAGCGCAGCCCCTCCATCGACGAGATCGCCGCTCGCCTGGGCACGACCCCCGACGAGGTGCTCGAGGCCATGGAGTCCTCCAGCGCCTACAGCTCGGTCCCGCTCGAGGGGCAGGGCGGCACGGAGGAGGACGACGCCCCCGCCGTTATAGACCGCTACGCGAGCGTGGACAACGACCTCGAGGCCTCCGACGACCGCATGATCCTCGAGGACGTCATCTCCGAGTTCCCCGAGGCGGACCAGCAGGCCATCCGTATGCGCTACCTCGACGGCATGACCCAGGTCGAGATCGCAAAGAAGCTCGGCATCTCGCAGGTGCAGGTATCGCGCATGTTGCGCCGCGCCCTGCGCCGCATCCAAGAGAAGATCGACCCCGAGGGGCTGATGCGATGAGCGCCAGCGAGGACCCCGGGGAGCTCTCCGAGCGCCGGCGCGAGCGCATCGAGCGCTGGCGCCCCCGTATGCTCGCCGTCTGGACGGTGGTCGGGGTCTTCATCGCGTCGTGGCTCATCATCGGCGCGCTCGGCTTCGTCCAGCAGGCGCTCGGGCTCATCCTCGTGGGCGGGGTCGCCGGCTTCATGTGCAGCCCCGTCACCAACCGCCTGGAGGACCACAAGGTCCCCAGGGGCCTCGCCGCTCTGATCTCGCTTGCCCTCCTGGTCGTGGGGGTCATCGTCCTCGTGTCGCTGATCGGCGGGCCCCTCATGCAGGAGCTTCTCGTGCTTTTGCGCAGTACCCCTGTGTACATCGAGCAAGCGCAAAGGGCCCTCGGAGAGTTCTGGAACACCTACGGTGAGTCCGCCGACCCGCGCGTCCAGAGCACCGTCAACCAGCTCGTGAGCGCGCTGTCGAGCACGGGGCTCTCGATGGCGAGCGACCTCGCGCGCCAGATCTCCACCGGCCTCGTCGAGAACATCTCGAGCATGGTCACCGACTTCACCACGGTGTTCCTCGGGCTCGTCCTTGCGTACTGGGTCGCCAAGGACTACCCGCTCATGGCACGCGAGCTCGCGGTCATCGTCGGTCCGCGCCACAGCCGCGACGTCACGCTCATGCTTGCCGTGCTCTCGCGCTCGACGGGCGGCTACATGTTCGGGACGCTCGTCACCTCCGTCGCCAACGGGCTCATGGTCGCGGCCGGCCTCGCCGCCGCGGGGCACCCCTACGCGGCCCTGCTCGGCGCGCTCACCTTCGTGATGCACTTCGTCCCCGTGATCGGTCCCATGGTCTCGTGCCTGCTTTCCGTGCTCCTCGGCCTGTTCGTGGGGCCGGGCCTCGCCTTCGCCGCGCTGGTCATCACCGTGGTCGCCCAGAACATCGCGGACAACGTGCTCTCGCCCGTCGTGATGCAGCGCTCCGTCCAGATCCACCCGGCGCTCTCGCTCGTGGGCATCATCGTGGGCGGTTGCCTCGGCGGCGCCCTGGGAATGGTCCTCGCCGTGCCCCTCACCGCAGCGATCAGGGGCTTCTTCGTGTACTTCTTCGAGACGAGGACCGGGCGGCAGATCGTCTCGAGCACAGGCGCGCTCTTCCGCGGCACGGAGTACAAGGAGCCCGACGGCTCCCCGTGCCCGGAGCTCGACGCGCTCGACGATGCGACGTTCTTCGAGGGCTCCCGCCTGCGCGGGGCGCTCTCTGAGGAGGACCGCGCAGCCGTAGAGGGCCACGCCGCGGGGCTTGTGGATCCTCGGAAGTAGTCTGAACAACTCCCGGCATACCGTCCGATATGTGCTTTTTTGCGAGGGTGTGGCTGCGCGGTATACTAGTCGATTGTATGCGCAGATTCACCGCCCGATCGCAAGGGAGACACATGAGCACCGCCGACTACAAGACTATGACCACCGCCGAGATTCGCGAGGACTTCCTCAAGTTCTTCGAGTCCAAGGGCTGCAAGCTCTGCCCGTCGTCCTCCCTCGTGCCCGACGACCCCTCGCTGCTGCTCGCAAACGCCGGCATGAACCAGTTCAAGGAGTACTACCAGGGCTCCAAGACCATGAAGGAGATCGGCGCCTGCTCCTGCCAGAAGTGCCTGCGCACGAACGACATCGATAACATCGGCGACGCCCGTCACCTCAGCTTCTTCGAGATGCTCGGCAACTTCAGCTTCGGCGGCTACACCAAGGCAGACGCCATCGCCTGGGCCTATGAGTTCATCACCTCGCCCGAGCACCTCGGCCTTCCCAAGGACCGCCTGTACATGACGGTCTTCGAGAACGACGAGGAGGCCATCGAGCTCTGGCACGCCCAGGGCGTCGACTACGACCACATCTCGCGCCTCGGCGAGGAGGACAACTTCTGGGCCGCCGGCCCGACCGGCCCCTGCGGCCCCTGCTCCGAGATCTACTTCGACCAGGGCGAGGAGTTCGGCTGCGGCAGCCCCGACTGCGCCCCCGGCTGCGACTGCGACCGCTACCTCGAGTTCTGGAACCTCGTCTTCACCCAGTACGACCGCCAGGAGGACGGCTCGATGCCCGAGCTGCCCCACCGCAACATCGATACCGGCATGGGCCTCGAGCGCATCGCCGCGATCATGCAGCACAAGGGCACGAACTACGACGGCGACCTGCTCCAGTCCCTCATCGGCGTGGGCGAGAAGCTCTCGGGCCACGAGTACGGCACCGACGCTGCCAAGGACCGCAGCCTGCGCATCCTCGCCGACCACTCCCGCGCCGTCACGTTCATGATCGGCGACGGAATCCTGCCCGGCAACGAGGGCCGCGGCTACATCCTGCGCCGCCTGCTGCGCCGCGCCGTCTACCACGCCCGTCTCATGAACATCCAGAGCCCGTTCCTCTCGACCTACGTCGACGAGGTCACGCGCCTCATGGGCGACAACTACCCCGCGCTCGTCGAGCAGAACGCCCTCATCCAGGGCATCGTCCGCGCCGAGGAGGAGCGCTTCGGCGCTACGCTCGACGCCGGCGAGTCCATGCTCGAGGCCGAGTGCGCCAAGCTCGCTGAGGGCGCCGTGCTGCCCGGTGAGGTCGCCTTCAAGCTCCACGACACCTACGGCTTCCCCATCGACCTCACCCGCGAGATCTGCGAGGCGGCCGGCCACGAGGTCGACATGGAGGGCTTCGACGCCTGCATGACCGAGCAGAAGGAGCGCGCCCGCGCCGCCGCCAACCGCGACGCCTGGAGCAACTTCAACGACGTCTGGACCGGGCTTTCCGACAAGCTCGCCGCGACCGAGTTCTGCGGCTACGACGCCGACGCCGCCGACGGCTGCCGCGTGGTGGCCATCGTCGCGCGCGAGGCGGAGGCCGACGAGGCCCACGCCGGCGACGAGGTCAGCGTCGTCCTCGACCAGACCCCGTTCTACGCCGAGATGGGCGGCCAGTGCGGCGACACCGGTTACCTCACCGACGGCGGCAGCCTCAAGGTCCGCGTGAGCGACACCAAGGGCAAGAACGGCCTCTATGCCCACGTCGCGACCGTCGAGGAGGGCACGCTGCGCGTGGGCGACGTCGTGACCGCCGCGGTCGACCACGGCCGCCGCGAGCTCATCCGCCGTAACCACACCGCTACCCACCTGCTCGACGCCGCGCTCAAGCAGGTCCTGGGCGAGCACGTGAGCCAGGCGGGCTCCTTCGTGGGTCCCGATCGCCTGCGCTTCGACTTCACCCACTTCGAGGCCATGACCGCCGACGAGCTCGCGCGCGTCGAGGGACTCGTGAACGCAGAGATCTTCGCCGCCGAGCCCATCGTCACCCGCGTCATGGGGCTCGACGAGGCCAAGGCCTCCGGCGCCGTCGCGCTCTTTGGCGAGAAGTACGGCGAGACCGTCCGCGTGGTCTCCACAGGCGACTCCGACGCGCCCTTCAGCCGCGAGCTCTGCGGCGGCACGCATGCCCGCAACACCGCTGACCTCGGTCTCTTCAAGATCGTCTCCGAGAGCTCCGTCGGCTCAAACGCCCGCCGCATCGAGGCCGTGACCTCCATGGGCGCCATCGAGCACCTCGATGAGCAGCTCGAGCTCCTCGCCGGCGTGGCCCACGAGCTCAAGTGCCGCCCGGCCGACGCCGCCGAGCGCGTCGCGTCCCTCAACCACGAGCTGCGCGACACCCGAAAGAAGCTCGAGGCCGTCACGACCGGCGCCGGCTCCGACAAGGTCGCCGAGGCCTTCAGGTCCGCGGTCCAGCTCGACGGGTACAAGGCCGTCGTCGCGCGCCTGGACGGTCTTTCCGGCAAGGACATGCGCTCCGCCTGGGACGGCATCCGCGACGCCGCCGAGGGCGAGCCCGTCGCCTGCGTGATCGCATCGGCCACCCCCGACGGCAAGGTCGCGCTCCTCGCGGGCGCAACCGACGCCGCCGTCGCCTCCGGCTTCAAGGCCGGCGACATCGTGAAGAACATCGCCAGCCTCGTCGGCGGCCGCGGCGGCGGGCGCCCGAACATGGCGCAGGCCGGCGGCTCCGACGTGTCGGGTATCGACGCGGCGCTCGACGCGGCGCGCAAGGAGCTCGGCCTCTAGTGCGGGCGCTCGCGCTCGATATCGGTGAGGTCCGCGTCGGGGTCGCCGTGAGCGACCCCGCCGGCCGCGTCGCCTCGCCCGTCTGCGTCCTGCCCGCGGCCGAGGTCCTCTCGCATGCGCGCACCTTCGTGCGAGTCCTCGAGGACTGGGAGCCCGACGTGCTCGTCTGCGGCCGCCCGATGACCTTGGCGGGGGAGGAGGGCGCCCAGGCGGAGCGCATCATGGCACAGGCGCGCGCCATCGCCGAGCGCTGCGACCTTCCCCTCGAGTTCGCCGATGAGCGCCTGAGCTCGGCCGAGGCCAAGCGGATCCTGAGGGAGCAGGGCCTGAACGAGCGCTCGATGCGGGGCAAGGTCGATATGGTGGCCGCCTCGCTCTTCCTGCAATCCTGGCTCGACGCCAACGAAGCCCACGACAACGACTGAGAAGGCCCATCGATGACCACACCCAGCAACGACCAGCATCGTCCCCGCCACGCGGCGCACTTCTCGGCGCCCGCGGCGGGCCAGGCCCCGCGCCCCCAGGGCGCCCAGCCCCGCCCGCGCCAGGCGGCGCCTTCCGGGCAGCGCACGGCCGTGCGGCACCAGGCGCAGCCCCGCCCCGCCGCCCCGCGCCCCGCGGCGCCCCGCCCCGGAGCCGCGCGCAAGGCTGCCGCGCCGAGGGCGCAGGCGACGGTTCGCCATGCCGGTCGCAACGCTGCGCGCGGGGGCTCCGCGATGACGACTAATCGCATGTCCGGCGCCGCGGCGCGTGCCACCAGGCGTGCCGGAAGTCACGATGTCCGCCGCGAGCAGACCAAGCGCCGCGGCGGCAGCGGGCTTGTCGTGGGAGGCGTCCTCGCGGCAGTCATCGTCGTCCTCGCCGTGGTCTTCGTTCTCATCCCCTCGCTGAACAAGGGAGACGGTGACCACCAGCAGATTCAGGTCGGGCAGACCGTCAACGTCTCGATCCCCGACGGGTCGGGGGCCCAGGCGGTGGCGCAGGCGCTCTTCGACGCCAAGGTGATCACGAGCAAGTCCGAGTTCCTTACCCAGGCGAGCCGCATGAAGGCCGCCGAGTCGCTGAAGAGCGGCGAGTACACCATCACCGTGGGCGACGACCTCGCCTCGCTGGTCACGCAGCTGACCGAGGGCCCGAACGCGAGCGGCACCAAGCTCACCATCCCCGAGGGCTATACCGTCGCGCGCATCGCCGACACCGTCCAGCAGACGCTGGGGATCTCGGCCGACGACTTCAAGAACCAGGCCAAGGCCTCCAATTACGTCGCCGACTATCCCTTCCTCGAGGGCGCCGCGAACGATTCGCTCGAGGGCTTCCTCTTTCCAAAGACGTACTCCTTCGGCGAGGGCGCGACCGTGGACGGCATCATCCGCGCCATGCTCACCCAGTTCCAAAACGAGCTCTCCACCCTTGATCTGAGCTATGCCGAGGGCCGCGGGCTCTCCGTCGCCCAGATCGTCAACCTCGCCTCCATCGTCGAGAAGGAGTCCACCCCGAACACCCAGGGCGCCGTCGCCGCCATCTTCTGGAACCGCCTGGAGAACAACGGCGACCCCAACTACGGCTTCCTCCAGTCCGACGCGACCACCGCCTACTCGGTCGGCCACGACCCCAGCGCCGACGAGGTCCACGACTCGAGCGACCCCTACAGCACCTACACCAGCAAGGGCCTCCCGCCGACCCCGATCTGCTGCCCGGGCCTCTCGTCGCTCCAGGCGGTCTGCGCCCCCGACGGAGAGTACCTCGACAAGGGCTACTACTACTTCTTCTTCTATAACGACAAGGACGGCAACGTCCAGTACGACTTCAGCAAGACGTACGAAGAGCATCAGCAGGCAATCAAAAATGCCCAGAACAAGTAGGCGCCTCTCGGCGCGGGCGTGGCGTTACGTCGCGCGCGTCGAGCTCATCGAGCCCCAGTCCCTTCTCGACGCCGGCGTCCGGCTCGTGCTCGTCGACCGCGACAACACCTGCGTGCCGCGCGACACCAAACGCCCGCCGGCATCCGTCCTCGCGTGGCTGGGCGACCTGCGCGCCGTGGGCATAAAGACGTGCCTCGTCTCCAACAACTTCCACACGGGCCAGGTCCAGCAGTCGGCCCGCGAGCTCGGCTGCGAGGCGGTCGACCACGCGATGAAGCCCGCGCCCTTCGCGCTCGAGCGCGCCATGGAGATGGCGCAGGAGGCCCCCGAGGCGACCGTCATGGTCGGCGACCAGGTCTTCACCGACGTTGTCGCGGGCAACCTCGCGGGCGTGCGCACCGTCCTCGTCCGGCCTCAGTCGCGCCGAGACCTTTGGTACACGCAGGTCTTCCGCGTGTTCGAGCTCCTCGCCCTTCGCGGCGTCAGCTTCGAGGGGGAGTAGCGGGCCGCTCCCGCGTGCCCCGAAACCAATCCGTTACCGCTAGCGTGTAGAATCATCTCCATATAAAGGCGTATGGGGGTTTCGGTGGTTCCAGGAGATTCGGGCTATATCGTCCACGAGGGATGTGACCACATCTTTTTCGTGGGGTTTCTCGGCGCGGGCAAGTCGACGCTCGCCCGCAACCTCGGCTCGCTGTTCCACCGGCCCAGCGTCGACACCGACCGCATAGCCGAGAGGATCCTCGGCAAGCCGATCGCGCAGGTGTTCTCCGAGGACGGCGAGGCGGCGTTCCGCGACGCGGAGACCCGGGGCCTGGCCACGCTCCTCGCAAAGAAGTCCCTGCTCGTGAGCTGCGGCGGCGGAATCGTCGAGACTCCGCGCAACATCGACCTTATGCACGAGATGGGCACGGTTGTCTTTCTCGACGGGGACCTTTCCGACTCGCTGCGCCAGATTAGGAACACCGCGCGCAGGCCGGACCTCGGCGACGCGCGCCAGGCGGAGCGGCTCTACCGCCATCGCCGCCCCCTGTACGAGGCGAGCGCGGACATACGCATCGACATCAGGAAAAAGAGCTTCGAGCAGGTGGCCCTCGAGAGCGGCCAGCTGCTCTGGGAGAAAGGCCTGCTATGAGCGAAGAGACCACCGAGCCGACGCCGGATTCCCCGGAAGGGGAGACCCGTGCCCCCGAGGAGCCCGAGGTGCCGATGAGGCGCCAGTGGGTGACCCTGCGCGGCTCGTCGCTTGATTTGCGCGTGGGCAAGGGGATCGTGGGCGGCGTCGCCCACGACCTCGCCTCCGCGATCGGACGGCCGCGCGCCTGCGCGCTCGCCGCGGAGCCCGACGCGCCCGCCGGACTCGTCGAGGAGCTGCGCCGTGGCCTTACCGATCAAGGTTTCCTCGTGCACGCGCTGACGCTGCCCGAAGGCGATGCCGCCCACGAGTTCTCCTCCATGGGGGCGCTCCTCGACGACCTCGCCGATGCGGGGATCACCTCCGACGACCTCGTCGTGGCCGTCGGGCATGCGGGCTCGCTCTCGCTCGCGGCCGCGGCCTGCGCTCAGTGGTGCGGGCAGGTCATGCTCGCCGTGGTCCCTCTTGACCTCGCCTCCGCGCTGACCGCGGGCGTCCAGCCGCGCGCGCTCGACCTCCCCGGGCACCCTCGCATGGTCACCCACGACGGCTCCGCCCGCTTCGAGATCTGCGACCTCGACGTGCTCGTGCCCGGCAGCTCCGACGAGAACGCGCTTTATGCGCGCTCGGTCATGGTCGCCGCTGCGATGGCCGACTCCGACAAGGCCTTCGGAGCCCTGTGGGACTCCGCGGACGCCCTCGTGGCGGGCAACGAGGGGACGCTCGTCGACGCGATCACCGAGTGCGTGCGCAGCAAGGGCAAGGTCGCCTCGTCCACGTCGGTCGCCATCCGGCAGTCTGCCGACTACGGCCAGACGCTCCGCCGCGCGCTCAGGAGCGTGGCCGGCCCCGATGTGCCCGAGTCCGCGATCTTCGCCGACGCCCTGCGCTTCGCGGCGCGCCTCTCCGTCGCAGCGGAGAACTTCTCGATCGACGACATGTTCACCCAGGACGAGCTGCTCGAGCGGCTCGGGGTGGGCACCGTCGAGGCCGAGGTGGAGCCCGGCGCCTTCGTTGAGGCGATCAAGCGGGAGCGCTTCGCGCGCACCAACCGCTTCATGCTCGCCCTGCCGCGCGCTATCGGCCGCGTTCGCCTGACCGCCGTCGAGACCGAGACCCTCACCGAGCACGTCGGCGCCTGGTGCGCCTCCCGCTGAGCCTGCGGCCGCGGACGGCACAAGTCAATAAACTCCTGGTAGAAAGGATCCAGATAATGGCAGATGCAGCAGCATGCGCCGGGCGCGTCGCTCGGCTCCGCAAGCTCATGGAGGAGCGCGGCTACGACGCCGTGATCCTGCGCAACAACCCTGACCTTCGCTGGCTCACGGGCGCCGAGCGCGTGTTCGACGACGAGGTCGCCCACACCGCCTTCATCACCGCCGACGGTCAGTGGCTCCACACCGACTCTCGCTACGCGAACACCTTCCGCGAGCGCCTGGGCGCCGACACCCCCTGGCAGATCGACGAGCAGATCGTCCAGCCCGCCGCCTGGGCCGCCGAGCGCGCGGCGCAGGCCCGCTCCCGCGTCGTCGCCGTCGAGGACACCTGTGATCTGGCCTTCTACGATGCTTTCCTGCAGGAGATGAACGCCGCCTCCGCCGCATGCCTGACCCCGCGCCTGCACGCGGACATCTGCGATCTGCGCATGGTCAAGGACGCCGAGGAGGTCGAGCTCATGCGCCACGCGCAGAGCATCACCGACGCCGCCTTCGAGCATATCTGCGGCTTCATCAAGCCGGGCCTGACCGAGCAGCAGATCCGCGTCGAGCTCGAGAACTTCATGTTCAACAACGGCGCCGACTCCCTTGCCTTCGGCTCCATCATCGCAGCCGGCCCCAACGGCGCCAACCCCCACGCGCAGCCGGGCGAGTACGTGGTAAAGAAGGGCGACATGATCGTCATGGACTACGGCGCCGGCTACCACGACTACCGCTCCGACATGACGCGCACGGTCTGCGTGGGCGAGCCCACCGACGAGCAGCGCCACGTCTACGACGTCGTGCGCCAGGCCCACGAGGCCTGCGCCGCCGCGGCCAAGCCCGGCTGCATCGGCTCCGATATCCAGGACCTCGCCGTCAAGGTCATCAGCGACGCCGGCTACGGCGACTACTTCAAGCACGGCCTGGGCCACGGCGTCGGCATCGAGATCCACGAGAACCCGAACTTCGGCCGCCGCTGGCACCGCCCCGTGCCGGAGGGCTCCGTCGTCACCATCGAGCCGGGCATCTACCTGCCGGGCAAGTTCGGCGTGCGCCTCGAGGACTTCGGCCTCATGACCGCAGACGGCTTCAAGCCCTTCACGCAGTCCTCGCACGACCTGGTCTGCATCCCCTGCTAAGCGCTTCTGCAGGGTCACTTGCCGTCCGGAAAGTGGTAGCTACCAGAAACTGAATAGCTCAAAGTCAAGTCACTCGCCGAACGGTACCAAATATTCGGTGAGTGATTTTTCTTTTTGAAAAACCGCAGGTAGAGGACTGACGTTCAAACAACATTGCGATTTTTGGGGAAGATTCCTCCATGCTGCCGCTACAATTGTGAACGCGTTATGAAGCGGGAACGACGGAATCGTGGACGAGTCCGGAAGCCTGCTTTTCCGTAACTGTACGTTTGGGTCCGCAAACAGAAAGGGAGGTATGCGGTGGTTAGCATTGTCCTAGCCAGTCACGGGACGTTCTCCGAGGGCATCAAGATGTCCGGCCAGATGATCTTCGGCCCCCAGAAGGATGTCGCAGCAGTGACGCTCATGCCCGAGATGGGGCCAGATGACCTCAGGGCAAAGATCCTCGAGGCCGTTGACGGCTTTGAGGAGAAGGACCAGGTCCTCTTCCTGGTCGACCTTCAGGGAGGCACCCCTTGGAACCAGGTCTCGCTCCTGCTCGATGAGCCGGGTCACGAGAACTGGGTCGCCGTCGGCGGCATGAACCTGCCGATGGTCATCTCCGCCTACGGGGAGCGCATGGGCGGCGGCACGGCCGCCGAGGTCGCCAAGGCGATCTACCCTGAGGCCAAGTCGGGCGTCTGCGTGAAGCCCGAGTCCCTGGCACCTGCCGAGGCGGCACCTGTCGCAGCCGCAGCGGCGCCCGTCAAGCAGGGAGCGATCCCCGAGGGGACCGTCCTGGGCGACGGCCACATCAAGATCGCCGCGGTGCGCATCGACACGCGCCTGCTCCACGGCCAGGTCGCCACGGCCTGGACCAAGCAGATCGCGCCCGACCGCATCATCGTCGTCTCCGACGGCGTCGCGCACGATCAGCTCCGCAAGACCATGATCGAGCAGGCCGCGCCTCCGGGAGTCCCCGCCAACGTCGTGCCGATCAAAAAGATGATCGAGGTCTCCAAGGATCCGCGCTTCGGCGCCACGAAGGTGTTCCTGCTCTTCGAGAACCCCCAGGACCTGCTCAAGGCCATCGAGGGCGGCGTCGACATCAAGAAGGCCAACATCGGCTCCATGGCCCACTCCGTCGGCAAGGTCGTCGTCACGAACGCCATCGCCATGGGCGAGGACGACGTGAAGACCATCGAGGCCATCCGCGCCAAGGGCGTCGAGCTCGAGGCCCGCAAGGTCCCCGCCGATGCCTCCGAGGATATCGACGCAATGCTCAAGAAGGCCAAGTCCGAGCTGGTCTCCGCACAGAAGTAAGGAGGATGGGTAATGAACCCAATCACGATTCTGCTCATCGTCATCGTCGCTTTCCTTGCTGGTATGGAAGGCATTCTTGACGAGTTCGAGTTCCACCAGCCGCTGGTGGCCTGCACCCTGATCGGACTTGTGTCCGGTCACCTCACCGAGGGCATTATGCTGGGCGGCTCGCTGCAGCTCATGGCCCTCGGCTGGGCCAACATCGGCGCTGCCGTCGCCCCTGACGCGGCTCTGGCCTCCGTCGCCTCGGCCATCCTGATGGTCCTCGGCCTCAATGGCGGCACGGCGGATTCCCAGGGCGCCATCACCGCCGCCATCGCCGTCGCCGTCCCGCTGTCCGTCGCCGGTCTCTTCCTGACCATGATCTGCCGTACGATCGCCACCGGCATCGTTCACATCATGGACTCCGCTGCCGAGAAGGCGGACTTCGCCGCCATTGAGCGCTGGCAGGTCATCGGCATCCTGATGCAGGGCGTCCGCATCGCCATCCCGGCCGCGTGCCTGTGCTTCATCCCCTCCGAGGCTGTCACCGCTGCCCTCGACGCCATGCCCGCATGGCTCTCCGGCGGCATGGCCGTCGGCGGCGGCATGGTCGCCGCTGTCGGCTACGCCATGGTCATCAACATGATGGCCACCGCCGAGACCTGGCCGTTCTTCGCGCTCGGCTTCGTCCTCGCCGCCCTTTCCGAGCTCACCCTGATCGCCCTCGGCGTCATCGGCATCTCGCTCGCCCTCATCTACCTCGGCCTCAAGGACATGGCCAAGCAGGGCGGCGGCTCCGCCGGCTCCGGCGACCCGCTGGGCGACATCCTGAACGATTACGAGTAGGAGGGGAGTGATAAACATGGCAGAGAACAAGGTCACTCTTTCGAAGAAGGATCGTCAGGCGGTATGCTTCCGCCACCAGTTCCTTCAGGGCTCTTGGAACTACGAGCGTATGCAGAACGGCGGTTGGTGCTTCTCGATGATCCCCGCGATCAAGAAGCTCTATCCGAACAAGGAGGATCAGGCCGCCGCTCTTAAGCGCCACCTCGAGTTCTACAACACGCACCCCTACGTGTCCGCCCCCGTCATCGGCGTCACGCTCGCCCTCGAGGAGGAGCGCGCCAACGGCGCCCCCGTCGACGACGTCGCCATTCAGGGCGTCAAGGTCGGCATGATGGGCCCGCTCGCCGGCGTCGGCGACCCGGTCTTCTGGTTCACGATCCGACCGATCCTCGGTGCCCTGGGCGCCTCCCTCGCGCTTTCCGGCAACATCGTGGGCCCGCTGCTCTTCTTCATCCTCTGGAACATCATCCGTATCGCTTTTCTGTGGTACACGCAGGAGTTCGGCTACAAGGTGGGCTCCTCCATCGCCAAGGACCTCTCCGGCGGCCTGATGGGCAAGATCACCGAGGGCGCCTCCATCCTCGGCATGTTCATCATCGGCGCGCTCGTCGAGCGCTGGGTGTCCATCTCGTTCACCCCGGTCGTCTCTCAGATCACGCAGCAGGACGGCGCCTACATCGACTGGGCCAACCTGCCCGCCGGCTCTGAGGGTATCAAGCAGGCCCTGACCCAGTACGCCTCCCTCGGCGTCAACGGCCTCGACCAGGTCAAGACCACCACGCTCCAGGGCAACCTCGACCAGCTGATCCCCGGCCTCGCCGCCGTGTGCCTCACGCTCGGTTGCTGCAAGCTCCTGAAGAAGAACGTCAGCCCGATCGCCATCATCCTCGGCCTCTTCGCCATCGGCATTATCGGTCGCGTCGTCGGCTTCATGTAGGATGTAGTCGCTCAAGCGACTTCACGGGCCGCTTCCCGCGCAGGGGAGCGGCCCTATTTGTTAAGACAGGAGGCCCGCACATGGCCAAATCACTGAACACCAAGGTCGAGTACACCGAGAAAGCGACCTCTATGATGGGGCTCGGCACCTACGGCGACGTCATGCTCGGCGACGTCGCCTTCGAGTTCTACAACGAGAAGAACACCGAGGACTTCATCCAGATCCCCTGGTCCGAGGTCGACTACGTCGCCGCCGAGGTCCTCCCCGGAAAAAAGATCGCCCGCTTCGCGATCTTCACCAAGGAAAACGGCCACTACACCTTCAGCACCCGCGACAACAAGGCGACGCTGCGCGCGATGCGCGGGCACGTGCCCGACGACAAACTCCAAAAGAGCCCCAATGTCTTTCAGGTCATGAAGGCCGGTGTGCGGAGTCTGTCGCATTTGGGCCGCTAGCCCACAGGGTGATATACTCTTCCAGATGTATGCAACGCGCCCGCTGGGCCAATAAAGGAAAGAGAGTTTTTCGATGCAGCAGATCAGCACCGCCGAGTTCAAGAACGGCATGGGCCTCAAGATCAAGGACAAGATCTTTACCCTCGTCGAGTTCCAGCACGTCAAGCCAGGCAAGGGCGGCGCTTTCGTCCGCTACAAGATTAAGGACCTGCGCACCGGCCGCGTGATCGGCGACCAGACCTGCAACGCGGGCTCCAAGTTCGACTCCGTGATGCTCACCACCAAGGAGATGCAGTACCTCTACAACGACGGCGACCACTACTACTTCATGGACATGGAGACCTACGACCAGATCCCCGTTCCCGTGGACTTCATCGGCGACAACGCCAAGTGGCTCAAGGAGAACGATACCTGCCTGCTCATGTACGCCGACGACGACCTGCTGACCGTCCAGCCCCCGATGTTCATCGAGGCTGAGATCACCAAGACCGACCCCGGCTTCAAGGGCGACACCGTCCAGGGCGGCACCAAGCCCGCCACCATCGAGACCGGCGCCACTATCCAGGTCCCGCTGTACCTCAACGAGGGCGACGTCATCAAGATCGACACCCGCGAGGGCAAGTTCGTCTCGCGCGTCTAACTCAGTGAATGTCCGCAGGCCCCGGCACAAGCCGGGGCGGCTTTACCAACGAGGAGGGTTTCCATGGCAGAGAGCGAGCTTAACGTCTCTGGTATCGGCATCTCGAAGAGCGTCGTATCGACCATCGTGAGCCTTGCGGCCAAGCGCGTCGACGGCGTCGCCTTCGTGGGCGGCAATGACATCGCGTCGAGCCTGATCTCCGTGTTCACGAGCCGCACCGTCTCACCCGAGGCCGCGGTCGAGTCGTATGTCGAGGGCGATGCCCTGCACGTCGTCGTGCACCTCGCCGTCTTCTACGGCTACCCCTTCACCAAGCTCGCGGCGGATGTGCGCGAGGCCATCGCCGCGGCCGTGACCGAGCAGATCGGCGTCGAGGTCGACGGAGTCGACGTTTGCATCGACAGCCTCGTCTTCCCGAAGGAGTAAGGTGGCAGTTCGATTCGGAGGGCGCACCCGCGCCCGCAGCCAGGCGCTGCAGCTGATGTTCCAGGCCGAGGCCTCCGGGCGCACGGTCCCCGAGGTCCTCGACGGCGAGTACGCCCTCGACAACGGCCCGCTGCGCGACTTCGCGCGCGAGCTTGCCGTGGGTTGCGACGGCGTCCGCCACGACCTCGACGCCATCATCGCGACCCGTTCGGAGAGCTGGGCGATCAACCGCATGCCCGCGGTCGACCGCAACCTGCTGCGCCTCTCGCTCTACGAGATGATCTACGTTCCCGAGGTGGACATCCCCGTCGCCATCGACGAGGTCGTCCGCCTTGCCAAGTGCTACGGCACCGACGAGTCCTCGAAGTTCATCAACGGCCTGCTCGGCCGCGTGGCGGACGACATCGAGGCCGGCGTCGACGTCGTCGCCAAGGCCCACGAGGAGCTCGCCGCGCGAGGTGAGTCCTCCGCCGACGTGCAGTACGCCCTCGAGGGCGGCAAGAACGACGTCTGGGAGGAGCCCGAGGACGAGGAGGAGCCGCTTCCCTTCGGCGCCGACCTCGGCGACGAGCTCACCGGCGGCATCTGGTACGTCGAGGGCCCGGGCACCATCGAGGAAGACGACGAGGACATCTGGTAATGGCCCGCGTCGACACCTCCAAGTACCAGACCTTTCCGCAGATCACCGAGCGGCTCGACGATATCGTCTCGCAGGTGCGCGACAAGGATATTTCGCTCGAGCGCTCGCTCGATCTCTTTGACGAGGCGATCGCGCTCGGCTCGAAGGCTGTCGACATGGTCGATGCCACGGACTTCTCGCCCGAGGAGGCGTCTCAGCTCGAGGAGCAGGCCGCCGACAAAGGCGAGGGCGCTGTTGCGGCCGATGGAGTTGCCGGCGATGGCGAGGGCGCCGATGAGCAGGGCGACTCCTCCTCAAAGGACACTCCAGCGAAGGAGAACGCATAGTGGCGAAGAAGCGGCGGCTCGACGAGGAGCTCGTCGAGCAGGGTTTCTTTGCAAATAAGGACGAGGCCTTGCGCGCCGTTATGGCGGGCGAGGTCTCGACTTCTGACCGTCGCCTGACCTCGGCCGGGGAGCGTGTGGCTATGGGACTCCCGCTCCACGTGAAGGGGCACGGCGCCTTCGTCAGCCGAGGTGGCCTCAAGCTCGAGCGCGGCCTCGACTACTTCGGCGTTGACCCCACGGGGCTCGAGTGCCTGGATGTGGGCTGCTCCACGGGAGGCTTCACCGATTGTCTGCTGCGCCGCGGCGCTATTCACGTGACGTCGGTCGACGTCGGGTACGCACAGTTCGACTGGGGGCTTCGTCAGGATTCGCGCGTGCGCCTCCTGGAGCGCACGAACATCGTCGATGTGCCGGGCATCGTGGGGGGCGGCTGCTTCGACCTCGCCGTCTGCGACGTATCGTTCACCTCCGTGACGAGCATACTTCCCGCTGTCCTCGAGCTTCTGAGGCCTGAGGGCTCCTTCCTCACCCTGGTCAAGCCGCAGTTCGAGGCCCCGCGCGAGGACGTGGGCGAGGGCGGCGTCGTCCGCGACCAAGCGGTGCGCGACGCCGCCGTCGAGCAGGTGCGCTCCGCCTTCGCGTCATCCGGGCTCGATGTGCGCGGCGTCTGCGAGAGCCCCATCCATGGCGCGAAGGGCAACGTGGAGTACCTCATGCTCGGGGTCCGTGGGGCGTAGCGGGGGCGTTCACGGAAATCGCTTTCTGCTCAAGCGGCGCGGATGTGGCCGGGCCGCCACAGTGCTATGGTCAGGGCATCAACCGTTCCTTCTATGGGAGGTTTGCCCATGGGCAAAAGCACTGAATTCGACACGTTGATCGTGTATTGCCACCCTTACGACATGAGTCTGAACGCCGCGGTGCTCACCGCGGTTGAGGAGGGGCTCGACCGCGCAGGCCGCACCTTCGAGGTCTGTGACCTATATTCCGACGGGTTCGACCCGGTGCTCCATGCGGGTGACCTTGAGCTCTACAACGAGGGAAAGACGACCGACGAGCTCGTGCGCAGGTATCAGAAAGCGCTGCTTTCCGCCAAGCACCTCGTGCTCGTGACCCCGATCTGGTGGAACGATGTCCCCGCCCTGCTCAAGGGTTGGCTGGACAAGGTCATGCTCGTCGGGTTTTCCTGGGAGGCCACGGGCCACGGCCTTGAGGGCACGCTCGGGCGCGCGATCGAGTCGGTCGACGTTTTCACTACCTCAGCGGAGCCGACGGAGCATCTGAGGGCCGCCATCGAGGCGACCCTCTTGGACGGCACGTTCGCGCAGCTCGGCATCGCCCGCCGCGCCTGGCACAACTTCGGCGGCATGGACCAATCCACGGTCGAGCAGCGCGAGGCGTGGCTCGCCGAGGTCACGCGAACGGTGGCAGGGGAGGCCCAAGCATGCTAGAGGCGCTTGCGGTCGCGGCCGGCGGCGCGGTCGGGAGCCTCGGCCGCTGGGGCATCGGGCGCGCGCTCACGGCGGCGTGCCCGGGACTGCCCGCCGGCACCTTCGCGGCGAACGTCGTCGCCGGACTGATCATCGGCCTCGTGAGCGGCCTGAACGCCGCGAACCCGATGCCTGCTGAGGTGAAGTCGCTCCTCACCGTCGGCCTTTGCGGCGGGCTCTCGACCTTCTCGACCTTCACGAACGAGACCTTCGGCCTCATCGAGGCGGGCAACGTGCCTGCCGCCGTCGCGAACATCGCGGCGAACGTGGCCGTCTGCCTCGTGGCCGTCTGGGCCGGCACGCGGCTCGGGGGCGCGCTCGCCGCATAGTCGAACCGCTTTGTAAAGACCTGGCGCGCCGACTCTGCTCTCGAGTCGGCGCGCCAGGTTCAGTTTGGATTTCGGGGCAGGGACGGTCGGCCTTCTTTCTTAGGCCTCTTTTCCCGGCAAATGGCGCATGGCGATTCGGCGTCGTCCCCTCGCGCCTCCGGTCCTAGTACTCCTTCGCCGCGCGCTGGCGGATCGTGAAGAACTGCAGCAGCAGGAGCAGCAGGAGGATCGCCATGCACACGAGCGAGCCCACCACGGCGCCCGAGAGCCCGGCGAAGTTGACGAGCAGCATGGACACAGGGACGCTGAACGCGGCGCCGTAGTACAACGTGACCTCGGCCTGCGCGCGCAGCACCGTGACGATCTGGTAGAGGAAGTCGATGCAGGCGCAGACGCCGCCCGTGCCCACCATGACGTAGACGAGGCTGCGGAACTGCTCGAAGTCGAGCCCGTACATGATGCCCAGAAGCGGGATGCCCACGGTCCCCATAAACAGCGCCATGGCGCCGGTGGTCAGCGCGATCACCCCGATCATCGCGAGCACGAGCAGGTCGAACCGGCGGCGCTTCTCGGGGTCGTCCCAGATGCGCGCGAGCCTCACGAGCTGCGGCTTGTACACGAAGGCGCTGATCATCAGGATAGTGTGCGCCGGGAAGTACATGGCGTTGTAGTAGAGCTGGTTGTCGTAGGAGAGCACACCCTCCATCGCGAACTTGGGCATTGAGTCGATGATGTTGTACAGGAACAGCGCGGCAAAGAGCGGCCAGCACCCGGCAAAGAGCTCCCGGACGCCGCGCAGCGTCGGGCGCGCGCTGCGGTCGGTCTCGAAGAACGCCAGCGGAGCGGAGAGGAGCACGAGCGACGCCACCGCGGCGATCGCCATGCCCCAACTCGCCCACACGAGGTTGTGCGTGAGCAGCAGCACGACGGTGAACACGGCGAAGCTGCCGGCGCAGCGCATGGCCTGCGAGAGGCCGGCGAGGTAGAGCTTGTCCTTCTGTTGCAGGCGCCCCTCGTAGACGTCCGCCAGGCCGTCGACGGCGCGGAAGGCGAGCACACCCATGCAGATGGCCATCATCGGGTCAGCGTAGCCGCGCAGCCGGCAGTAGCCCCAGCCCACGAGCAGCATGGCCGCGCAGGTGATGACGCGGTGAACCTGGTAGTCGGCGAAGGACTGCATCTCGTCGATGTCGGAGACCTGGTAGGTGCGCGTGCCGAAGTTCGCGAGGAAGAGCAGCAGCGTGCCGATGGTGAACGCCATGGAAAAGAGGCCCGCCTGCTCGGCGCCCACGAACCAGGTGCAGACCATGGTGAGCAGCGGGAAGAGCGCGCCCCAGGCTGCCTGGCCGCAGGTGTTCAGTATGTAGTCACGGGTGGTCTGGTGGGCGAGGTACTGCTCGGAGCGCGCGGACTCCTGGCCGCCGAACACCGCGGCGATGAGGCGGTTCCACCAGGCGTCGACCGACCTGCGCAGCAAGCCCGGCTGCTTGGCGGGCTTCTCGGCGGCGGGCTCGGAGGCGGCGCTGCCGGGAAGTTCCCGACGCTTCTTCTGTTCCTTGCGGGCCTTCTTGCCCTCGACCTTGAGGGTGAGGTTCTTCAGCGGGTTCTGGGGCATGTGACGTCAGCTTTCTTCGCGTGGTTGAGACTAGATTGTAGCCCAGCCGTATAAGGAAGCCTTAAAGCCGCGGTGGCTCTGCCAGGTGCCCAAGCGCGCCGCGGTGAGGGCAGCGGGTCGCGCCCTTCTTTCCGGCGCGACGGCGCAAAGGAGCAAAAACTACCTGTCGTCCATGAACGTTCAGTTTCGCGAGCGGCGTTGATTAGTCGGCGGGCGGCGGACGCGCTATGGTATTAAGCGTCAAACCATGCCGCGGCAGGGCCGCGGCCCCTACGGAGGGAGACGCGTTGACAAAGAAGAAGCTCACCATCGAGGAAACCGCGGCGCTCGAGGCGCTCCAGGGCGTTGACGTGCCGGATCAGATCCGGAACAACATGGCGCTTTTCCTGCGCCTGGTCCGCAAAGTCCTCGAGGAGGCCGACCAGGACCTCCGCGCCATCTTCGACGTCCTGCTCTTTGACGCCATCTTGATGAACGACGATGCCAACGAGAACCCGGAGGAGCACGAGGCCTTCGAGGACATGGCGTCCATCATCACCGAGCTCGACGACAAGAACACCACGCTGCTCATGCGCGCGTTCGTCACGTTCTTCCACCTTGCCAACATCTGCGAGGAGAACTACCGCGTAAAGTCTTTGCGCAAGCGCGAGAGCGAGGTGCCCGTCGGCAACCCCGACGACCCTATCAACGACCTCACCGTCGCCTACCGCCAGCTCGTGGACGAGTGCGGCCGCGGTAAGGCGAACGCCCTGCTGAACCGCCTCGAGTTCCACCCTGTGTTCACCGCGCACCCCACCGAGGCCCGTCGCAAGGCCGTCGAGGGCAAGATCCGCCGCATCGCCGGCCTGCTCGAGGCCCACGAGGGCCTGGGCGGCATCGCCCTGCTCGACAACGAGCGCCGCCTGCTGCAGGAGATCGACGCGCTCTTCCGCACGAGCCCCATCGCGCACAAGAAGCCGACCCCCGTCGAGGAGGCCGACACCATCATCGACATCTTCGACAGCACCCTGTTCGAGATGGTGCCCGAGGTCTACCGCCGCTTCGACGACTGGGAGCTCGGTGACAAGGCCGGCACCGTGCCGCCCGTCTGCCCCGCGTTCTTCCACCCCGGCAGCTGGATCGGCTCCGACCGCGACGGCAACCCCAACGTCACCGCCAAGGTGAGCCGCAAGGTCGCCGAGAAGTTCCGCACCCACATGCTGGGCGCGCTTGCCGACTCGACCCTTGTCATCGGCCGCAACCTCACGATGGACGGGATCTCGACCGGCCCCTCCGACAAGCTCGTCAACCTCTGGAACCACCAGTGCGAGATGAGCGAGGCCATCACCACCCGCGCCATCGGCATCAGCGCATCCGAGCTGCACCGCGCCTGCATGATCGTGATCTCCGAGCGCCTGCGCGCGACCATCGTGCGCACCGCCGACATCATGTACAGCAGCTGCGAGGACTACATCGCCGACCTCAAGGTCGTCCAGGAGTCTCTCGCCGCCGCCGGCGCTGTCCGTACCGCCTACGGTCCCGTCCAGAAGCTCATCTGGCAGGCCCAGAGCTTCGGTTTCCACATGGTCGAGATGGAGTTCCGTCAGCACTCCCTGGTCCACTCCCGCGCCCTCGCCGACATCCATGAGCACGGCCGTTGGGGCGAGCGCGGCCAGCTGCAGCCCATGACGCAGGAGGTCCTCGATACCTTCCGCGCCATCGGTCAGATTCAGCGCAAGAACGGCGTGGACGCCGCCCGCCGCTACATTATCTCGTTCACCAAGTCAGCGCAGAACGTCGCCGACGTCTACGAGCTCGCCCGCCTTGCCTTCGCGCATGAGGACGACGTGCCCGTGCTCGACGTCATCCCGCTGTTCGAGCAGCTCGAGGACCTGCAGGGGGCCGTCGAGACCCTCGACGAGATGATCAAGCTCCCCGACGTCCGTCGCCGCCTCGCGCAGACCGGCGGCCGGCTCGAGGTCATGCTCGGCTACTCCGACTCCTCCAAGGACGCCGGCCCGACCTCGGCGACCCTCACGCTCCACAAGGCGCAGGCCGACATCGCCGAGTGGGCCGAGGCCAACGGCATCGACCTCATCCTCATGCACGGCCGCGGCGGCGCCGTTGGCCGTGGCGGCGGCCCCGCCAACCGCGCGGTCCTCTCGCAGCCAAAGGGCTCGGTCAACTGCCGCTTCAAGCTCACCGAGCAGGGCGAGGTCATCTTTGCCCGTTATGGGGACCCGACCTTGGCCCGTCGCCACATCGAGTCCGTCGCAGGCGCAACCCTCCTGCAGTCCGCGCCGTCCGTCGAGTGGACGAACACCGACTCCACCCAGAAGTACGCCGATATGGCCAACTTCCTCGACGAGGCGTCGCACGAGCGCTACCTCGACCTGCTGAACACCGAGGACTTCGCGGCTTGGTTCAGCACCGTCACGCCGCTGACCGAGGTCGGCCTCATGCCCATCGGCAGCCGTCCCGCCAAGCGCGGCCTGGGCGCCAAGTCCCTTGATGACCTGCGCACCATCCCTTGGATCTTCTCGTGGTCCCAGGCGCGCATCAACCTGGCCGCGTGGTACGGCCTCGGCACCGCGTGCGAGAAGTTCGGCGACCTCGAGACCCTGCAGGCGGCGTACAAGGAGTGGCCCGTCTTCGCCACCTTCATCGACAACATCGAGATGTCGCTCTCCAAGACCGATGAGCGCATCGGCAAGATGTACCTCGCCCTCGGCGACCGCGAGGACCTCAACCGCAAGGTCCTCGACGAGATGGAGCTCACCCGCAAGTGGGTCCTCGCCATCGTCGGCGACGAGTGGCCGCTGCAGCACCGCCGCGTGCTCGGCCCCGTCGTCCGCATGCGCCTGCCGTTCGTGAACGTGCTCTCCGTCACGCAGGCGCTCGTCCTGCGCACCCTGCGCACCAAGGGCGACAAGCTCACCCCCGAGGAGAAGGAGCGCTTCATCTACCTCATCCTCTGCACCGTCTCCGGCGTTGCCGCTGGCCTCCAGAACACGGGGTGATGCCCTTCTCGCCAGCTGACAAGAAGCATTTTCCGGGCCGTCGCGTCTCTCGCGGCGGCCCGGTTTTTGTTGGGGACGGGGTGGCGCGCAAAGAGAAGCTCGGGGCGGTCTTGCCGTGGCCCCAGCTGCGCGGGCCGCAGGAATAGTGCGAGCTTTTTGGCTCGGTGCATGAGAGTTGCAAAGAAATCGCGAGTTGTTGGTCTGGGGCATGAGGCTTGCAAAGAAAACCGGAGTTGTTGGTTCTTTGGGCACCAACAACTCCGGATTTCTTTGCATTTGGGTCAACAACTCGAGATTCCTTTGCATTTTGACCAACAACTCGCGTTTTCTTTGCATGCCGTGCGGGTGGCGGCCAACAACTCGCGAATTCTTTGCAAAGGGAGGTTGCAAGCACCGGCGGGGCGGCGAGTTCTTCGATGGTGTGAAACCCTGCCTTATCGCCACCGATAAAAACACGTCTTTCTTGCAGGGCCCTGCGTTCTTCGTGCTGGCAACCTACAGCTTGAACTCGATCACATCCGCCCAGTTGCGGCGCAAACAGACGCGCAGGGTGAGCGCGGTGTCGTCGTAGACGGCCGACCACTGGGTGTTGCTCGTCACGTCCTGCGGGTTGGGATCCTGGGCCGATGCCCTGAGGGCGTCCCACACGACTGCATCGTCCTGATCCTCCTGCGCATCGAAGACCTTCTCGACCGCTTCCCAGCGCTCCTTGCCGTGCCCGTAGATGCCGTTCTTCTGGTTGGGCTGGACGAGGTCGGGGTAGAGCGCATAGAAGTTCGTGATGGCGCGCATGGGAGTGGCCTTGAGCGGGCGGGAGGCGTCGGAGGGGTCCCACTCGACCACGCGGCCGTCGCCCGAGGCGTCGGTGATGTAGAAGTGGTAGTCGCGCCCCGACGTCGCGAAGATGTCGTAGCCGGAAAGGAGCTCAACGGCCTCCTCGGTCGTGGCGGCGCGGTCGAGCACGAGGCGGATGGCGAGCGTGGTCGGCAGGGCCTTCTTTCCGGTGTCCTGGAGCGCAGGCTCGCTGTCGAGGGTGAGCACCGCGATCGAGACGCCTTTTTCGTTCATGCCGTCGAGGCAGATGAAGGGCGCCGTCACGCACGCGAGGCGCTTGGAAACGCTTGCGTCGGGGACGTCGGCCTTGACGTTGTTGAGCGCGGCGAGCGCGATGGATCGGTAGCCTCCTTTGGGAGCGCAGCGCACGAGCAGCGCGGAGGTGTCCAGCTTGAAGTCGTAGTTGCGTCCCATGCGCACCTCTCCGTCCGCTGCCTTCGCGGTGAAGGCGGTACAGCCGTAGTCGGGCGCCGTCATATGGACGGGAAGCAGCGGAAGCGACTCGGCGAGCACCGCGTCGAGGAACTCCTGATTGGTCCGGACATCCTTTTGGAGGATGGCGTCGAGGTCGTAGTCGTAGGCGACGTCCATGGTGTAGAGGTTGTAGCCGTCGTCGTAGCTGGTTTCTTGCTTGATTGAGCCGATAGTCTGGATCCTCGTGGCATAGAACGCGCCGAGCACAACTGCGGCCACAGCGAAGAGGGCGAGCAGCGTGAGGGCGATTCGTTTGGCGATGCGCTTCATGGGAGCCTCCTTATTTGTGGCTTGAACCCATCTTGCCGGACGCCGGCGCGGCGGGGGAGTGCCGTTTGCCGCCCCGAATGGCCAAACCGACGCCTGCGACCAAAGGTGCTGGTACCATCGAAAGAAACCGAGGGGAGGTCAGAATGGGTGGGGAAGAGACGATCGACGCGCCTGTGCGCTATCCCATGCCGCTTCTGCGCTCCTCGTTCGAGAAGGGCGGCCTTGCTGCGGCGGTCGATGCGGTTGGCAACCCTGACCTGCGGCGCATTGCCCAGGCGGAGGCGTACTACTTCACCGCTCGGCCGGACGAGGCGTGTGCGGCGGCCGAGCCGTTCCTCCAGAGCGACGACCCCGCGCTCAAGCTGTCCGCCTGCTTCATCTGCGCTTACGCGAACCTCTCGCTCAATCGCCCCGTCGCCGCAAAGAAGTGCCTGTCCGAGCTTAAGTCGATGAAGGAAGGGCTCGATGCCGCGGCACCCGAGGCCCGCGCGTCCTATGTGCTCTTCGCGACGGCAGCGGCGGTGCTGCTGCACCTTGACCCGAGCTTTACCGAGGAGGACCTCGCCGCGTCGATGCGCGACCTGCCCGAGGGGCTCGCGCTCTTTGCCAGCTATGTGCAGGCGCACCGCGCATACTTCCATGGGGAGCATGGCCGTTGCGCGGGGATCGCCGAAAACGCTCTTGCGATGGCGCGGGTCAGCTACCCGATCCCCGAGCAGTTCCTGCACCTCGTGGCGGCGATGGGCTGGATGAGCCTGAAGGATGTCGCCCGTGCGCGGCGCCACTTCGAGCAGGCGTGGGCGATCGCTGAGGCAGATGACCTCATCGAGGAGATCGGCGAGCATCATGGGCTTCTCCAAGGCGTTCTCGAGACCTGCCTCAAGGAGAGCTGCCCCGCCGACTTCGCGCGCGTGGTCAAGGTCACGTATCGCTTCAGCTACGGATGGCGCAGGATCCACAACCCGGAGTCGGGCGAGGATGTGGCGGACGACCTGACGACCACGGAGTTCGCGATGGCGATGCTCGCTTGCCGCGGCTGGTCGAACGACGAGATCGCGCGCCATATGGGGGTCTCGCGCGGGACGGTCAAGAACCGCCTTTCGAGCGCGTACGCCAAGCTGGGCATCTCCAGCCGCTCCGAGCTTGCGCGGCATATGTTGAGGTAAAAGCCGGGCCGCCCTTCTTGCCCCACGAGTAACCCATCTCAAACTTTTTTGCCCTAACCCCTTGCGTCCGTATGGAGTTAGGCATATCTTACTTTGCGAGCGTTTAAGTTTACATAGGTCAACTTCTTGCCGACGGACGGTCGAAACACGCCCGCGAGCAGGGAAGAAGGGAAGACAGAAATGTCTATGGAGGCTGCGATGAGCGGGACCGCCGTCAATTCCGCATCCGTGAACGTCGCCGGGGCCCTGCCGCTCGCCATGCTCGGCGAGGACGAGGCAGCGTGCGTGACCAAGGTCAAGGGCGGCGCCGAGCTCCGCAAGCACCTCTCGGACCTCGGGCTCGTCGAGGGCGCTGAGGTCAAGGTGATCTCGCGCGTCGACGGCGATGTGATCGTCAGCGTCAAGGGCGCCCGACTGGCGCTCAACCGCACCATGGCGTCGCACGTCATGGTCTCTCTCTAGGTTCAACTCCTCGCCGTGCGGCGCTCGCCGCTCGGCGAGGCTGTGGAATGCGAACGGGGCGCCGCCCCCGCGCGCAAGGAAGGCGTCGTCTCCGGGGAGGCCCGGGGCGGCAAACAGAAAGGGAATCGATGGCAACTCTCAAGGATGTGAAGGTGGGCCAGAGCGCGGACGTCGCCAAGCTGACCGGCACCGGCGCCCTCAAGCGCCGCATCATGGACATGGGCCTTACCAAGGGCACCCACGTCTACGTGAAGAAGGTGGCCCCCCTGGGCGACCCGATCGAGCTCACCGTCCGCGGCTACGAGCTCTCGGTTCGCCGCGACGAGGCCGCCAACGTCGAGGTCACCGCTGTCCGCGACGGCGAGTAAGCAGGGTTCGCGAGGGTTAGCGGACCCGTTTTTTCGGGTGATGAAGTTACCTATTTCTAACTCTATAACCTCGCAAAACGTGCCCGAAGGCGCCCAGGCGCCGAAGCAATAGGAAAGGCAAGGAATGGCAGAAACATTTATCGGTCTCGCAGGCAACCCCAACTGCGGCAAGACCACGCTCTTCAACGAGCTCACCGGCTCGAACGGCTACGTCGGCAACTGGCCCGGCGTCACCGTCGAGAAGAAGCAGGCCAAGTGGCGCGCCGACAAGGACGTCACCTTCGTCGACCTGCCCGGCATCTACTCGCTTTCGCCGTACACGCCCGAGGAGGTCGTCTCGCGCGACTACATCGTCAACGAGCGTCCCGACGCCCTCATCGACCTCATCGACGTCACGAACCTCGAGCGTAACCTCTACCTGACCACCCAGGTCCTCGAGGCCGGCCGCCCGGTCGTCATCGGCCTGAACATGTGCGACCTGCTCAAGGAGCGCGGCGACAAGGTCGACGTGGCCAAGCTCTCCGAGCGCCTCGGCGTCACCGTGCTCGAGGTCTCGGCCCTGCACAACACCGGCGTCGACGAGCTCGTCCGCGCCGCCATCGCGGCAAAGAAGCCCTCGGCCGGCGTCAAGTGCTTCTCGGCCGAGGTCGAGGACGCGCTCCAGAAGATCGCCTCCATGATCTCCGGTAGCTGCGACTCCGACCTCTCGCGCTGGTACTCCATCAAGGTCTTCGAGCGCGACGCCGATGCTATCAAGCCCCTCAACCTCACCAAGGAGCAGCTCGCGGCCATCGAGCCCGTCATCAAGGCCGTCGAGGAGGCTCGCGACGACGACTCCGAGTCCATCATCACCTCGGACCGCTACGACTGGATCTCCGAGACCATGGCCGCCTGCGTGGCCAAGGCCCCCAAGAAGCTCACGACCTCCGAGAAGATCGACAAGATCGTGACCAACCGAATCCTCGGCCTCCCGATCTTCGTCTGCGTCATGGTGCTCGTGTACTACATTGCCATCTCCACGGTGGGCACTGCCGCGACCGACTGGGTGAACGATAACCTCTTTGGCGACGGCTTCTTCGTCAACTCCGCGGGCCAGGAGCAGTACGAGGCCGACACCGACGACTGGGCCTCCAACAACTACGGCGACCAGGTCGATGGCTTCATCGCCGCCGCCGAGAACGCCGGCATGGACACCACCGACGTGAGCGACGCCGTCGCCGCGCTCGCCGACGACCCTGAGGACGCCGACGCCCTGGCGACCGTCGAGGACTTCGCCAAGGATGCCGAGGCCAAGGGCATCGTCGCCACCGACGTGCCTGTCCACGACGAGGACGGAAACTACCTCGCCACCTCCGACGGCTCCGACGAGGCCGAGCCCGTGACCACCGTCGACGCCGACGACAACCCCGTCCTCGCGGACGGCCAGACCCTCGAGGTCATCGACTCCGTCGACGCCGACCAGTTCGTCGCCGCCGTCGAGGGGACGACCGAGGAGCCTGCCGCCGAGGACTACGACGGCTATGTGCCCTCCGTCCCCGGCGCCGTCGAGGGCTGGCTGGACGATGCCGGCGCCTCCGACGTCGTGAAGTCCCTCGTCATCGACGGCATCATCGGCGGCGTGGGCTCCGTCCTGGGCTTCATCCCGCAGATGTTCGTGCTCTTTGTCCTTCTGTGCTTCCTTGAGGATTGCGGCTACATGTCCCGCGTCGCCTTCGTCATGGACCGCGTGTTCCGCCGCTTCGGCCTTTCCGGCAAGTCCTTCATCCCGATGCTGATCAGCTCCGGCTGCGGCGTCCCGGGCGTTCTTTCCACCAAGACCATCGAGAACGAGAAGGACCGCCGCATGACGGCCATGCTCACCACGATGATCCCCTGCGGCGCCAAGACCCCGATCATCGCCCTGGTCATGGGCGTCCTCATCGGCGGCTCCGACGCCTGGTGGGTCGCCCCGATGTTCTACTTCATGGGCATCGCCGCGATCATCATCTCGGCCATCATGCTCAAGAAGACCAAGCCCTTCGCCGGCGAGCCCGCTCCCTTCGTGATGGAGCTCCCGAACTACCACTTCCCGACCATCAAGTCCTGGTGGCTGCACGTCTGGGAGCGCGTCTCGGCCTACATCAAGAAGGCCGGCACGATCATCTTCGCGGCCGCGGTCGTGGTCTGGTTCCTCTCTAATTTCGGCTTCGCGACCTGGGACGGCGGCAACGGCGCCTTCGGCTTCCTGCAGGGTATGGACGGTGCGGGCGACGACTACATGGACTTCTCGCTCCTCGCGGCCATCGGCGGCTTCCTCGGCATCATCTTTGCCCCTCTGGGCGCCGACACCTGGCAGGCGACCGCCGCTTCCATCAGCGCGCTGATCGCCAAGGAGAACCTCGTCGGCACCTTCGGCGCCCTCTACGGCCTGGGCGACGCCACCGAGAACTCCGTCAGCATGTGGCAGGGCTTCGCGGCCATGTTCACCGACCCGCAGGGCGTGCTGCACGCCGGCGCGATGTGCGCCTTCGTGGCCTTCAACATGCTCGACGCCCCGTGTTTCGCTGCCATGGGCACCATCCGTCGCCAGATGGACGACGTCAAGTGGTTCTGGTTCGCCATCGGCTACCAGTGCGTCTTCGGCTGGGTCGTGGGCTTGATCATCAACCAGCTCTGGGAGCTCTTTGTCCTGGGCAACTTCGGGTTCTGGACCATCGTCGCCTTCGTGCTGTTGGCGGGCATCCTCTTCCAGCTCTTCCGGCCCACGCCCAAGTGGGACAAGAAGGACGACAAGATCCTGACCGACCTCACGCAGGAGGCCGCCTAGCCCCACAGGTCCCCGGGGGCAGGTTCCGAGGAACCGGCGATCGTGTGAATTCGGGGACCGCGATAAGCGCCATCGCGTGATGGCGAAGGGGCAGGCCCGCTCGCGCCGTGCGGCGAGCCTGCCCCTTCTTCTTTAGCGGAGCACAGGGAGATGGTTGGGAAATGATCAGCCTCACGCAGATACACGAGAAGAACTCCGCCGCCATCGGGCTTAGGGCGGCGTCCTCCGATGCCCCCGCCTGCCGCCTCGACGTGCTCGCGGCGGGGACGGGGGAGGGGGTCTCCCTCGCCCGCGTGCTCGCCGAGCGCGAGCCCGCGCTCATTCGCGTGTGCCGCGGGGCTCTCGCGGTGGGGGAGGGCGTCCGGCTCTGTGTCGGCGAGGCGCTCCTGTGGCCCGGCGATGTCCCGGTGCGCGTGGCCGACGCCCCGGTGCAGGTCCTGGTCGTGAGGGGCCCCGAGAGCGACGGCGTGCTGTCGGTCTATGCCCGCGATACCTTCATGTGTCGCGCCTTCGACGACGTCGCCGTCGCGTGGCTCGCGGGCGACGCCGCCGCCACCGCGTCACGCTCGGGCGAGCTGCTGCGCCTGGCCCGCGACCCGCTCGATGCGCACCGGAGCGCGCGGGGCTGCATCGCCTACGGCGCGCGCTTCGCGATGGGCGAGTCGATCGACGCGCCCAAGACTATCCCCGAGCTCGCCCAGGCGTGCGGCACGTCGCCCACGGTGCTCAAGGAGTCCTTCCGCAGGGAGTTCGGCCTGCCTGTCTACGACTGGTACCGGCGGCTGCGCATGCTGCGCGCCTCCGAACTCCTCGCCGGCGATCAGCACGCCGTCGGCGAGGTCGCGCGGCTCGTGGGCTATGCGAACGCGAGCAAGTTCGCGCGCGCCTTCGCCGACTGCATGGGCGTCGCCCCGAGCGCGTACCGCGCCGCGTGAAGCGGTGTTAGCCCAGGCTCGTCCGAATGGAGCTAGGCGTTTATCTGCGGCGACGCGGGAAGATAATGGTTGTGTAATCGATTTCACCAAGGTTTGGAGAACAACATGAAGAACGGTTGGTTCGTTGCCATGGGCGCCGCTGCCGCGGGCGCCGTCGCGGGTCTTGCCAGCACCGGCGTGCTCCACAAGGCCGCCGTCGCCACCACGTGCGCCGGCATGAAGGTCGCCGACGCCGTGACCGCCGAGACCCAGTCCATCGTCGACGACGCCAACGACGTCGCCGCCGAGGCCCGTCGCCAGGCGAAGATCGACGCCGCCGTGGCCGACCGCATGGCCGCCGTGGAGGCCGACATCCGCGCCGAGGTCACCGCCAAGGTCGACGCCGAGGGCGCCGAGGCGTAAGGACATGGTCTTCGACATCGCGTCGGAGCTCCCCGGAAGGATCCGCCTGCGCTGCGGCCGCAACCTCTTTACCGAGGCCGAGGCCCGCGGCGTCGCGTACCTGCTCATGGACCTCGACGGTGTGCGCACCGCCGAGGTCCATCCTTCTGCCGGCTCCGTTCTCATCTCGTTCGAGCCGCCCGCCCGCGAGTCGGTCCTCGCGGCCGTCCGCGGCCTCGACCCCCTCGCCCTGCCGTCCGCCGAGGTCGGCCTGGACGACGCCGCCGGCGCGCTCGAGATCAGCCTCGAGAACAACCGCTTCCAGGTCGAGGTGGGCAAGCTCGTGTTCTGGCGCGCGGCCAAGCGCGTGCTCCTCCCCATGCCGGTGCGCGCCGTGCTCACCTGCCTGCGCGCCGTCGGCTATGCCGCCGAGGGGCTGCGCCACCTGCTCGCCGGCGAGGTCACCGTCGAGGTGCTCGACGCCACCGCCATCGTCACCTCTTGCTTGCGCCGTCAGTTCGCGGAGGCGGGCACCATCAGCTTCCTTTTGCAGCTCAGCGCGCTTATGGAGGATCACGTGCAGTCGCGCGCGCACCTCGCGCTGCGCAGCGGGCTGGTTGTGCGCTCCGAGAGCGTCTGGGCGGTCGTCGACGGCGAGGACGTGCGCGTCCGCACCGAGGATGTCCGCCGCGGCATGGTGCTCCGCCTGGGCGCGGGCCAGGTCCTTCCCGTTGACGGAACGGTCGCCGAGGGCGAGGGAGAGGTCGACGAGTCCTCGATGACGGGCGAGTCCGCCCTCGTGCGCAAAGAGAAAGGCTGCACGGTCTATGCCGGCACGGCGCTTTCCGACGGCGATCTCAAGGTCCTCGTCACCGCGCCCCCGGGATGCTCGCGCATCGACGGCATCGCGACCCTCGTCGAGGAGTCGAGTGAGCTCAAGGCGGGTGCCCAATCGCGCGCCGAGCGCCTGGCCGATGGCCTTGTCCCGTACAGCTTCCTCGCGTTCTTCGGCATCCTCGCGCTGACGCGCAACCTCAACAAGGCCATGGCCGTCCTCATGGTCGACTACTCGTGCGCAATCAAGCTCTCCACGCCCATCGCCGTGATGAGCGCGATGGACGAGGCCTCGCGCCGCGGCGTGACCGTGCGCGGAGGCAAGTACCTCGAGGCCCTGGCCGCGGCCGACACCATCGTCTTCGACAAGACGGGCACCCTGACCAACGCCACCCCCGCGGTGAGCCGCGTGATCAGCTGCTCCGGCGCGACCGAGGACGAGCTTTTGTGCCTCTCGGCATGCATCGAGGAGCACTTCCCCCACAGCATGGCGCGCGCCATCGTGGCCGAGGCGCAGGCCCGCGGCCTCGTGCACGAGCACGAGCTCCACGCCGAGGTCCGCTACGTCGTGGCGCACGGCATCGCCACCTTCGTGAACGGCGACGAGGTCTGCATCGGCAGCGCCCACTTCCTCTTTGAGGACGAGGGGGTCCTGAAGCCCGAGGGGCTCGACGAGCTTCTTTCCAGCGAGGCGGGCGCGTCCTCCACGGTCTTCGTGGCAAAGAACAAGAGCCTGCTGGGCTGCATCTGCATCAGCGACCCGCCCCGCGCCGAGGCCCGCGGCGTCCTGCGCGACCTGCGCGCGCTCGGCTTCACGAACCTCGTGATGATCACGGGCGACTCCGAGGCATGCGCCGCGCATATGGCGGGCGAGCTCGGGCTCGACGGCTACTACGCGCAGGTCCTTCCCGAGGACAAGGCGACTCACGTCCAGCGCCTCAAGGACGAGGGGCACACCGTGGTCATGGTCGGCGACGGCATCAACGACTCGCCGGCGCTCGCGACCGCTGACGTGAGCGTGGCCATGTCCGACGCGAGCGACATCGCGCGCGCCGTCGCGGACGTGCTCGTGCACGACTCCTCACTGGAGTCCCTCGTGACCATGCGCGTGCTCGCGAGCCGCCTCATGGCCCGCATCCACGGCGACTACCGCTTCATCGTCGGGTTCAACTCGGCGCTGATCGCGGGTGGCGTGGCGTCCGTCATCCCCATCACGACGGCCGCGTACCTGCACAACGCCTCGACGCTCGCGATCGCGGGGCTGAACACGACGCCGCTGCTCGACCGGCCGCACCTCGAGCATCACCGGTAGGGGAGACGCAGGCAAAGAAGGGCCTGCTCAACCGGCGACTTTGGCCGTGGTGAGCATATAGAGACGGGCGCGGGCTTTCCGGTGTATTTCGGGGAGCCCGCGTTTTCTTTGTCGGCGGAGCCGCTCGCGTCCCCGGTCCGCTTTTGCTTCTGGTTTGTGTTGGTTATGTGTTAGCCAAGGTTTACTATTCAAGTTAACCGTAGTGAACTTATTCTATTTACAGCACACGATGCGCCGCGCGCGAATCCCCTCTCGTCAGCGGCACCACCGGAGGAGCGAGTGCCCCCACACGAGCTCCGGCATGGCATCCGGGCATCATGATGTTTTCTTCGCCACGAGCGGTAAGCGGCCCCTCTCCCCGCGCCGGCTCCAGGCAAAGGCGACGCCGCCGGTCTCCCAGGGCCGGCGGCGTTTTTGCGATGACGAAAAGGGACAGTCCCTTTTCGTCATTTTTATCGCCGGGGCGCCGGCGGCGCGCGCTTGCCCTCTTCGCGCCCCTCCGTGCTATCTTGACGAGGCGGAGCACGAGACGAGGGGAGGCTCTTTTGCCGGGAGAGATCGACCATATCGAGGTGCGCGGCGCGCGCGTCCACAACCTCAAGGACATCGACGTGGACATACCCCTGGGCGAGGTCGTGGGCATCGCCGGCGTCTCGGGCTCGGGCAAAAGCTCGCTCGCGCTCGGGGTCCTCTACGCGGAGGGCTCGCGCCGCTACCTCGAGGCGCTCTCCACCTACACGCGCCGGCGCATCTCGCAGGCGGGCAAGGCGAGCGTCGACGACGTGCGCTACGTCCCCGCGGCGCTCGCGCTCCATCAGCGCCCCGTCGTTCCCGGCGTGCGCTCGACCTTCGGCACGTCGAGCGAGCTATTGAACAGCCTGCGCCTGCTCTTCTCGAGGGTGGGCAGCCATGTGTGCCCGCACTGCGGCGCCCACGTGCCGCCGACCCTGAACGTGGCCGCCGAGCTGCCGATCACCTGCCCCGAGTGCGGAAAGAAGTTCTTTGGCCCCGGCGCGGAGGACCTCGCCTTCAACAGCGGCGGGGCCTGCCCCGCCTGCAGCGGCACGGGCATCGTGCGCGCCGTTAACCGCGCGGCGCTCGTGCCCGACGAGGACAAGACGATCGACGAGGGCGCCGTGGTGGTCTGGGGCAGCCTCATGTGGGACCTCATGAAGCAGGTCTGTGGCGCCATGGGCGTGCGCACGGACGTGCCCTTCCGCGACCTCACTCCCGAGGAGCGCGACATCGTCTTCGACGGCCCCGCCGAGAAGCGCCACATCCTCTACCGTTCAAAGAAAGGGGACGACTTCGCCGAGCTCGACTTCACCTACTACAACGCGGTGCGCACGGTGGAGAACGCGCTTTCCAAGGCCAAGGACGAGAAGGGCCTGAAGCGCGTCGAGAAGTACCTCGTGGAGTCGCCCTGCCCCGACTGCGGCGGGACGAGGCTCTCCGCCGCGGCGCGAGGCCCGCTCGTGCGCGGCATCAACCTGGCCGAGGCCACGGCCATGACGCTCGACGAGGCGGTGGCGTGGGTCGCGGGCGTGCCCGGCAGCTTGCCCGAGGCGATGCGCCCGATGGCGACCTCTATCTGCGACTCGTTCATGGAGACGGCACGTCGGCTCCTCGACTTGGGGCTGGGGTACCTCTCGCTCGACCGGGCGGGCTCAACGCTCTCTACCGGCGAGCGCCAGCGCGTCCAGCTCGCGCGCTCGGTGAGGAACCGTACCACGGGAGTCCTCTACGTGATGGACGAGCCCTCGATCGGCCTGCACCCCGCGAACATCGAGGGTCTCCTGGGCGTCATGCGCGACCTCGTGGCCGACGGCAACTCCGTGGTCATGGTCGACCACGACACCAAGGTGCTCCGCGCGGCCGACCACATTGTCGAGATGGGCCCCGATGCGGGCGCCGGCGGCGGGCGCGTGGTCGCGCAGGGGAGCGTGGCCGAGGTCGCGGCGGACCCCGCCTCGCTCATCGGGCCTTACCTCGCGGGTGGCGCGCGCGTCTCCGCGCGCCCGCAGGCGAGCGCCGATGACATGTTTGACCTGGGGCGTATCCACCTCGAGTCGAGCGGGTTGCATACCGTGAGGCCCTTCTCGGTGGACGTGCCGCGAGGGCGCCTCGTGGCAGTGACGGGCGTCTCGGGCTCCGGCAAGACGACCCTTGTGCTGGAGACGCTGGTCCCGGCCCTTCGCGCCGCGGCCGCCGGCGAGGCTCTGCCCGAGCATGTGCGTGCGCTCGAGGCGGACGGGATCCGACGGGTGAACCTCATCGATGCCACGCCCATCGGCGTCAACGTGCGCTCGACCGTGGCGACCTATTGCGGCGCCCTCGACGACCTGCGGCGCGCCTACGCGCGCACCGACGCGGCGAAGGCGGCGGGCCTGAAGGCGGGCGATTTCTCGTACAACACGGGGAGCCTGCGCTGCCCGACCTGCGACGGAACGGGTCAGATATCGCTCGACGTCCAGTTCCTCCCCGATGTGGACATCGCCTGCCCGGATTGCCGCGGTAGCCGCTATGGGGCGCGGGCCGTGGGGATCCGCCGCGCCGAGAAGGGCGGCGGGCGGAGCGGCTCAGGCAAGGGCGGCGCCGGCCCCGAAAGCCTTAACGGCTCCGAAAGCCCCGCAGGCCTCAGCCTGCCCGAGCTTCTTTCCCTCTCGGTCGACGAGGCGCTGCCCCATGTGGCTGACATCAAGCGCGCGCACGCAAAGCTGCAGACCCTGCACGACCTGGGCCTGGGCTACCTCACGCTGGGGGAGGCGACGCCCGCGCTCTCGGGCGGCGAGGCTCAGCGCCTCAAGCTCGCGAGCGAGATGGGCCGCGGGCAGGCCGACGCCGTCTTCGTCTTCGACGAGCCCACCATCGGCCTGCACCCGCGCGACGTCGCCGTGCTTCTCCGCGTGTTCCAGCGCCTGGTCGAGCAGGGCGCGACCGTCGTGGTCATCGAGCACGACACGGACTTCATCGCCAACGCCGACTACGTCATCGACATGGGCCCCGACGGCGGCGAGGCGGGCGGGCGCATCGTCTCGTGCGGAACGCCCACGCAGGTCGCGGCGGACCCCATCAGCCTTACCGGCCGCTACTTATGACGAAAAGGGACAGTCCCTTTTCGTCATCATGAGAAAAATGACGAGAAGGGACTGTCCCTTTTCGTCATCCGAGCAGAAGCGCCGCGTCGAGCGCCGTGACCACGACGCCGATCGCCACGAGCGTCGCCGTGAGCGGCCGCGAGTTGGCGTAGCGGCCCATGACCTTGCGCGAGCTCGTGAGGCGGATCAGCAAAAACACCGTGACCGGCAGCTGGAGCGAGAGCAGCGCCTGGCTCCACACGAGCCCGGCGAACGCGTCCTCGACACAGAGACATGCGGCGACGGCGCCGGCGAAGCACAGCGCGACGCCGATCGACGAGTGCCGGTCGTGGATGTCGTACTCCTCACCGAACATCCCCGCCGTGACGGTGCCCGCCGCCATCCCCGCCGTCACGCTGCTGGAGAGCCCCGCGAACAGCAGCGCCACGGCGAAGATGACCGAGCTTGCGGGCCCGACGATGGGGGAGAGCGTCGCCGCGGCGGCCGCAAGGTCTTCGACGACGACGCCGCGCGAGAAGAACGTCGTGGCGGCGAGGATGACCATCGCGGAGTTGATGGCCCAGCCGATGCCCATCGAGAAGAGCGTGTCGAGAAGCTCGTAGCGCAGCCGTTCCTCCACGACCTTTTGGCCGCGGCCTTCGAAATGCATCGACTGGATGATCTCCGAGTGGAGAAAGAGATTGTGCGGCATGACCACCGCGCCGAGGATGCTCACCACGGTCGCCGTCGAGCCTGCCGGCATGCTTGGGGTGGCCCAGCTCACCGCCGCTCGCGGCCAGTCGACTTCGACCATGGCGAGCTCCGCCAAGAAGGACAGCCCCACGACGCTCACGAAGGCGATGATCCACCGCTCCGCCTGCTTGTACGAGCTCGTGAGGAGCATGGTCATCGATGCCGCAGCAACCACGACGCAGCCGAAGCGCAGCGGCAGGCCAAAGAGCATCTGGAGCGCCACCGCCCCGCCCAGCACCTCGGCCATCGCCGTGGCGACGCAGGCCAGGTAGGCGGTGCCGAGGATCGCCCGGCCAAGGAGCCGGGGGAGAAAGCGGCTCGTCGCCTCCGCGAGGCACATCCCCGTGGCGATGCCGAGGTGGGCGGCGTTGTGCTGCAGGACGATGAGCATGATGGTGGAGAGCGTGACGACCCACAGCAGCGAATAGCCGAACTGCGAGCCTGCTGCCATGTTCGATGCCCAGTTGCCGGGGTCGATGAAACCGACGGTCACAAGGAGCCCAGGGCCGATGTGGCGCATGATCTCCAGGCCGCCGTGGCCGCCGGTCTTCTGGGCGCCGAAGCGCTCTTGTATATGTTCAAGTAATGAGGTTCTGAGCATCGCGGTTCCTTGCTCATGGGGTCGTTCCGGCGCCGAAGCGGGAGGCACCGTAAATCAGCGCCGCGAGATTGCGTCACAAAGAAGCGTCACAAAGAAGCACCGCCCCCTGCTCGAGAGGGCAGCTGCGACCTGCGGTTTACTTCTTTGCCTTGCCTTGGTTCGCCACGGCGTCGATCTTTGCCGCGATGGTCGCCGGGTCGCCGATGTAGCGCTTGTCGAGCACGTTGAAGCCGGCGTCGAAGGTGTAGACGAGCGGCACGCCTGTGGGGATGTTCACCTTGAGGATCTCGTCGGGAGTGAGGTGCTCGAGCTTCATGACGAGCGCGCGCAGCGAGTTGCCGTGCGCGGCGATGAGCACGCGCTTGCCGGCGAGCATCTGGGGGCGGATCTGGTCCTCGAAGTAGGGCCAGGCGCGGGCGATGGTGTCCTTGAGGCACTCGGTGTAGGGGAGCTCGTCGGGCGCGACGTCGCGGTACTGCTCCTGGGCGTGAGGGTCGCGCTCGTCGCCGGGCTCGAGCGCAGGCGGGCACACGTCGAAGGAGCGCCGCCAAATGAGAACCTGCTCATCTCCGTGCTCTGCCGCGGCGTCCGCCTTGTTCAGACCCTGTAGCGCGCCGTAGTGGCGCTCGTTGAGCTTCCAGGACTTGATGACGGGGAGCCACTCGCGATTCATCTGCTCCAGGACGATGTTGAGCGTATGGATGGCGCGCTTGAGGCGAGAGGTGTAGCAGACGTCGAAGTCGAAGCCGGCTTCCTTTAGGGCACGCCCGCCGGCCGCCGCCTCGGCGCGCCCGGTCTCGGTGAGGTCGACGTCGGTCCACCCGGTAAAGAGATTGAGCTTGTTCCACTCCGACTCGCCGTGGCGGATGAGGACGAGCTTCATGGTGCCTTGCGACTCGATTTGATCTGTTACCTGCACATCGTTGGTTTGTGGGGTGAGCTGCTGTGCCATGCGATTCCTCCTTTGCGTCGGCGTGCGGATGGGCGCGCGCCGTCTTTCTGCGCAATTCAAGCCTACCCGTTATGCCGCTAAAGTTAACCAAGGCTAACAAGAATCGCGAAATTCTCACCGATAGGCGGTCCGCGCAGAAACCGCGACGTTCAGTTGCGGGGGAGCACCGCGCGCGCAGAAACTCCGACGGCCAGTTGCGGCAGCGAGCCGCGCGCGCAGAAACCCGGGTGCTCATCTGGCCTTTGCGCAGAAACCCGAACGCCCAGCTCGCCTTTGCGAAGAAACCCGGACGCCCAGCTCGTTGCCTGGGCTGGGGACCGCAGTTTCTGCGCAAGAAGAAATCCCCCTATAGCTGAAGGTGCGGCTTTCTGCGCGGGGAGAACCCCTCCAAAACCGGAGGTGCGGCTTTCTGCGCGCGATCTGCCCGCAACGCCGTGGACGCGGGTCAACCTATGCGGAGCCCTGATTTCGGCGCAGAGGCTTTATGTGGGCCCTGTGCTTCTCGGCCAGTCGGCAGGGGCGGATGGGTATAGTTATCCATGGTTAACAAGTACGGATCCGCAATCGCGCCGATGTACCCGTCGGCGCTCAAGGAGCTCGAACATGGGCATCACAGACATCGTCATCCTCGCCTCCGTCGCGGCGACACTCTTCTTTTCTATCCGCTCGCTCGTGCGCGCGAACAAGAACGGCTGCTCTGACTGCGGAGCCGTCTGCTCGGGCCACGCCGCCGGCCGCTGCTCGAAGGCCGACCGCATGATCGCCGACGCGAACAAGGCCTTCACCAAGTAGGGCGCCGGCGGCGCGAAGCCTGGCGTCCGCGCTCGCGAACTTCTTCCCGCAGCCCAACGATCGCCTGATGGCGACACCAGTCGCGGAACTTCTTGCCGCTCGCCGGCCTGCCGCGCCCGCTGCCCTGAGGTGGGAAACAAGGGCGAAACACGCTTGTGGGAACGTAACACTGTTTACTTATGTGTTTTCGGCCGACCCCCGGGAGGAGTCTGCATGAGCAGCGAGAAGGACATCGATTTCGTCCTGCGCACCGTCGAGAAGCGCGACATCCGCTTCGTGCGCCTTTGGTTCACCGACGTTCTGGGCAACCTCAAGTCGTTCGCGATCTCGCCCGAGGAGCTCGAGGAGTCGTTCGAGGAGGGCATCGGCTTCGACGGCTCGTCCATCGACGGTTTCGTCTCGATGGAAGAGTCCGACATGCTCGCGTTCCCGGATCCGGACACCTTCACCATGCTCCCGTGGCGCCCGAGCGAGTCGGCGGTCGCGCGCGTCTTCTGCGACGTCTACACCCCTGACCGCAAGCCCTTCGAGGGCGACCCGCGCGCCTGCCTGCTCAAGGTCTTCACCGAGGCGGACAAGAAGGGCTTCATCCCCAACGTCGGCCCGAAGCTCGAGTACTTCTACTCCGACAGCCAGACCGAGCTTCAGCCCAAGGACGACGCCGGCTACTTCGACCTTACGCCGATGGACAACGCCAACGACCTGCGTCGCCAGACCACGCTCATGCTCGAGAAGATGTCCATCCCGGTGCAGTACTCCTACCACGCCGCCGGCCCGTCCCAAAACGGCGTCGAGCTGCGCTACACCGAGGCCGTGAGCTGCGCGGACAACATCATGACCGCCCGCCTCGTCATCAAGCAACTCGCCGCCCAGCAGGGGATGTACGCCTCCTTCATGCCCAAGCCCGTCGCCGGCCAGCCCGGCTCCGCGATGTTCCTCTACCAGTCGATCTTCGACCACGAGGGCGAGAACCTCTTTTGGGCGCCGAAGGATTTCCACCCGGCGCACCTCTCGGAGCTCGCGCAGCACTACGTGGCCGGCATCCTCAAGTACACGCCCGAGTTCACGCTGGTCACGAACCCGACGGTCAACTCGTACAAGCGCTTCATCTCGAACGGCGAGGTGCCCAACTACGCAACCTGGGGCCGCAAGAACCGCTCCGCCCTCGTGCGCATCCCCGCTCACAAGCCGGGCAAGCACTCCTCGACCCGCATCGAGCTGCGCAGCCCCGACCCGACGGCCAACCCCTACCTGGCGCTCGCCGTCACCATCGCCGCGGGCATGAAGGGCATCGAGGACGAGCTGCCGCTGCCGGAGGAGTCCACCTGCGACACCTTCCTGCTGTCGGAGGAGGAGCTCGCGGCCAAGGGCATCGAGCGCCTGCCGCGCACCCTCGGCGAGGCCATCGAGAAGTTCCAGGCCTCCAGCTTCATGCGTGAGGTCCTCGGCGACCACATCTTCGAGTACCTCATCGCCGAGAAGAAGCGCGAGTGGAACGACTACTGCACCGCCGTCACCGACTGGGAGCGCGTGCACTACTACGGTGGGTACTAGGGGTTCTAGCTTCGATACCAGTGGGGCTCCGCATTCGCTTCGGGGGCTGCGCTCGCTTCGCTCGCTTGGATGCCCCCTACGCGAACGCTGCGCCCCGCCATCGACGTCTGCCCTTCTTGCCAACGTATCAATCGTGTAAAGACCGTGGTGTCGCTCAGGGAGCTGTAAGCTGCCTGAGCGACACTTCTGTGTCAGGCGATGGACAGCGGCGCCTCCGCGACATTCAACGGAGGGGCCCTGACGTGGGGAAGACCTCGCGCCTCCATCGGGAAAGGGCGTGACCACGCGCCGAAGCTTTTTGGGAAGGGATCCCAATATGAACTTGAACGTTATGCTCGACCGCCGCAATTTCCTGGGAATGTTCGGGGCGGCGGCGGGCGTCGCGGTGCTCGCCGGTTGCGGCGGCGCTTCTTCCGCGGGCTCCAACGGCTCCTCGGGAGCACAGAAGGGCGACGCCTCCGCAGCGGGCTACACGCTCGTGACCGCCGGTAAGATCACCGTCGCCTCCGACCTCGCGAACCCGCCCTTCGACTTCGTCGAGAACAACGAGCCCAAGGGTTTCGAGGTCGACCTCATGAAGAAGATCGCCGAGAAGCTGGGCCTCGAGTGCGAGTACCTGCCCGCCATGAAGTTCGACAGCATCATCCCGCTGGTCAAGCAGGGCGGCAAGGCCGACGTGGGCGTCTCCAACTTCACCATCACCGACGAGCGCAAGCAGGAGATCGACTTCTCCGACGCCTACATCGACTCCAACCAGGGCGTCGTCACCAAGGTCGGCTCCCAGAAAACCGACGCCGGCTCCCTGAACGCCGAGGGCGTGACCATCGCCTGCCAGTCCGGCACCACCGGCGAGGCGTGGGCGCAGGAGAACCTGCCCAAGGCCACCATCAAGTCGCTCGACGATCCCGTCGCCGCCGTCACCGGCGTGCAGACCGGCCTCTACGACGCCGCGGCCGCCGACCTGCCCGTGATGAAGTACCTTTGCTCGAATTCCTTCACCGACTGCCAGGTCTCCATCGAGATCCCGACCGGCGAGCAGTACGGCATCGTCGTCTCCAAGGACAACGCGGGGCTCACCGACGCCATCAACAAGGCGCTCGTCGAGCTCACCGACGACGGCACCATCAAGCAGCTCGAGATCGACTGGTTCGGCTCCGAGATCTAAGGATCGGCCAAAGGGCTTTCGGCTAGGCTCATTTAATCGTTTATATATTTTCGAACAGAAAGAAGAGCATCATGGCAAACATGTCCCGCCGCAACTTCATCCTCTCGCTCGGCACGCTCGCCGGTACCGTCGCCCTCGCCGGCTGCGGCAACTCCGGCTCCAAGCCCGCCGACTCCGGCTCCGACGCAAAGAAGTCCGACTACACCCTCGTCGCCGATGGCAAGCTGACCGTCGCCGCCGAGCTCGGCTTCGCCCCGTTCGAGTACATGGACGAGAAGACCGGCGAGCCCGTCGGCTTCGACGTCGACCTCATCAAGGCCGTCGCGCAGAAGATGGGCCTCGAGGCCTCCTACCTGCCCAACCAGAAGTTCGACACCCTCGTGCCGCTGGTCAAGCAGGGCGGCAAGGCCGACGTCGCCATCGCGGCCATCACCATCACCGACGAGCGCCTCGAGTCCGTCGACTTCACCAACGCCTACCTGGACTCCAACCAGGCCATCGTGGTCAAGAAGGACTCCGCCGACACCGCCGACACCGCCGACACCCTGAACGACGCCTCCAAGCAGGTCGTCTGCCAGTCCGGCACCACCGGCAACGAGTGGATCACCGAGAACCTCCCCAAGGCCACCTGCGTGCCCGTCGACGACGTCACCGCGGCCCTCACCGGCGTTCAGACCGGCCTGTACGCCGCCATGGTCGTCGACCTGCCCGTCGCTTCCTACATGCTGACCCAGTCCTTCTCGGACCTGCAGGTCATCAAGGAGATCCCGACCGGCGAGCAGTACGGCATCGCCGTCTCCAAGGACCAGCCGGCCCTCACCGAGGCGCTGAACAAGGCCCTCGCCGACCTCGACTCCGACGGCACCATGAAGGACATCAAGACCAAGTGGTTCGGCTCCGAGATCTAGATCGCCTGAGCGGGCAGGGGGCGCTCCCCCTTGCCCGCCTCTAGTTTTTGCAAGGATGACGAGAAGGGACAGTCCCTTCTCGTCATCTACGTTTATCGACAAAAGGAATGAGAGGAGCCTATGGGGCCTCATAAGCACAAAGCCTGCGCGCCCGCGGTCGTCGCCGCGGTGCTGGCGGCGATGCTCGCGCTGCCCGCCACGGCCTTCGGCCTCACGACGGACAAAGCCACCGCGAAGCCCAACGAGGACGGCGGCAGTGGAGTCATCGGCGGCATGGACACGCGCCTGACCTGGGAGGGAACCGTCGAGGACGGGGAGAACGTCACCTCCGTCACCCTGAGCCTACCCGAGGACGCGAGCTTCGACGGGTCGTCCACGCGCATCACCGTCCTGGAGGGCCTGAACCGCGTGAACGTCGACGGCCAGGCCAAGGCCGACGGCGGCAGCGTCACCGTCGACTTCGCGGAGCCCGTCCCCGCCGGGTCGCTGCTGCGCCTCGAGGTCACGGGCATGAAGTTCCCCGCCGCGGGCGGCGACTACTCCGTCGAGGGCAGCTACACCACCGACAGGGCAAAGAAGGACCTCGCGCCCTCGAGCGCGATCTCCATCATCGCGAACACCCCGCTGCAGTCCATCGTCAACTGGCTCGACGAGCAGCCCTGGGTCGAGGCATGGAACTCCAACCAGTTCCTCGGCATGTTCTTCAAGCCGCAGCTGCTGGTCACGTCCTTCTCGTCGCTGTTCCCCGGCTGGCTTCTGTGCCTGGGCATCGTCGTGGCGTGCTACCCCTTCGCCATCGTGCTCGGCCTGCTCTTCTCGCTGCTCAAGATCTCGAAGCACCGCCTGTGCCGCGCCATCGCCGTGGTCTACATCAACATCCTGCGCGGCACCCCGCTTTTCCTGCAGATCTACATCATGTTCTTTGGCTTGCCCATGGTTGGCATCAACATCGACAACAACCTACTGGGCATCATCGTCATGGCCGTGAACTCCTCGGCCTACCTGGCCGAGATCTTCCGCGCCGGCATCCAGTCCATCCCGCGCGGCCAGTACGAGGCCGCGAGCTCGCTGGGCATGAGCTACGTGCAGACGATGTTCTCCGTCATCCTGCCGCAGACCGTCCGCCGCGTGATCCCGACGGTGACGAGCGACTTCATCACCGCCTTCAAGGACACCTCGCTTCTGTCCTCGGTGGGCGTCATGGAGCTCATGATGTTCTCCAAGAACTTGACCACCGTGTCCGGCAACATCACCCCGTACGTCGCCGCCGGCATCTTCTACCTCATCGTCACCCTGCCGCTGATCAAGGTCGTCGGCATCGTCGAGGAGAGGATCGCCCGCTCCGAGCGCGGCGCGGGCCCCAGGCCCAAGGCCGTCAAGCAGCTGAAGGAGGCCGCTGATGCCGAGTAAGCTCTTTGCCCGCGGCGCCGCGCAGGACGTGCCCGCCGCCGTTCCCGCCGACAAGGCCGCTGAGGCTGCCTACGCCGCCGACCAGGGCCTCACGAACCACCACTTCACGCCCGGCGAGCACCCCGTGGTGCGCATCGAGCACCTGAACAAGAGCTTCGACGACACCAAGGTCTTGAAGGACGTGAGCCTGAACGTCTGGCCGGGCGAGGTCGTCGTCGTGCTCGGGCCCTCCGGCTCCGGCAAGTCCACGATGCTGCGCTGCATCAACCTGCTCGAGACCCCGACCGCGGGCCACATCCTCATCGAGGACGAGGAGATCACGGGCAAGTCCGCGACCGACGTGAACAAGCTCCGCCGCGACGTGGGCATGGTGTTCCAGCAGTTCAACCTCTTCCCGCACCTGACGGCCAAGGAGAACGTCATGATCGGCCAGATCAAGGTGCTCAAGAAGTCCAAGGAGGAGGCCGCCGCCGAGGCCATGAAGCAACTCGCGGCCGTGGGCCTCGCGGACCGCGCCGACTTCAAGCCGGCCCAGCTCTCCGGCGGCCAGCAGCAGCGCGTCGCCATCGCCCGCGCCGTCGCCATGCACCCGAACGTGCTCCTCTTCGACGAGCCGACCTCCGCGCTCGACCCGGAGCTCGTCCGCGGCGTCCTCGATGTCATGCGCGACCTCGCCGAGAACTCAGGCATGACGATGATCGTCGTCACGCACGAGATGGGCTTCGCCCGCGACGTGGCCGACCGCGTCGTCTTTATGGAAGGCGGCGTCGTGGTCGAGCAGGGCGTGCCGGCGGAGGTCTTCGACCACCCGAAGAACGCCCGCACGGCCGAGTTCCTCGGCTCGATCGACTAGCGCGGCGTCCGGAAGGCACGCCGGGTCGCCGCAAGGCGCGCCGGGGTCGCCACAGGGCGCGCCCCTGCTGCGCGCCGGGGTCGCCATAGGGCGCGCCCCTGCTGCGCG
>ERZ1673741.184-NODE-184-length-85438-cov-33.947964_pt1 | contig 85438 bp, 59 predicted proteins | sample MGYA00580209_ERZ1673741 | MGnify/ENA primary metagenome ERZ1673741 (study PRJEB41218, sample SAMN15661754) | gut metagenome | host: Homo sapiens | place: Canada: London | collected 2015-08-20/2019-03-30 | study: EMG produced TPA metagenomics assembly of... | reverse complement strand
CAAAGATTTTGTTGTGCGCTCAGCTCATAGTATTGAGCATTAGAAATGCAAATATTGTCAGGCAAACTAACCGCCAAACAGGAATTTTATCAGCGAAATCCGGTTAGGCAGGGCTTTGACAAAAACCTTTCTCCACATACCTTTTGTTGTCACACCCTACGGGTTCATGATACCGTTTGGCGAATGGGCTTTACGAGAGCGTTGCTCTCGACACCCATCCTCCAAACGATATCATGAGTGATGCCAAAGCATCACTGTGCCAACAAAAGAAAAACATAAAAAACACAAGGTAGCGGATGGCAGGAACCACCCGTTTGTGTTTTCTTTGTTTTTTCCGATTATGGGCGCGTGCTGTGCACAAATAAAAGGCTTTACGTTAGGTTGTCGAGAACAGGTTCTCGTAAGACCTAATGTAAAGCCTTTTATTTAAATCCGATAGGATTTGCGCCCATAAACGGACTGTGGATAAAGGTTTTTGTCAAAGCCCTGCCTACCGCAGCAGACTCACAGATAAACTGCAATTTACAGCTGTAAAGGCAAACATAGGAGGCTATGGCGTCCCGCCGTAGCCACGCACCCACCCATAGCAGAACCTACTATCATCCTCAACATTATACGGGATGCGTCAGTCCCCATCGGGGAACTAATTTTAGGTGGAGATATCGCACGAACTCACAGCTGCGCTGCTTCGCAGCTTGCAGTGGGTTTCATGATATAGGTCCCGCTCCGCGGAACCCGCAATTCAGATTCAATCAGCTTGCTCTCCAAGGCTGCGTGGCTACGGCGAGACGCCATAGCCTCCTACGATTACCATTTTTCTGCATAGCAATTTGAAGATATTGTGGCTTTCGATATTAATTCGGTCTTTTACCAAAAAATCGAACATTTATTTTGTCTTTTAATCCATATTATGTAACTTTGAGCATCTTTTCTAAGATTTATACGTAAACAATTAAACCAATAACTATGAAAACAGCAATAGAAGTGTTACTGGACGCTTTTGAAAATAGCATGTGTAAAGATGCTAATCAAAAGTCGAGAAGCCAGTATCGTAGTGTAATCAATGCCTTAGGGAAGGATGAAGTATTCAAAACGGATGCTGAAAAGAACTTTCTTACTCTGGTTATCAAGCTTATAGCGAACAATCGCGAAGACGAATGCATAAAGTTGATAGGCTTATTAAGATATTCGGTATGCGTCTATAATTGGGGCAGCCTGAGAAGCTACGAAACTTACTGCAACAAGTTTGCAGACTTTCTGGAGAAGCTGCTTAGTTCTGAAGCAGCAAGTAAGAAAAGCATAAAGAAGAAAATAGCTTCAGCTTGTACGACACCTAAACTTAGTGATACGGAAGAAAGCTGGCTTAAAACGGCTTTTGCAAAACGTACCGTATTTCTGCACGAACAACTAATGACGAAGTTTATGGGTCGTCTGCGTCGTCAGGACCGCATTTCCGGTAATAAGGTATGGTTGCCTTTAAGTTATATAGCGAAGCTCTACAAGAAAGCTGGCAAGACCAAAGAATTCACAGATTGGTTGAGAAAGCTGGCAGAAGGCATTTTTGTGCACTATGAGGACGACAACAAAGAGATAAAAAGCGTACAGTTTAAAGCTCAGCAGGTGTTTCTCGTCTTTGAGAAAAAGAAAAACTCTGACGGCACATACGACCCTGACGGCACATACGATGTTTATGTAGCTTTGTCTGCATCCAATAAGTGCTATACGGCATATACCCCAACCGGAGAGGGCAATACCAAAGTGCCCATGATCGTGAAGGACATATCCGATATAGCCATAGACCACGTGAAGCCTATCGACCTGACTCTAAGAGAACTGGACGACAAAGGCAGGATTCCAAATCTGAAAATGGTTTCGGATTCTTTTAGGGATATGATGGGAAGACCTGAGAAGGCAGACAAAGACATTGAAGACGAATCGCTTGACCAGTTATATAATAATGTTGACATCAACAAACTTACCGACGAACTTAATCTTATAAGAACAGACGGCGTACTTAGACTTATGACTTCTGAATATAACGGCAAGAAGAGCAACTCTACTGCATACGACAAGATAATCAAGATAAAGGGCAAAGAAGAATACTTGGGCTTGCAGGGAAAAGCACTTTTGGACGATGAGACAATCTATCTTTATCAGCGTCTCAATGAGCGTGACGCTAAGACACGAGCTTCATGGGAAGAACCGAAAGGCACAAAAGTAAAGATATCCAAGAAGATTATTAACCTGATTTGACATTCCTGATTTTCCGACACCGCATTCCGGCTCTTCCGAATAGCGATTACGGGTGCAAAGGCTAAAAACTGTTTACCTTTGCACCCGGAATTACAACTAAAAAAATAATAAATATGAATACAGGATTGACAAAAGAAGATCAAGCAATAATCAAGAAAGCCAGACGCAATAAGTGTTCTGGACCAATCTACAGCGAGGATGGACTTCGTTTGTTGAGAGTACTCGGCAATCCGGAGTACCTTGAAGTGAAAGACGGCGTGAAGGCTATTTGTGACTATGCATTCCAAGGACTTGTCTATCTTCGTGATGTGGTGTTGCCAGCATCTGTTGTCGACTTGGGCGAAGGAGCTTTCGCAAGCTGCCACAAACTCTTCAAGATAACAATGCCTGGAGTAGAATTTATCGGGAAAGAGTGTTTTGGTCTTTGTTATAATTTAAAGGAAATAGTCTTACCTGAGACATTGCGCCAGATTAGAGCAGGTGCCTTTGCTTGCTGCAAAGCTTTGGAAGAGATAAATATTCCAAGCCACATGAATATTGTCGACATGTCTGCATTCAGAAGTTCCGGACTGAAAAGTCTCAACATTGAGATAAGTGATGACTGCAAGTGCTGTATTTATGACAAAGCCTTTGCAAGTTGCAAGCATCTGGAGTCTGTATATCTAAACAAGAATGTGAAGATTATGGAGCGAATGGCGTTTGCTGGCTGCACTTCACTAAAGACGATTGAATTTGAGAATCCGTCATTGACAGGTTTTATTGGTGAAATAAACGCAACGATGCTCGTTGGCTGCAAATCTCTCGAAAAGATTATCGTGCCAAAGAACAAGTACAACCATTACCCGGACTTCAATATCCATGGCTATGACTCCGCTCAGTTTGAGACTCGCGACTTCAATAGTCTTATAACTCTGAAAGAATAGACAGAGACTCTCGTTGGCACTATTTTTTGTTGATTTTCTATGGTCTGATTTTTTTATTTCAGAAAAACAGGGTAAATTTCGCGCGACAACTAAAAACATTAAAGACATGATGAACAACAATTCTACAACAAACTATGAAAAGAAGCCTATCATCGACAACGATGAGGCTTTGCGTCTTATCGACCTCATCCAGCAGGGCGACTCCAATGCTGAGAACGAATTGGCAGAACTCGGTTCTGTCTTTGTCAAGGCTGTGGCAAAGCAGTATGTTGACAAGGGTCTGTCAAAGGAAGAACTCATTGCAGCCAGTCGTTACGGAATGTTACGTGCCAGCCATAAGTTCGACAAGTCGCGTGGCTTCAAGTTTGCCTCGTATGCCGTATGGTGGATGCGCCAGGCTATTCTGCAAGAGATCCGTAAAAAAGAAAACAACTAAACGACGAAGAATATGATACGCAAAAATTGGGGTGACGACGGTGCACTTACACTCATCAGAGTGGTTCTTGAAAGGACTGAGGACCAAGAGTTGAGAGAACAACTGCTGGAGTTTCTTCAAAACAACGAAGAGCTACGGTCAGATGCTCACGTGAAAGACTTCTATACATTTGCCACCACTCTTGCCAAGGAGTGGCTGGCAAGTCATCAATCATAAAGTAACATAATAGTACCACACAAAATAAAAATGAAAATATATCTGAAAGTAAAGAAAGACTATGCCTATGGCGTTGTCAGCCTTTGGAGCAAGCACATTAAAGAGCAAATTCTGGAAACTGTCAAAGAAGTAAGTAAGAATTGGATGTTTGAGCCGAAGTTATATCCTATGTTTTATCAAGAGGATACGCATAGCCACTTTGTTGAAGCAAACAACGAACGTTTCTTCTTCGAATGCCTGATGTACGAGCTTTGCTTTGTGTGGGAATTAAACGATTTCGAAGGATACGACGACGAGTACTCTGATTTAGCACGCGAAAGAGATGTATTTTTGGATAAAGATAAGGTAGAACCTCCAAAAGAATACGTCTATATCGGTTCGTACATATATGAACAAGAAGAACCGCTTACTCTCCCAGGACTTGTATTCGACCCCGAATACGCAGAGGATGGTGAGGTTTTGGCAGAATGTATGTTTACGAGTGATTTTGAAGATGAAAAACTGAAACGGGCATATATGTCTAATGGAAACTATGAGGAATGTGAAAAGGATACTCCAGCTTTGTAGCATAGCCTTGTTGGCATTGTCTATATGCTCTTCATGTTTGAACAAGTCTGACGATACAAGTCTCGATAAGAGCTATGGTAAGTCTTACTCTATCGAGACTTACCACACAATAGTCTCTGACGACAGTCTCGTGACAGCCATCTGGCATGACACTGGCGAAGGCGGAACGGCACCCGACATAGATTGTGTGGTGAAATTCAAATCAGAAGATGGCAAATTGCACGAGGAGCATAGACCTTTGCTACGACTTGCTCATCCTAATGATGATTACAGCCACCATGAAGTGCAGAAGATTATAAGTCTTGACGATGAATACGGCAATCGCTCCTACGTATTCTTCCTCTCTGCTAAAGTGGGAAGCAACGAGTACGCTCACGACATTGTGGCTTTCGAGATAGCCGGTGACAGTCTGCGACCATTGTACAACTATAACATAAATAATAATACAATTCTATGGAGAAATATCATATAGGACAAGAGATTCTGAAGGAAGTAAAGGCAAAGTTTCCTTCAGTGGCTGCCTTTGCCAGAGAACTGTGTAAGTCGAGCTCTGCCACATACGAGATATTCGGCAAGACAAGTCTCGACACCGACCTGCTGCTGAAAGTATCGAAGCTGCTTGATAGAGACTTCTTCCGCGAATTCTCGGAGAAATGTCTGAACGGAGAAGTGGCTGTGGAAGACAATGATATGACAGCCAATCGCGTCAACTGTCTGTTGCCAGAAGACGAGTTGCATATCTTCACACCATATAATTACGAAATGGTTTTTGAGGAATACTTCCTGCTTCCACGTCGAAAGCCACTTGTGGCGTTTTGCAGAAGAAGAGATAGCATTACATATATCGATGCTATAAGTAGGATAGGCGAGGGCTTTTTTGGCGAAGGAAAGGTGAAGGAGTTAATGGTGGATAAGAATGCTTTGGTCGACTTCGAGGCACAAATCCCACATATGACAGCTTTGCCACAGAAGGCATTTGTTGTATGCTATAATGGCACAGGATTGCAAAACGGTTTCGACCAGATTATTCTACTGTCAGAGAAACTGCTTGCAGCTTCAGGAAAGCATGTAGTAGTGATATGCAAGAATAACAGCTGTATAGAGAACTTTGGACATCCAAAATACATCTCCTATGCCGAGCCAACATTCGACACATGGAAAGAGCGCATCTTTGCATGTGTGCTGGATAATAGCCAGAACGACTTTGTGTACTATCGCGAGCTTTTCAAGGCTATAGAAGGCAGAGGCTATATTAACGCCATCCACAGTTGTTTGATAAGTCATGACGTAGAGGGGGCGCAGCAGCACCTGGCAGAAGCCCGGAAGCTAAGCACCTTCAAGGAAACTGTTGTCTCTAGTGATATGACCCTCGAGAAAAATGACTTATGGGAAGGACATCAGATAAGCTCGCTTACAGTTCGTCCTGAAGACAAGCAACTGCTCGAACACCGTTTCGGAAAACATTATCTCGGAAAACATTGCGTCAGCATGTTTTTTGAAATATACAAAGAGACAGGCACAATAGATTCAACATGGGGAACTTTTGGTTACATAGATGTTTAGATCAATGGCATTTGAAGACGAAGCATAAATATTATTAACTTAGTAACAGTTCAGAATTATCTTTACATATAGTAGGAGGGTATGGCATCCTTGCCATACCCACTAAATAGACTGTACAATCATGGCAGAGTGGGTATGGCAGTGATGCCATACCCTCCTACAGATTGCCGTTCATATATAAAGATAAATATGGATACTTACTTATAAAATTATTTTATTATGGCAAAAGACGCTAATCAATTTATTTTTAGAGAAGAATACGAGGAATGGTTGCGTAATCTGGGTATAAAGTCAGCTGGAGCATATTGTCCACAAGACAAATATACCTGTAATGATGGTAGAGAGTTTTTGTTTTTTGATCTTATTGGTGTTTTTGCAAAAGCAGAAGACCGCTTGTACGTGAATGCACTTTTCGAAGAGTGGAAAGCATTTATTGAAAATAAAAACCAAAACAATCTTAAGACCACTCTTAACCGCTTGTCTTATCTCCAGAAATACAGAAAGTTCGTTGAAACTAAAATTTATGGTAAAAAAAGATTAAGCAAAGAGGACAATGCGAGATTTAATGAAATTCTAAACAACATAGACTCTGTACGCAAATCAATAGACAAATCGCAGAATCCAAAAGTAGATGGTATGGATTCGTTAATAGAGTATATTAGTGCAAAGCAGTTTATAAAGTTGGCAATAGAATCGTCTTACTTTTTCTCTCCCGACCTTGTGGTAGAAAGGTTTGAAGAAATTAAAGAATACATTTGCCAACATAAGGATGTAGATCCTGCTTTTAAAGATAAAAAAGAATCTTTTGTCAAGTATCTCCCTGCACGATATACTTCGAAAGAAGACTCGACAGACGCAGCAGATGGTGTACATGAGTGTGACCAAACATTAGGCAAAGTCTATTTCAAGCTTTCTAAAGAATCTGAGCGTCTCTGTGTTATCTATCAAGAAGGAGCAAGGGGTAAGAATACAAAATGTGGCAAATACACTTGTGGAGGCGGTAATGGCAATGCCAGAGTGTGCCAATTGATTAAGGATCGTACCGGGTATGCCCTTGGAGCTACATCTGATAAAAAACACTTCAGAAACTTCATCATTTCGCACATATGGGGGCATGCTATTGATCCTCGTTACTTTACAAACCTTTGGAATATCGTTATAGTTCCAGCATGGGCAAACCACTTGTTGGACAAAGACGAAGAAGGAACTTTGGCTTCAGCATTCAAAGCTACAATACAGAAAATCATTACTAAGCTATATCAGTATAACAGCTATGACTGGAAATCTATAGAAATGGATGAACCTACATGTAACGAGGAGGAAGTGCTTCATGGTAACTATCAGATTAACACCATTGATCGTATTGCTGATAAAGAGACTTTGGGCAAAATATCGAGAGTATCCATCCACGTATAAGAATCATTATTTCCTGATTTTCATTAAATAAGAGCATGTTTGACAAATAGTAAATGATATGCCAAAGAAGATAACATTCAATGACATTCTACAGAACAAGATAAAAGACTTTGTCGGCACCAAGCGGTGGAGCAATTCGCAATTTGCTTCACGCTACTCGGACACTTATGCCGAAGTTTATGGCAAGATGGAGGCACCCAGCACCTCTACCTCGCGTAAGCTTATCGAAGAAAAGGGTCACGAGTATGCCGAAAAGGAATGCATCATTCTGGAGAAGCTCACATCCATCACCTTCTATAAAATGTGGCTTGAAGAGCAGAAGCCTCTCATTACAGCAGGACAGTCAGCAAGGACGACATGAGCATTGCTTTTATGCTATAACTACAAGAATATTCTATAATAAAAAAACAAAACAATGGAGAAAAGTCAAATGATGGATATGCATGTAGAAGTGGGTCTTGACTCTGAAGATGTCATAGACAGCAGTTCGCTCGACCCTCTGTTCGAGGAAGCTGCACGCATAATCGTAACAATGCGGTCGGGCTTTGCCTCGTTGATTCAACGGCGCTTGTCTATCGGCTACAACCGTGCGGTCAGAATTATGGACCAGTTGGAAAAGGCCGGAATCGTGGGCGAGGCACAGGGATGTAAGCCGCGAGAAGTGAAGATTCAAGATGAGAACAGCTTGGAGAATCTGCTTGTGGCATTGAATAACCCCAAATCCTAATCACCGATATTTCCTAATTCTTGACTAAGTCTCCAACTTTGTCATACAGCGTCTGTAGTATGGCCTTGCCCTTCTTCACGCGGGCGTCGTCGCCTACCGCTCCTTCCTTGTAGAACACGTGGTTGGCGGCGTTGTCGTAGACGCTTACGCCCGTGTGGTCAAGATAGCAGAAGCCGTTGACGAAGGAGTAGAAGGCGAACTCGTTCGTGTAACTCTTGTCCAGCACGTTGCGGCTGAAGCCGAACTCTCCGTGCGGCAAGCCCAACTGTGCCAGCAGCGTTGCGGCGAGGTCGGTCTGATTGGCGATGCGGTCCACCTCCATCGGTCCTTTCACGGCTCCACCCGTCCATATCATCGGGATGCGGAAGAAGTGCGGGGCGAAGCGCTCACCCTTCTTCGGGTATGGGATGCCGTGATCGGGGAGGAGCACGATGAGCGTGTTGTTCCATTGCGGAGTCTTTCTGAACTCGTTTATGAACTTTCCTATGCAGTCGTCCGTGAAGGCGAAAGCGTTGAGATGCTTGTCCTCGAACTTCTTGAACGGCACTTCGAACGGCTCATGGCTGCTCAGCGTCAGGAACGCCGTGAACCACGGCTGTTTCTGTCCCTCACACTCCTTGAGCATCGCCAGCAGACGCTTGAAGGTGATATTGTCTGGTACGCCCCACTTGCTGTAGTTGCGGTCATGCAAGGAGAAGTCGTCCTGCGACGTCAGCTTCTGGAAACCGCCAGCCATGAGATAGCCGCGCATGTTGGTGAAGTTGATGTCGCCGCCGTATAGAAAGTCGGTCTGATAACCCGCCTTGCCTAACGACTGCGCAATGTTGGGCAGCTTACGCGCAATGTTGGGCACCTTCATGATGGAGAGAGTTGGCAGACCCGGATAGGCGCTGTACGTGCAGACCGTGCCGCGGTCCGTACGGAAACTGTTGGCGTAGAGGTTGGAGAAGAACACGCCCTCGCTGGCAAGACGGTCCAGCGTAGGCGCCACTCCCTTCACGCCGCCCTGACGTTCTATCATCGTGGAGCCGAAACTCTCCATGAAGATGAAGAGAATGTTGGGGCGCTTGGTGTTGAGCACGCTCACCGTGGCTGTGTCTGCCGTGGCGTATATTCCCTTCATGAGGCTGGCACGCTGCTCCTCGGGGAAGAAATCGAACTCGTCCTCATACTTCTCGCCGAACTCCATACTTGCCAGCAGATTGAACGCCGGATTGATGGCAGAGAGATTCAGAAATTGGTCGTTGCTGTAGTATACGCTGCCCACATTGGCTGTAGACACTCTGATGCCGCCACGGATGACGAGAAACAGCAGACCGCCCACCAGCACGGAGCCGAGCGTGGCAAGTCCGCGGCGCGTCATTTCCTTGATGGCGTTCAGACGTGGTGGTGTGATGCGGCGCAGCGTCCAGGTCGTGCCGGCAGTAAGCAGCAGGATTATAAGGAGGCGCAGCAGGATGTATCCCGTCGACACGCTTGCTGCAGCGTTCTTCGGCGAGTCGATATACACAAACACCGCCTTGTCCAGCTTGCTGTCCCAGAACGAGAAGAGCGAGGCGTCTGCCACGAATATCAGCGACACCAACAGCATCATCACGGCATAATAAGGCGTCGTGACCTTCCTCAACGGCAGCCCGCGCCACCATACCGACACCAACGTCAGCAGGAACGGCACGATGGTCAGATAGCCCGTGGTGGTGGCGTCCAGCGAAGCGCCGTGCCACATCACGTCAAGGAAGTCGGCTACGGAATATGTCCGTTGGGCGTTGCAGAGGATGAATAATGGTTTCTGGACAAGGAAGTATGTCCACATGATGAGAAAACAAGACACAATATACTTGAGTCTTTGCAGCATGCTATGCATCTTTTGTGTATATTTAAGTATGTATGAAAAAACTGTGATGTTGTAAATCGTGTGCGAAATTACACATTTTTTTTTAGAGACAAAGACAAAACGTAGTGTGATTTTCAGAAATATGAGGTATTGACATAATAAAAGAGGGTGGGGCAACTACTGCTATTAAAGCAGCGTTGTCCCACCCTCTTGCTATTTAGGTAAAGCCTGTGCCGGCTTTACGCGATACGTTTACTTGCGCTTGATGTTAAGCTTGAATGTGGCGTTGCCAACCTTCACGATGTACGTGCCGGTGGTTGCCGCAGCAAGGCTTACTATCTGGCGATAGTCGTCAGTGGCGATGGCGCTTGCGATGAGCTTGCCGTCAGCAGAAGCCACTGTGATGCGGTCGCCGTTGTGAGCGCCGAGGACGATAAGCTGTCCGTCCTCCACCTTAAGAGTTACGCCGTTCTGACCGTTTACGCCGTCGATGCCAGTGGCAATGATGGTAACCTTGTCAGAGAACTTCTCGCCAGCTACCGAGTAGACAGCCGATACCTGATAAGTGAGATACTTGTCAGAGAAAGCCTTCGTGTCAGTGAAGACAGTGTCGGTGGTCAGCTCGTCGTTCAGACACTCGCCGTTGCGATATACGTTGTATCCCTCAAAGACGTTCTTGTCAGACGAAGCCTTGCCCTTGGTGTCCACAGCCTTGAATGTCATGTCAGCGTTAGCCATGCGTTTGGGCTGGAATGCCGGGAGCTTCTTGGCTGCCTTCTTCTCTGTGCCGGGAAGAACGTTAGAGTAGGGGCTGAGTCCGATAGAGATGTTCCAGTTGGCGTCTACCTCAGAACCCGAATCCTCCATTGTCTGCCATGTGATACCGTCAGAAGAGTAGAGGTCGCCACGTCCGCTGCGTGCCGGACCACGGTCGTATCCGAGAGGAACAGTGATTTCGTTCTGCTCGATGTATACTGCCACGCGGAGGTTCTTGCCTTCGTCAATCTTAAGCGGCTCCTCGAGGTGGATGGTGTTGAATGAGTACTGCTTCAGATTCGGAACGAACTGCTGGCGTACGAGGGTGTTGTTCTCATAGACGAGGAGGAAGAGGGCCTCAGGAATCTGATTGATGTATACCTCTACATCGCTCAAAGCGAGATTGCCATATCCCTTCAGGTCAGAAGCAAACCAGCATGCACCTGCGAAGAACGCGCCACCATTGGTCAGACCACCGGCCTTATAGTTATAGCCGTCGTGCCAACGCAGATAGATGGGTTCGCCAAGAGCCGGGAACTGCCATGAGAGGCGGTTGCCTTCAGCCTGCTGTGCAACTCGGAGGTTGGTAGGAGCAAGCGAACCGTTGTCGTAATAGAGGTCGATAATTACCGGTGCAGACTTCTCGCTGACTGCGGATGTCTTGGTAACAAGCTCGAACTCGTAGCTATACTTGCCTGAGAGCAGGTTGCGGTCAACGTAAGAGATGTCGTTTACGGGATTTGCGTTAATCTTCTCGCCGTTGCGATAGATGTTGAATCCGTAAAGATTGCTCTTCGGCTTGGCGGTGTAAAGAGCCACGCCGTCAACGTACTGCTTGGGCTGTGATGCGTCCTTTGCCAGAGCCACATACTCTGTTCCCTCAGGAAGCTCGCACAGGATGTCCTGCCAAGACTCAGAGGTCTTATATGACTGGAGGAAGATGAAGTTGGCGCGGTGTGTGCCACCAGTTGAATAGTAGACATTAAGTGTACCCTCGCCGTTGTGGTCGTCAGCGTTGCGGGCTGCGAGGCGCATGTAACGCATACCCTCTGCAGGGATAACGCCGAATGCGCTGTTCTGAGCGTCAACGGTTACAGACTTGCTGCCGTCGAATGCTTCGTCGTTATTGACGGTCCAGCCTGACTGATAGCTCTCGCCGTCAACGCCATAAACCTCTTCGCCGATGTTGCTGTCCTCGAAGTTCTCCTTGCTTGCTGTGTTCTGATACATGTCAGGGTCAGCGAAGGTGAGGAGCACGTTGTAGCCGTAAGACGACTGCTTGGCGTTGGTGTTGACAGGAGTCTTGGCGGTGCCGGTGCTGATGATGTCAACTGTTGATACAGCAGACATGTCAGATGTCTCGCCATTGATGTAGACGGTCTGTACAGCATAGCCATACTCGCCCTCCTTAGTCTCTGTCTCTTCAAAGTAGCGGCGTGTGAGCAGTTCAGCGTTGCGCTTCTCTCCGTTGCGGTAAACGTTGTAACCTGCCACTGTGGTCAAGCCACCGAGGTCGAGGATTACGAACTGTACCGGTTCGCCCTGACGCTGCAATGAAAGGAGCATGTAGGTGATGCCGTCCTTGCCAGTGAATGAAGACATACCGCCAGCCGATACTGCTGCGATGTTGTCTATTTCGACATACTTGCCGAGGTCGATAGATCCGACGCGATTGTTCTCCTCGTCATAGATGCCTACGGTGTACTTGTTGGCGTCATTGCCCTGCTCGAAAGCATACAGCTTGCCGTTGTAGTAGGCTGTACCTGAAGCGCCCTTCAGAATCGGACCGGTGCCAATCTTGCTACCGTTCTTCGTTACGTAGATGGAAGTCTGCCAGTCGCCGACCTCGAAGCCACCCTTACCGTCGTCCAGTGATGGTATGTAAGCCATGTGACGAGAGTATTCAGAGATGGCGATGTCCTCCATGTTCTCCATCGTAGCGGGATCCACACGGTGGATGTTGGTGGTGTTGTCAGCTACGTACAGCCACTCGCCGTCGTATGCCATGTTACGTATTCCCTTGAGGCCGTCCACCTTGTATGTGCCGAGCTTGTTGCCGTCGAAGTCGTACTTCTCGATGCGTCCGTCCTCGTTGTATACAGATGTGTAGACGTATGTTCCGTCAGTAACGACAGCCATGCCCGACTTCGGACCGAAGAACGAGCGTACATACTCTGGGCATCCCTCTTCTGTGGTAACAGGACGCTTTGTGATGTCAGCCTTTATCACCTGCGACTCCTTGGTCGGATTGTCCCAACGGAGCGAGATGTTGCGGTTGCGCTCTACGTCAGCATAAACAGCGTTAGGAGCTGTCTTGTCATTAATCTCGTATGCCTCTACGTTTACGGGCTTGCTCTCTGCCGACTCGCCGTTGTTCTTGTAGACGGATGTGACGGTGTAAGCGAATGTGCCAGTTGCGGAGAGCACGTCGTTGTAGCTCTGTGATGTGATGAGGCTGCTGTTTACCTTCACGCCGTTGCGATATACGTTATAGCCCATCGGTTTCTCTTCCGTGATGTCGGTAGGAGTGAGGTCTACGTTGATGTTGAAGTTGCCTTCAATGCCTGAGATGGCTGCTGAGAACCACTTCTCGCCGTCGGTGGAGAGGAGGTCGCCCTTGTTGAACACAGCCTTGCTGTCGTCGATGCCAAGCGGCTGAACTCCAGCATCGCTCTTGATCTCGAATCCGAACATATATTCGTGACCCGGCAGGATGCGGATGTCCTCGTCCACTGGGATAGCGGTCAGAGATCCGTCAAACTTGAAGTCGCCCTTATACTGCTTCTTGTAGATTTGCTCGCCGTCCTTCTGGATGAAGAGTGCGATGTATTGCACCGGATTGACAAGCTGTACAGAAACTGAAGAGATGCGCTTTCCGCGGTATTCAGCGATGTCGTAAGCGTCCCACTTAACACCTGCGTAGAAGATACCGCCGTCGGTCATGCCGATGTCGTCAGCATGCTTGCCGTTAGCCCAAGTCATTGTGGCGGGCTGGTCAGCTCCGAAGAGCGGCGACTCCCATGTAAGGCTCACGTTCTTGTTGCCGTTGATGCTTGCTGCCACGCCTACCGGCGGATAATACTGTGCGCCGTTCTTGACGAGCACCTTAACAGAGTCGCTCTTTGCCGACTCCTTGCCGCCGTATACGGCTGTCACCTTATAAGTGTATTCACCGTAGACGAGAGGCTGGTCAGTGAATGTCATGCCGTTAACGGGAGAAGCGTTCACCTTGCGGTTGTTTCGATATACGTTGTAGCTGTCTGCCTTGGCAGAACCATTGCCTTTCTGCCATGAGATGATGGCGCAAGCGTCGCCAGCCTCTGCCTTTACGCTCTGCGGTCTCGGGCATGTTGCCTCGCCGGTGACGTTGAGCTTGAACGTAACGGTCTGGTCGCCGATTTCAGGATTAGCCATGAGCACAGCCTCTGTAGAGTGGTTGCTGCCTGCTACGTCCTCAAGGGCGTTGAAGCTTACATTGATGTCCTGCGAAGCACCCAGAGCGAGCTTGCCGTGACGCGGCGAGAAGTCGAGCCACTTGTCTGTCTCGCAAAGAGTGTAGCGGAAGAAGAGGTTAGGCATCTGGTTGAGCGATCCCAAAAGGGTGAGCTTGCCAGGTGTGATGTCTGTAGAGGCGAAGATGCCGCAGACATAGTTCTGACCGGTGTTCTGGCTGCCGAGCACGTATCCAGGAGCGTCGGTAAGCGAGTGCTTGACGTCTGTAAGGGCACGCTTTGCAGTACTGAACTGGCGGATGAGCACCTTGTCAATCTGTTCTGACGATTCTGCCGTCATGTCTGACAACCATAGGTAAGGACCGCCGGGCGATACGTTGTCGTAAGCCGAGCCGTAGATAGATACGCTCACGTCAGTGCTGATGTTGCTGAAACGTGAGAGAACCTTACCGTTCATGTCGATGAATCCGATGGTGGTGAAGCTTCCTACCCAGAATCCCTTGCGGTCAGGGTCGTAGCTACAGTGTGTGATTTTGAGGTCTGGCTGGTCCTTGACGGTTATGATTCGCACGATGCGACGGTTGTCGAAGTCGAGCTGGAAGAGACGGTTCGACCAGTCGCTGCCGTAGAAGTAGCGTCCGTCGTAAGTGATGTCGTAGAGCTTGTAGTACATCTCGGGGATGCTGAACTGCTCGATGAAGCGACCGTCCTTGTCGTACTTCCAGAACTTGCCAAGCTCGATGGATGATGTCGAGTAATAGAACTCGCCGTCGAAACCGATAGACTGCTGCAAGTCGCCGGATGCTGTGAACGAAGGCTGCTTCTCCCAACGGTTGGTGTCGTCGCCAGACTGCTTGGCGGGCTTGGCTGCCAAGTGCCAGATGAGTTCGCCGTCACCGTTATTGGTCATGCGCAATGTCTTGACAAGGCTCGATTCTGCGTTGATGTCAGCGACTACTTCTTTAGCTGAAAGGTCGGCTACCGGCTTGGTCATAGTGACGTTGATGCGGTTGCTGGCACCGTTCTTGATCTGGAACTTACCTTTATATATATTATATCCGTCCTTCTTAGCCACTACCTCATACTCGCCTTCCTCTATCTTGTCGAAGGCAATATGTCCGGCAGCGTCAGTCGTGGTGTTGATGACAGCGCCGTGATCTGCTGTGAGCGTAACGTCGCAATCTGCAATGTTGCCTGCAGAAGCTGACTTGACGTCAAGCTGTGCCGATGTCCATACAGGTGTCCAGATCTTCACGTCGTCTACATACCAGTAGTTAATCCACTTGGCATCCTTGCCGTGAGCGCGGAATCTGACGCGGAAGAGGTCAGAAGAAAGAAGGTTGGCGAGCGGATACTGGAATGTTGTCCACTCGAAACCGCCATCCTCATTGTCGAATGTCTGAATCTCCATCCATGTATTGCCACCGTCCGATGATACCTCTGCAGAGAGATAGTCGACGTTGGTCTGCTCGCTGTTGCGCAGCTTCAGGTTGAAGCGCAGCCATGTGTTGGAACGGTCTGCGGTGTGAAGCTCACGTGTCATGAGCGCCTGGTCGTAGTTCTGGAGTGTGGACCAGCTGTATGTAGCAGACGGGTCGATGAGTCCGTACTCATAATAGTCGATAGACCATTTTGACTCTGTGCTTCCGTCATCCTGCGTCTTTGACCACTTCTCCTCATGGAGGGTCCAGTCGTCGAAGTCGTCGAAGAAAGGCAACATACGTGTGTCAGGCACGTTGACGTTGAGAGCCACGCTCTGCTCTGACACCGAACCGTCCTTCTTGACAGCTGCTACAGTGTACTGATAGTCGCCGTAGTCAGGCACCTCGTCAGTATAGCTGACGCTTTCCACGGGCTGTGAGTTGAGCTTCTCGCCGTTGCGATAGACATTGAATCCCACTACGGGGTTCTTTGCTGCGGCGCGTGCCATGCTGGCTGACTCGGGTCTTACCGTGTTTGTGCCTACGAAGATGTCGTCAATAAGCAGCATGAAGGCGTCGTCCGAAACGCAGTTGATGGTCACGTAACGTGCATCCTTGGGGATGTCGTAAGCCACGAGAGTCCATTCGTCAGGCAGTTCCACGTAGGGCGATTCGTTGACGAAGGTGAAGTCTGACGGCTGTGTACCAGTTGTGGAGTAGCCCACGCGGATTCGTTCTGCATTATAGTTCTCGCCAGTCTTGTAGCTGCGAGCCCAGAAGCTGATTTGGAAATCAGCGTCAAAGTTGAGTCGTGGTGAGATGATGTAGTCGTTGTTCTGCGCGTCTACAGCACAGAAATCGACGAGCATCTTCTGTCCAGAGTGGGGCTTGTAGTTAGGATTGTCGTTTACGGCAGGAACAGTCTGCCACGGGTTCATCACGATGTAAGCCATCTTCTGTCCCTGTGTGGGGAACGTACATGCCTGCCATGTGTATGTGGGCTTGTTGTCGGCGTCGATGTATGTCCATCCGATGCTTCCCGGAGAGTTAATGGCGAAGTCGTTATGCCCCTCGAAGTCCTCTAAGAAGCCGTCCACAGGCTCCGGTGAAGTCCATGCCAGGCTTACTGTATGCTCGTTTACGCCAGTGAGACGGAGATTGTATGGTGCTCCGTTAGCGTCCTGCGCAAGAGCCTGCATCGGTGTGGCAGGCTTGACGTGCAGCGCTTTCTCCATCACTTTCAGCGATGGTCTGACTTTCTCGCTTTCATCGTTCTTAGCACCGATCCCGCTCTTGAAGCTTTCCACGGAAGCCCAAGCCAGCGAGACTGCTGTCGCTGCCAGTAACAATGATGTGATTTTATTTGGTTTCATATTCAATATTGCTGGTTAAGATTTGACTTATCTGATGATTGTCTTTGTACGGAATGTGCCATTCTCGGTTGCTACGCTTACGATGGCTACGCCCTTCATTCCTGATGTAGGTATGGTGAGCGATGTGCCTGAAGCTGTGCCGGTGTAGAGAGTGGCGCCGGTTGAAGAGGTGAGAGTGACGTTGCTGTCAGGCTTCAGACCATCCAGACGGAGGTCGTTCAGGTTGTTGGTCAGCGTCACTGATGTGCCCTCTATTACGTCGCTGATGGCTGTTGTGGTCTTCTCGTAGTAAGCAGGAGCCGACTCGTCATAGAAGATGTTCTGCCATCCTGATGCCACCCAAATCTTGTAGCGTCCCTTGTCGAACTCGCCTTCTGTCTTTTCTGGAATGTTGATGCTCGTGCCCGACACGCCACCTGCTGCCAAGCCTTCCCAAACCTTTCCGTTATTATAGACGAGTGTGAGATACTTGACGCGACCGTTGCGGCCTCCGTGCTTGAAGTTAAAGCGCAGCTTCTTGTAGTTCTTGCCTTCGAGATAAGAAGAGAGATCCACTTCCTGACCTTCTGAGTCGTACTGTGTGAGTGAGGTCTTTGGTCCGACGGTCTGCCATGTGCGCAAGTCCTTTGTGCCTTCAACGGTAAGCTCTGACGTTCCGAGCGGTCCGCTTGTGGTTACGATGAACTTGCAGTCCTCGATGCCGTCCTCAAATTCCTTCAGCGTTACGCTTCCAGTGCTCTTGAAGAACAGCTGACCAGTGCTGAGATTCACGTCTCCAGTTACTTCCTTATAGAACGACATCGGTGCGAATGCAGCTTCCTGATTCACCTGGTCTGTCTCCTTACCGAAGTATAGGTAATAACCCGTGGCACCTTCCACCGGTGTCCATTCAGCGTGGAGAGCTGTGCCGTTGCGCTCAAACTTGGTTATGACCGGAGTCTTCAGCTTGTCTGTCACCATTACGTCCCACAACCACAGATAACCCTGCATCTTGTCCGAGCAGCATCTGAATGCTACGTAGATGTCCTGACCAGCATACTTGCTGAGGTCCACCTCTTCCATGTGTTGCTGTGCGAAGTAGTCAGCGAATGAGAAGCGCTCCACGAGATTGAAGTCCTTAAGGTCGCTCGACTTTGTGGACACAAGCACCTCAAGATTCTCAATGGATGTCTGTTCCGACACACCTCTGGTGAAGAACAGCGTTCCGTTCTCAGGTACGTGGAAGCGTCGCTTGCAGATAAGATAGTCGTCGGCGTCGTTCCAGTAGTTGAATGAATAGACAATCGATCCTGACGATTCGTCTGCCACCCATGTGGTGCCGTCGCCGTTGTTGTCGACGATTCGCCAACAGTCGGGCTGTCCGTTTGTCCATGAGAGGAAGTCGTCGTGGAAAGGATTGTCTACGGTTACTTCCGCCGTCTGACATTCTGTAGAGAAGGGCAGGGTGGCGCCGTATACGGTCTGACCGTTGCCGAGCTTCATGTATGCTCTTACGCCGTATTCCACGCCGGGCTGAAGGTCAGTCACGGTGAGAGAGGGCGATGTGGTGATGTTCTCCACCTTTGCGTAGCTGGTGTACTGCTTGTCGTCCAGGCTCGGCTCGTAGGTGTCTCTGCTTAGTGCCCAGCAGAATCCTGCTTCCTTGATGTCGGCAGCCGTGACGTTTCCGAATTCAGCCTTAAACGTAGCGCGTGTGTCCCATACATCCACAGGAGTGAGAGTCTTTGCGGTCTGCCATTTGCTTGTTCCGCCTTTCACCTGGAATCTGATAAGTCCGTCGCCCTCTGTGATATTGGTCACGGGCACTCCGAGCGGCTCGTTGTTCCAGTTGATGGCTACCGGCTTGGAAGTATCTGTAAATTCCGTATTGCCAGTTGCTCCCGGATAAGTGTCGCTGTTACGCGAGTTGGCGTCGTCGATGTTGTCCGCCGGAACGATATACATGCATCGGTGCTGTGCCGAATTGTTGGGACCGTTGATGCTCCACCATTTCTCCTGCATCTCCTTGGTGTAGTCGTAGTGTGTAATCACCAGACCGTGAGCAGGAATGTATTTGTCCCATCCAGTCTTCTGACGGTTCTCAAGGATAAACCATTCCATTCCGGTTCCTGCTTCGCGTCCGGGCTGTGCGTTGATGAAGCGGGCCTTGTTGTTGGCGATGCTCTCAAGCGTAACGTCTTCCGGATTGAGCAATTCCTGGATGTCGGTACCTTCGCCCATCCATCCCATCTGCATACGCTCGAATGCCATGAGGCAGGGCGGTGTGCGGCTTTCGTTGTTGTAGCTACCAGAAGCGTAGAGGCTGTAGTCGCCGGGGTCGAGACCCACGCCGTTGTCGTAGCTGTCCGTATCGTACATATCCTTCAGACCCAGAACGTGTCCGAACTCGTGTGTGAACGTTCCGATGCCGTCCATAGAAGGAACTGCAGGAGCGCCTGGCATGCCGACAAGCTCAGCCGAACAAGAATAGTTGTTCACCTTTATGCCGTCATATTCCGGCTTGTCGTCGCCCATGTTCCATGAGTGCGGCCAGATGTCGTCGTCGTTGGCAGTACTTGCCTCGCTGTATCCGGCGTATATAATGTAGCAGTTGTCCATTTCGCCGTCACCGTCGTTGTCGAACTGCGAGAAGTCGAGTTGTGGATTGTTCGTGCGAGCCAGCTCAAGTGCCTCACGCACCATGTCGCGCGGATTGGCGTCGGTGCCTTGTGTGTCGCTGGAGTTGCCGCCATAATAAGCTGTTGGCTTAGACAATGTGTATGGACCAACGACCTGGAAGTTGGGGATGAACTGTCCCATCGAGTTGTCGCGGTAATAATCTTTCACGCTGCCCGTACCGCCGTTGGTGTTATATCCCGGCTCGTTCAGCCAACGTGTAAAGTCGTCGTTGGAGTGGCGCATGGTGCTGTCAGCGAAGTTGACGAGTATCACGAGATACTGCGACTCCTTCACCTTGGCGTTCTGACCCATGGCTCTGCGCGGAGCCACAATCTTACGGTCGAGCGTCTTTGCTGGCGCCTTGCGCATTATTTTGGTGCGTTTTAGGAAGTCGGCGTTCATGTTCTGTGCTGCCACAAGGTTGGCCACGACCTGACGCTCCGCACCGTTACGTTCGTTGATGTTGTGAGCGCGTTGCTTTGTGGCAATGCGCTTACCGGTCTTCATGTCATAGTCGACATAGCAGAAGAATCCTTCGCGGTCTTTCTTCAACATGAATCCGTCGGATGTGGTTACAAAATGATAGTTCTCGTCGCCTTGTATTCGTACGAGCAAGGTTGTGCCGTCGGGCTGTTTCATCACGATGGGCCTTGGGTATGCTCCAATGGCATTAGCGCCATGCACACTGCCCATTGCGATGGCAGAAGCCAGCAGCAGTCTTTTGAAACTCTTCATAAATGTAGCTTTTAAAATGTTGTGTTGTTCTTTTAGTATTTCTATTTACGGTGAAAAAACGAAAAAGAACGGTACAGGACACGGATAATTGTGTCCGTAGGCCTGCACCGTTCGTTTACGTGCGTTTTTATTTCACATTCTTTGATGGCCGGTGTCGTAATGTGTTTACGACTGTCGTCTTCTTTTTTTTACTTAACGACCTTCTTGATGGTCTTGCCGTTCTGGCGGATTACGTAGATGCCCTTCTTGAGAGCCTTTGTGCTGTCGGCAACCTTAACGCCACCGATGGTGAACACCTCTACGTTGTTGTCTACGTTAGTCTCTGCTGAAATAATGCCTGTTCCGGGATCTTCCTTGCCACCTGTTACATAAGTGAATGTGAAGTCGTTGTCAGGCATGAAGCGGAAGTAGATGGGCTGTTCAGCGTCCACTGTCTTTGTGAGCCAGTACGACTCCTGGTCGTTCTCATACTTGTATTCGAAGTTAGGATAGTCCTCGTTGGTGAGGTTCTTGGCGTCCTCTTCGTTGCTGTATGTGTAAACGCGGCTGTAAGTGTTGGTCATGAAGACGTTGTCGCCCTCTGTCATGTAAGCCAATACCCAGTACTCATTGCCTCTCTTCACCTCTACAGACTTGCCTGCGTAGAGGACGTAAGGATTGTTGGCTGCGTAACCTGCAGGGATGTCGTTTTCAGCGAACGTAACCTTTGTGCCCTCTGCATTGCCTACAATCTTAAGGTGTACGAGCATTGCGTCGCCCTCGTTGAGCACCATTTTGCCATGATAGATGTTGGTGGATGTCTCGCCTACGAGTGTGCTGGTGATCATCGGTGACAGATAGTTGTCATTACCGTACTGATCCTTGCCGTCCTTACCGTACTCTACTGTGTTAGAAGCGTTGTAGTCACCGTCATAGTCAACAGTTACCATGCAGTCTCTTGTTGCTTTATAGCGCAACCAAACGCTGTTCTGATTGTTCGGGAATGCGTATTCGTTGCTCTCCATGTCGATAGGCAATGAGCGGATTTCGCCAGTTGCGAAGTCGCCTTCAGTGAGTGTGAATGCGTCACCAGCCTTGCAGTTCTGCAGCTTGATGAGATATTCTGTTCCGTTGGTAGCCTCCAAAGAGTAGCTGATGCCGTTTACGACAGCGTCGTATGTGCCGCTCCATGAGTCGGTGCCACGCGGGAACTCCACTGTTACGGCAGGATTGTTAGGCTCGATAGAGAGCTTGCCGTCGCGTGTGGCAGTATACTTATAGTAGCGTGTGCCTTCGGCTGTGATGTTGTTCTCGCCGAGAACTGCCTCGATAGGATCAGTGATGAGGTCGCCCTTCTCGATGTCCTTCATCTTTACTGAGAAGCTGAGCGGTGTCTTCTCCACTGCTGACCAGCGGATGATGATACGCTGTGCGCCGTTTGTGGTGTTGACGTTATATTCTGCACTTGATGTGCCGTTGGCGCCGTTCCACTGGTTGCCCTCAGGATATACAGACAATGCGGTGCCGTTAGCTACGGTTCTGTCAGCGTTTACGATGAGCAGCTTGTTGGTGTTCTCAGGAACGTCTATACCATAATATATAGTACCTGTAGCCTCGGGCAATGTCTGCTGTGCCGGGAGCGACTCAATCATGATTGGCTTGCTCTCCTTTTCGCCGTCCTTATAGTCCTCCATTGCCATGCGGAATGTCTGGGGTTCGCTTGTGCCGTCAATCTTGTCAACGAGTACATAGAGCGGCGTTCCGGGCTGTTCAATCTCTACGCGAACATTGTATGAACCCTGCTCTGACTTGGCCAATGTGCCGTCGTATGAGATGCTATACTTGTTGTTGTAGATCTTTACCATACCTCCGGGCAGGTCGTTGTCGCTTGTGATGGTAAAGAATCCAGCCTTTTCGGGAGTGTACGTATAATAGTACTGTCCGTAGTCAGCAGGTACGGTGTTGTCGCCTTCCACCATTGCGAACGGCATGTCTAATGATCCGGGCTGCGGATGTGCCAGTTCTGAAGTGAACGTGATAGGCTGTGTGGTGTTGAATTCGAAGTCGTAAGTCTTGCCTTTCTCTACACCCAGCTTCGTCACGTACATGTTATTGTTGTATTCAGACTCCACTCTATTGCCGTTGACAGTTGTCGATTCAGCCAGATATGCTCCGGTGGTGATCACCAGCTGTGCGTCTTCCGTGGCAGTGTATGTGGCGTAAGCCTTGTATGAAGCATAGGATGTGTTGTATGCGTCGCCTACGAAAGTCATTGTTCCCGGCACGATGTTCACTGGATTGTCCTTCTTCAGTCCGCCGTTAATGTCAGCTACGTCTTCCACGCTGTCTATAACGAATCCTGTTTCTCCGCGTCCCTGTACAAGGAAGAAGTAGGTGTTTCCGGCTTCCATCGGATAGCCGTTAATGCCATACTTGAGGTTGGCTGACTTCATATTGACGGTGTCCTTTCCTTGCACGCCGCATACTGTCGGATAGGTGTAGGTGTTGGGCAATGGACCCACGCCGATGACGCTGTTCTTCTCCGCCGTGTATTTCCAGATGATGGTTTGCATATCGTCGCCATCCACGTTGTAAGTGTTTTCTCCTATCTTTGCCTCTATGGCTGTATCGTAGGAGGTTTGTGCCATACTTGTGGTTGCTGTAAGGCACATCATTGGAAGCAAGAGTAAGTACTGTTTCATAACTTCTGGCTTTTTTTATTGGTTATAAACTGCTCGTAACTGGGGCTTGGAAATTACGATTTAATTCTTGTGATAACGCAAAGGTAAGAAATTATTCTTAAACTTAAAAATTTTTCATAAGAAAATATAAAAAATACACTTATAAAAAAATGATTGAATAAGTATATAATGCTATGTAAATAATAAGGAAAACAGTGTGGTAGTAAATAAAAGATTCGGTTTGTAAGCATGTTGCTACCACTGTTATTCATAAACTAACGGTTTTCTTTGCTTTATTACTAAATCTATGTAACATTTACGTCAAAATGATTTCTCCAAAATACGCTTAAAGGTAATGCGAAATACATATTTAAACGTAATGAAAAACGAAAGAAGCGCTCTGAAAGGTTTGGTGTTTCCTTTTCAGAGCGCTTCTTTAATTATATATATGTGTTATGTGTGCTATTTTACTTCACTGTGCACTTTACTGTCTTGCCTGCTACGTGTACGATGTAGAGACCCGGTGCGAGGCGTACAGCCTTCTGACCGGTTACGGTGCCGGCTGCTACGGTTGCTCCTGCTGCGTTGCATACGCTGTACTTGGCGTTGTCGGCGTTGATAAGGATGGCGCCGGCAAGTGTCTTAACGCTGCTGTCGTTGTCAGAGAGCGAGCTGATGGCTGTTTCTGTGCCTCCGTCCACTGTCATGTTGTCAATGAAGATGGGCGCCTGCTTGTCAGCTGTAGCGTGGAACGCTATGCGGAACTTCTTGTCCTTGGCGTTGTTGAGGTCAATTCTGTGCTCCTCCCAACCGCTTTCTCCGAATACCTTAATAGGCTCGCCGATGGCTACATAGTCGTATGTCTTGTCGTACTGCAGCTCAATCTGGATGGTGTTGTCAGTAGCGGAAGCGCTGTTGTAGTGGTAGACGTAGAATGAGAGGTAAGGATTGTTAGCTCCGGTGATGTCCACCTGCGGCGAGATGAGGCGTGCCTCGTAGGCGTCCTCGCTGTTCTGATAGAACATAGCCATGCCGTTGTCATCGTCCTGCGGATATACGTCCATAGGCTTCTTCGAGCTTGTACCGGTGATCATTGTCCAGCAGCTTACGTACTTCTCGCTAACCTCAACGATGCCCCAAGGCTCTGTAGAGGTGAATCCGCCTTCGAACGACTCGTTGAACGGGAGAGTGTATGCCTTACCGTAGAGAACGTCATTCATCTGTATGGGGCTGATGCCGCCCTCTGTCTGTGCCATGATGATGAAGGTGATGAGAATCTGGTGTGCGCTGGCGTAGTCGTCAAACATTGCCTTGGGCACGCGAAGCTCATTGCCGGTAACCTCGCCGTCGAGCAGCTGCGGGTTCTCCATCAGACCGTACTGGTAATAGATGGCGTATGTCAGCTTGCTGAAGTCGATGTAATGTCCGTCGCTTGACGTTGTCGGTTCGGTCCATGAGAGGATGAAGGCGTCGTCGTCCTCGGTGATCTTGAAGTTTGTGGGTGCTGAAGGCACGCCCTGGCCTACGAATGCGGTGGTGTATGCTCCCTCGCTGGCTCCCTTCTTGTTAACAGTTATGACTGTGTAAGTATGACGACCTGCGCCTACAGTGTTGTCTGTGAAGTTGCATGACTCGCCGGGCTGGATGCTGGTGAATGTCTTGACAGGAGTCTTCTCATTGTCGCGGAACACCTTGATGGTGAGGTTGTCGGTAAGGGCGTTGCCCTTGGCGTCCTTGGTAGGAGCCACGAAGCTGATGGCTACGGTGTGCTCACCCATCTCGCCAGCTACTGCCTCGAGGTTCTCCACGTCGGCAGGAGCGTTCTCGAAGTTCGATCCGAGAATCTGGATGTCATAGAGAGTTACCTTACGCTTGGCAGCGCTGCGGCAGAAGAATGCGAAGAATGCTGTGCCGTCCTCTGTGGCTGTGTAAGTGAATGTCTTCTCTGAAAGTCCCTCTGTGTAGTCGGGGATGTTGTCGAACGAACCGATCTTGGTCTTACCGTTGGCAGGATCGGTGTTGCTCTTTACGAGGAGCAGGTCGAGGTTGTTGCCGTAGTCCTGATTGAAAGCACTTGCCACCTTGAATGTGATGGTATATTCTGTGCCCTTCGAGATGTTCATCGGAGGCAGAATGAGGTAGTCGTCGGCTACGTTGTTGCACTGCGAACCGTCGTAAATGGCAGCCATGCCGCCAATGTTAGAATTCTTAAACTCCCATGTGGCGTCGTCGCGAGTGTTGACGATGGTGTATGTGCCGTGAGTGTCAGTATTGCTGAAGTCGTCGTAGTAAGGGATGTCGGCGAAGTCGCCGTGTGTGGCATGGTTAGAGAGGCCTTCCTCGCCGGTCTTGCCGTTCACCACAGCCTTCACGCCGAAGTAATAGTCAGAGAACGAATGGCTGGTGACGGTGCCGTTGAAGGCGAGCTTCTTGGTCTGTCCCACTTCCTTACCCTCGGGATACTGTGTGATGACGTATGTGAGCTGGTTCTTGTTCACGGCGCCACCGTTGATGCCCTCTGTGGGAGCTTCCCATGTGAGGTTGTAGTTGCCGTCAGCTGCAATGGTGAGAGAGATGTTGTTCGGTGCCTTCGGTGTGTCATAGCCGGCGTATGTTGAGATGGTACGTGCGGGACCTTCGCCTACGCTGTTGGCTGCCACCACCTTAATCTTATGTATGCCTGATGTGTTGAATTCATAACCTACGTTGACAGTCTGTCCTGCGCTTACGTTGTCGACGGTTCTGAACGGAGCTTCTTCCTCGTCCACATAGAACTTGACGCTTACCTTGCCGGTAAGCGGCGTAACCTTATCGAACGACATAGTCGGAGCAGTGGCTCTGATGATGGCTGATGTTGCGCCTGGCACGTCATACTCCACGTTGATGTCTGTGCAAGCGTCGGGAGCTTGCTGTGTCACGCCAGGAGTGGTGGCTGCTACTGGAGCCAATCCTCTGACGTTAGTGCCAGCGGGGAAAGCGCCCACCTTTGTGGCTTCGCCCGTGGTCTTCGAGAGTTCATATAGAGTATAGTTGCCGCTCTTTGAGAGGTTCTGATAGAGGCGTCCGGTTACGGGATCGACGATACCCACCATGATGTCGTCGCTGTAAATGCCAGTGGCGCCGATCTGCTTTGTCTCGCCGGTAGCGAGGTTGATGTTGTAGAGCATGCCGTCATAGTCAGTGGCATAGGTCACGCCGTAAGCGTCTGTCACCACCATATTATATAATGAAGGAAGTGTGCGTACGAGTGTCTGGTCGCCGGTCTGCTGGTCTACGACATACACCTCACAACCGTTCATGGTGTTCTTCAGACCATAGAGCGTAGATGTCTGTGGGTCATAATTAAGGAAATGTGGAAAATAATAACTTGGTGCCAGTTCCACTGCATTGTCAAAAGCCCAAGTGTCGCCGTCGAGTTTGTAGCTTACAAAGCGCAGCTTCCAAACCTCATTATAGTTGTTGATGCGCGGCTGATAGAAGAACAACTTGCCGTTGCCGTATGCCGCCACCACTCTTTCGGTGATGTAGCCGATCTCGTTGTCGGAGAACACCTCTGTCAGGGACAGCGGGTCTGAGTCGGCTGTGAACTTACTGATGCCTACAGTCGGTGCAGCAGTAACAGCATAAAAAGAGGGAGCTTGCGCTTCCGCTTTTTGAGGATTGGCCGCCGACCGGGCGGCACTTGTGGTTAGGGGATGTAACATTCCGAGAACCATCGCTGTGATAAAAAGCAAAAATCTCTTCATAAGCTACGTGATTTTGATTATTTTTAATAAATATCGGTGGCAAATATAGCAAATTTAAACCTAAATAACAAACAAATTGCTAAATATATTTTCCGTGTGCGTACGTAAAATATAATCCGATATACTGTTACGGCAAACAATTCAAAATCGTCATAACTTCCAACCCTAAACTCACAAATTTCAATCCCCAAGAACAACTCTCAACCCTCAACTCCTAACTATCAACTCTCAAATCGCCTGCTGCTCCTTCAGCTCCAGATACTTGTTGAGCACGTTGATGGAGAGTCGTTCGGGCGTGGTTAGCAGGCTGATGATGCCGCGTTGTCTTAGTTTGGAGACGATGAGGCGCTGTTCGTTCACCATCTTCTCTGTTATGACATGCTGATAATACTGCTCCGTGGTCTTGGGCTTGCGGCGCAGGAAGTCGGTCTTCTCATTGTCCACGAAGAAGACAAGGAGGAGGCGGTGGCGCATATTCAGCTGTAGGAGGTAAGGCAGCTGTCTCTCCATAGCCTGAAGAGACGTGAGGTTGGTATATACCACGAGCAGCGAACGCTTGGAGAGGCGCTGGCTGACTACGGACAGCATGTCGCTGAAGTCGCTCTCGCCGAAACGTGTCTCTTGGGAATAGAGCGCATCGAGCACCCGTTCCATCTGACCGTGGCGGCGTGACGGAGCGATGAAGGTGTCGGTATGGTCAGAGAAGCATATCAGACCTGCCTTGTCTGCCTTGCGTATGGCTACGTAGGCAAGCATCAGCGAGGCGTTGATGGCATAGTCCAGGAGCGTCATGCCATTGAAAGACTGCTGCATGGAGCGTCCCTTGTCGATGACCGACACTATCTGTTGCGAACGCTCGTCTTCGTAGACGTTGACCATGAGCTGATGGCGGCGTGCTGAAGCTTTCCAGTTGAGCGACCGGTAGCTGTCGCCCTCCACGTATTCCTTTATATGCTCAAACTCCGTGTTATTGCCGGCGCGACGTATGCGCTTTATGCCCATTTCAGTAAGGCGGTTGTTTATGGCGAGAACCTCATACTTATGGAGCATGAGATAAGAAGGATAGACCTTCGTGTCCGTAGGCTTGCCGCACGTGAAGCGGCGCTCCACGAGGCAGAGCGGCGACGAGGCGAACACGCGGATGTGTCCGAAACCGTAAACGCCGCGTCGGGTGGGGCGGAGGCTGTAGACTACGGTCTTGGCTTCACGGGCTGCAAGGCGCAGACGGAAGCTGATGTCGCGGCGCTGGAATACGAACGGTATCTCGTCGATGATGTTAAGCCGTAAGCCGAACGGACAGTTGCTCTCCACGCGCAGCCTTATCTGATTGTCGTCGCCGTTGGAGAGGCGGTCGGCAATCTGACGGTAGGCTGAGATGTTCCGGCGATAATATAGCAGCACGATGTCTGCCGCCGTGGCTATGAAGAGCAGCCACATGAGCATTCTGCCCACCGCATAGAGCGGCGGGAAATAATTGCCTGAGGCAAGCAGGATGATTGTTGCCACGGCGATGGCATAAAATCGGTTGGTCAGAAACATACCTTATACGTTTTCTTTATTTCGGCACCTCCACCTTATCTATAAGCTTATGTGCCACGGCTATGGGCGTGAAGCCCTCCATCTCGCTCTCTGCTGTAAGCTGCAGGCGGTGCTGCATGATGTAAGGTGCCACGGTCTTGATGTCATCGGGCACCACGAAGTCGCGACCTCCGATGAGGGCGTACGCCTTGGCGCAATTTAGCATTGCCACCGAAGCACGCGGCGAACAGCCCACGTACACTGCTGCCGACTCGCGGCTTTCGCCCACTATCTGAGCTATGTAACGCAGCAGCGATGGGTCGACCACCACGCTGTCCATCATCTTTCTCAACTCCGTAAGCTCCTCCTTCGTGATGATAGGCTCCACGTCCTCCAGTCGTGCGAAGGACGTATGCTCGTTGTGTCGGCGCAATATCTCCACCTCGTCGTCCAAGGAAGGATAGCCCATTGTTATCTTCATCAGAAAACGGTCGAGCTGTGCTTCAGGCAGGCGGTAAGTGCCTTCCTGCTCTATCGGGTTCTGGGTGGCGATGATGGTGTATACGTCGCCCATCTTGTATGACGTACCGTCGATGGTGGCCTGTCGTTCCTCCATCACCTCGAAGAGTGCAGCCTGCGTCTTGGCCGGTGCGCGGTTTATCTCGTCGACGAGGATTATGTCGGCGAAGGCAGGACCGGGATGGAAGCTGAACTCCTGCGTCTTCATATTAAACACCGACGTACCGAGAACGTCACTCGGCATAAGGTCTGGCGTAAACTGTATGCGTGAGAAGCGAGCGTCGATGAGGCGCGACATCAGACGGGCGAGAAGCGTCTTCGCCACTCCCGGTACGCCCTCCAGCAGTACGTGTCCGTCAGCTATTATACACGTGAGAAGCATGTCCACGGCTTCTGTCTGTCCGACAACGACGTCGGCTATGCGTTTTCTTACCTCGCCGATTTTGGCGGCAAAGGCAGTAAGGTCAGTTCTTGTTTCCATTGTCTTTTTAGTTGTTTCTGAATGTTTTTCAAATCCTTTCCGTCAGGGCATTGATGGTGTCAATGGCCCACTTCATTTCATTGTCGTCAATGTTGCCCTCCGTACAGTAGTCCATTCGGAGTTTTTTGAGTATGTCCTCCACCTCCTTCTCTTTCATTCCCGTCCTACGGGCGACGGTCAATACTGTGTCGTCGCTAAGCACGCTCTCAAGGATGTCCACAGCCATCGTTGAGCGGATGCGCTCTGCGAAGAAGCGTGTCTTCTTGCGTACAAGGTCGGCGTTGTCGGCACGCTGATAATAGAGGGTGCCTATAAGCTGCGCAAACTCCAGCGAATGATTCTTTGGCTGCGTCATTACGGGTATGACGCGTTGGCGGCGACGAGCCTTGAAGATGAAGAATAGGAGGAGCGTGAAAGCCGTCAGATACCATGCCTCGCGCAACGGTTTCCGGCTCAACACGTACCTCATGGGCGACATCTTAGCGTCGTAACCGTCATAGTCTGGCGAATAACTTGTGGTGCGGATGACGGGTCGGTCGCTTATCTGCGTCATCAGTCGCATCGTCAGCGGCGACGACTCCTTTGCCAATACGCCGTAATTGGTAAAGAGATAAGGCATGGTTACGATGGTGAGCCTACCTTTCCCCACTTTCCTTGTGACGGCAAGATTCAGGCATACGTCCGCACTGTCTTTCTCCGTGAAGTTGAATTCGTAAAGACAGTCGACTGCTATCACATCTTTCATGTCCTTGTTTTCCTCAAGCAGTCTCTTCTTTATTGTGTCCAGCGTTGCAGGGAAAAACGGACTGTTGTCGTAGCGTAGATTTGTTCGGATGGTTCTCTGGGCAAGTACGTCGTAACTTACTTTGTCCTTACGGCTGTCGTCCGTGATAACCGTTCCTGACATCATGTTTGTATACATACGATAATCTCCTTGCGGGTAAAGGCTGTCCGCATCCCAACTCACCGTGGCGTAAGCGTTCTCTTCCTTGTTTCGCAGACTCATCTTCAGGTAGCGTATGTTGAAGTGCGTGAGGTTATAGGCGTAAAGTCCGTAGTCGTAGGCGAGGATGGAGTCGGAGTAACAGCCGTCTTGCGTGTCGCAATACGCCATCATCACATGACAGCCGCCTTTCAGCAGCTTTCTCAGTGCACGAATGTCCATCTTGTTGAAAGAGAGATATTCTGTTGCGATGAGAATATTCTTATGTCGGTCGGCAGTGTCGGCAGCTATCTGGCTTAGCGTCTTTCGCTTTGCCTCGTAGCCACGTGGCATGGTCTGTGCCATTACGCTGTCAAAGACATAGCATCCGAGAGGTTGACGGTCGTTCGGATGGAAGGTGGCTCTCCATGTGAAGTTGCGAGGCATGCGCTGCCCTAAGACGAAGCAGACGATTATCATCACCACTATACCTATTATATATAAGCGCGAACTCTTCATGCCTTGCCTCCTTTCTCGTCAGCCGACGTCGTAGTGGCTTCGTTTTTCTCTGTCTTAGCTTCGTCTTTCTCAGCCTTGGCTTTGGCTGCGACGTCCGCCTCTATGGCACGGTTGTCCTCTGTCATCTCGTCCGCCATCTCCTCAGTTGCCTCAAAGCCTCCGTATCTTATGCGTACGAACATCATTGTGGCGTGTCGCAGATGATGGTCTTCATATTCTGCCACGTACTGCAACGGAGTCTTCGACGGAATCCAATGGATGAGGTCGGCGTCGCTCAGCGCACGCAGCGTCTTGAGGTAAGTCAGACGCACCACCTCACGATAGTCCTTTCGTGATCGTGCTTCGGCAATGGCTTCGTCAAAGCGGATGCCGTAGATGGTGTCTTCCTCGACGGTATAGTCTGTGTCCTGCTTTTCCTTGCGGCGCAGGCGCAGCAGTTCGGGGTGGCGATAGAACGTGACGCCGATGATGGTGGCGATGGCAAAGAAGCCGAGCACGTAAATCACAGCCTTGCCCATTCCGCCCACATACAGACCGCCGAACAGTTCCTGCAAGAGCGTATCTATCTGGCTCGCCAACCAATCCATCAGCGAGAAGTCAGAACCCTTAAACTCCGAGTCGTAGCCGTATTCGGGTTGGGTGCGCCATTGTGACAGGCGGAGTGAGTCAACTATGAGTGTGTCGGTCATTGTTTAAAAATTGTCTTCGTTGGTGGCGTCTTTATCGAAGTCGTCGAAGTCTTTATCTTCGTGGTCAAAGTTGTCGATGTCGAGAGCGCTGCATGCATGTCCGTACTGATAAGCTATGGCAATGAGTAATGCAGAATAGCCTACATAACAGACGTAAATATAGAGAAGGGCTGACAGATAAGAGATGAGGCTGAACCATGTGGAGTTTACGAAAGAAAACCCGTCTGAGTTTTCTATCACCAAAAAAGCTTTTGCCATAGCCGTCAGCATATAAGGAACGGAGAGAAAACCGCAAATGACGTTTGTGATTAAGCTGACGACGAAAGTGATGGCAACGATGCCGCCCCATGTCTTGAATCCGTAGACAAAGGCTTTGCGCATTCCTGCCCAGAAACCGATTGGCTCAAACGAATAGACGGGAATCAGCATCATGGCAGGCGGAATCAAGGCGACGAACCATGCGAAGAGTATCATGAAGACTCCGATGTTGGCAGCCTGAAGCACAGCTATGATTGCTACCACCAGTAATATGTTTACTACGAAGAACAGCATGAATGCCAAGACGCTCTTCCATGCCGCTCCCATCTGTCGTCTTGCGTAAGGCAGAAATTCCTTGAACGTCATTTTCGTGAGGTCCTCATTTACGGGCGTGCCGTCCTCGTTGGTGGCATGATAGAGCTTCATTAATGCATAGACGATGCTGATAAGTAACAGCGAGGCTATCATACCCAATATCATCGTTGCGCCGTAATTGAGTCCGAATCCGGCGAGTATGCCCATCGTGTCGTCGCTGTCGGAAGCGAGTTCGCCGTACATCATGGATGTCAGGTTGTTGAGGCTAAGCGCCTGTATTGCGCAGACGGGCAGCATGGCGATGGTGAGCATCTTCAGCAGCGGACGCCAGTTGGCTGTGATGAAGTCGGTGGTGTCGCTGAACTTGTCGCTGAATTTTCTGCGACGGAAGAACGGAGAAATCTGGTGTTTGATGAATCCCATGGTCTTTATGTTTTTTATTGTTTGTTACTATATAGATAATGTGGCAGCACAATGTAATATCCCACTATGAAAGCGAGTGAGAGGGCTATGATGCCGAGCCTGATGCTGAGCGCCATTTCGGTGTGGCGCGTGATGTAGCCTTCGATGAATCCAGCCACAATGAAGACGGGCACCGTGCCCACCACAATCTTCAGTCCGCGCTTTGCTCCGCGGCGGAAGGCGTAGAGGCGCTTGTATGTGCCGGGGAACAGCCAGCCGTTGCCGATGGCAAGTCCGGCGGCGCCAGCCACGATGATGGCTGAAATCTCGAGTGTGCCGTGCTGAAAGACAGCCACGAGCGACTCGCCCAACAGTCCGTGCTGCGCAAAGAACGCCTCGAAGCATCCCAGCATTATGCCGTTATAGAAGAGCATTATGGCTGACATGACGCTCGTCAGCAGTCCGAAGGCGAAGATGCGGAACGCCACTCCGATGTTGTTAAGCGTTATGCCCATGAACATAGAGCTCTCCGAACCGCCGTCATATACTGCCATCGGCGTGCCGTTGCTGATGTTGTCAAGCGTGCTTTCCACATACCAGTCGCCGAGGATGATGCGGCAGAAGTCGGGCTCGGCAGCCTGCGACGCTATGCCGATGAGCACGCTGACGATGAAGATTATGAACGAAGCGAGCAACAGGCGCCGCTCCTCATACATCGTCTTCGGCACCTCGCGCGTCCAGAACGTCAGCATGCGCGACCGCTTCTCTCGCTTGTTCCTGTAGATGGCGTTGTGTAGGACAGCCGCCAGATTGTTCAGGTAGAGCGTGATGCGTGCCGAGGGGAAGTGAGTGTAGGCGAAGGCGAGGTCAGAGGTTATTTCGGTGTAAGCGTCGGCGATGTCGTCGGGCGTTTCCTCCGACAGGTCCTGCGCCATTATCTCCACATGTTCCCACTTTTCTATGTTTTTCTGAATGAAGGCCAGTTCGTTCATTGCAATGTGATGATAATTTGTGGTTAATGAGTGGACAAATTTAAATAAAAATATTAAATTTGCAAACAAAAAGTAAAGAAAAATGTCAGATATAACTACTGGAAACTTTGTTTGCATAGAACAGACACCAGCCACCATCAGCGATCGCATCTTCGCACGCATCATCGACGCCGTTGCTTTGGTGGCTTACACTTACTTTGCCTTATTCTTCCTGGACAAATCAGGCATTGGTGACGACACGTTCTTCGAGGTGCTTTGCGTAATCATCCTCTTGATGCCCATCTTCACCTACACGTTTCTCTCCGAACTGCTGTTTGACGGTCAGACGTTAGGCAAGTATGTGATGAAGACGCGTGTGGTGATGGCTGACGGATCGTCGCCTACGTCAGGTGCCCTGCTGTTACGTTTTGTCTGCGAAATCGTCGACATACACATGGGCTGTATGGGTCTTGTGGTGATAATGTGTACGAAGCGCCGTCAGCGTCTCGGCGACCTCGCTGCCGGTACGATGGTTATTCGGCAGGAGGATATGTCGCGTATGCGCATCTCTCTCAGCGAGTTCGACTATGCCCGCCGCGACTTCCGTCCCACCTACGCCACAGCCACAAAGCTGAAGCCGCGTCAGGCAGACATCATCCGCCGTGCCGTAGCTCCCGACTCGAAGATTAGCGACAAGCGTCTTGACGTGCTTGCCGCAAAGGTCTGCCGGGTGCTCGCTCTGCCGAAGGACAGCCTGCCCGCCGACAGCGCAGACTTCCTCCGCACCGTCCTTAACGACTATATGTATCTGAAGGGAAGTGCTGGTGTGAAGGAAGTCTGAGAATAATCCTACAACAACTCTTACATTGTTCTGTTTATTACCTCTTGATCGTTACGTGAACCTTTCACTTTCAGATTCTGATTGAACAGGCTGTATGAGAGCGACAGGCTTATTCCGCGCATGTCATTGCTGCCGTATGTGCCCTCGCGTGTGTTCATATAGCGATAGTCCAAGTTGTTATAGTTGGCTTTGTGCAGGATGTCCGTAAACGTCAATGATATGGAAAGACAGTCATCGAGGAGATTTGCCTGCAATCCTGCCATCCAGTTGTTGGCGGCTTTCTGTACGCGGTTCAGTCGTTCGTTATAGCTTTGAAAGCTGAAGTTTGTGAATGCCGTGAAATGAGAACTGATGAAATAGCTCAGATTGGCGTTGCCTGAGCAGCTTACTTTACTTGCCTTGCACTTCTGTCCGAGATATTCATAGCTGAATCGTGGAATACGCATGCTTGCCGTTCCGCTGAAAAACAGCTTGCCGAATGATTTTCTGTATGAAGCGAATATCTGATATGAGTCAGAATTGTTCATGTTCAGTGGCATCTCGCATACGATGTCCGTGTTCTGGTCCGGGTTGTATGTCACGTTGCTTATCTCGTTGGTGGTGTGACTATATATGAAACCGAGTGTCAGGCTCTTCCATGTTGTGTAAAACGAATAGGTGTCCGTATAGCCAGGTAACAGCTGTGTGTTGCCACTTGTGTATGACAGTGAGTCCTTGTATACGGAGAATGGCACCAGTCCCATATATCCTTGGCGTTGTATGCTGCGGTTATAATGAGCTTGGAAACGCAGACCTTGCTTTGGTGTCCATATTACCGATGCTGAAGGCAGAAAGTCTGATGTGTGTCGAGCGGCTTTATAGCTGTTGCTTTTCGTGTCAATGTTTATTTTGGTGTCAGAATATTCATAGCGTCCGCCGATGCTTGCCCATACGTTTTTCCATGATCGTTGTAAGGTCAGGTATGCGGCAGAAACATTGTCGTCCAGAACCTGATGGTTGGATTGTTGGTCGTTTGTCGCCATCTTGTTGGACGTGGCGTAGTGGAGAGAATGGTGTGTGTTATAGTATCTTCCTCCAGTCTCCGCACCTATTTTGTATGGTAAAGCGAAATTATACGCTAAGTTTACGGTAGCAAGATTGTATTTGCCATCGTTATTGGTAAGTGAGTAGTTGTTGTATAGTGTCTGCCTGTTTGTCTCGTCGCTTGTGTATTTTGTGTCATTGTCAATGATGGAATAGTCGGCGGATAAAAACAGGTACGAGTTTTTTCCAGTCTTTCCGGTATAAGACATAGAGAAGGTGTTCTGGTTGGAGAGGTTGTCTTCCTTCCTTATCACATCCGTTAATGTGGTCTTGGTCCTGTCTTTGTATGTCAGCGTCTCGGTGTCGTTTGTGTGTTCCTTTTCATGGGCATAGTTGTATACCAGACTGAGTCTATGGTTGGGACTGAAGTTTATGTCGTTGGCAAATGTCACCGTATGAGAGAACGACCTCATATAGTTGTTATTGCTCTCGTCCGAGCGGAAAGTGTAGTCGGGATGTGCTATTTCTGTAAAATAAGTTTCCTTGTTCAGGTTGCCTAACGTCGCATAGTCGTATGTCAAGCTGGATGTCCATACTCCTTTGTTGACCTTGAATTCGAACGAGGGATTGTCCGACACCTTGCGCTTGAAGGTTGCCGTATTGTATAAGTCGAGCGAAATGCGGTCTGTAAGAGGACGGATGGTGATGATGTTTATGACGGCATTCGTGCCGGCAGGATATTTTCCTCCCGGCTCACGCTCTATCTCAATACGGTCGATGTTGCTGCTTTTTATGGTCTTGAAAATGTCCTGTGATGTCACCTCGCGTCCGTCCACATAATATTTAGGCGCACCTTTTCCCACCACCTCATACATGTTCTGTCCCACAGTAGAGATGCCCGGTGTGGCAACGAGCATGTTGCCGAGGTTGCCCAGCTTGCCAAGGTAAGAGCCTTTCACTTGCACGATGTCCTTGCTGCCTTCCGTTTTTATGATAGGGCGGCGGGCTGTAACATGCACCGTGTCAAGTTTCAAGTCATAATTAACTGAATCTTTGTCAGTTTGGGCATTTGCCATTATCGGCATTATGGAAAGGATACTGGCTGAAAGCAGAGTGCGTCTTACAATGATATTCATAAGCAAAAGTTTATCGTTAATATTCGACTGTTTGGTGTTTAAATGTCGCAAATTTACATATTTTTGTAATACCATGCAAGCTTTCCCCCCCCCCTATATTTTTGTAAAAAGATATGAAAGGAGCCACAAGTATAGTTTGTAGGGCATGATTATGGGCATGCTGTCCGTTACAATATTTGCATTTCTAATCGCCAGGAGTGCGAGCCCGGCGCACAACAAAATCTTTGGTGCGAAATTCTTGAGTTTTGAGCGTGCAGCGATAGTATGCTGACATACAGCTGATTATGCTACTGAGAAGAGAAGTGTGCAATGAATAACGGAGCAAAACAAGCATCATTGGGTTGCAATAGCGCCACTTTTACACTCCAATAGTGCCACTTTTATCATGCAATAGCGCCACTTTTACACTCTAATAGTGGCACTATTGGACTGTAAAAGTGGCACTATCGTTAAGCATTGGTGCTGTTTGCACAGCATAACACCATAAAAACAGCTTTTCGATTCTCTAGAATTGATTTTTATTTTGTAACATGTTTTTACTCTTTGTACGATATTTGCATGATGAACACCAGGACGTGTTAGAAAATGACAAGAAGATCTTTCTAATGACCGATTGGGGGTTAAGGCTTTTATTTCATATATTCGTATATGAAGATAGGGAATGAGTTTAATATTGCAACTCTTTTATTGGGTTTTACAAATAGCGAGATTTGCCTTCTGAATATTGCCAATTGATTTATTGCAGATTTATCTTTAGGCATCGTATTCATTCCATTTATAAGTTGATTGGCTTTGCTGACATTCATCTGCTTCAGATACTGCCAATTGTCTTTCACCTTAATATATTTTTCCTTGGTCGGAGTTACACCATCCTTGAATAATATGTGGTCGAGACTGGTATATGCCGAAAAGTCACGAGCCAGGCGTTTGAAGTCCTTACATTGTTCTCTGCTTACTGCATAGTTGACATAGTCAGTGTCAGGAAGTTCCTTGGTATAGCGGATTGACTCTATCATTGGGTAATTGATGTAGAGTTTTCCATTCTCTGTTTCGTCAGCAAACAAAGCCAGCATTTCTTCCAGTCTTTGGTTGATTACTTCAAGCGAAAGATGTGAGTTTTGGAAGTCATAGTCGAAGAAGAGGAATATTTCTGAAATATCCGAACTTCTAATGCCGTTCAAGGTAGAGTCTCCTCTTGTGGCAAGGCGCTCACGCATTACAGATACAACATCTCCGTCACCATCATATTCCATAAGCTCTTTATAGAGGTCATAGATGTTGTTACCGAAGGAGCAGATGATGTTATCATTCTTCTTCGGGAAATAGAGCCTCTCCATTGTTCTATATAGGCGAGGCTCACGCTCATCACCTTCAAATATAAATAGAATCATAAGCCAAAAGTTCCGCCTCTATATAGTTTCTCCAAATTATGAGCAAAACGGAGCTCTTTGTCCGTCAAGTCGCATATAGCCTTGATTTCGTTGTTTCTAAGGATAAAGAAACAATCAGGGCGAAGCAGGTCATTGGAAAGAAGGAATGTGTCATGGGTGGTCACAAACACTTGGTTGGTTCCTTCAAACAGTCGCTTGCAAATCTTATATGAGAGTTCATGGTGGTAGAAAGCGTCAAACTCGTCGATGAAGACGAAAGATGCATCGTTCATCTCCTTTAGCCAGTAATACTGTAGTTCCAGATTTCTTGTACCTGTGGATGCAACCCATTGAAACGGAATCCTAATACCATTCATTAAGCAGAAGAGCGTGTTGTCTCCCTGGGTGTTAGGTGCAAACTCATACTCCTGTCCGCTTACTTCTTTCAAGTATGTCGCAAAGTCATTGGCAAGGTTGTTCTTGACGATATACTCTTCCACATTACTGCCGCCTTCCTTCAATCCAATGAATTCACGATAATCGAGACTTCTGAAGAACAACATATTTTCTACGAAATCGCGAAGTTGCAGCAAAGCATGACCTTTTGGAAGAGGTACAGAACTCAACAGGTAGTTGACAATGGAAATGTTGTTGGCACTATCTTTAAGATTCTGAATGGCAACAGCTGTCAAACCGAATTCTTCAGAAACCATCAGCTTGTTATTATCTTTAACAAGGACTTCTTTGTCGTCAATAATCAGCTTCTCGCTAATAATGTCGCCTTTAAGCTCTGATGCTATTTTGCTATAACTATAAGATACTGTATGACCTTCAAAAGCGAATGTATAATCAAATTCTACTGGTTCTTCATGACGTGAAGCATAAGCATAATTCAGATAGTAATCTGGTTTCTTCCATTTATGTGAAAGGTGATTGGCGATGTCAAATATTGCCAATCCGAAGTTGGACTTGCCAGCTCCGTTGGGTCCATAGATAATGCCGTTCTTTACAATGCCATTACGGATAGCATCATTATTGAACGTATAATTGCTCGGATGAGACAAATCCCACTCGATACGATTTTTAAAACCTCTATAGTTCTTGACAGCAAATTTCGTTAACATGACAATGCTCATTAGTGAATAATTTGTCTACAAAGATACATGAAATTATCTTATCCGTAAAATTTTTACGGCAAATATCCAATTGAAGGTCAAGAAAGATACGCACCGACTGATTGGTGTCGGCAATAGCGGGGCTTTTGGGAAGGATATTTGGCGTTATGAAATAAAGAAGGTCGTTATTTGTTGTGGAATTGAAAAGAATTATATAAATTTGCACATCCATTGAAGACACGCCTTTGTGGACAATCCTTTTTGGATACTATGTAGAACTAATAAAGTTACAGCAACTATTATTCATTAAACAAATCATGGGAGAAAAAACATTGTCGACTCGTCGAAGCCTTTTTGACCGCTATAAAGACATATTCTTTATAGTTTTAGGCATTCTTTCCTATTCGGTCGGTTACACGGCTTTCATCCTTCCGGAGAGAGTGGTTATGGGTGGTGCGTCAGGTATAGCGGCGCTTATCTATTATGCGACGAATATCCAGACATGGATTTCGCTTCTCATACTCAACTGCACCTTTCTTCTTATCGCCCTTAAGGCGCTGAACCTGCAGTTCGTTGTCCGTACGGTTACCGGTGTGGGCATCCTGCTCTTCTTCGTCGGCATCCTGCAGCCGTTCTTCGCTGCCAACCCGATTATCACGGCTGGCAAGGACACGTTCATGCACGTGCTGATCGGCGGTGCAATGTGTGGTGCCGGTCTTGGCTTGGTTTTCTCGCATAACGGATCGACGGGAGGTACGGACATCATCACCGTCCTGCTCAATAAGTACTTCAATATGAGCTTCGGACGCGCCATGCAGTTCGTTGACTGCACCATCATCTGCTCTTCTTACCTTCTCTTCAACAGCACGGAGAAGATAGTCTATGGTGTGGCGTTTACGCTCGTAGCCACCATCTGCTGCGACTATGTCATCAACGGTGCACGCCAGACCGTGCAGTTCCTCATCATCTCAAAGAAGTATCAGGAGATTGCCGACAGCATCAATACGGACGTGCGCCGCGGCGTAACGCTCGTGGAAGGCAAGGGATGGTATAGCAAAGCCGAAGTGGACATGCTCGTGGTGCTGACACGTAAGTACGAGTCGCAGGAGGTGTTGCGTGTAATCAAGGCCATCGACCCCAACGCTGTGGTTTCGCAGACGTTCTGCCACGGCGTATTCGGTGAGGGCTTCGAACCTTTAAAGTAAATAATTTGTGAACAATACAGACAGTAAAATACTGCGCATAGCGGTACCGTCCATTATCTCTAATGTGACGGTACCGCTTCTTGGCATTGTGGACATGGCAATAGCCGGACACATGGGCGATGCCGTATATATAGCTGCCGTGGCAGTGGGCAGCATGATTTTCAACGTCATCTATTGGCTCTGCGGATTTCTTCGCATGGGCACGAGTGGTATGACGTCGCAGGCGCTCGGACGCCGCGACCTTAAAGGAGTGGCTATGATAATGGCACGAGGCATGTCCGTGGCACTTGCCATCGCCTCCGCCATTCTCGTTATGCAGCTGCCCATAGGACGCCTTGCCATCTGGATGGTAGGGGCGGAGGACAGCGTCAGCCACATGGCATGGCGCTATTTCTGTATATGCGTGTGGGGAGCTCCCGCCATGCTGAGCCTCTACGCTCTGACGGGATGGTACGTAGGAATGCAGAACACGAGGCTGCCGATGATGATTTCCATAATGCAGAACGTCGTGAACATCATCGCCAGCTTCACGTTTGTTTATGTGTTCGGAATGAAGGTGGAAGGTGTGGCTATGGGCACGGTGGTGGCGCAGTATGCCGGCATAATCGTGTCGGCATGGCTATGGACACGCACCTATGGCGCACGCCTTTTCCATAGGATATGCTGGAGGGAGATAATGGAGGCGGACGCGCTGAAGCGGTTCTTTGCCGTCAATCGCGACATATTCCTCCGCACGCTGTTTCTCGTAGCCGTAAACTTCTTCTTTCTCTCAGCAGGAGCCTCCTACGGAGCCGTTGTGCTTGCTGTCAACACGCTTCTCATGCAGCTCTTCACGCTGTTCTCTTACGTGATGGACGGCTTCGCTTATGCTGGCGAAGCGTTGTGCGGAAGGCTTTACGGAGCGGGCAATAAGGCTGAATTCAGTCGTACCATCGGCAGGCTTTTCCGTTGGGGCATAGCCCTTTCCGCTGTCTATACTGCCGTGTACGCCTTCGGAGGCGAGGGTTTTCTGTCGTTGCTTACTGATGACGCAAAGGTGGTGGGCGCGTCATCGTCTTACCTTCTTTGGGCTGCCGCCATTCCCTTCTGCGGCATGGCAGCCTTCGTATGGGACGGCGTGTTCATCGGCGTTACGGCAACCCGCGGCATGCTGCTTTCCTCAGCCATAGCCGCCATCAGCTTCTTCCTCGTCTACGCTCTGCTGCACACGACGCTGCAAAACCACGCCCTATGGCTGGCTTTCTTAGTGTTCCTCGCAATGAGAGGGGGAGTGCAGAGTTTTATGTATGGCAAGTTGAAAGTTGATATTTGAGAGTTGAGAGTTGTGGCAAGTTGAGAGTTGATATTTGAGAGTTGAGAGTTATGATTAGTTGATATGACAAATCGTAGGAGGTGCGGGCATTGCTCCTTATTTCTATCTTAAAAGCATATCATAACTCTCAACTTTCAACTCTCAATCCTCAACTTCGATAAGCCCCGCGGGGCTTATCGAATGGCTTTCTCGAACTGACCGCTCGCCGCATAGCACAATCCTTCTATTTGCGTCGAGCCTTTTCTTGTAGTATACTTGAAAGTTGTGGACTTCTTTCCTCCGAACGAAGTCCATCTTAGCGTTATTTCCACCGTCTTGCCGTTGGTGTCGGGCAGGTCGTTGAGGCGGAACGCCACGATGCCGTCACCCCAATAGCCGCCCTTCACGCCCTGCGCGTCATGATAGAAGGTGAGGTCGTAGGGGTTGGTGTTGTCAGTAGGGGCGAGCCTTACGATGTGCGGCGTGTTGTTGGCAGCCCATTGAGTACGGAAATGAATGGTGAGATAGCCGTCCTCCACGACAGTCCATTCCCTAAGAATCTCCACGGGATCTTCTCCGTATGCGGCAGGCTGACCCGCTTCCACATACTGACTCATCGGCTTGGTGAGAATGCTGTCCATCCAGTTGACGTAGACATCGTAATGGCGGCGCTTGTCTGGCGGAGTCAGCATTCGGAAGCTGACGAAAGCCCTCACTTCCTTATCGTAAGGTGCCTTCTGGATGTTCACGGCGTTTATGGTGGTGGAATCGTCCAGCTGCATTATAAATCTTGTGCCGCTATTGTCAGGCTTGACAGTCACCAAGGCGTTGGGACGATTGATGGGATAAACGGGAAACGAGTCGTCTTCGTTGTCGCATGACAGCATGAAGAGGCTTGCGACAAACAACAGGACAGCCGCAATGGCGGCGTGCGTCCTGTGGGAGGATTGTATGTTACGGTGTAGTATGTTCATAAACTTAGGCTTAGGTTGTGCGTTGCTAAGTTACGAAATTTATGCGATACCACAATGTTTTGGCAGATAAATGTCGTTATAAATGATGATTTAGCAGATAAATGTCGTATCTTTGCATATATATAATGTAAGAAAATCGTTAAAAGCAAAGAATATGAAGAATGCACGAATACTTTCAATGATATTCGCCGTTGTGATGCCTCTGGCAGCAATGGCAGACTCATATACGTCGCTTTGGAAGAAATATGACGCAGCAAGGGCTAAGGATCATCCCAAAACTGTCCTTGAGGTGCTGGGCAAGATTTCCGAAAAGGCGAAGAGCGAACGCGCCTACGGACAGTTGCTGAAGGCGCAGGTGCTGTCGGCGGAGTATACCGTTGATGTCTCGAATGACTCGCTTGATACGGAGATTGATCGCATCAGGCAGTACGAACAGGCGGCTGTGGCAAGTGGCGACAAGGTTTTGGCTGCCATTTATCAGTCGGTTCTCGGCGAGGTGTATGCCGATAACGAGAGAGCCGTGGAGGATGCCGCGCACCTCTCGAAGGAATATTACGCCAAGTCGATGACCTGTCCTGACGAGCTGGCAAAGGCTTACTGCACGGGCTACGACCCGTTCGTGAAGGACGGCGACGACTCGAAATACTTCTATGACGACATGCTCCACGTGATCGGAATGCGTGCCGAAGACTATCGTGGCATGCACGACTATTATGCTTCGCACGGCAAGCGCGAGGCAGCATGCCTTACTGCCCTGCAGATTGTTTGCGACAACCGTAAGGACGGCGACGAGGGAAGAGTGAAGAAGTCGAAGTTCATCATGTCGCTCGACTCGCTCGTACATGAATATTCCGACCTCGTGGTTTGTGGCGAGGTGGCAATAGAGAGATATTCCTACATGGAGAGTGCGGAGGACGTGACGGAGGACGACAAGATGAACTACATCAACTATGCCCTCATGAAGTGGGGAGCATGGCCACGCATGAACATCCTGCGCAACGCACAGCGCCGCCTGACGCTTCCTTCCTTCCACGCCTCGCTTGGAGGCGAGTTGGCGCTTCCCGACGTGCCGCGCAAGGTGGTGGTGATGGGAGTGAACAACGTGGGCGAGCTGAAGCTTACGGTAAGCCGACTGGACATCGACGGCACCACAAAGCTCAATCCCAACGTGGACGCCGACTATGCACGTCTGCGCCGCCATATCGTAACGGACGAACAGCCTTATACGGACGTACGCAGATACGTCGGACAGCCGGCTTACCGCACATTGCGCGACACGCTGGAGATAAGCGGACTGCGTTCGGGCATGTATCTTGTGGAGATGTCGACGGACAACGTCAGCATACCCGTGCAGAGAAGTCTGCTCCGCGTATGCAATGTCTATCCCGTAGTGCAGCCGTTGCCTGGTGACAAGACACGCTTCGTGGTGCTCAACGCCACAACAGGAACAGCCGTGGCGAACGCTAAGGTGGACGTGGTGATGTCGGTGGACAAGAACGGTAAGGACCATGAAGTGAAGACGCTTACGTGCGACGCCAACGGAGAGGCGGTCCTCGAATACGGACGCATCAATCCCGTGGCTTACCGCGTATATACAGATAAGGAATGCGCATTTCCGCGTACGCCTATGGCAGGTCGCTTCTATTATTACAACAATAAGTCGGAGGTGACACGCACGTCGCTCTATACCGACCGAAGCATATATCGCCCTGGACAGACCGTGCATGTGGCGGCTATGATGTATAAGTATGACAACCGCAACTATACGGGTGGCGTGCTTGACGGACAGAATCTTACTCTCACGCTCCGCGACGCCAACCATAAGGAGGTGGCAACACGTACGCTTACCACAGACGAATATGGTATGGCAGCTGCCGACTTCGTTCTGCCACAGGGCGGACTGAACGGCACGTACACGGTGCAGGCTGACAAGGGTGGCAGCTACGTGCGCTTCTCAGTGGAGGAATATAAGCGACCGACATTCAAGGTGGAGATGGGCAAGGCGGAGACACGCTATGCCGCTGACGACACGGTCAGCGTGAAGTGTTATGCCAAGACATTTGCCGGAGTGCCAGTACAGGGAGCAAAGGTGGCAGTAAGCGTAATCCGTCGTCCTGCCATGTTCTGGCGATTCGCAGCCAGTCAGGCTGACGCCGCAGAGAAGATTGTAAGTGACACCATCATGACCGATAACGAAGGAGTGTTCACGGTAAGAGTGCCGATACGCGTGCCTTACACTTACGATGAACATCCGCGACGCTATTACACCTTCGACGTGACGGCGGACGTGACCGATGCCACAGGCGAGACACGCTACGGCGAGATGTCGTTGCCGTTCAGCGACCATCCTACGATTCTTACCTGCGACTTGCCAGCCAAGTCGCTCCGCGACAGCCTGCATACCGTAACCTTCGCTTATCGCAACAACGCCGGCGAGCCAATCAAGGGCAATGTGGTCTATACCGTTGACGGCGTGAAGTATGAGTGTGCCGCCAACGAGGCAGCAAAGCTTAGTCAGGCTGCGCTTACCTCAGGCAGTCACAGGCTGACAGCCGTCTGCGGAACAGATACGCTTACCACGTCGTACGTGGTGTTTACGCTCGATGACCGCAAGGTGCCGATGCCGACCCACGACTGGTTCTATCTCTCTTCGGAGCAGTTCCCCTCAGACGGTTCGCCCGTATACATACAGGTGGGTTCGTCCGACGACGTGCAGCACGTGGTTTACACCATCGTGTCCGGCAATAAGATAATAGAGCAGGGACAAGCCGAACTGCATAACGAGATGCGCACACGTGCCGTTACTTATAAGGAAGAGTGGGGCGACGGCGTGGCTATAGCAGTGGCGTGGGTGAAGAACGGCAAGGCGTATGTTCATACGGCTCGCATAGAACGTCCGCTTCCCGACACCAGTCTTAATCTGAAGTGGACCACATTCCGCGACCGCCTCACACCGGGACAGCGCGAGACATGGACGCTCAACGTAACACGACCTGACGGAAAGCCGGCACACGCACAGTTGCTTGCCATGATGTACGACAAGTCGCTTGACGAGATACGCAATCATAACATCCATTTCTCACTTCCTACGTACGTGAACGTGCCTTGGATAACATGGAGAGGCGTGGCTAACAACGAACTCTTCGCATACGGCGAGATGCCGATGCGCTTCCTCCGCGAACCGAGTCTGGATTATAGCCGCTTCATCGGTTTCAGTATTAGTGCCGGATACGGTGAGGTATTGGCATATGGTCGTCCTATGCTGATGTATTCAAAGCAATCGAGGGATTATGATACTAAAATGGATGCCGTAGAACTTTCTTCTGTCAAAGCCAATATGAAGATGGAAAGGGCAGAGGAGGAGTCGGTTGCTGAATCGTCTGCAGCGAATGGCGCTATTGGCGATGCCGGTGCAGAGGAAGGCGGCAAGGCTTCTGTACAAGTGCGTGAGAACCTCAACGAGACAGCCTTCTTCATGCCGGGACTCCTGACTGACGATAAGGGCAACGTATCGCTGCGCTTTACGCTGCCGGAAAGTGTGACGACGTGGCAGATGTACGGCTTGGCACACGACAAGGAGATGAACAACGGCATGATTTCGGCCACGGCTGTGGCAAGCAAGACTGTCATGATTCAGCCCAACGTGCCACGCTTCGTCCGCACATCGGACAGCGGCGTTATCACGGCACGCGTATCTAACACGTCTGACAAGGTGGTTAGCGGAACGGCACGCATGGTGCTTCTCAATCCCGAGACAGGACGAGAGGTGCTGCGCCGCGACACCAAGTTCACGGTCAAGGCTGGCGAGACAACAGTGGCGAAGTTCGCTTTCGATATGACAAAGGTGGAGAACGACGGACTGCTCATCTGTCGTGTTACGGCAACAGGACATGGATATAGCGACGGAGAGCAGCATTATCTGCCGGTACTCTCAGACAAGGAGATGGTTACCAACGCTTTCGCATTCACGCAGAACGAGCCGGGCAAGATGGATATAGACCTCACAAAGCTCTTCCCTGCTGAGGCTAACGGCAAGAAGCTGACCGTGGAATACACCAATTCGCCGGCTTGGCTGATGATACAGGCGCTGCCTTCGATGGCTACGCCCAACGGCGACAACGCCATGTCGCTCGTAACAGCATATTACGCCAACTCAATAGGTCGTAACATAATGCTCTCCAACGATGCCATCCGTCAGACCGTGGCGCTATGGAACAAGGAGGACGCTTCTGAGGGCAGCTCCTTGCAGAGTGCGCTTCAGAAGAATGAGGAGCTGAAGCTGATGGTTATGGAAGAGACTCCGTGGCTGATGGACGCAGACCGTGAGGCTGACCAGAAGCGTCAGTTGGCGTCGTTCTTCGACGAGTCGCAGATCAGCTATCGCCTTGCAAGCAACCTCTCGAAGCTGTCAAGACTGCAGCGTGAGGACGGATCGTTCGCATGGTGGAAGGGAATGGATGGTTCGCCATGCATGACCATGTCCGTGGTGGAGACGCTGGTACGACTGAATAAGCTCATTGGTGTGCAGAAAGCCACAAGCAATATGGTGGAGGCTGGCTTTGCCTACATGGACAAGCGGATGGCTGAAGAGGTGAAGGACATCAAGAAGGCTGAGGCTAAAGGCGAGAAGATGCGTCCAAGCGAACTGGCTGTACAGTATATGTATAGTGTTTCGATAGCTGACCGCAAGTTATCGGCTTCGGCAAAGCGCAACTTCGACTTCCTCGTCAACCGACTCTCTGAGAAGAATACGGAATTCACCATATACGGCAAGGCTGTGTCGGCTTTGGTTCTGGCAAAGAACGGATACGCTGACAAGGCGGCTGACTTGCTGGAAAGCATACGCCAGTATACAGTATATAAGGAAGAGATGGGACGCTATTTCGATACTCCGAAGGCGCTCTATTCATGGTTTGACTATCGCATTCCGTCGCAGGTGGCTGCCATTGAGGCTCTGCAGACATTGCAGCCGTCAGACCGTCAGACCATCAGCGAGATGCAACGCTGGCTGCTCCAGGAGAAGCGTACGCAGGCTTGGGACACTCCCATCAACTCTGTAAACGCCGTGTTTGCCTTCATGAACGGCTGTTCGTCGCAGCTGCTCTCCAACCAGGCACAGCCCACAACGTTCAAGTTTAACGGGCAGAAGCTTGCTATGCCTAAGGCAACGGCTGGTCTTGGATATGTGAAAGTGGCTAAGACGGCTGACAATATGCGCAAGCTGGAGGTGGAGAAGACTTCTCCCGACACTTCTTGGGGGGCTGTCTACGCACAGTTCGTGCAGCCTACAACGGAGATTGCGTCAGCAGCTTCAGGCATGACAGTGGTGCGTGAGGTGCTGAAGGACGGCAAGAAGGTGTCGGCAGACGACATACATGTAAGTCTCGGTGACCGCATCACGGTTCGTCTTACCATAACAGCGGAGCGCGATTACGACTTCGTTCAGCTTACAGACAAGCGTGCAGCCTGCCTCGAACCGTTGCAGCAGACCTCCGGTTACGGATGGGGATATTACTGCCAGCCGAAGGATTATCAGACCAACTATTTCTTCAGCCGTCTGTCAAAGGGCAAGCACGTGGTGGAGACCACCTATTATGCGGACCGTACTGGTAAGTATCAGACCGGCACGTGCAGCGTGCAATGTGCCTATTCGCCTGAGTTTATGGCACGTACCAAGGCGTTTGTCGTGACTGTGGAATAAGTAAACGGAATAGCAAAGGAATAAATACATATATATAAAGGAATAAATACATATATATAAAAGCGATTTATGAAAAGATTATATATACCCGCCGTTCTCCTCGCAATGTCGTCGTTGGGGGTGAACGCACAGAAAATAGCAACAGCCAATAAGATTGTGGACTGCGGACAGGTGATGTTTCGTTCGCCCGTAACGGCTGAGTTTGAGATTACCAACAAGGGTGGACGTGCCACGCGCATTGTGGACGTGCGTACAAGCTGCGGATGCACGGATGTGGAATATCCCACGGGTGACGTTCCTTCGGACGGAAAGTTCACGTTGCGTGTGAAGTATGACGCTAAGACAATGGGCCACTTCGACAAGTTCATCGACATCTATGCGGACAACAGCAACAAGCCGCTTGTGCTACGAGTGCGCGGTAATGTGGTGCCGGAGATAGTAGACTTCGGTGGCAAGTACGACTTTATGCTTGGCAATATCCAGGCAGACTGCAACGACATCGAGTTTGATGACGTGAATCGTGGAGAGCGTCCTCAGAAGAAGATTCACATCCGCAACACTACGAGCGAGACCGTGCAGCCTGTCGTAATGCACCTGCCGGCTTACCTTCAGGCTGAGGTGTCGCCGTCAAAGATTGAACCGGGACACAGTGGAGTGGTGACTGTCACGCTCGATTCGCGCCAGCTTAAGGATATGGGACTGACACAGACCTCCGTATTCCTTGGTGGATTCCCCGGCGACCGTGTGAGTCGTGAGAAGGAGATAAGCGTTTCTGCGGTATTGCTGCCCAAGTTTGACAACCTTACAACGAAGCAGCTCGCCAATGCGCCTAAGCTTTCGCTCTCAACAACTGCTCTCGATCTTGGCGAATTCGGCACCAAGAAGAAGCTGAAGGGTGAGGTGATAATCCGCAATGACGGCAAGTCTGTGCTCAATATCCGTAACATCCAGATGTTCACAATGGGACTGGAGGTGTCGCTTAACAAGCAGAAACTGAAGCCGGGCGAGTCGGCTAAGCTCAAGATTACGGCAGACAAGCGCCAGATTAAGGCTGCACGTTCTAAACCACGTGTGCTGATGATCACCAACGACCCGAACAATGCCAAGGTTACAATAAAGGTTATCGCTAAATAAGACGTTCAGAATGGACAGACAACTGACTATTGAGATAGACGAGGGTAGTGGCTTCTGCTTCGGGGTCACTACCGCAATACGTAAGGCGGAGGAGGAGCTTGCCAAGGGTACGCGCCTCTATTGCCTTGGCGACATCGTACATAACGGCATGGAGGTGAAGCGCCTGCACGACCAAGGACTCATCACCATCAACCATGACGACATGGAAGAGCTGAAGGATGTGAAGGTGTTGCTCCGTGCGCATGGCGAGCCACCACAGACTTATGAGCTGGCTCGTCGTAACGGCATTGAGATAATAGACGCCACGTGCCCCGTGGTATTGGCTCTGCAGCGTAGAATAAAGCGTCAGTACGACGACAATCCTAATGCGCAGATAGTGATTTTCGGCAAGCGTGGACATGCAGAAGTGCTTGGTTTGGTGGGTCAGACGGACAGTCATGCCATCGTTGTGGAAAAGGTGGAGGACGCAGAACGACTCGATTTCTCGCGCGACATCTATCTTTATTCGCAGACAACGAAGTCGCTTGACGGCTTCCATCAGATCATTGACTACATCCAGCGTCACATGCATGAGGGCGCTACATTCAAGAGTTTCGACACCATCTGCCGTCAGGTAGCCAACCGTATGCCCAACATAGCCGCCTTCGCCTCCCGTCACGACCTCGTTCTCTTCGTCTCAGGACGCAAGTCGAGCAACGGTAAAGTGCTCTTCAAGGAATGCAGCAGCGTCAATCCTCGCAGCTATCAGATAGAGAGTCCGGAAGAAATAGATATGTCATGGTTTGCGCCAGACGTACGCACAGTAGGCATTTGCGGAGCCACCAGCACTCCGAAATGGCTGATGGAGCAATGTAGAGAGCGAATAGAGAAAGGCTGATCATAGCTTTTGATGATTGCTTTCATTTGCTGATAATTGCTTTCATTTAGCTGATGATGCCTTTAATATAGCTGATGACGCCTTTAATATAATGTATAAATACAAAAAATCCCATAGTCCTTTATTGGAACTATGGGATTTTTATATGAGTTAATTGGTTTTGCTTTAGAACTTTGCCATCTTTATGGCGTCAATGGCGCATTCGTCGCCCTTGTTGCCATACTTGCCGCCGCAACGGTCGAGAGCCTGCTGGCGGTCGTTGGTGGTGAGCAAGCCGTAGATGATAGGTATCTCGCTTGTGGTGTTGAGACGAGCGATGCCGTAAGTAACACCCTGGCAGATATAGTCGAAGTGAGGAGTCTCACCGCGAATCACGCTACCGAGGATAATCACGGCGTCATAGCCTCCGTGGAGAACCATCTGGTGTGCTCCGTAAATCAGCTCGAAGCTTCCGGGAACAGTCTTGACGTGGATGTTCTCAGGCAAAGCTCCGTGCTTCTCCAGTGTCTTAACGGCTCCGTCAAGCAAAGCTCCGGTTATCTCCGGATTCCATTCTGCCACAACAATGCCGAAGCACATGTTGCTTGCGTCAGGAATGCTACTGAAGTCGTATTCAGATAAGTTATGAAGTGCTGTTGCCATTTGCTGTTTTGTTTTTACTCAGAAACACGCTCAATGTACTTGTCAATCTCTGAGCTCTGCACTACTGTTGAGTTGACATACTTCTTCTTGATGTCCTGATAGAGCTTCAGAGCCTCGTCCTTCTTGTTCTGGCTTTCGAGCAGGATGCCTGCCTGAACGAGGAATGTGGGTGAGAGGCTGTTGTTAACGTCGTCAGCCTTGCTGTCAGCCATGTCAGCTGCCTTCTTGAGAGTGGCGATGGCCTTGTCCACGTTGCCAGTCTGAGCGTAAGCGTTGCCGAGAGCTGAAACAGCAGCGGGGCTTACCATAGCGTCGCTCTTAGTAGAGAACTTCTCGAGGTATGTGAGAGCGTCGTTCCACTTGCCGAGGTTGGCATAGCTGAGACCTGCGTAGAGGTTAGCGAGGTTGGCAGCGTCTGTGCCGCTGTAGTCGCTTGCGATCTTCACGAAACCTGCGTAGCCTGCTCCGTCGCCGTTAAGCGCCTTGTCGAACTGCTCCTGGTTGAAATAATCCTGACCCTTTGCGATGGCTGTGCTTGCCTTATCCTCGCGTGGAGCCTGAACGTAAGCCTTGTAAAGCAGGAGACCTGCGATAACGAGCACTACTGCTACGACAGCGATTAATATTTGCTTTTGATACTTTGAGAAGAATGCTTCACTGCTGTTGGAGCGCTCAACTTGGGTGTTAGCTCCAAAATCAATTTTGTTTGCCATTTATTTGTTTGTTTTTTTGTTTTCCTTAGGACTTATTGTGGCTTGTGACCTATAGACACAAACGCGTCGCAAAATTACTGATTTTATCTTGAATATTGAAATTTATTCTATCTTTTTTTCTTTTTTCAATAATAAATGGGGTAACTTTGCACGACTGATTATATTATATTGCACGACTGAATATATTATCAATGATACTCAAGAATATCTCCATACTCAATTTCAAGAACATACGTGAGGCGTCGCTTTCGTTCTCGCCGAAGCTCAATTGCTTCCTCGGACGCAATGGTGAGGGCAAGACCAACCTTCTTGACGCAGTATATTATCTGTCGTTTTGTCGCAGTTCTTCCAATCCTATCGACTCACAGGTCATCACGCACGACCAAGGTTTCTTTGTCCTTGACGGCAATTATGAGAACGAAGAAGGCGAGCCTGTGAACGTGTATTGTGGCATGAAGCGTGGCACGAAGAAGCACTTCAAGCGCGACAAGAAGGAATATAAGCGTCTGTCACAGCACATCGGTTTGGTGCCGCTCATCCTTGTGTCGCCTTACGATCAGGACCTTATCTCCGGCGGAAGCGAGGAAAGGCGCAAGCTTATGGACGTGGTGATATCGCAGTATGACAATACTTACATTGATGCTTTGAACAGTTATAACAAAGCACTTCAGCAGCGTAACGCCCTTCTTAAGATGGAGGAAGATCCTGACGTCATGCTCCTTGATATCTGGGAGAACGAGATGGCGGTTCACGGCGAGCGTATCTTCAAGGCAAGAACGGCTTTTGTGGAGAGGCTTATTCCTGTATTCCAGAATATATACAGCCATATCTCGGACGACCGCGAGACGGTCGGATTGAGCTACGTGTCGCATGCCCAGCGTGGGCCTTTGCTTGACGTTATCCAGCGCGACCGCTTCAAGGACCGTGCCGTTGGTTATTCATTGCATGGCATCCACCGCGACGACCTTGAGATGACGCTTGGAGGTTACCAGATGAAGCGTGAGGGATCGCAGGGACAGAACAAGACGTTCGTGCTGGCATTGAAGCTGGCGCAGTTTGATTTTCTCAGACGAACGTCATCTCAGACCACTCCGCTCTTGCTCCTTGACGACATCTTCGACAAGCTGGACGCCAACCGTGTGGAGCGTATTGTAAAGCTGGTGTCGGGTGACGGTTTCGGTCAGATATTCATAACCGACACCAATCGCGACCATCTCGACCAGATTCTGCAAAACGTCAGTTACGACTACAAGCTGTTTGACGTAGAAGGAGGAGTAATCAAGGAGAAAGAATAACGGTGGAAAGGGGAGTTTAGCAATACTCCCCCTTGAACCAAAGACGGTAAATCGGATCAACAAAATCGAAGCTGCCTTTTTGCAATTCTATGATGTCTTTATTTTGTAATGTCTTCTTATTCTTTACAATCGTGTTGGGATTGCCCAGATTGTAGTTGCGTTTGGCGTCTTGTGATGAAAAGTGTTGTTCTCCATTTGCTATTGCCCTAAGCATTTCTATCTGCGTAGCGCTTAAGTTCTCCGTGTCGTTCTGAAACATTGGGGTGTTGATATTCAGCACCTGTTTCACACCGAGAGCAAACGTTTCTTCCGTAACTTCAGATTCTGTGAAGCTCCAGACAAAATAGCAGAGCTGCTGAAGATACCAAGAGTGGCAGGCTACAATGTCGCATATTTGTTCAGCATAATGATGCGATATGGCTTTGTCGGTTTTTTCAAACGACGATTGTATGAACGGTATCCAGTGCTCTTTTGATATCTTATCCATAAAGATTACCTGTCCAAAACGATAGAACGGACTATTGGAGTTGTTGAAGATATTGAGCATCATATTCCGCTTACTGCCGTAAAGACAGTAGGTTGACAATTTCTGCTGTTGCCATACAGAGCGCATCTTACCTTCCATCTCCTTGTATTCCGGCAAGTTTGCCAACTGCTGAAACTCGTCAATGCATACTATTATCTTTATGTTTTTTTCTTTGGCAAGCATCTCCGGCAAGTTTAGTATTGTCATTTTGTCTTCCTCTTGCGGGACAAACTTCAAGTCGAAAGCAACAAAATCGGTCACTTGATCGTTGACGACAATCTGTGGTACAACGCCTGACAGAAATTTGCGGGCATCTGTTATCCATCGTTCAAACTTGGATGATGCACATGCTATGACTTTGCTTGCAAATGTTCGATAGAATTCGGCTTCCGAACCAATGCTGAAAGCATCTATATAGCAAATACGTATGTCTTGATTTTCGTTTGTAAGTTCGGTTGTTGCCTTTTTCACAAGCGACGACTTACCCCAACGGCGTGGCGAAATTAGCATCACATTAATATGCGATGAAAGTAGCTGTTTGAGTAAGGCGCGGTCTTCAACACGATCGATGAAGTTCTCATCTGTTGCTAACGTACCGAATAGGAAGGGTGATTGATAAGCTGTCATATAAGAGGTTTTATTTGCAAATATACAAAATATTACCCAAAGGTAAGTTACCTTTGGGTAATATTTTGTTAGAAACAATGCTTAATAAACCTTTACGTCGGTTATTACCTGACTTCCTACGGCTTGGTTTATGCGCTGTACTATGCGTGTTTTCATCATCGAAAGATCTTGGCGCAAAGCAGGATTGATGATTTTCACGTATAGTGTCTGGTTCTTTATAAACTTCTCGCCGGTGTATCTTGTTATCATCTCGCCCATTAGATTGTCCCATGCGTCTATTGCCCGCTTTTGCAGCAATGGCGTCTCAAGACCTTCGTGGCGCAGATACATGTTCAGCAAGTCGTTTATTGATTTCACTTCGCGTCTGAACATTATTGTTTTTCTCCTTTCTTATATTATCACTTCGTCCATCTTAACGTCGTGCTCGTCCGTCGGAATTTGCTCAACGAGCTGGAACGGCAGACAGATGCCAATCTTGTATGTGCTCCTAAGTTTGGGCAGCAGTCTGTCGTAATAGCCCTTGCCGCGTCCCATACGGTTGCCTTCCTTGTCGAATGCCATACCTGGGATGACGGCGAGGTCGATGGTTGCGTAGTCGTCAAACAGTTCGCCTGTCGGTTCCATGATGTTGTAGGCTCCTTGTGCAAGGTCTGCAGGACCCGTATAGCGACGCAGCTCCATTGTTCCTTCGCCTGTTACGCGAGGCAGCAGAATCTGCTTGCCGCTTACAAGGAGTGAGTCTACAAGCGTATGCGTGTCCACCTCGTCCGGCAATGAATAGTAGAGCATTACGGTCTTAGCCGTTTTAATGCGCGGATGCGAGAGCAGACGCATTACAACAGGAAACGACTGTTCGCGCAATTCCTGACTTGTGAACTGACGTTTACGGCTTCTTATTTCCTTTCTGAGTTCCTGTTTTTCCATATTTTATTAGTTGATAGTTATGATTATTTGAGAGTTGAGAATTGAAAGTCGAGAGTTGGGAGTTGAGAGTTATGATTACAAATTACAAATAATATTATTAATCATAACTCTCAACTCCCAACTCTCAATTTTCAACTAATCTCAACTCTCAACTGTATTTCACTTCTTCGCCGGCTTCTTCGGGAACGCTGCGTTTTCGCGGAACACGCTCAGCGCCTTTGCTATGGTCGGGTCGTCGGCATTGATGTATTCGGTCCATGCCTCGTCGTCCAGCATGTTGTAGATGATGCGGGAGTTGATGAAGCGTTCCAGGAGCTTGTGCGACTTGCGAATCATCAGATTGCGGCGTTTCAGTCCGTTGTGGTCTGCGTAAGCTGCAAACTGCTCCACCGTGTTCTGGCTGACGAGATACTTCGAGAGGCTCATCATGTCCTTGTATGTGTTGAGCTTCGGACGGTTGTTGTCCGTATAGGTGAACGCATACTGGAGTATCAGTCCTGACATGGCAGCCTGCTTATAGTAGCTGGTCATGCCGAGCGTGTCCTCAGCCACGAAGATGTCCGGCGTGATGCCGCCACCGCCATACACCGTACGTCCGATTCTGGTGTGGTAAGCCGGTCCGTGATGCTTGATGCTGTCCTGCGAGAAGAACTCGCCGTGCTGATAACGTGTGAGCAGATCCTCCTCATAGTCCTTGTTGTCGCCGGCTGTGAACGGCTTCTGGATGCATCGTCCCGAAGGTGTGTAGTATCGGGCGATGGTGAGGCGAATCATCGAACCGTCGGGGAAGGAGAGCTGCTGCTGCACGAGGCCCTTTCCGAACGAGCGGCGACCGATGATGGTGGCGCGGTCGTTGTCCTGCATGGCGCCGGCGAAAATCTCCGAAGCCGAAGCCGAACCCTCATTGATGAGCACCACGAGCGGAATCTTCTGATAAGATCCGTGTCCGTCCGACGGGAAGTCCTGTCTGGGCGACTTGCGTCCGATGGTATATACTATCAGCTTGTCCTTGGGCAGAAACTCGTTAGCCATCTGGATGGCAGAGTTCATATAGCCTCCCGTGTTGTCACGAAGGTCGATGACGAGGTTGGTGAATCCCTCCTGCGACAGCTTGGCAAGGGCGATGAGCATTTCGGGATAAGTGGTCTCGCCGAAACTCTTCACCTTAATATATCCTGTGTTCTTGTCGAGCATATACGTGGCTGTGATGCTCTTCTGCGGAATGTCGCCACGCGTTACCGTAAAGTATTTCACGGCTTTTTGTCCGTAGCGCATCACACCTAATTTCACCTTCGTGTCCTTCGGACCTTTCAGACGTCGCATGGCCTCCTCGTTCGTGACAATCTTGCCCACGAACGGCTTGCCGTCCACGCTTACTATCTTGTCGCCGGCGAGGATGCCAGCACGCTGTGCCGGACCGTTCTTCACGACGTTCTGCACGTGTATTGTGTCCTTGCGTATGGTGAACTCAATGCCCACTCCCGAGAACGATCCCTTCAGGTCGTCAGCCACAGCCTGCGCGTCCTTTGCGCTGATGTATACGGAGTGCGGGTCGAGGTCGGCGAGAATCTGCGGTATGGCTACGTCCACGAGCGAGTCGATGTTCACCTTGTCCACGTACTGATCGTCTATAAGGTGAAGCAGATTGCTGAGTCGGTTCGATCCGGAATTGATGATGTTGAGTCGGTTGCCGGAGAAGTGGTTGGCGTAGAACGAGCCAATCATTATTCCGATAATCACGCATACTGCCATTATCAACGGCATAAAGCGGTTAGACTTCTTCATATTCATAATCGTCAGGATTTAGATATGTTACTTCTATGTTTGCTCTCTTGAGGAGGTCTATGCCGTCCATCAGTCGGTACTGTTCGGCGTAAATCACGCGCTTGATGCCCGCCTGAATAATCAGCTTGGCGCATTCTATGCAGGGCGCCGCCGTCACGTAGAGCGTGGCGCCGTCGCTGTTGTTAGAGCTTCGTGCCAGCTTTGTTATGGCGTTGGCTTCGGCGTGAAGGACGTAGGGCTTCGTGGTATTGGTGCCGTCCTCGCAGATGTTCTCAAATCCGCTCGGCGTACCGTTATATCCGTCGCTTATTATCATCTTCTCCTTCACCACCAGTGCGCCCACCTTGCGTCTGTGGCAATAGCTGTTCTCTGCCCAGATGCGAGCCATGCGCAGGTAGCGCAGGTCGAGCAACAGCTGCTTCTCCTCTTTCTTAGTGCTTGATTCCATTTCGTTCGAGTAGTGCGTCTATGGTTGGTTCCTGTCCGCGGAATCTCTTATAGAGCGTCATCGGATGCTCCGTACCTCCCTTTGACAGGATGTTGTCTCTGAAACTTTGTGCCGTCTTCTGGTCGAAGATGCCGTTCTTCTTGAACACGCTGAATGCGTCAGCGTCCAGCACCTCAGCCCACTTATAGCTGTAATATCCGGCAGCGTATCCTCCCGCCATGATGTGCGAGAACTGCGTGGTCATACACGTATCTGTCAGCTGCTTTGTCACCTGAGCCTTCTCCCAAGCCTTCTTCTCGAAGGGGATGATGTCCTCGGTGAAGGCGTCTTCCTTCGTATAGTAAGCCATGTCCAGCAGTCCGAAGCTCACCTGTCTGAGGCAACTATAGGCTGCAAGGAAATTGCGGCTCTTGGCAATACGCTCTATCAGCTCGTCCGGCATCGGCTCGCCAGTCTGGTAATGGAAGGCGAAGGTGCGCAGAAAGTCTTTCTCCACGGCGTAGTTCTCCATGAACTGTGAGGGCAGCTCCACGAAGTCCCACCATACGTTGGTGCCTGAAAGACTCTCGAAGCGGGTGTTGGCGAACATGCCGTGCAGCGAATGGCCGAACTCATGGAGGAATGTCTCCACCTCGCCGAGAGTCAGCAGAGCCGGCTTTTCGGGTGTAGGCTTCGTGAAGTTCATCACCACGCTGACGTGCGGACGTACGTTTACGCCCTTGCGGTCAATCCATTGTCCCTGAAATTCTGTCATCCAAGCTCCTCCCTGCTTGCCCTTGCGCGGATGGAAGTCGGCATAGAACACGGCGAGATACGATCCGTCGCGGTCGTACACCTCATACGCCTTTACGTCGGGATGATACACGGGGATGTCCTTGTTCTCCTTGAACGTGATGCCGTACAGACGGTTGGCAAGACCGAACACTCCGTCTATCACGCGCGATAGCTCGAAGTAGGGGCGGAGCATCTCAGCGTCGAGGTTATACTCGCGCATCTGCAGCTTGTGCGAATAAAATCCGAAGTCCCACGGCTGCATCTCAAAGTCGTCGCCCTCCTTCGCCTTCGCCTCTGCCTCCACAGCCTTTATGTCCTCGATGGCTGTAGGCTTGTAAGCGTCAATGAGGTCATTGAGCAGCTTATATACGTTCTGTTCGTTGGAAGCCATACGATGCACGAGCACGTAGTCGGCGTATGTGCGATAACCGAGCAGCTGCGCAATCTCGCGGCGCAGATTTATCAGTCGGCTGCAAATCTGGAGATTGTTCTCGCTGTTATCGTGAATGCCCTCCGTGTTGCGTGCCATATACATCTGGCGGCGCAGTTCGCGTTGGGTGGAGTAAGTCATGAACGGTGAGTAAGATGGATAGTCCAATGTGAACAACCATCCTGTCTTGTCGGCTTCCTTCGCAGCTGCCGCAGCCGCTTCGCGTGCCGTTTCGGGCAGTCCGTCCAGCTGAGCTTCGTCGGTGATGTGCAGAGTGAAAGCCTTGTTCTCCTTGAGAAGGTTCTGCGAGAACTGGAGCGACAGCATACCTGCCTCCTCCGTCAGCTTGCGCAATTTCTCCTTACCCTCGTCGTCGAGAAGAGCACCGCTGCGCACGAAGCCGTCGTAGCAGTTGTCCAGAAGCATCTGCTCCTCGGGTGTCAGCTCGCGATGATGCTCATACACGTGCTTGATGCGTTCGAAGAGGCGCTTGTTGAGCTTCACGTCGTTGGCGTGCTTCGTGAGGATGGGGCTCATCTTCTGCGCCAGTTCGTCCAGCTCGTCGCAGGTTTCGGCGCTGAGCATGCACGAGAAAGCGGTGGACACTCTTGAGAGGAGGTCATAATAATTCTCTCCGTTCTCATTGTCCACGCGTACAATGGTGTTCTCGAAGTTAGGCTCTTCCGGATCGTTCACCATTTTCTCAATCTCCTCATCGTCACGTCTGATGCCTTCAATGAAAGCCTCTTCATAGTCGCTGATTCTTATCTTGTCGAATGGTACAGTTTCGTGCGGGGTGTTGTAGGGTTCGAAGAACGGATTTTTTCTTTCCGTCGTATTTGCGCTATTTTCCAACATACTAATATATAAGATATCTTAAAAATCGTGTTTGCGATATATTTAACGTACAAAGTTACGTATTTTCTTGAGAGTAGATATAAGCCCACCTTTTTTTTAACTTTCCTTATATAGTATTGTATGGAAAAATAGTTGTAACTTTGCCGCCCGAAAAGATTGTTTAAAGAATAGGGATATAAAAATGCAAACTAAGAAAGATTCATTTAAGCGATGGTTGCCCCTGATAGGGTTGACCTTCGCAGTCTTTGTGTTTAATACCACCGAATTTATGCCCATCGGACTTCTTTCCGATATCGCTTCCGACCTTCATGTCAGCGATGCGCGTGCCGGCATGCTCATTTCCGTTTATGCCTGGGTGGTGGCGCTGATGTCGCTTCCTCTCATGATTGTGGCGTCTCGCATGGAACTGAAGCGTCTTCTGCTTACCATTATCGGCGTTTTTGTGGTCAGTCATGTGGCTTCCGCCTTGGCTGAAGGCTATTACACGCTGATGCTCTCTCGTATTGGCGTAGCCTGTTCGCATGCCATTTTCTGGTCCATAGCGCCGCCCCTTGCCGTGCGTACCGTGCCCGACGGTCGTCGTGCGTTGGGTCTGAGCACCATAGCCACGGGTTCGTCCGTAGCGATGGTCGTGGGTCTGCCGTTGGGCCGCGTCATCGGACTCTACGTAGGATGGCGTGTCACGTTCTTCAGCATAGCCGTCATCACAGCCTTCATCTTCTTCTTCATCCTTGCCGTCTTTCCGCGCCTTGAGAGTAGGGGACGTTTCAGCATCAAGCAGTTGCCGTCGCTTCTCCACAATCGTGTTTTGCTCGGCGTATTCCTCCTCTCCGTTCTCTTCGCCACCGCCCATTACACGGGCTACAGCTACATCGAGCCGTTCCTTGGCAAGATAGCCGGTATGTCTCCCGATATGGTTACGCTTACGCTCATAGTGTTCGGCGGAGCAGGTATGTTGGGCAGCATATCCTTCTCCAAGTTCTATATGGCTAACCGTCGCCGCTTCATCTTCGTCACCACGGCAGCTCCCACCTTATGCCTCCTTCTGCTTCTTGCAGCGTCCGTGAACGTGTGGCTGACCATGCTTCTGTGTGTGGTTTGGGGCGCTATGGCAACGGCTTTCAACATCGCTTTCCAGGACAATACAATAAGGTTTGCGCCTGAGAACGCCACGTCCATAGGTATGTCCATCTTCTCCGGTCTCTTCAATCTCGGCATAGGATGTGGCGCTTACGTTGGCGGTCTTGTGGTTTCGCATGCCTCTTTGTCGGACATAGGATACGCTGGCGGACTGATAGGCGTGCTGATGACCGTATATTGTGTCGCAAGATTCTTCCCGAACATGCGTAAAAGGGAAGCTCGCCGATGACGATATTTGCATGGCGGATATAATTGGGTGACGCAATGACGAAGCCAATAAAAAAGGAGTTTTGAATTCCTTGCATTAAAGAATTCAAAACTCCTAATTCTTAAATTACCAACTAAGAATAATTCGTAATTCCTAAATCTTATTTAATCTTATACATTCTGAACGACTTTGCAGGGAGCTTGTCGTTGAGAACCGTCTTGTTCTTCTTGCTTACGCAAGTGGCAGTAGTCTCCACGGGACGAATCAGATTGGGGTTGTCGAGAGTGTTCTCGGCGTCCATATTGTCACTCTGAAGCGTTGTGGCAGTAGCCGAACGCGAGCCCTTCAGACCGTTAAGATTGAGCGTTACGTCCTGAGCCTTGTCAGAAGTGTTAGCCACCTTCACGATTATCTCGCCCTTCTTCTTGTCTACTACTGCGCTGGCAAAGAGTCCGTCCTGGCCTTCCTGACCAGCCACCGACTTGCCGTTCATGGTGAGAGGCAGTACGTTGGTGCCCTTGTTGCAGGCATACATCTGCTGAACGTAGTAGCTGACGCTCTTGAACATGCGTGTGTTGTCATACCATATCATGTCTGGACGCCACTGCCATCCGTCAACGTGGGCGAACAGCGGAGCGTATGTAGCCATGTCCACAACGTCAGCGTTGCGCTCAAGGTCGGTCATGAAAGCAGCCTCGTAGAGCGAAGTCTCGAAGTGATTCCATTTCTTTCCCTTTCCGTGGCAGGCATATTCGCCGGCGAACACCTTCGGACCCTTGCGGTCATAGCCCTCATAGCGCAGACCGTGAGAGAGGAACCAATGCTCGTCGCGATAGAAATGCTCGTCCACGAGGTCCGCCTTCAGCTCCTTCATGGCCTTCCATCCCTTCTCGAACATCTCGCCCTCAGAGTCAGGACCCGATGTGCCGATAAGCTTGATGTTGGGATACTTGGCCTTGATGGCTTTAACGAAGGGGCGCAGACGCTCATAGTAGAGATCGTCCCACTGCTCGTTGCCGACAGCGAGGAACTTGAGGTTGAACGGTGCGGGATGTCCCATCTCCGCACGCTTCTTGCCCCATGTGGTGTTGACGTCGCCGTTGGCAAACTCGATGAGGTCCAGACAGTCCTGAATGTAGGGCTGAAGATCCTTCACTGCCACGTGAGCTGACGGGTCGTTTGGGTTCTGGAACTGGCAAGCCATACCCACGTTGAGCACGGGAAGAGGCTCAGCACCGATGTCCTCGGAAAGGAGGAAATACTCATAGAAGCCCAGTCCGTAACTCTGATAATAGTCAGGGAAGAGGCGATAGTTGAACGTTGAGAGCCAGCGGTTGCCGTTCAGAGGACGGTTCTCCACCGGTCCGATGGTGTTCTTCCATTGATAGCGCTGGTCCAGCGACGAACCCTCGACGATGCAACCGCCCGGGAAGCGGAATACGCCGGGATGAAGGTCGTAGAGAGCCTGAGCAAGGTCGCGGCGCATACCGTTCTCACGGTCTTTGAACGTGTGCTTCGGGAAGAGGCTCACGTGCTCCAGTGCCACGCCGTTCTTGCCCTTCAGCAAGAGGCGGAGATTGGCTTTCTGTACGGTCTTGGGCGATTTAAGTATGAGTTCATACTTCTTCCATTCGTTGCCGCTGACCTTCAGTTCGGCAGTGGCAAATTCCTGGTGCTCCTCCATGGTGCTCTCGTCCACGAGCGACACCTCCACGTTGGCGTCACCGCTTACAGTCTTAGCCCAAACCGAGAAGCGATATTCCTCGTCCTTCTCGATGCCGATGCCGAAGTAGCCTTCGTTCTGCAGACCGGTAGCCGTATCGTTATGGCCGGAATAGTTGAGCACCACGTAATGAGGACAACGCTCGAAGGGTCCGTCGTTCTTCACTTCAAACTTGCCGAAAGCCTTCCAGCCCATAAGAGCATCAGGAAATTCGAACGAGCGGTTCTTCACCAGCTCGCCGTACAGTCCGCCGTCGGCAGCATAATTGATATCTTCGAAGAAGATGCCGTACATGGTAGGCTGCACCGCCGCCCCCACCTTCTTGGTGTTCACGTCGAAAGTGTGGGGCTGAGCGTATGCTCCAAGCAGCGACGAGGCAGCTATGATGCACGACAGGAGTCGTTTCTTGTTCATATATTAATGTAAGGTTATCGAACTATCTATAGTTCAGTAAGTTTAAAGCATTTCCTTCACCTGCTTGTATACATTCTCTGCGGTGAAGCCGAGTTTCTCGTCCAGAACCTTGTAGGGAGCAGAGAAGCCGAAGCTCTCCATACCCCAGATCTTGCCGTTGTCGCCTACGAGACCCTCAAGGTTGACAGGCAGACCTGCTGTGAGACCGAACTTCTTGGCGTCCTTCGGCAGCACGCTCTCCTGATATTCCTTGCTCTGACGACGGAAGAGGCCCTCAGACGGAACGCTCACGATGCGAACCTTTACGCCGTCCTTGCGAAGAAGGGCAGCACCACCGACGAGAGTGGATACCTCCGAACCGGAAGCAAGCAGAATGACGTCGTAGTCAGCATCCGAACCTGCCACTACGTAAGCGCCCTTGCGAGCCTGCTCGTAGTCGTTGCCCTCGGGAAGGCTCTCGATGTTCTGACGAGAGAGAACCATAGCGGTAGGTGTAGACATGTTCTCCATTGCCATAGCCCAGCAGACGGTTGTCTCCTCGGCATCAGCCGGACGGAAGACGCGGACAGAATCCTCACCCTTGTGGTTCTTGAGCTTCTCCATGAGGCGGATCTGAGCTTCCTGCTCCACCGGCTCGTGTGTAGGTCCGTCCTCACCGACGCGGAATGCGTCATGAGTCCAAATGAACTTCACGGGAACTCCCATAAGTGCAGCCATGCGGACAGCCGGCTTCATATAGTCAGAGAATACGAAGAAAGTGCCACATGCCGGCACTACACCTCCGTGCAGATACATACCGATGCACATGCAAGCCATTGTCAGCTCCGAAACGCCAGCCTGGAAGAAGGCTCCGCTGAAGTCGTCCTTTGTAAGGTCGTGTGTCTTCTTGAGGAAGCCGTCGGTCTTGTCTGAGTTGGAGAGGTCGGCTGAAGAGCAAACCATGTTGGGCACCTGCTCTGCCAATACGCCGAGGCAAGCTGCTGAAGCGGCACGTGTGGCTGAGCCTGGCTTCTGCTGAACAGCTGTCCAGTCCACCTTGGGAGCGTTGCCGCTGAACCATTCCTTCAGCTGTGCAGCCTTCTCTGGATTGGCAGCAGCCCATTCTGCCTCGTTCTTGCGACGTGCAGCCACGATGGTCTTCAGTTCTTCGCGACGGTTGGCATAGAGCTGCTGAACCTCCGGGAAGATAACGAAAGGATTCTCGGGGTCGCCACCAAGATGCTTGATGGTGTTCTCATACGACTTGCCACCGAGAGGAGCACCGTGAGTCTTGATGCTGTGCTCATAGCTTGAACCGTCCTCCTTCAATGCGCCTTTACCCATGATGGTGCGACCGATGATGAGCGTAGGACGCTTCTCTTCAGTCTGAGCCTCTACGAGAGCCTTGCGTATTTCGTCGGGATCGTTGCCGTTGATGGTTGTCACATTCCAGCCCCAAGCCTCATACTTGGCGGCTGTGTCTTCCTTCATCACGACGTTACACTCTGTAGAAAGCTGTATTTCGTTAGAGTCGTAGAACATGATGAGGTTGTTGAGGCCGAGCACGCCAGCCAGACGACCGACACCCTGAGAGATTTCCTCCTCTACGCCACCGTCAGAGATGTAAGCGTAAATCTTGTGCTGCATCGGAGTCTTGCCGAGGCGAGCCTCAAGGAACTTCTCTGCTACGGCAGCACCGGCGGCGAAGGCATGACCCTGACCGAGCGGACCTGACGAGTTCTCGATGCCACGAACGATGTCGCGTTCGGGATGGCCCGGTGTGGGCGAACCCCACTGGCGGAACTCCTTCAGCTCGTCGAGAGTGAACTTGCCCTGCATGGCAAGAGCCGAATAGAGCATGGCTGACATGTGACCCGGATCAAGATAGAAGCGGTCGCGACCAGTCCATTCAGGATCCTCAGGGTCGTAAACCATGAATTCTGAGAAGAGCACGTTGATGAAGTCGGCACCGCCCATTGCGCCACCCGGGTGACCAGAGTTGGCTTTCTCCACCATTGATGCAGCCAGTATGCGGATGTTGTCGGCTGCTCTATACATAAGTTGTTTTGAGTTCATCTTGTTATTGTTATTTTTTGTTTGCTACAGCCGCCTGCTCGATGGCAAGACCAGCCTTATAGCTTTCTATATATGTGTCGAATCCAGCTACTTCCTCAGCAGTTGGTGCAATCTCGACACCCTTGTTGCCTGCGAATACGTGCTTGTCCAGATAGTCGGCGAGCGATTCGTTGTCCTTATTGTTAACCATATATCCGGCGAGAAGGGCAATACCCCATGCTCCACCTTCTCCTGCTGTCTCCATTACGGAGATAGGAGAGTTGATGGCGGCAGCGAGTATGCGCTGACCGACGCCTGGTGTCTTGAACAGACCACCGTGACCGGTGATGCGGTCCACCTCCACATGCTCGTCCTTGAAGAGCACGTCGTTGCCTATCTTCAGCACAGCAACGGCTGCATAGAGGTTGGTGCGGATGAAGTTGGCGAGGTTAAACTTGTCGCCTGCTGTGCGTACGAACATCGGACGACCCTCCTGCAGTCCTGTGATAGGCTCGCCAGAGAAATAGTTGTATGCGATGAGTCCGCCACAGTCGGTGTCGCCTTCGAGAGCGTGGTTGTAGAGCTTAGAGAACACGTCGCCCATATTTACGTCCACGCCGAGCAGGTTGGCATATTCCTTGAACAGCGACACCCATGCGTTGAGGTCTGACGTACAGTTGTTGCAATGTACCATAGCAACGGGGCTTCCGCAAGGAGTGGTAACCATGTCGATGGCTTCATAAGGACGGCTCAGAGCCTTCTCAAGCACAATCATCGAGAACGATGAAGTGCCAGCCGATACGTTACCGGTGCGCTTGCGGACAGCATTAGTGGCCACCATGCCGGTTCCTGCGTCGCCTTCCGGCGGACAGAGCGGAGCGCCAGCCTGCAGATTGCCAGACGGATCGAGGAGTTTTGCGCCCTCCTCGGTCAGGTTGCCTGCGTTCTCACCAGCGAGGAGCACCTTGGGAAGGATGTCCAGAATCTTCCATCCGAGGTCCTTTGATGCAATGAGGTTGTCAAACTTCTCCACCATTGTGGCGTCATAGTCGTTCGTTGTAGAGTCGATGGGGAGCATGCCTGAAGCGTCGCCGATACCGAGCACGCGCTTTCCGGTAAGCTTCCAGTGGACGTATCCGGCAAGAGTGGTGAGGAAGTCGATGCTCTTTACGTGCGATTCGCCGTCGATGATGGCCTCATACACGTGAGAGATGCTCCAACGGAGAGGAATGTTAAAGTTGAAGAGCTTCGAAAGCTCGGCTGCTGCCTTGCCCGTATTGGTGTTACGCCATGTACGGAACGGCACCAGAATCTTCTCGTCTTTGCCGAAAGCCATGTAGCCGTGCATCATGGCGCTGATGCCGATGCCTGCAAGTTCGGTTATCTCTTCATCGTACTGCTCCTTAACGTTCTTGCGAAGGTCAGCGTAGCAGTCCTGCAGTCCGTTCCAGATGTCGTCGATGCTGTAAGTCCATATTTTGCCCTCGTAGCGGTTTTCCCACTCGTGCGCACCCTGTGCTATCGGAGCGTTATGCTCGTCAATAAGCACAGCCTTGATGCGTGTGGAGCCAAATTCGATGCCAAGAACGGCACGACCGGACTTTATTGTATGTTTTGGATCTGTCATTTCTTCTTTATATTTTTCGGTTGAGATTTCAGAGTTGAGAATTGAGAGTTATGATATGCTTTATTGCTTATAAATAATTGTTTAATTTAAATAGTAATCATAATTCTCAACTCTCAATCCTTAACTCTTAACTGATTTTATCTCAGCGCCTTGCCCAGCATGTAGTAGATCTCGTTGTTGCGGAGCTGCTGCTTGAAGCTGCTGATGGTGGTGTTCTTGTCGATGTTAACAAACTCGATGCCGAGGATTTCGCAGAAGTCCTCCCAGTACTCAGCTGTGATGTCGTAAGAGAATGCGCTGTGGTGTGTACCGCCGGCGAGAATCCATGCGCCTGCGCCAACTTCGAATGAAGGCTGCGGAACCCAGAGAGCTGAAGCAACGGGGAGCTTAGGCATTGCCTTCGGCTCGATGCACTCCACCTCGCTTGCGATAAGACGGAAACGGTTGCCGAGGTCAACTACTGTGGCCTTAACGCCCTTGCCTGTCTTTGATGTGAAGACGAGGCGTGCGGTCTGCGACTTGCGGATGCCGATGCCGAGGAAGTGAACCTCAAGCTTTGGCTTGTCTGTAGCAATCAGCGGGCAAACCTCGAGCATGTGGCTCTGGAGGCTTGATGTGCGGTCTTCAGCGAAGTTGAGTGTGTAGTCCTCGAGGAATGAGCAGCCCTTCTCCAAGCCCTGGTTCATTACCCAGAGTGTACGATAGAGGCAAGCTGTCTTCCAGTCACCCTCTGCACCGAAGCCATAGCCCTCTGCCATGAGGCGCTGTGAAGCGAGACCCGGAATCTGGTCGAAGCCGCAGAAGTTAGGATCGTTTACGTCAGCATCGCCGAGGTCGTCGAAGTTGGTGGTGAATGCAAGGGCGTTCTCGTCCTTCAGTACGCGACGGAGAGCAATCTCAGCCTTTGCTGCGTTCTTCACCTTCTCCCAATATACTTCCTCACCAGACTCGTCAATCTTGATGGTGTATTCCTTCTTGTATTCCTCAACGAGAGCCTCAGCCTCTGCGTCTGTCACCTTCTTGAAGTAGTCCATGAGTGAAGAAACTGGATAGTAGTCAACATGGTAACCCATGCGCTGCTCAAACTCCACACGGTCGCCGTCGGTAACGGCTACGTTGTTCATGTTCATACCGAACATGAGGCAGCGTACATTGTGGGCGTCAGCCACGCCGGCAGCTACACGTGCCCATGTGGCAATCTGCTTCTGAGCAGCCTCGCTCTTCCAGTAGCCTACAACCACCTTTCTCGGAACACGCATACGTGTGCAGATGTGTCCGAACTCGATGTCGCCGTGAGCCGACTGGTTGAGGTTCATGAAGTCCATATCGATAGTCTCCCAAGGGAGTTCTGCATTATACTGTGTATGGAAGTGGAGGAGCGGCTTCTTGAGAGCCTGCAGACCCTTGATCCACATCTTGGCAGGTGAGAAGGTGTGCATCCATGTGATGATACCGACGCACTTCTCGTCGTTGTTGGCAGCCTTCATCACGGTCTCCACCTCAACTGAAGAGTTGGCTGTACCCTTATACACCACCTTGATTGGGATGATGCCGCTGTTGTTGAGTCCCTCAACCATATCCTTTGAGTGACCGTCTACTATCTTAACTGTCTCGCCTCCGTAAAGAAGCTGTGCACCAGTTACAAACCAAATCTCGAAATTGTCAAATGCCTTAATCATATTTTTAGTTATTATTTTTTAGTTATTGTTTATTATTTGTTTGGGTAATTCTTACTTCTTCTTTTTCTGTCCGTAGTAAGCGTTGGGACCGTGCTTGCGGCTGAAATGCTTCTCCACGAGCAGCGGGTTCATTGTGGTATTGGGATTGACAGAGAACGACACGAATGCCATCTTTGCCACCTGCTCCATAACCACAGCGTTATAGACGGCGTTGTCGGCGTCTGTGCCCCATGAGAAGGGACCGTGGTTCTTCACCAGAACGCCAGGAGTGTGGTCAGGATTGATGTTGTCGTCCTGGAATTTCTTTACTATCACGTTGCCGGTCTCCAGCTCGTAGTTGCCCTTAACCTCAGCCTCAGTCATGTCGGGAGTGCAGGGAATGGAGTCGTGGAAGTAGTCGGCGTGTGTGGTGCCGATGTTGGGGATGTCCTTGCCGGCCTGTGCCCAGGCTGTAGCGTAGGTTGAGTGTGTATGAACCACACCGCCCACGTTAGGGAATGCGCGGTAGATGGCGAGGTGTGTGGGAGTGTCTGACGACGGGTTGAGGTCGCCCTCCACCACTTTGCCTGTCACAAGGTCCACTACCACCATGTCATTTACGGTCATCTTGTCGTAGCTGACGCCCGAAGGCTTGATAACCACAAGTCCGCTTTCGCGGTCGATGCCAGACACGTTACCCCATGTGAATATCACGAGGTTGTGCTTCACCAAGTCAATATTGGCTTGAAACACTTTTTCTTTGAGTGCGCTTAAATCTTTCATTTCTCTATGTAATGATTTGATTCTTTTTTACAGTTTAAAGTTCGGCTCTTCGTTGTAAGCCTTTTTGTTAAAGCGATACAGATAAGCACCGCGCTTGGATGTGAGTTTGTCGATGTGTTCGGTCTTCTCAATGAAGTCCATCTCCTTGATACGCTTGCGGAAGTTACGCTTGTCGACTTCCTCACCGTTCACGGCCTCGTAGACCTTCTGGAGTTGCGAGAGGGTGAATAGTTCGGGCAGAAGATTGAAGCCTATCGGCTCGTGCGAAATCTTCTCCTGCATCATGCGACGCGCCTTGAGCACCATCTTGCGATGGTCGGAGAACATCTCGGGCAGTTGCTCGATGTTCACCCATGCCACATCGTGCTCCTGCTGCTGCGCCTGATCATAATCAGCCACATTTATCATCGAGTAATAGGCTATGGACACCACCCTGTTACCTGGGTCGCGGCCTACATCGCCAAATGCCCCTACCTGCTTCATATATAGGTCTTTCAGTCCGGTCAATCCGTAGAGCACGCGCTTTGCGGCATCGTCCACACTTTCATTCTCGCCGACGAAACCACCGTACAGCGACCATTCGCCACGACCCGGGTTCATCTTACGCTTGCCCATCAAGACTCGAAGCTCGCCCTCGTCGAAACCAAAGACTATACAGTCAACTGCCACAAACAGTTTGTCGTGTTCGTTATAGAATTTTTCCATGATCAATATATATTAAGTTTTAGATAGGGTTAGTTTTAGTTTTTACCAGAAATACCAGTAGAATGCTCCGCACAGACCTACTACGAGCAATGTGCCGACGATATCCCATACGTTCCAGCTTGAACGAATCATCTTGCGATAGTCAGTTGTGAAGGTGATGGCCTCAATCTGTTCCTTTGAAGGAGCCGGAGTGAAGCATGACACAACCACCATCATGGCGATGATGAAGACGAGCAACCAGCACTCGAAGATGAGCCAGTTGGTCTGCCAGAACCATGCTGTGCTGTCCCAGAAGGCGCCGTCCATAACAGCCTTGCCTGAGTCTGTAATGACATTGGTGATGAGACGGAGCATGCCGATGGCGAAACCGCCGATAAGTCCCCACTCACCTGCCTTAGGAGTGATGCGCTTTGAGAAGATACCAAGTGTGAATACTGCCACCATTGAAGGAGCAAGCAGCGACTGGATGCCCTGGAGGTAAGTGTAGAGAGTGTCCATTGACATCATCACCGGCATCCAAGCCAGACCGAGCAACACCACTACTACTGTGGCAATACGTCCTACGAGCACGTAGTGAGCCTCGCTCATGCCCTTCTTCAGAGGTTTATAGAAGTCCTCGGTGAAGAGTGTGGCGCATGAATTGAAGAATGCTGCGAGTGAAGCTACGAGGGCGCAGACGAAACCGATGGTCACGATGCCCTTTATGCCGGTAGGCAGAACGTTCTTCACCATAACGGCGAAAGCTGCGTCAGTATTGAGCTGTCCTGCTGCATTGACGCCCATATCGAAGCCTGAGCCAGCCTTATTCTGAAGAGCAATGGCAATCATGCCTGGGATGAGGAACATGAAGCAGGGGAGAATCTTGAAGAAACCGGCAGCGATGGTGCCGCGGCGTGCACGTGCGATGACCTTGGCGTTGTCCTCGCCGGGCTGCTGTCCGAGCACACGCTGTACGATGTGCTGGTCTGTACACCAATACCAGAAGCCGATGATGGAAGCTCCGAGGAACACTACGTAACCAGGATATTCAGGATACATCGGGTCGCCCTGATCAGTATGGAACATGTGGTTGATGCCGTAGCCGTCGTGCATGGCGCGGGCATTGTCCATCATTGTTGACCAGCCTGCCACGATGCTGCCGTCGCCCAACATGTTGAGTCCGAGGAAGAGCACGAGGAACGAGCCGATGATAAGGATAGGAGTCTGGATGGAAGAGAGAGTCATCACGCCCTTCATGCCGCCGAAGACGGTGAACACGGCTGTGATGGCAATCAGACCGATGGCTCCGTACCAGAACGGTATGCCGAGGAGGAACTCGAAGAAGATGCCACCCGTAAACGCTGTGACGCTCACCTTTGTAAGCACGTAAGCCACAAGTGTGATGATAGACAGCCATGAACCGGTGCGGTGTGTGTAACGGAACTTCAGGAAGTCAGGCATTGTGATGATCTTGCCCAGTTTGTTGTTAAGCAACTGATAGAAAGGTACGAACAGCCATCCGAGGAACAGGATCATCCAGCCCTGCATCTCCCAGTGTGCCATACCAACGCCGTCCTTGGCTCCGGTTCCTGCCAGACCTACGAGGTGCTCCGAACCGATGTTGGCGGCGAAGATTGCCATACCTATTACGTACCAAGGCTCGCCCTTGCCGAAGAGGTAGTCTGACGAGCTTTCGCCCTTAGATGCTTTCTTATCTTTCATGATGGCGCGCCATACTGCCCATACCACACCGAGCAGACCTACTACGAGGACAGCCCAGTCGAGCCATGCAAATTCGTGTGAGTTTAAGTTCATTTTTATTTGGGTTTTTATTTTATTGTTATTGGGTTTGTTCCCTTTATTGTTTATTTCTTATATATTGATTGTTGTCCACTCCAGCTGATTGACATCCTGCTGCTTATTCTCACTACTGCTATTACTAATCTAATCCGTATATGTTATACTACTACGATCTATAAACGATATTTAACCTTTGTCTTTCTGTAACAACTCTATATGTATTCGATTTTTGTCTTACAACTATTTATGTTTTTTTGGTATCGTCATCACGACGTAGCCCTTTTTCAACTAAACTCGTTAAATATCAATAGCTTTATGTGGACAACAATGTTATGCTTTTTACTTGTCCGCCCCTCTTACTTATCCGTTGAGAAGTCGCCGGTCCAGAAGCGGTAAGCCACGTGGCTGTAATACTTCTCGCCTGGCTTGAGGTAAGGCGACGGCCAGTTATGCTTGTTGGGTGAGTCGGGATATTTCTGACTCTCCAGACAAACCGACACGTGCTTCGGATACTTGATGCCGTGCTTGCAGCTTACGCCTGTTCCCTGGAAGTTGCCTGTGTAGACCTGAACGCCTGGCTCGTTGGTATACATCGAGAGACCGATCTTTGTAGTCGGCGACCAGAGTACAGCGCAAACCTTCGTGTCGTCGCCCTTGCCGTCCTTGTATGTGTTGAGACACCAGTTGTGGTCGTAGCCCGAAGCGTTGCGGATCTGCTCGAACGAGGTGTCGTTGATGGTCTGAGAGAGAGCGTGTGCCTTGCGGAAGTCCATCGGTGTGCCCTCTACGGGAAGAATCTCGCCCGTTGTCATGTATGTAGAGTCAGCGGGAGTGTAATTGTCTGCGTTCAGATAGAGCCACATATTGGTGCCTTCCTTTGACGGGTCGCCGTTCAGATTGAAGTAGCTGTGGTTGGTCATGTTCACCACGGTCTCCTTGTCTGTCGTGGCATCGAAGGTGATGTCCAGCGTATTGTTGCTCAACACCTTATATGTGGTATGTGCCGTTACGGTTCCGGGGAAGTTGTTGTCGCCGTCGGGAGATACGATGGTGAGGATGAGCGTTGAGTCGTTAGGCTGCTTGGCATCGTAAACCTGATATATCCAGCCTGAAGGACCGCCGTGGAGACAATGTCCGAAATTGTTCTGAGGCAACTGGTATGTCTTGCCAGCAACCGTGAGCTTGCCGCCGCCGATGCGGTTGGCGTAACGTCCTACAGACGAGCCGAAGTCGCTCGGGCTGTTCACGGAGTCGGTATACTGCTTCAGATTGTCATAGCCAAGCACCACGTCGGTGGGTTTGCCGTTGGCATCAGGCACGACAAGCGAAACTACGCGACCGCCGAAATTGGTGATGCACACTTCCATACCGTTGCTGTTCTTCAGCGTGAAGAGTGCAGTCTTCTTATTGTTTACAATCGAATCGAAACGTGCGGGGTTGAGTCCTGAAACAGTCTCTTCCACCGGTTTGCCCGATGTGCATGCCGTGATGGCAATGGCTGCTGCAGCAACACCAATAAATGCAGGCTTGAATAGGTTCATGTTTACTTTCGTTTTTAGTTATTTTTTATGTACTTTGTTTTTATGGGTGTAAAATTACCACTTATTATTTTATCCACAAAATGTTTCAATACTTTTCTTCTTGCAAAAGTGTTCTTTTGACACTTATGTGCCATAATTTAACATTTGTAAAGACTTTTAGCTGCAATTGTAACTACTCGGCACATGTCTTCTTGTCAAAAACGTCTTCATGTCCACCATGCAAATATCGTACAAAGAGTAAAAAACTGTTACAAAATAAAAATTGATTCTGGAGGTCTGGGTTGCTGTTTTTATGGTGTTATACAGTGCAAACAGCACCAATACTTAATGATAGTGCCACTTTTACCATGCAATAGTGCCACTATTAGAGTGTAAAAGTGGCGCTATTGTATGATAAAAGTGGCACTATTATAGTGTAAAAGTGGCGCTATTGCTCTTGTTTGGTTCCCTTATTCATTGCACACTTCTTCTCTCGATTGCATAATTAGCTGTGCATCAATACTCTATGGCTGCACGCTCAAAACTCAAGAATTTCGTACTAAAGATTTCTTCGTGCGCTCAACTTGCACTCTTGGCGATTAGAAATGCAAATATTGTCATCGGAACCGCCGAAGAATTAGAAAGTTACTCTATATATTCTTATTTCTTAAGCATATCCGCTATGGACTTTCCAGATGACTTTTCCATTTCCTTGGCGGCTATATCCGTAAACTTCGTGGCGAACACTTTCTTTTTCATCGCCTTGTTCACCACCCACATTATCTTGCCGATGTGCAAGTCGCGCTGGTATTGCGATGCTGACTCGTAGTCCTTTAGCGGGAACATGCTGAGCAGATAGAAGCTCAGACAGTCGGGTACGATGTACGAACGGGTCATCTGGCTGCGTTGGTGTTTGCTGTAGAAGCGGCGATAAACTGCAAAGTCTTCGCCCAGATACTTGTCCAATGAAATGCCTATGCTGTTGTTTCCGATTATCACGCTCTGGTCGAGAGCACCTATCTGGGAGTAGACCACGGGGATGCTCAAGCTGGGAATCATCTTCTGAAGGCGCTTAAAGGCATCGCTCATCTGCGTGTTGATGTCCGTCATGTTGGCGTACTGCGCTTCCGCTTCGGCTATGATGGCTTGAAGAGTGGTGTCCTGATAGAAACTGAGAAACTTGGAATTGATTTCCGGGTCGTTCACTTCGCCAATCTTCAGCACGTCCTCAATCAAGGTGCGCGTCTCCATCGCATATTCGATGTTCATCTGCTGAAGGGCGGAAAAGTCTCCCGTTGTGAGATAACGACTCTGCAGACGGTCGTAACGTTGCACTTCCACCAACGTCTGACGACTGTCGTCACCATATTGCTTCAACTTGAGTTCACATGCCGTTGAAGCCAATAATACGATGCTTATTATTATGATATATATTTTTCTCACTACGGTTATGCCCAAATATCCTTTTGTGCTTGCTCTGCTAAGGCTCGCAGAGAAGCGTTTTAGTATTTTCAAATGCAAAAATACTGAAAAAGTTTTTAACAAACAAGCAAATCAGCTAAAAAAGTTAAACGACAAGCCTATTCTTGTCGTTTAACCTTTAAAATATCAAAAAAATACGTATTATTTCGCTTTTCTCAAATATTTATACATACGATTGCCCTTGACGTAATACTGCCAAAGGATGGAGTAGGAGGCTCTTGGGATCAGGTCAGCCACGCTGCTGTCGTTTCTGTCCACGCGTGAAGCCTGGATGTTACGGCGATCGTCGGCAAAGTCGGCACGCCAAGCCTTGTAAGCCTTGCGTCCACGTATCACAGCACGGAATTCGCCCCAGTTGCGGTCAAGCAGTAACGACTTGAAGGCAGCCACATAGTCCAGCCAGAAACGCATGCGCATCACGTGGTGGAGGTCTTTCTCTGGCAGGTTCTTATAGAGCATGGTGAGGTTGTTGCGGAAGTTGAGGAAGGTCTTCATGGGATTTCCTTTTGGCAATGTGCCGCCTCCGACATGATAGACATGGCATTGCGGCACGCAGAAGATACGCCTTCCGAGGTTGTAGAGTCGCCAGCAGAGGTCAATCTCCTCGTTGTGTGCAAAGAAGCGTTCGTCGAATCCGCCGACTCTCCAGAAGTCGTCACGACGTATCATCAGGCACGCTCCGGTCGCCCAAAGCACCTCCACAATGTCGTCGTACTGTCCCTCGTCCTTCTCCACGGTCTCGAAAACGCGACCACGGCAGTAGGGATAGCCGTAGCGGTCGATGTAGCCTCCGCTTGCTCCTGCGTACTCGAAGTGGTCACGGGGGTGCTCCGCCAGAAGCTTCGGCTGGCATGCTGCCGCTTCGGGATTGGCGTCCATGAAGTCGATGAGCGGACCGAGCCAGTTTTCGCCGACTTCCACATCGCTGTTAAGAAGCATATAATAAGGTGTGCTCACTTGCTCTAATGCATGGTTATATCCGCCTGCAAAGCCATAGTTGCGGTCGAGCACGATGATGCGCACTTTCGGAAACTCGCTCTTCAGTATCTCTATTGAGTTGTCCGATGAGGCATTGTCCGCCACCACTATCTCGGCTATGTCCGCGGAATGCGCCACCACCGTAGGCAGAAACCGGTGCAGCATAGCCGCACCGTTCCAGTTGAGGATTACTATCGATACTTTCTTCATTGTCTTTATTGTTCCTTTCAGAGACTCCGGCTGTTACAGCAATGACGCCTTCAGCGCCGACTTGTCATGATTGAAGTCGCCGAGACGTACGTGCAGCAGCTGATTGTCATACTCTTCCTTCGCCAACTGTGGTGCCAACTCTACACGCACATAATTGCGTGCGAAACCGTGCATGGCCTTTCCGCGTGTGGCTTTCTCGAAGAGCACCTCCTGCTCTGTGCCGATATACTTCTCATAGAAGCTGATGCGCTTCTCCTCGCTGAGGTCGAGCAGCTGCTTGCTGCGCTGCTTCTTGTCTGCGTCTGCCACTATGTAAGGGATGCGCAGGGCTGCGGTTCCTGGACGTTCGCTGTACGGGAATACGTGCAGCTGGGTGACGTCCATGGCCGTAAGGAAGCTGAGACACTCCTCGAAGCATTCCTCAGTCTCTCCACGACAGCCCACCATCACGTCCACACCGATGAAGGCATCGGGCATGCGGTTCTTTATCAGCTCAATCTTGTGAGCGAAAAGCTGCTTGTCATAACGGCGATGCATCAGTCGGAGCACCTCGTCACTGCCGCTCTGGAGCGGAATATGGAAGTGGGGCATAAAGGCACGGCTCTGTGCACAGAAGTCGATAAGCTCGTCAGAGAGCAGGTCTGGCTCCATGCTGCTGATGCGATAACGCTCGATGCCCTCCACGCCGTCAAGAGCCTTCACCAGGTCGAGGAAGCTCTCGCCGGTGGTCTTGCCGAAGTCGCCGATGTTAACGCCCGTGAGCACAATCTCCTTTCCTCCCTCTTCAGCAGCCTGACGTGCCTGGCTGACGAGGGAAGCGATGGTGGGATTGCGTGAGTTGCCACGTGCGTAAGGAATGGTGCAGTACGTGCAGTAATAGTCGCATCCGTCCTGCACCTTGAGAAAATAGCGTGTGCGGTTGCCGCGCGAGCACGACGGGGCGAACGATTTTATCTGCTTAGTGCGTACGGAATGATACTGATGTAAGGCTCCGTCTGCCGCTCCTGTGTCTGCTTCCTGTTCGGCAGCGGTCTCCTTTGCAGTCCAAGCGTCGCTCAAGAACTGCACGAGGTCTGCCTTCTCGTTGGATCCGAGCACGAGGTCGACGCCCTCAATACGGCTGACCGCCTCCGATTCCAGCTGTGCGTAACATCCTGTCACCACCATAAACGCGCCTGGATTCTGCCTGACCATACGATGAATGGCCTGTCGGCACTTATGGTCAGCCACCTCTGTAACGGAGCAAGTGTTGATGAGGCAGATGTCTGCCTGTTCGCCTTCCTCCGCCTGTCGTACGCCAAGCTCAGAAAGCATCTTGCCGAACGTAGATGTTTCCGAAAAGTTAAGCTTGCAGCCCAACGTGTAGTAGGCAGCCTTCTTATTCTGAAAAACTGATGTATTTATCATCTTTACCTTTTATATACCTTATTATATATATTATATACATTTTATATATAGAGGCGGCGGACAGACACATCCCGTCCGCAACCAGAATACAAAGTTACGTAAATTTCCTCATTAACATCCCCATTACATCCTGTTTTCGCCACAAAAGCGTTGCTTTTCGTGCTCCTGTGGGCTTTTGCCTGTGACTCTCACGGCATGGTTTGTACGTGCACAAAAGTGTTAAAAACAGCATAAAAAAGGGTAAACAATGATGTAATGAAAAGATTAACATTTGTTAGCAGTTCGTATCTTATTGATATTCAATGTTTTCTGAGTGGGTTACAAAAAAGGCAAAAAAAAATCCTTAAAAGATTAACGCCGTATCAAAAAAATATATACCTTTGCAATGTTTTAATAAACAAATGATTGTTTTACAGATTTAAAAAGCAAAGAAAAAATGAAGAAATTGGTTTTAATGTTCGTAGCTATCGCAGCTATCTCTTTCGCATCATGTGGTAACAAGACTGCAGCTCCTGCTGCTAACGCTGACAGCGATACCGTACAGGTAGAGGATACAACAGCTGCTGCTGATACAACAGTTGCTACTGACTCAGTTGCTCAGTAATTCGATAGTTCGAACAAAAAAATGAGAGATTAACCGCTGGTCCGATAGGGCCGGCGGTTTTTCGTTTTTATATATAACCGACTTTTCGTTTAACACAACCTATGTATGAAAAACATCTTACATATTTTCGCCACCACATCTTTATGCGCTTTGCTGCCTGCCACGTCAGCCACTTGCAGCCAGCCACGGCATGACAATAACCAACAAACTGTTGTCGCATGTGCGCAGCAATCTGCCAACACACGCTCTGCCTGCATGCAGAAGATAGACAACAAGCCGACATTTCGCATACTTGAGGAATGGCAGGTAGGCAAAGAGGTGTCAGCAGAGGACGTGAGAAAGTACGGCACGGACCGCTGCTTCGCCTCCATGCCCATAAGTGACGCTGTGTTCGGCAGAATTTATGGCAACTCGTATAAGAAGGACTGCCGCGTCCTACGTTCCTCGCTGCGCTACCTTCACCTCCTGCATTACACACTGGACGGACGCATTAAGCTCGGCGAGATGATTTGCCATAAGGACGTAGCCGACGACATTACGGACATTTTCCGTAAGCTCTTTGAAGCCAAGTATCCCATTGAGAACATGCAGCTCATCGACAATTATGGAGCTGACGACATACGGTCTATGGAGCATAACAACACCACGTGCTTCAATTATCGCACCGTAGCCGGATCAAAGAAGCTCTCCAATCACAGCCTCGGCAAAGCCGTTGACATCAATCCGCTCTACAATCCCTACGTAAAGCGCCGTCAGGACGGTACGTTTAAGGTCAGCCCCGAAAAGGGAAGAAAGTATGCCGACCGCACCAAAACATTCAAATACAAGATTGACCGTAACGACCTTGCCTACCGTCTCTTCAAGCAACACGGCTTCAGATGGGGCGGAGACTATCGCTCACTGAAGGACTATCAGCACTTCGAGAAGGAAGACGGGAGTTAAAATATAGAAAAACATTAATGTCTGACAAGCTCGTTATGCAATAATATCACATTTTCGGGACGACTATTCGCATGAATCATCACATTTTCGGGACGACTTTTTGTTTTCTTTCTATCTAAGACAGCCTAATATCAGGCTGCTATGGTTAAGAAGAATAACAGCCTAAGATTATATTTATATGCGCTGTTATTGTGAAAAAACGATATAAGAATACGTCGTGTTAGCGGTTTTATTTGTAACTTCGCACCGATTTTCAGCATAACAAGCCTATAATCAACAGAATAAAACTAATAATATGAAGAAGAATTTACGTACTGCCTCTCTTTGTGTACACGGAGGATATGAGGCAAAGAACGGTGAGCCTATCGAGCCGCCTATCATCCAGAGCACCACATTCAAGTATGACAACTCAGAGGAGATGGCGATGCTCTTCGACCTCAAGAAGGAGGGTTATTTCTATACTCGCCTGCAGAACCCCACCAATGACGTAGTGGCGCAGAAGATTGCGCAGCTCGAGGGTGGCGTGGGTGCCGTACTGACAAGCAGCGGACAGGCTGCCAACTTCTACGCTGTGTTCAACATCTGCGAGGCTGGCGACCATATCGTGACAAGCAATGAGATTTACGGCGGCACGTTCAATCTGTTCGGAGTTACTCTCAAGAAGCTTGGCATCGAGTGTACGTTCGTCAATCCTAACGACTCTGAGGAGGAGATTCAGAAGGCTTTCCGTCCTAATACGAAGGTTGTTTTCGGCGAGACGATCAGCAATCCCGGCTGTGCCGTACTCGACATCGAGAAGTTTGCACGCATCGCTCATAAGAACGGTGTGCCCCTCATCGTGGACAATACCTTTGCCACACCGATTAACTGCCGCCCGTTCGAGTGGGGAGCTGACATCGTAACGCACAGCACCACTAAATATATGGACGGTACAGCAAGCCAGGTGGGCGGCTGCGTAGTGGACAGCGGCAACTTTGACTGGCTCGCACATGCCGAGAAGTTCCCCGGTCTGTGCACTCCCGACGACAGCTATCACGGACTTACTTACGCCAAGAAGTTCGGCAAGATGGGCTACATCACCAAGCTGGTGGCTCAGCTTATGCGCGACCTCGGCTCTATCCCCGCTCCGATGAATTCGTTCATCCTCAATCTTGGTCTGCAGTCGCTCCACCTCCGCATGAAGCAGCATTGCGCCAACGCCCAGCGTGTGGCAGAATTCCTGAAGGCTGATTCGCGCGTGGCATGGGTTCACTACAGCGGACTGGAGGGCGACCAATATTACGAGCTTGCCAAGAAGTATCTGCCTAACGGATCTTGTGGCGTGATTGCCTTCGGACTGAAGGGCGACCGCGACGCTGCCATCCGCTTCATGGACTCGCTCGACATGATTAACATCGTCACACACGTGGCTGACGCCCGCACCTGCGTGCTCCATCCCGCAAGCCACACTCACCGCCAGCTCTCAGAAGAGCAGTTGCGTGAGGCTGGCGTCGCTCCTGATCTTATCCGTCTCTCTGTAGGCATTGAGGACGTTGAGGACATCCTCGACGACATCCGTCAGGCTTTGGACAAGGCTGGAGTGTAATCACCGCTTTTCGGTAAACACGATAAACCGTAATATACGGTCAATAGAAGAGGGTGTGTATTCTATGCAAGAAACATAGAATGCACACCCTCACTTATATTTAATTGAACTTTCGCAAGTTCGGTATTTAAGAATGTATATATTTTTACTTTCTTCTTGTTGTCGTCTTTTTCTTCTTTGACGTTGTCCTTGTCTTCTTCTTGGTAGACGTAGTGGTCTTCTTCGTTGTTGTCGTTGTCTTCACCGGCTTATAGTAAGTCAGCGCTTCGGGCAGTTCCTGCTTGATGGCGGCGATGCGCTTTGCGTCAGACGGGTGGTCGCTGAAGATGTCGCTTTGGTTGTTGCTGCCGGTGGCCTGTGCCATGCGCTGCCAGAACGTAACGGCTACGTTGGGGTCGTAACCTGCCATGGCTGCGAAAATCAGTCCCATGTGGTCAGCCTCGCTCTCGTTGTCGCGAGAATACTTCAGGCTGCGGAACTGCAGACCCTTCTGTGCTATGATCTGTGCCAGCTGTGTAGTGCTTGAGCTTACTCCGGCGGCATTGAGCACCTGACCCAGAATCTGCGTGCCATACTGGTTCTTTATCTGCTTGCTCATCTGCTCGGCAGAATGCTTTGCCACGGCGTGTGCTATCTCATGTCCGAGGACAATGGCGAGCGAAGCCTCGTCCTGCGTAATGGGGAGCAGTCCTTCGTAAACGACAATCTTTCCGCCAGGCATGCAGAAGGCGTTCACCGACTTGTCCTGAACAAGATTAAACTCCCAGCTGTATTCCTTTGCGTCGGCAGCCATGCCGTGCTCGTTGAGATAAGTCTCCACAGCGGTGGCAAGACGCTGACCCACGCGCTTCACCATAGCGGTGTTGGCAGAGTTGGTGGACAGCTTAGCCGACTTCATGTAGTTGGTGTACTCCTGGTTGCTAAGTGAGAGAACCTGCTCGTCGCTTACAAGGATGTTCTGTTTACGACCCGTGATTGGCACGGTGCGGGTGGTGCCGCATGCGAAAATGACGGCTGCAATCGCAGCCATTACTAAGTACTTAAGCTTTTTCATACTACTTACTTTTAGTGTTCTTTATGACCCTCATTGTGGTCATATATTCTATTATTTCGCTGCAAAAGTAACAAAAAACTCTATAACATAGTAAATAAATATGTGTTTTTTATAGTTCTCTGCTAAAACTTTTATAGTTCTCTGCTAAAACATTTCCTCCTTTTCTCCTCGCATTAAAGCCTTATCAGAGCCGATCCGGGCTGCTTCTCGCTGTCTATCTGTATGGCATACACGCCTTTAGGCATGTCAGCAAGGCTGATGTCGGCGTATGTTCCGTCAGGAGAGATGACGGTGGCGAACGTCATTGTGCGGCACAGTCTGCCCGTCGTATCGAACACTTTCATGTTTGCCTTGCCGCCTTCCTGCGTACGGTCGTATATGATAAGGTGGCGTTCTGTGGTGACGCGAACGTCCCATCGGTTCGACTGTTCGCGGCTCAGCCCCTCTATGTTCGTCATTCCCAATACGTCCAGCAGTCCGCTGTAGGCGTCAATCATTCCGTAACCGCAATACCATGGCGTCTTCTCGCCGTAATCGCCGCACGAACGGCTGGTGCGCTCCATCACGCCGAGTACGTCCTGAGGCGTGAGATGAGGGTTGGCTTGAAGCCACAGAGCAATGATTCCCGCTACAGCCGGGGTTGACATTGACGTGCCTCCAAGAGCCGTCCACTCGTAATGGATGTTGTCTATGTCCTCTTTATACACAGTATATGACTTGAGACCTTTCGCGTTAGGATTGTCGGTGTTGTCCGTAAAGTCATGATTCATCAGAGACACGACGTTGGCTCCTGGCGCCATCACGTCAGGCTTCGTGCGTCCGTCGAAGGTAGGTCCCACGGACGAGTAGTTGCCGCGCTCGCCGTTTACGCCCCACGACTGTTCGATGCGTTTGCCGTCTGCGTTGGTGAATACGGGGCGGCATGCTGTGCCGCCGACGCATATCACCGCCGGAGCGCTTCCCGGTGAGAGGATGCCGTGCGTGATGTCTGCGTCCGCTATGTAGGGATTGGCGTCGTCTTCGCACATCGTGCCGTTCATCAGAAACATCTCTGCTGCTGACCCTTCGCCCGTCAGTTCCACAGAAAGGGGGTAGTCGTAGCCCACGTGCCCGGTTCCATCTATCGTAACGTCCATCGCCCATTGGTCTTCATGGAAAGCCGAACGATATGCGTATGAGGTCTGGATGTACGTGTTTTCTCCTACGGTTATTGTGTCGCGTCGCATGGCATCCTTGCATGAAGCCACGTCTTCTGCCGACAAAACCTTCATGGCTTTGCCGTCTGCGATGTCCACGCCTTCCGATGCTTTGGCGTCGTTTCCCACATTATATAATATAGTGCGCAGGGCGAAACCTTTCTCTCCCGTTACGGAGAACGCCACCTGTTGCCCCCATATCTTCATGAACGTGCCAGCCGAAGCGCGTCCCGCCGGCTTGCCCACATAATTATTGCGAAATCCCTCGTTGCCCGCCGACACCACGATGATGCGTCCCGGTCCGGTCAGGTGGTCCAGCACACGATAATAGAGGCGGTCGTCGTCATGCAGCGTCTGCCTCGAACCCTCGCTAAACGATATGACGCACGGCTTTCCGACGGAGTCGGCATAGTCGAAGATATACTTAAATCCCAAAGCGTCCGTGGCGTGTGTATACTTATAAAGATTCTTATCCTCGATGTACATCTCGTCAGACGTCACAGCGTTTGAGACAAGACAGATGTCGCTTTCTGGAGCCATACCGCGGAATTTGGTCCCTCCGCCGTTGCCTGCAGCAATGCCAAGCGTGTGGGTGCCGTGATATTGCTCAGACGAGTCGTACGAAGATCTGCCATAAAGCCAGAAGTCTTCCTCCGTATATTCCGCCCCGACGTACATCTCATTGCCGCCGCCGGTCGACCCAATCTGGTCCCACATCCGCTTCACACGCGGATTCATGTCGCTGTCATAGAATGTTGGGTGACTCGTGTCGAAGCCTACGTCCATCAGACCCACCACCACGTCCTTGCCCGTATAGGCTTGCGGCAGTCCTGTGCCCTCGTATATTGGCACAGCGTCGGTATGCAGAGCCATCGAGTCGAGAGTGAGCACGTTGCCCTGTTCCGCCTCAATGCGCTTGATGCTGCTGTCCGAAGCGATGTTGCCGACCCGTGAGAGAGGAACGTCGGCAATGACGATGTCGCCGAAGTCGGCAAGTATGGTGCAGTCGTTGCGGAGCAGCACCGAATCGGCGCCGTCGGTCTTCTCTATGAATGCGCACGTCCTCAAGTCGTTCTGTGGCGCCGAAGCCGTGCGGTCGTTATGACGCGGCAACCATCTGCGCAGGGAAGAAGACAGTTTTGACGCTGCTGAATCTTGGCAATAGGCGGTGTTGTCGTCGCTTGTGGAGGCAAACAATGGCGCTATGGCAGCAGCACATAATACGAAGGAAAACCTAATTCTTGACAGTATATTCATCTTGTAACGAAAAAATGTAGTACCTTTGCAAAGATAGCTCTAAATAACAAGAAAAAACAAAAACAACAAATAAAATAATGGAAAACAAGACAAACAAGCTCATTGCAGCACATTATCAGCTCTTCGCCATCGACGACAAGGGAGAGCGCTCACTCGTAGAGGAAACTTCACAGGAACAGCCCTTCGTGTTCATCACCGGTTTCGGCGCAGCTTTGGACGCCCTTGAGGAGAAGCTGGAAGGTCTCGCACGTGGCGAGAAGTTCGACTTCGAGCTGGACAAGGAGCATGCTTTCGGCGAGCACATGGCAGAGCGTGTGCTCAATCTCGACAAGGAGATGTTCTCCGTAGACGGACATTTCGACAGCAAGAACATCTTCAAGGGTGCACAGGTGCCTCTGAAGAACGAGGACGGCAACTTCTTCATCGCCACAATCCTCGAGATTGGAAGCGACAAGGTTACTGTTGACCTCAACCATCCGCTCGCTGGCAAGTGCCTCAACTTCAAGGGATACATCATCGAGAACCGCGAGGCAACAAAAGACGAGATAAAGACCATGCTCAATCATCTTAACGGCGGCGGCTGCGGCGGACATTGCGGCGGTGGCTGCGAGGGTGGTTGTGAAGGCGGCTGCGGTGAGGGCAACTGCGGTGAAGGCGGTTGCGGTCATTGCCATTAATAACAAAAACTGATTTATGCGCAACACGTTCGGCAACATATTTACGCTTACCACCTTCGGCGAAAGTCATGGAGCAGCCGTGGGAGGAGTGGTCGACGGCATGCCACCAGGCATAGTCATCGACACGGACTTCATACAGAGCGAGCTGGACAGGCGTCGGCCCGGTCAGAGCAAGCTGACGACCTCAAGGTCAGAGGCTGACCGTGTGGAGCTGCTCAGCGGAGTGTTCGAGGGAAAGTCTACGGGATGTCCCATAGGCTTCATTGTCCGCAATACCAACCAACGCTCCGCCGACTACGACGACATGCGCGACATCTTCCGCCCGTCGCACGCCGACTATACCTATCAGCAGAAGTATGGCATCCGCGACCATCGTGGTGGCGGACGCTCTTCGGCGCGTATCACCATCAGCCGATGTGTGGGCGGAGCGCTTGCCAAGCTGGTATTGCGCCAGCACGGCATCCGCATCACAGCCTATACATCACAGGTGGGCGACGTGGCTCTTGACGCTGACTATCGCCGTTACGACCTTTCGCTCGCAGATACCAACGACGTGCGCTGCCCCGATGAGGCTAAGGCACGCCAGATGGAAGACCTCATTATGGAGGTGAAAGCGGCGGGCGACACCATCGGCGGCGTCATCACGTGCGTCGTTACGGGATGTCCTCCAGGCGTAGGCGAACCTGAGTTCAGCAAGCTGAACGCCATGCTCGGAGGAGCCATGCTCAGCATCAACGCCGCCAAGGGCTTCGAAATTGGCGACGGTTTTGCCTGCGTCACGTCACGCGGAAGCCAGCAGAACGACGTCTTCCGCAGCAACGGCGACGGCACCGTATCGACCGTCTCCAATCACAGCGGAGGCATACAGGGAGGAATAAGCAACGGAGAAGACATCTTCTTCAGAACGGCTTTCAAGCCCGTTGCCACCATTCTCACCCCTCAGCACACCGTTGACCGACAAGGCGTTGACACCACTTTCTGCCCCCACGGACGCCACGATCCCTGCGTTCTGCCGAGAGCCGTGCCCGTAGTGGAGGCTATGACAGCCATGACAATACTGGACTATCTTATGTTAGAAAACATTAAAATCGAAGATTGAATGATAGATTTTAAATAAAATCGCGCATAAGTGAAAAAAATATCGCATAAAAAGCAAATATCAGAAAAAGAATTGCTATATTTGCAAACGATAATATCAGGGCTTGTGAAAGTCCTGTATTAACTTAGTTAAGTCTAGTTTAGTTTTTGTGTTGGTTGAGCGCAGTCGATTGACTGCGCTCAATTTTTTTATCTAAGGCATGCATTCATGCTCCCACCAACTTCTTGGCTTAACAGATTAACCCTCCTTGCACGTCTTCTTATCAAAAAATATGGCTTCATGTCCACCATGCAAATATCGTACAAAGAGTAAAAACATGTTACAAAATAAAAATCAA